>SMVA01016431.1_pt1 | contig 27955 bp, 19 predicted proteins | sample 2456451 | NCBI WGS metagenome assembly SMVA01 (sample SAMN11095933, study PRJNA526329) | marine sediment metagenome | biome: Marine sediment; feature: Surficial sediment; material: Deep marine sediment; isolation source: Hadal surficial sediment | place: Pacific Ocean | collected 2014-05 | depth... | reverse complement strand
TTTAGCGGCGTCCATGGCAGCGTCACCCGCAGCGTCTTTAGCGGCGTCCATTGCAGCGTCACCCGCAGCGTCTTTAGCGGCGTCCATTGCAGCGTCACCCGCAGCATCTTTAGCGGCGTCCATTGCAGCGTCACCCGCAGCGTCTTTAGCGGCGTCCATTGCTGCATCACCTGCAGCGTCAGCCGCATCTTCTGCTTCTTCTTTCATTTCACCGGCAGCGTCTCCAGCAGCATCACCTGCTTCTTCTTTCATTTCGCCTGCAGCATCTTCAGCCGCATCTCCTGCCATCTCCTTTGTATCTTCAACTGCTTCTTCTGTTGTCTCTTTAGTATCCTCAACAACCTCTTCAGCTTTCTCGCAAGATACAATTAAAAAACTAAAACATATCAAACTAGCAAATAAGATATTTCTCATTTTACCCTCCTAACTTAACAATTTTACTTAATTTTTAACAATAATTACAAGAAAATCAAATTAATTACTAACCTGATTTCAAATTGCTGTTTATTTCATCCTCTTCTTTTTTTAGAATCTCTAAATAATCGGTTCCTGTAATAAGGCGCGCGCCTCTTTTTCTGGTGAAATAATTCCAGGCCCACTGAGTAAGAACCAATACTTTATTATCATATTCAATCAAATATCTTATATGAATGAACAACCAGATTAGCCAGGCGAAAAACCCAGTAAATCTAAATCTTCCTATACTGGCTACAGCGCTATTCCTTCCTATAACTGCAAGGCTGCCCTTATCCCTATAAATAAATGACTTTGATTCTTTGGATTTAATTCTGTTTTTTATTAACATTGCAGCGTATTTCCCCTGCTGCATAGCTACTGGCGCAACACCGGGAAGAGGCCTGCCGGTTTGATGAGAAAAATTCGCTAAGTCACCAATAACAAATATTTCAGGATGATTTTTTATAGTTAAATCCTTTTCAACTATAACTCTTCCAATGTTATCGATCTCTACCTTTGTTCTTTTGTTCAGTACCCTTCCCATTCTAGATGCTCTAACTCCCGCAGCCCAAAGAACTGTCTTAGCATTAATATTTTGAGATAAATCACCTGTTTTGAATGTAACAAAATTTTCATTTATTTTTGTTACAAATGAATTAGTTTGGACTGTTACACCAAGTTTTTCTAGAGACTGCTGTGCATCATAAGATAACTTTTCTGGATAAGTTGGGAGAATTCTATCAGTAGCCTCTAAAAGAATTACTTTTGTTTTTGTAGTATCTATGTTTCTAAAGTCCTTAGTTAAGGTAGTATTTGCCAGCTCTCCTAAAGCCCCGGCAAGCTCTACTCCGGTCGGGCCACCGCCTATAACTACAAAAGTCATCCATGATTTTTGTTCTGAAATATCTTTTATTTTTTCGGCGCACTCAAAAGCAAAAAATATTCTTTTTCTAAACTCCAAGGCATCTTCTATGGTTTTTAAACCAGGGGCATAAACAGCCCAGTCTTCATTTCCAAAATAGTGGTGAATTGACCCTGAAGCGACTATTAAAGTATCATAGGGTATTGTTCTATATCTTAAGACAACCTCTTTTGACTTTGTATCTATATCTATTACTTCAGATTTGTAAACCTTCGTATTTTTTTGTTTATTTAGAACAGCTCTGAGAGGTGAAGCTATATCACCGGGAGAAAGGCCTCCCGTGGCTACCTGATACAGAAGGGGTTGGAATAAATGAAAATTTCTTCTATCGATTAAAGTTAATTTAATATTAGCATTGCCAAGCTCTTTAGCCGCATAAAGCCCCCCGAAGCCCCCGCCTATAATTACTACCCTGTGTTGATTATTATTTTTATCAGTCATTGGAATACTTATAAAAGTTCTATTTTTGGAATAACATAGGAAAAAAAATTAATAACTAAACAATATTAAGGAGACAGCCTTTCAATTATCCATCTTATATCTTCAGTTAATCTGTATCTTAATCTGTCATGTAACCGGTCAGGTCTACCCTGCCAAAATTCTATAGAATTGGGCTTAAGCCTATAACCTCTCCAGTAAGGAGGTCTTGGAATGTCTAAACCCTCATATTTCTTTTCTATATCTTTATAACTACTTTCCAATATATCTCTACTATCTATTACTGTGCTTTGTTTAGATGCCCAGGCGCCTATCTGACTTCCCCTTGGTCTTGTTTTGAAATAATCGTCAGCATCCTGATCGCTTACCTGATATATATCCCCGCTTATACGTACCTGCCTTTCAACTATATCCCACCAAAAAACCATATAGGCCTGAGGATTATTCTTTAATTCTATCCCTTTTATGCTCTCAGAATTAGTATAGAAAACAAAACCATCTTTATCAAAGCCCTTTAGCAATAAAAATCTTGCATTTGGTAAGCCATCTTTAGACGATGTAGCTAATACAAAAGCATTTGGATATTTAATACCTATTTGAGTTGATTCGTTAAACCACTTTTCAAACTGTTTTATAGGATCTGAGTCAATATCAGATTCTAAAAGAGCAGAATAGTCATATTGTTTATCAGATTTTTTGAGATTCATATGCAAAAGAATATAGTCTTAATATTCTAATTTAACAAATCTTTAAATACGTTATCCAGATTAGGGTAAGAGAAACGATAACCACTGTCTATTAGCTTTTTAGGAACGGCTCTTGTGCTGCTTAAAATCATTTCTTTTGCCATATCTGGCACAAGAGTCTTTAAAAGTAAAGAAGGTACAGTAAAAAATGTGGGTCTGCACAGGGCCTTACCAAGCTTTTTTGTAAATTGCTGATTTGTTACAGGTGTGGGCGCTACAATATTTACAGCACCGGAAATATCTTTACTATTTATTATAAATTCAATAGAATTTATAACATCTTCGAGCATCACCCAGCTCATATACTGTTTTCCTGAACCTAGTTTTCCTCCTACTCCCATTTTAAATGGTATAAGCATAGTCTTAAATGCACCGCCATCTGTTGAAAGAACAAGACCAATCCTGAGATTAACCACTCTAATATTTTGCTGTTTAAGAATGTGGGATTCATTTTCCCAATCCTTAGCAAGCTCGGCTAAAAACCCCTCTCCATGACTGCTCTGCTCATTAACAATTTCATCTCCTCTGTCTCCGTAAAAACCAATTGCAGATGCACAGATAAAAGCCTTAGGCTTATTTTTTAGTTTTAAAATGGAATTTACAACAAAGTTAGTGCCCTCTATCCTGCTTCTTTGAATTTCTTTCTTTTTTTGCTTACTCCAATATCCTGCTATACTCTCGCCTGATAGGTGGATTACTGCGTCACTGCCCTCTAGACTTTCTAAATCAATCTCTTTAGATTTATAATTCCAGTATACAAATCCTTTTCCTCTATTCTTACTCCTGCTAAGTTTAAGAATATCGTGTCCTTTTCCTTCAAGGTGTTCACTTAAACTACTTCCTATTAAACCGGTTGCACCCGTTATTGCTATTTTCATTTTAAATAATCTACATCAAAATATGATTTTTGTAATTAGATTATATTACAAGCTGTTTTTAAATAACTATCTTATAACTTTTAGTAACCCGAAGAAATTTTTTTAATAAGCAAGTGGCTATTAACTTTGAATATTATAAATTTGTTAAAGTATTTATTAATTTAGGGATATTTACTTTTCAATAGAAAACATTTATTTTTAGTATTTTCTAAATCACTTCAACTTTATTAATATCTCCTATGAAAAATCAGGATATAGCAATAAGCCATGGGCTTACAAAACAGGAGTATAAAAAGATTGTCGATTACATTGGCAGGGAACCTAATTTTACAGAAATAGGGATAATGTCTGCCATGTGGTCAGAGCATTGTTCGTATAAAAGCTCCAAAGTTCATCTCAAAAAACTTCCTACCAGTGGTGAACGGATAGTACAGGGTCCTGGAGAAAACGCTGGCATTGTGGACATAGGTGAAGGAATTTGTGTGGTTTTTAAGATGGAAAGTCACAATCATCCCTCATTTATTGAGCCATATCAGGGGGCAGCTACGGGAGTGGGAGGAATATTGAGGGATATTTTTACCATGGGAGCAAGACCAATTGCACTTCTGGATTCACTTAGATTCGGCAGTCCTGATCTTGCAAAAACCAAATATCTTATTGAAGGAATAGTTTCAGGAATTGCTGGGTATGGAAACTGCATAGGTATACCAACCATTGGCGGAGAAATCTATTTTGACAAATGCTATGATGGCAACCCCCTTGTTAATGTATTTGCACTAGGTATAACAAAAAAAGATGAGATATTCAGAGGATATGCGACAGGTGTTGGAAACCCTGTTCTGTATGTAGGTTCTAAAACAGGAAGAGACGGGATTCATGGCGCAGTCATGGCTTCTGAAACTTTTACAGAAGAGTCAGAAGAAAAAAGACCGGCCGTTCAGGTAGGAGACCCATTTACAGAAAAACTACTTTTAGAAGCCTGCCTTGAACTCTTTAGAACCGATGCCGTAGTAGGTATACAAGACATGGGAGCTGCAGGCCTTACTTCTTCATCGACAGAGATGGCAGAAAGAGCTGAAACTGGATTAGAGATAAATATTGATAACATACCCTGCAGAGAAAAGGGAATGACACCCTATGAAATCATGCTTTCCGAATCTCAGGAGAGAATGTTAATAGTACTTAAAAAAGGCAAAGAACATATAGCAGAAAATATATTTAAGAAATGGTCCCTCGATTCTTCAGTTATCGGTAAAGTTATTAAGCAAAGAAGCTTAATACTTAATAAAAATGGAAAGGTAGAATGCAACCTGCCTATAGATATAATTACAAAAGAAGCTCCTTACTATGATAGAGAATTTTCAAAGCCCAAATATTTAGAGGATATATATAACAACTTCACTTTTAAACAACCAGATAATTATAACGACATTGTTCTAAACTTGCTTTCTTCTCCAAACCTGTGCAACAAAAAATGGGTCTTCGAACAGTATGACCATATGGTTAGAACAAATACCGTCTGCCCACCAGGTTCTGATTCTTCTATAGTAAGAATCAAAGGTACAAATAAATCTATTGCCATGACAACAAACTGCAATTCAAAGTACTGTTATCTCGACCCGTTTACAGGTTCGATGATTGCCGTTGCAGAAAGTGCAAGGAACCTTGCGTGCTCGGGAGCAATGCCTATTGCAATCACAGACTGTCTTAATTTTGGCAATCCCGAAAATCCTGAAATCATGTGGCAGTTTAAGGAGTCTATTGCAGGGATATCAAAAGCTGCAAGCTTTCTAAATACCCCCATTGTTAGTGGAAATGTGAGTTTATACAATCAGACCGAATCGGTTGCTATATACCCTACCCCTACAATTGGCATGATAGGTCTTATTGAAGATTCATCAAAAATAGTTAATCAATGGTTTAAAAATGAAAATGACCTAATAATACTCATTGGAAATACCCATGAAGAGTTTGGAGGCAGCGAATTTCTAAAATTGCTCGATAACAACAATGATTACAAACCACCTAAATTAAATTTAGAGGCAGAAAACAATGTTATAAAAATATTATTGGAATTGATACAAAATGGTATAATAATATCTGCACACGATATTTCAGAAGGAGGCCTGATCACGGCTATTGCTGAGTCATGCTTTACACCTGATGGTCCGGTAGGTATCAAAATAGGAAATCCACAAAAAAGTACAATTACTGAGGACGCTTTCCTATTCTCAGAATCTCAGTCAAGAGTCATTATTTCTTTAGATAAAAATAAGTTAAAAGAATTTGAATCTACTTTAAATAAACAAAATATAGAATATTATCTACTTGGAAGTGTCGGGGGTCATAAATTAACAGTAAATAACATTATTGATATCCCGATTATAGATGTTTTTAATGCATGGGATAAAAGCTTTGTTAAACTATTAGATAATAATCATGGCTAAAATTAGAGAAGAATGCGGCGTATTCGGTATATTTGGTCATCCTGAAGCATCTAATATTACTTATCTGGGACTACATGCGCTTCAGCACAGAGGACAGGAAAGTGCTGGTATCGTAACGTCTGATGACGGTCTGTTGTATGAACACAAAGAGATGGGGCTTGTGTCAGATATTTTCACTGAAGAGGTTATTACAAAACTAAAAGGAACAAATGCAATTGGGCACGTAAGATATTCCACGGCGGGAATGAGTCATCTAAAAAATTCTCAGCCGCTTGTAATAAACCACTCAAAAGGACAGCAGATAGCCGTAGCCCACAATGGCAATCTTACTAATGCCAGAACCCTTAGAGAAGAGCTCGAATCAGAGGGGTCTATATTTCAAACTACAACAGACACCGAAGTGATATTGCATTTTATCGCAAAATCAAAGGAACAATCACTTGAAAAAAGAGTAATAGAATCGCTGCTTAAATGTAAGGGCGCTTATTCATTATTATTCCTCACACATGATTCCATAATAGCATGTAGAGATCCGTTCGGATTCAGGCCTTTAGTTTTAGGGAAACTGGGAAATTCATTTATCGTATCTTCAGAATCCTGCGCATTCGATCTGATAGAAGCAGACTTCATAAGAGAAATTGAGCCCGGTGAACTAATAATTATAAATAAAGATGGGTTACAATCATTTATGCCTTTTCCCAATACCGGGCATAAACACTGTATTTTTGAGCATATATACTTTGCCCGGCCAGACAGTTACCTTTTCGGAGACAATGTATATAAAGTAAGAAAAGAGTTTGGCAAGCAGCTAGCAATAGAACAGCCTGCAGACGCCGATATAGTAATCGCTGTTCCTGACTCAGGGGTACCTGCTGCTATGGGATATTCTGAGCAGTCCGGACTGCCTCTTGAACTAGGCCTGCTTAGAAGCCATTATATGGGCAGGACATTTATCGAGCCAAGGCAGGTTATAAGAAACTTTGGAGTAAAGCTTAAACTAAACGCTATAAGAAGCGTAATTGATGGAAAGAGAGTAGTAATAGTTGACGATTCAATAGTAAGGGGAACTACAAGCAGGAAAATAGTAAAGATGCTGCAAAATGTAGGTGCAAAAGAAATACACATGCGTATAAGCTCTCCGCCTATGAAATTTAGCTGTTATTATGGAGTCGATACCCCTAATGACGGAGAACTCATTGCTAATTCTCTTTCAGTTGACGAAATTAATAAATACATAACCTCTGATACTTTGGGTTATCTAAGTCTTAAAGGGCTTCTGGAAGCGGTAGAAAGATCCAATAAAAATACATCCGGCTCAAACTTCTGCAATGCATGTTTTACCGGATCTTATCCGGAACAGTTAGTAGATAAAGCAGACAAGTTACAACAACTTCATCTTTTTGATAGATAGATTGAATTTATAAACTTCAAAAAGTTACCTAATTACTGAGCATCTACAAACGTCCCCTTTTATTTATATTTTAAAATATAAAATGAAATACCCAAGATTCTGGCCCTGATATACAGCACATAATAGCAACAATACTGAATATTATTAGGGGATGAATGAATTTTTGAATAAATGAAAATGTATTCCTGGGTTTGGTGTTTTAAAAAAATGGATGAATTAAATTATTCCCGGTGGTGGAATAATGAAAATCTAGTTAGAGAATTTGTGATAGTTGTATTCTAGTGCATCAAAGAGGGTAACTTCTTCTATTTGTATTCCTTATGTCCAATGACAAGACCTGACACGGTTATTTTGTGGTGAAATACTTGCCAGACTTCACCCGCCAGAATTTGTGATGACCCCTGACCAGCTGAGAAATATCAACACTTCACCAGGGGGCGGCGGGACCATGATTAGCATTGGTGAGATTAACGTGAGTGGAGTGCAAGACCCCGAACGTGCAGCTGACCTGGTTGAAAAGAGAATTATTGAGAGTGTGGACAGGGGTCTGATTCATCAAAAGATTTTACAGATCAATAACGGAAGGGGTTTTTAAATGCCTGAGATAATCGGACTGGTTAACGTTAATATAGAAATGTCAACAGATTTGAAAATAAACTTTATAAAATATCTTCCCTCAATATATAACCTGTCACCGAACCTCTTTCCAATAGAAAGTTTAAAATGACAAGAATTTGATTTTTTATCTGTTTAGATGTTTTAACTTTTTGACGATTGTTTAAAATATATCTTCTAACTATATTTTCAATGTAAAAGATTGTATCTATCTCTAATTCTTTAGTAAACAAGGTTTGATTTTTCTGCAAAATACTACTTATCCAAAATACTCCATCCTCCATAAAATTACTCCCAATATCATTGAGTAGCTTTGAAAGAGAATATAAAACAGCAGGGTGATGGCCAATATCTTCTGAAACTTTTTTAAAGAATAATTTCTCCCTGTCTTTTAGAGTATGCCATTCTTTTGCATCCTCTTTCCTGTATGGCCATGCCAAAAGATAGTTATACACGATTTCTTTAGTGTAACGATGTGACCTTTCTTTCTTACAAATCTCAACTATCTTTGTGTAAAAAGCATTCCAAACAATCCAAAATTCTTCATATTGATTTAGTATGTCTTCGGCACTAACAAACTCACTAAAAAAATCAGCTATATCTCTTGAACTGCTAAAATCGTCTAGAAAAGGTTTTAGATATGTCTCAATTTGTTCTTTTCCGGATGTTAAAATGAAGTAAGCAAATTTTTGTAAAAATCTATGCTTGAGGGCATTATCTGTTCTATCATCATTTATGAGTAGTTCTTTTGAAAAAACAGGGGAAATTAGATTTAAGAATATTTTGTGATCTTCATATTCTGTTTTTAGAGGTAATAACTCGAAAGCAGTTGTTAAAGTTTCTAAATCTAACTTATCCAAGTTGCTCAATTCATCATATGTAATGTTGTTTGAAACAATTTTATCTATTTCATTTTTGTATTTCTTTAGAAAAGAGTTTGATACTTGAGCCATAGAAAGTTGATAAACATTTTTATTATAATTCTCTTCTTTAATTTCATCCCATAAGTCGTCATATTTAGGTTTTAAGAATAGATATCCTAAAAATATTGAATGTGCATCTTCAAAACTTGCTTTCCATAAATGATGTAAGATTGCACCAATTGAATAGTCAGATAACTTTTGATGCATTCCAATAGGGTAAGTATCAAACAATATAAGCAGTAATATCGTCTTTATTCTCCCCCTGTCTTGAGGAAATGGCTTTATTAATAATGGCAATACATTAACTGCCGTATTTACGCCATCGGAGATCTGGTATTGATAATACTCCTGAAGTGGCCATGTGGCATATTCTATTATGATCTCTTTGCAAAACTCCTTTTCCTTGGCATCCAGTTGTTCAAAATAGTCACGAATTAAAACAGAACAGGTATATGCAGGAATTGATTGGTTGACCAATGAAAAGTTTTCTTCTTTGCTGTTTTTTAATCCTTCAATAATTTCCTTTGTTTCTGTGATTACCAACTGTGGATTGCTTTCGTATTGTTGATATTTTTTGTACTTATCTTCCTTTCTCTCAAACCTGTATTTTGACCACAATTTCAATGGAGAATATTTTATAGGCTCTGAGCTTCTCTTTATATATTCTTCACTATACTTTTTCAATTCAGGATCAATTTCTGGATTAAAACTTATGAAAACTTGCCCTTCTTTCTCCTCAGTTGTAGGTTTCATTTTTCTTCTATCCATTCTCGCTAAAAATAATCTCCATATTTTATCAGATTCGGTTTCTTTGGATTTGTCTGGAAGTTGATCGTAGTACTTATCAAATATCTTCCATATGGCATTCTGCCTCTGTTTTACTTCATCTTCACTTTCTTCTTTACTTTTAAAAAACTGATAATTAAGTGCCAAATGCTCCAGTGACATTCGTCTATGTTTATCATCACAAGTTTTAATCCTTTCATTCTGATAGATTTTATCCTGGAAATTAAGGCCATAACCCATAAACAAGTAACTCTTTGCAGTTTGATCAATCGCCATCCTGCTGGTGTCATTAAGAATAAACTCTTTTGTTCTAAAAAGTAATTTAGCGATATCAAAAAGCCCTGAAGGTTGAGCAAGAACTACACTTGTAACTACGGCAGTTATTGAAGCGGATTTTGAATTTTCGATAAGATACTTACAACAACTAGCCAGATTTTCTTTTGATACTGATTTTGCATATTCGAGCATCCATTTTTCCAAAGCCATATGAATTGATTCAAGAAGATACGTAGAAACTTGTGTGCCTCTATACATATTCCATAGCCTATTGCTTATATACTGTTTTATCGATTTCGTCTCATCAATAAAAACCTCTACTTCTTCAACTTCATTTTTAATATTGGATTTTGAATAGCACTCAACAGTTTTGTTTGTAAAAGTCAAAATAAAATCAATTGTCTGTTTTGGAGCGAAACGTAAAAGCTGGAAGATAGGGGTTTGTAATGCACTTGCTGGATGATAATCAAGATGATTTTCAGGGGTTATGCAAAAATACTGTTCAACTTCAATACCGGCACCTGAACGCCAATCTGTTTCATCAGGTATTTGAAACCAAAAGAGATCAGCTAAACGAATCACATGTTCGGGGAAATTTTTTGCTATATCAAAACTATCTAAAGCTGATGATAGAATGGTGTGAATCAATTCATAAAATTTACTTCCATCATCAGTATCCTTGTTTAATACTACATAGTTAAAGATTTTTGTTAATTCTTCCTTTATTTCAAATGATCCATTCAAAATAGTACTTATCATTAGATTTTTTGTTTCATCACGAGAACGATACCCAAAACCACCATTTTTTGTGATTTCATCATAATAGAATAATGCTATTTGACTTGCGTTTTTCGTTGTTTCTCCTTGCTTGTTTTTATTATTCCAATCACCAAGCAATGGAAGAATGGTATTCATATGTTTCAAACCTAATTTTTTTTTGTGCTTGTTTATGAAATCTATTACGCAATCCCACCCCTTGCCTTTTGGTCTTGGAATAAAAGTCCTTAATGCAATGCCCTCTGTTTTAGAGATACCAACAAAATTTAGAAAGTTTTCATCAATTTCTTTGCAAGCAATCCTAAGTAAAAAAACAGTTTTTAGGAGTAATTCTTGCTCATCTTCTAAAAGCTTATTTTCAAATATTTGGAAAAATTTTTCTGAATAGTCAGATAGTAATACTGATACTATAATTTCATCTTTCCAATAGCTTTCTATTCCTGCATTGCTAATAGTAGCCTCAATTAAAGTTTTAATATCTTCATTTTTAACAAGAAGTTTTTCTGAAAGCCAATTTCTGAAAGCTCTGCGAATCGGCAAAGAACATCCTATATCTGTGTAAAAATTCTCGTAATCTTCAGATTTGTGAAAAGCTCTTTCTATTGATCTTTCTAATGCCCATTCTTCATAAATATCGTGAGTAATGAAGTATCCACCAGCATTAGAATCATATTTTATAATTTCATCCAATTCCAATTTTTGGAGTATTTCATCTTCACAATCATCAGCTTTTACAAAAAAATGTCCGTCATTGGCTCTTTCCTGTGCAATTTTAATAAAACAGTTTTCTCTTTTTATGTGAGTATTGTTTTTCTGAAATGATTTGTTTGATATTCGCTTATTCCATAAGATATTTTTGAAGTCAGCATAACTTATGGTAGAACCCAAATTTTTGTAAATCTGCAAGTACTCATTAAGATAAAAAGGATTATGTAAAAGCTCATGCAATCTTTCGCTGTCTGGAAGGTTGAAATTGTATCTATCTGAAAAGTCTATAAGTTCTTTATTTGTGAGGTTTTCGATATTTAACAGCTTAAAATTAAGCTTGTAAACTTCAATAAATTGATACTTAAGATCATCTAAATAACTGTGTCTTGTTGTAAAAATAATTCTCCAACTGCTATCAAGTAGAGCAGATATAAATTCTTGAACAACTTCATGATGTCCTATTTCAGACAATTTTTCGGCTGAGTCAATTACTATAAGTTTGTCACCGATGTCTTCATATTCTTTTATGAAATTCGTTAGTGTAAAAACGCCATGATCTTTAAAAAGTTGATTGATATTAGATAAATTAAATTCTGTAGCTTTGAAAACAAAAAATGGTTTTGTTTCTTTTTCTAGATCATAAAAATCTTTTATTACAGCTGTCTTTCCTACACCAGCCTCTCCGCTTAAAATTACCAGCGAAGAAGTATGTAAAGTCTTCTTAAGGTTATCCATAACCTGAGACCTATCTATTTTGATTTCATTACTATCAAAGTATATTTTTGAGTGTATTGGTTTTAGAATTGATTCTGTGTGCAGAGTAAGTTCACCAATAAAATCAATTACACTTTTTTCGAGGCTAAAAAAGTGTTGAGCTATGTTTATGTTTTCTTCACAAACAAAGGGGGATTCAAAAAAACTTGCAGCTCTCCATTCTATTATTACATTTTTAGACTTTGCATAGGTTCCAATTTCTTTTTTGTATTTCGGGTCAGTTTTCTTTTTATCTTGCCCAAAAGCTTGATTGGTATAAAAAATGATTTTACTAATCTCTGGATGTCTGTTTTTTGCTGTATTTATAGAAGCTATAAAATCTTCTTTATGCTCTGATAATCTTGTATCATAGAATTTTGCTTGCCACCCAATTACATGACCATTTGATTCAATAGGATTTGTTTCAATTCCAGCTTGGTTTTTGTAACGAAAGATGCCGAGTGGTTTGTTAAACTCTTTACAAAATAGTAGATAGCAAAGCCATTCAAATGAGCTTTGTTCTTTGCCATTAAACTTTGCTTTAAAATTATTCCAGTTTATTTCTTGTAGTTGATTCAATTTTTATTATATCCAGCTTAAAATATCATTCGTGATAGTTTACTTATAATTTATAGGATTGACCAAGATATTAAGTAATATTTATAACAGTCAACAAATGTAATTAATGATAAGTAAGATTTGCAACTTCTATCACGAAACCTAATTTATCGGACTTATACGCTTAGTAGAATTGTTTTTGCGTGAGTTTACGAAGGTTGATATTTCGTGTGCCTGCATTTCTTCAGATGGATAAGGTAAAAGCATAATCATCATTGATCAAGAACCCTCCAAACTCAGCAACAGCATCAAAGCCAACACCAACACAAAAATAACCTTCAACCTCGGAAACGGAAAAGACACACTAGAAACAGCACCAATATGGTAGTGGAAGTATAAGAAAGCTTCTATATTTAGCGGCAATGTCGCTTAGAACACATAAAAAAATATTTAAAGAATATTTTATAAGAAAAACACAGAGTGGAAAACCCAAGAAGTTAGTTCTGAATAATATACAAAATAAATTACTCAGGATAATTTGTGGAGTGCTTAATAGTGGAAAACCATATATTGATGGATTTGTATCTATAAACCCACAACACATAAATAATAAAATCTGTGCTTGACACAGTCATGGTATTCGCAATGACCAGTAATCTGGATTCCTCTTATAGCATGATGCAGGAATAACTACTCTCTTCTGTCACTCCTGAGCGGTTGTGTCAGGAGTCTATGTATTTTGTTTTTATTTCCGGATTCCCTCTACACCTGTCCTCGAATGTTTTTATCGGGGAAACATTCGGGAATGACAAGTGATTAGTAATGATTAATTAATTTCAGACAATCTTTTTAACACTTCTAACATCCTCGATTTGTTGTCTGAAAGTTCTTTGAACTTATTTTTTTCTTTTTCGACAATTTCTTTAGGAGCTCTTTCTATAAACTTTTTATTGTTTAATTTGTCTTCAATAAACTTAAGATCAACATCAATCTTAGATACTTCTCTGTTTATCCTGGATATTTCACTATCTAAATCTATTATTCCCTCAACAGGCACAAATATCTCAACTCCGCTAAGTACCTGTGTAACACAATTTTTAGGTTTTTCATCCCCGGTAAACTCAACCGAGTCGACACCCGCAAGCTCATATATAAAATGTTTATTGTCACTAATTAAATCATGAGTTTTATCGCTGTCTGGGTGAATTAATATTTTTATTCTCTGTGCAGGCATAACCCCAAGCTCTGCCCTTATATTTCTAATCGATACTACAATCTGCTTTAAAAACTCTACATATTTGTACTCTTTTAAGAATACCTCTGATTCATTAAATGTGGGATATGCACTTACAACAATGCTTTTTGTAATTTCACCAGTTACACTTTTTAAACTGACTCTAAATTGCTGGAGTCTATTATATATTTCTTCGGTTATAAAAGGAGTAAATGGGTGCATAAGTTGCAAAGACGATGTAAGCACCTTTACTAGGAGGTCTTGAGTAATCTGTCTTTCTGTGTCGTCTTCTGATCTTAGTTTTGACTTAGTAATTTCTATATACCAGTCGCAAAAATCACCCCATATAAATTGATAGATCTTATTTGCAACCTTATCATAATCAAAATTATCGAAATCGGTGTCAGTCTCTTTAATTAAATTATTTAATTTCGTTAGTATCCATTTATCAAATATGGAAATCTTTTGTTTATCATATACAAATTCAGGGTTGTATCCTTCTAAATTTAGCATTAAAAACCTGGATGCGTTCCATATTTTGTTAATAAAGTTTCTGTATCCTTTAATTATCGAAAAAGAAAGCTTTATATCTCTTCCCTGTGAAGCCATCGCTGCTAAACTAAAACGCAGGGAATCTGCCCCATATTCATCAATTATCTCTAAGGGGTCAATCACATTTCCCTTAGTCTTACTCATCTTTTCACCCTTTTCGTCCCTTATAAGTCCGTGAATATATACATCTTTGAATGGCACTTCACCCGTAAATTTAATGCCCATCATTATCATCCTGGCAACCCAGAAAAATATGATATCAAATCCGGTAATTAAGACGCTTGTAGGATAATATTTTTTAAAATCTTGTGTTTTTTCCGGCCAGCCAAGAGTAGAAAAAGGCCATAGCCCTGAAGAAAACCAGGTGTCTAGAACATCACTATCCTGTGTTAATTCTGTATCATTCCCATAATGTTTTTTCGCGGCCCTGTGGGCAGCTTCTTCACTCAGTTCTACAAATATTTGTTCGTCCGGACCATACCAGACCGGCACCTGATGTCCCCACCATATCTGCCTCGAAATACACCAAGGCTCAATATTTCTCATCCATTCAAAGTAAGTGTTTTCCCAGTACTTGGGGTGAAACTTTATATCCCCTTTCTCTACAGCTTTTAAAGCATCTCTGGCAAGCTCCTTTGCATCAACATACCACTGATATGTTAACCTCGGCTCTATAATCTCACCGGATCTATCTCCATAAGGAACCACATGTATAATATCTTCTTCTTTTTCTAATAACCCCAATTCTTCCAAATTGTTTAATATCTTGTCTCTTGCATCAAACCTGGACAGACCTGCATATTCTTTAGGGGCATTGGAATTTAAAAATGCTGATTCATCGAATATATCTATAATTTCTAAACCATGCCGCCTACCTACCTCAAAATCATTAAAATCATGGGCCGGGGTAATTTTTACTGCACCACTGCCTTTTTCAGGATCGGAGTATTCATCTGCTATTATCTGGATTTTTCTATCAGTGAGTGGAAGCAATACAAATTTACCAACTAACTTTCTATATCTTTTATCTTTGGGGTGGACGGCAACTGCGGTATCCCCAAGCATGGTTTCCGGTCTTGTTGTAGCAACGGTTATAAATAAATCAGAGTCTTCAACACGATATTTAATGTACCAAAGCTTTCCTTTTACGTCTCTTTTATCAACCTCAAGATCAGAAACAGCAGTCCTCAGTTTAACATCCCAATTCACAAGCCTTTTATCTTTATAGATTAGTCCTTCTTTATATAAATCTACAAACACTTTTTTTACAGCATCTGACAGGCCTTCGTCAAGAGTAAATCTTTCTTTGCCCCAGTCTGGAAGCGCTCCCAATCTTTTAAGCTGATTGTTTATTTGACTGCCCGATTGTGACTTCCATTTCCATACTCGCTCTATAAATCTTTCTCTTCCCAAATCTTCTTTTGAAAGATTCTCTTTACCTAGTTCCCTCTCAACTATCATCTGCGTGGCAATCCCAGCATGATCTGTTCCAGGTACCCAAAGGCAGTCATACCCCTTCATTCTCTTGTATCTGATTATTATATCCTGAAGCGTATTATTTAGAGCGTGGCCAATATGGAGAGACCCTGTAATGTTTGGAGGAGGAATTACTATAGTAAACGGCTTATTCGCAGATTTATTGTCTGAAGAATAATACTTTTTTTCAGTCCAGTTCTTATACCACTTCTGTTCTAAGCTTTGGGGATTGTAAGACTTCTCAATCTGACTGTATAGATCTTCTGCCATCCACTTCCGTAGTAATTATAAGAGCTTTTATAAATTAAACAGTCTCAGTTTCTTGTTCAACTGGTAAAGGAACTGGAATTTGCGGAGCCTCAACTTCAATATCAATATTTCTGTACATAGGAAGCCCAGTACCAGCAGGAATCAGTCTGCCCATTATGACATTTTCTTTAAGACCCCTTAATTTATCCTCTTTACCTTCGCAGGCAGCTTCTGTTAAAACTCTCGTAGTTTCCTGGAATGATGCGGCTGACAGCCAGCTCTCTGTGCTGAGAGATGCTCTTGTGATTCCTAAAAGAAGCGGTTCAGCAGAAGCAGGTGTACCACCTTGTTGGCTTATTTTTTGATTTGCTTCAAAAAATATTTGTTTTTCGATTGCCTCGCCAACAAGAAAAGTCGTGTCTCCTGGCTCTTTAATTCTAACCCTCTTTAACATCTGCTTGACTATGGCTTCTATATGCTTATCGTTTATTTTAACACCTTGCAGCCTGTACACTTCCTGTATTTCATCTACAAGATATCTGGCCAGCGCTTTTTCACCCCTGATACTCAAAATATCGTGAGGATTAACAGATCCGTCTACCAATTGGTCACCTGCGGATACTCTTTCACCGTCTCTTACTAGTACGTATTTTCCTCTTGGTACCAGATATTCCTTAGGTTCACCCATTTCCGGTGTAACGATGAGTCTCCTTTTTCCCTTCAAATCTTTTCCGTAAGATACAATTCCATCAATTTCAGATACAACTGCAGGATCTTTAGGAATTCTGGCTTCAAACAGTTCAGCAACTCGTGGAAGTCCGCCTGTTATGTCTTTTGTTTTAGCTGTTTCTCTTGGGATTTTAGCTATGACATCACCTGCAAATATTTCATCTCCGGGATTTTTTTCTATAATCGCTCCCACAGGAAGTGAATATTGAACATGCTTACCTTCTGAATTTTCAACTATCATTGCAGGATGATAGTCTGGATTTTTTGATTCCACTACAACCTTTTTATAAATACCCGTAACTTCATCAACCTGCTCTTTCATACTTATACCTTCTTCCAAATCCTGATACTTAGCAATTCCTGAGATATCAGAAATGAAAGGTGTGTTATAAGGATCCCATTCAGCTAGGAGACCTCCTTCCTTAACTCTATCGCCTTCAGATATTCTTAATTTCGCTCCCAAAACCAGTGGGTATCTCTCTCTTTCAAATCCCTTGTCATCAATAATTGCTAAAACACCTGTTCTATTGGTAATAATCAAGTTTTTTTCTTTATTCTCAACATGTTTAACCTCAATTAGCTTAACTGTACCTTCATGCCGAGCTTCCAGTGTGCTTTCTGCTACTCTCTGACTTACAGCTCCACCTATGTGGAAAGTTCTCATCGTAAGCTGTGTACCAGGCTCACCAATTGACTGAGCCGCTATGATCCCAACTGCCTCTCCTATATTACAAAGCTTTCCGGATGCAAGATTTCTTCCATAACAAAGTATACAAACACCATGTCTTGCTTCACATGTAAGAACGGACCTGATTTTAACCTCTGAGAGATTTCCTGCTTCATCAATATCATGAGCCGCTTGTTCATTAATTTCCTGGTTTCCAGAAACTATCACTTTGCCTGTTGTAGGATCAATAATATCTTCAAGACTTACTCTTCCAAGCACTCTCTCCCCTACTCTGTCAATAACCTGACCGCCTTCAACAAAATCTGAAACAGTAATACCTTCTATCGTTCCGCAGTCATGTTCATTTACCATTACTTCCTGGGCAACATCAATAAGCCTTCTTGTTAGATAACCTGCATTTGCTGTTTTTAAAGCGGTATCAGCCAAACCTTTTCTGGCACCGTGGGTGGAAATAAAATACTGTAAAACTGTAAGCCCTTCTCTGAAATTAGATGTGATTGGCGTCTCAATAATTTCTCCTGAAGGTTTGGCCATAAGCCCCCTCATGCCAGCCAACTGTCTAACCTGTGCCTGGCTTCCTCTGGCTCCCGATTCAACCATCATGAAAATCGGGTTGGAACTAGGTCTTTGAACGTCTTTATTATCATAGGATTTTATTGTTTCAGTAGAAAGCTCCTCCATCATCTCAAAGGCAACTTCATCACCTGTTTTTGCCCAAATATCAATAACCTTGTTGTATCTTTCTCCATCGGTAATGAGACCCTGTGAATATTGATTTTGTACTTTAACTACCTCATTATTTGCTTTTTCAAGCAGTTCTTTCTTTTTTGTCGGAATTATCATGTCATCAATTGAAATAGAAATACCAGCACTTGTAGAATACTCAAAGCCCAGAGTTCTCAGCCTGTCTGCAAGAAGCACTGTGTTTTTGCCGCCTGACGTTCTAAAACAGGTATCAACCAATACCTCGATAGCTTTCTTTGTCATTACCTTATTTATAAGATCAAACTCTAAGCCTTCGGGTAAAATCTCATAAAGGAGTACCCTGCCAATGCTTGTGTCGTAAAACTTGCCATTTAAATGAAATTTAATTTTAGAATGTATCGCTACTACTTTTGCATCATATGCAAACCTTACATCATCTATTGAGTAAAATGTTTTCCCTTCACCTTTTTCATAAGGGATATCCCTTGTCATATAATAAATACCGAGCACTATGTCCTGGGTAGGGAGAATGATAGGTTTTCCATGAGCAGGTGAAAGTATGTTGTTAGTAGACATTACAAGGGTTCTACACTCTGTCTGCGCCTCGAGTGAAAGCGGTATGTGGACTGCCATCTGGTCACCATCAAAATCCGCATTATAAGCAGGGCATACAAGCGGGTGAATCTTAATAGCTTTATCTTCTATTAAAATAGGTTCAAATGCCTGGATACTGAGCCTATGTAGTGTAGGAGCTCTGTTAAGTAGTACCGGGTGTTCCTGAATTACTTCGTCTAATGCGTCCCAGACAATTGGAGCCTCCTGTTCAACAAGCTTTTTAGCTATCTTAATAGTCGCAGCCGCGCCCCATTTTTCCAACCTTTGATAAATGAAAGGACGGAAAAGTTCCAGAGCCATTTGTTTTGGTAAACCGCATTGATGAAGCTTTAGATCAGGGCCGACAGTAATAACGGACCTGCCAGAATAGTCTACCCTTTTCCCCAGCAGGTTCTGCCTGAATCTTCCCTGTTTACCTTTAATAATATCACTCAAACTTTTTAGAGGCCTATGATTATGACCAAGAACTGGTCTGCCTCTTCTGCCGTTTTCAAAAAGTGCGTCCACTGCTTCCTGAAGCATTCTTTTTTCATTTCTTACAATAATGTCTGGCGCTCCAAGTTCTAATAATTTTCTTAGTCTATTATTTCTATTTATTACTCTTCTATATAAATCATTGAGATCAGAAGTTGCAAACCTACCTCCATCCAAAGGTACAAGAGGTCTCAGATCAGGCGGCAATATAGGAATTCTTATAAGAATCATCCACTCTGGTTTGTTTTTCGAATTCTTAAATGCTTCTACTATACGAAGTCTCTTCGACAGTCTTGCCCTTTTAATAGGAGACGATGTTTCTTTAAGCTCTACTCTTAATTTCTCAGACAGCTCAACAAGGTCTATCAATTTGAGCATCTCTCTAATTGTCTCAGCTCCCATCCCTACCTTAAAAGACATACCGTATTCTTCTAAAGCCCTTCTATATCTTTCTTCACTTACAGTTTCAGCAAATTTAAGAGGAGTCTGCCCAGGATCTGTTACAACATAAGATTCATAATACAAAACCTTTTCAAGATCTTTGAGTGTCATATCCAAAAGCATACCGATTCGGCTTGGAATGGATCTTAAAAACCAGATATGAGCCACGGGTGAAGCAAGTTCTATATGACCCATTCTTTCCCTTCTAACCTTAGTTGTAATTACCTCTACGCCACACTTTTCACAAGTATGCCCTCTGTGCTTAAGCCTTTTATACTTTCCACATAAACACTCGTAATCCTTAACAGGACCGAAAATTTTTGCACAAAACAGCCCTGTCCTTTCCGGTTTAAAAGTCCTATAGTTTATAGTTTCTGGTTTTTTAACTTCTCCAAATGACCATCCTTTAATTTTTTCAGGAGAAGCAATTGATATTTTTACCGAAGAATAATCAGAAGGATTTTTCGGTTTTTCAAATAATGTGTCTATATCCATACGATATTAACCTCCAATCAAACGATAAATTCGTTTGATTAATAGCTAGTTTCTTCTTCTTTTAATTCTATATCCAGACCAAGCGCTTGCAGTTCCTTTTGCAACACTTTAAATGATTCGGGTATTCCAGGTTCAAAATTCATATTACCTTTTACAATGGAATCAAAAACCCTTGTTCTGCCGATCACATCGTCTGATTTGACGGTGAGAAATTCCTGCAATGTATATGCTGCACCGTATGCTTCTAAAGCCCAAACTTCCATTTCTCCCAGTCTCTGACCCCCAAAATGAGCTTTTCCGCCCAATGGTTGTTGTGTAACAAGAGAATAAGGACCAATGGCACGTGCATGTATTTTTTCATCAACCAGGTGATGAAGTTTTAACATATACATCACACCAACTGCAACTTTCTGATCAAAAGGCTCCCCGTTTCTACCATCAAACAGTATTGTTTTTCCATCAAGTGGAAGACCCGCTTTTTTAAGCATTGCCTTAATTTCAAATTCTTTAGTACCGTCAAACACAGGAGTCTTAACCGGTATGCCTTCATCATATTTTTTAAGCAGTTCCAAGACCTGGTCATCTTCAAGGTCGTTTATATGTTTACTAAGATGAGGTTCATCAAATATATCCATCAGTTTACTCTTGAGAGCTTGCGGACTATATTCGCCTTGTATATATTCGTTAATCTGATTTCCTAATTCTTTAGCAGCCCAGCCAAGGTGAGTTTCTAATATTTGACCAACATTCATTCTGGAAGGAACACCAAGAGGATTAAGTACCATGTCAACAGGTGTACCATCAGGCAAGTAAGGCATATTTTCAACCGGAACTATATTTGAAACAACTCCTTTATTACCATGCCTTCCAGCCATTTTATCTCCAACTGAAAGTTTTCTTTTTACTGCCACATATACTTTTACAACCTTTAACACTCCGGGGGGCAGTTCATCAGGTTTGGATAATTTGGTAAGCTTATTATCATAAACCATCTTAATTAAGTCTGTTTGCTCAAGTGTCCTCTCTATGACTTTTTTAACCTCAAGCTCTATACTGTCACTTTCTTTAACACTTATATCAGCCATCTTCTCAAATGGTATTGTATTTAGAATCTCCTCAGCAATAACGTCGCCTGGCTTTAAAACTGCTCTTCTATTTACATTTAGTTTTGATGCCGATGTTTTACCTTCAAGTTTAGACTTAATCTTATCTAAAGAATCTTCTTTAAGAATCTTTATTTCGTCATCCCTGTCCTGTTTTAGCTTAGTAACCTCAAAGTCCTCTATGCTTTTTGCTCTTTCATCTTTTTCGGCAACCCTTGATACTAGCATCTTTACATCAATAACAGTACCGTTTACTCCCGGGGAAGCTTTCAGTGAAGTATCTTTAACATCACCAGCCTTATCTCCAAAAATTGCGCGGAGCAAGCGCTCTTCTGGAGAAAGCTGAGTCTCTCCCTTGGGTGATATTTTACCAACTATAATATCCCCTGCTCTTACTTCAGCCCCTATTCTAATAATCCCACTCTCATCTAAATTTCTTAGAGCATCATCACCAACGTTTGGAATATCCCTTGTAATTTCTTCTTTGCCCAGTTTTGTCTCTCTCGCTATACACTCAAATTCTTCAATATGAATAGAGGTAAAGCTATCCTCTTTTATCAGTCTTTGACTAATCAAAATAGCATCTTCAAAGTTATATCCACCCCATGGCATAAATGCCACTAATGCATTTTGACCAAGCGCTAACTCACCGTACTGCGTAGAGGGACCATCAGCAATAATTTGTCCTTTTGTAATTCGCTGCCCTTTATTCACAATCGGAATTTGATTCCAGCATGTGTTTTGATTTGATTTTTGGAATTTTAATAAGTTATATAAATCTACTCCAGCTTCTTCGTCATAACTTTCTTCGATTCCTCTAATTACAATTTTTGAAGCATCAACAAACTCTACTACACCTTCTCTTTTAGCTATAACGGTAACTCCGGAATCTTTTGCTACAATATTTTCAAAACCTGTGCCCACAAGTGGGGCCTTGCATTTAATAAGAGGTACAGCCTGCCTCTGCATATTTGATCCCATAAGAGCTCTGTTAGCATCATCATGCTCTAAAAATGGTATTAACGATGCTGAAACTGATACAAGCTGTGAAGGTGATACATCCATTAATTGGACATTTTCAGGTTCTGTTATCAAGAATTCACCCTTATGCCTTGAAGAAATAATGTTTGATTTAAATTTTCCATTTTCATCTATTGGAGCATTTGCCTGTGCAATAATATACTGCTCTTCTTCAAGAGCATTCAGATATCTAATCTCTTTTGTAACTATGCTATCTTTGACTAATCTGTAGGGTGTTTGTATAAATCCATGATCGTTTATTTTTGCATATATACTCAGGCTCGATATAAGACCAATATTGGGTCCCTCAGGGGTTTCAATTGGACATATGCGTCCATAATGCGAAGAGTGCACATCTCTTACCTCAAATCCGGCCCTCTCTCTTGTCAGGCCACCGGGACCAAGTGCGCTTAATCTTCTTTTGTGTGTAATTTCAGAAAGTGGGTTTGTCTGATCCATAAACTGAGACAACTGACCTGTAGTAAAAAACTCTTTTACTACTGAAATTACAGTTTTAGGAATAACAAGTTCGCTTGGCATCAAATTCTCTACTGCCTGATAGCCCATCTTTTCCTTCACCGACCTTGCAAGTCTCTCAAGACCATGATAAAAACGATCTTCCACGAGTTCACCAACTGTTCTTACCCTTCTGTTTCCCAGATGATCTATATCATCAGTTGTGCCCCTACCACCTCTCAAATTTAATATATATTTAACAGACTCTAAAATATCTTCTTTAGTTAGAGTCATAGTTTCTTCTGTGATACCGTGATTTAACTTATAATTAATCTTTAATCTGCCAACCTGAGAAAGTCTATAAGTATCAGGATTAAAAAACATGTTATTGAAAAATGTTTCTGCAACGTTATATGTCGGAGGATCGGTGGGCCTGAATTTCTTATAAATATCAATAATTGCTTCTTCAGTTGAATTAACTTTATCAACTAATATTGTATTTCTAAGAGATGACACAACTGAAATATTATCGATAAAAAACACCTTGAACTCTTTTACACCTGAACTCTTTATCAGGTTTAATTTTTCTTCATCAATTTCTTCGTTAAAATTTAAAATAATTTCATCATTTGCATCTTTTAATTCATCAGCAGAAATCCTTCCGATTATATCTGTTGGTAAAATTGGTATTTTACTGATACCAAGAGAAATAAGTCGTTCGATTAAGTTTTTTACAAACCTTCTTCCTTTTTTCATAACTACTTTGGACGTTTTAGGATCATGGATATCCATAGTGGAACGCTGATATGTCAACAATTCCGGATCTACAGATTTTTCAGCATCTTCACCATCCAAATAAACTGTTTCAGTTGGATAGTAGTAATACATAATTTCTTTGTTGCTGAGTCCAAGCGCTTTTAGCAGTACAGTAGAAGGAAACCTTTTTTTTCTGTCAATTCTTACCTGAAGCAAATCTTTTGCGTCAAACTCAAAATCCAGCCATCTGCCGTCCTGCGGCACAATTCTGGCAGAGTAAGTAGACCTGCCTGTGGTTGTGTCTTTAGCTGCCACCTGATCGAAAAATACCCCTGGTGATCTGTGTAGTTGATTTACTATTACCCTTTCTGTTCCATTAACAATGAAAGCCCCATTTTCGGTCATTAGAGGTATTTCACCAAAATATACTTCTTGTTCCTTTACATCTCTTATAGTTTTATCTTCGTTGGAATCTTCAGGAGTTTCCCAAATAACAAGCCTGAATGTTACGTACAACGGAGCTACATATGTATAGCCCTTAAGCCTGCATTCAAGTGGTTCATGTTTTGGCTTTTCAAATCTATATTTAACATACTCAAGAGATGCCTTTCCGTTGTAGTCCTCAATAGGAAAGACAAGATTAAAAGCTCTCTGTATGCCTTGGTTAGACAGTTTATCATATTCAACATCCATCTGAAGAAATTCCCGATAAGATTTTAACTGAACATCCAGTAGATGCGGAGTTTGTAAAATAGGCGGTATCTTTGAAAATGATTTTCTAAATCTTACCGAATTTAAATCATTTAAATTTTGATCCAAATCTACACACCTCCCTTTTTAGTTTTTACTTTAAAATAAAAATATTTTGTAGAATGTTTTTGCAATATAGTTATATAAGATTGAATTAGCTCAGTTCAACCCCAGCTCCAGTCTCTTCCAATCTCTTTTTAATATTTTCAGCTTCTTCCTTTGAAAGACCTTCTTTAACTGATTTTGGAGCAGATTCAACAAACTCTTTAGCCTCTTTTAAGCCAAGAGATGTTAATTCTCTTACAGCTTTAATTACCTGAATCTTGTTATCACCAATTGATTTCAATACTACATTAAATTCAGTTTTCTCTGCACTATCAGCCCCCGCCGCATCATCCGCAGCTCCTGCAGGAGCAACCATTGCAACCTGAGGTGCAGCAGCCTTTACATCAAATTTTTCTTCAACTTCCTTAATTAGTTCAGAAAGCTCAAGCATAGTTGAATTTTCTAAGTAAGTAAGTACATCAGCCCTTTTAACTTCAGCCATTTTTATTTCCTCCTAAGCCTAAATAAATTTTATTTAATAACAATTTTGTAGCTTTTTATTCAGAATCCTTTTTATTTTTAACTTCACTTATTGCATAAACTATTTTTGTCTTCATATTTTTTAAAGTAGACAGAAAATCCGAAAGCGGACTGTTTAATAAACCAATAAATTGACTTAACAAAACTTCTCTAGATGGAAGTTTTGAAAGATTTTTAATATCGTCTACACTTACTACACTACCGTCAACAATACCCCCTTTAAGCTTAACCTGCGGAAGGGTTTTAATAGATTCCACAAACGCTTTTGCAACTGACACAGGATCTTCATCACAAATAGCAACGGCAGTTGGCCCTGTAAACATATCAGCAATTTTTTCCACATCGCTTCCTGAAGCCCCATACTTTAGCACAGAGTTCTTAACAACTGAAAATTGAGCATTTGCTTTTTTAACACTCTTTCTAAGCTCCTGAATCTCTTTAACAGTCAGTCCTTTATAATCTAAAACAAATACAGAAGATGCGTTTTTAAACTTTTCTCCGTACTCTTTTGCAAGCTCCATTTTGTCTTGTTTACTAAGCATGTAAATACTCCCAAATTTTAAGTCTATGCAGCAAAATCAAATGTTTTCAACTGGTCTTTTACATCGTTTACATCTACCTTTATACCAGGTCCCATTGTGTTTGAAATCACTATTTTTTTAAGATATACACCTTTTGAAGCCGATGGCTTCATTTTTATTATAGTATCCATTAGCGACAAGAAGTTTGCTTTCAGCTTTTCAGCCGGGAAAGAAACTTTTCCAAATGGTGCATGAACAACACCGCCTTTATCGTTTTTAATTTCTATTCTTCCTGCTTTAGAATCTTCAACAGCTTTTTTAACTTCAAATGTTACTGTGCCTACCTTAGGGCTTGGCATTAGACCTCTGGGACCAAGCACTTTACCAAGTTTACCAACAGTACTCATAATATCCGGAGTTGCGATAGCAACATCAAAGTCAAACCAGTTTTCATCTTGTATTTTTTTAACAAGATCCTCTGCGCCTACAATATCGGCTCCAGCATCTTGGGCTTCCTTTACTTTCTCACCCTTTGCAAAAACCAACACTTTTATATCCTTGCCTATGCCGTGCGGCAGTACCTTCGCTACTCTTAATTGCTGATTTGCCTGCCGGGGATCAATACCAAGTTTAATTGAAAGCTCAACCGTTTCGTCAAACTTTGCAACCTTTGTTTCAGAAATAAGTCCTAAGGATTCATCAACCCCATAATATTTATTATTTTCTACTTTTTCTTTGGCTATATTATAATTTTTCCCTGATGCCATTTCTCACTCCCAATATTTTTTAGTTACGTTACATCCAACCCCATACTTCTTGCCGTCCCTTCTATTATCCTCATAGCCGATTCTACAGTATCGGAATTTAAATCTTGCATTTTTATGTTAGCTATATCTTTAATTTGATCTTTTGTCACACTCCCGGCTTTAATTCGCGGAACTTCTGCCGACCCCTTTTTTATATTTGCAGCTTTTTTTAACAGATAAGATACAGGAGGTGTCTTTACAATGAATGAAAATGACCTGTCAGCATACACTGTAACCGTAACAGGCAGTAGATCCTGAGAGTTAGATGTTTGAGCATTGAATGCTTTGCAAAATTCCATAATATTAACTCCCCTCTGACCCAAAGCAGGTCCTACTGGGGGTGAAGGTGTAGCTTTACCCGCTTCTATTAACAGTTTTATTTGCCCTACTTCCTTTTTCATAGTTACAATTTCTCCACTTGATTAAAGTCTAATTCAATTGGTGTTGTCCTGCCAAATATTGTTACGAGCACCTGAACTTTTGCTTTATCATGATTCACATCCTCTATTACTCCAGTAAAATTTGCAAAAGGTCCTTCATTTACCTTAACGGTCTCTCCTTTTTCATAAAAGATCTTTTGTTTAGGTTTCAGGCTTCCTTCTTCTACCTGAGTTTTAATCTTCATTACTTCATTTTCGCTTATATCCGGCACGGAATTGGGGTCAACATTACCATCCTTCAACTTTCCGCCCACAAAACCGATAACTTTTGGAATATTTCTTAAAAAATGCCACGTTATATCATTCAGTTCCATATTTACTAAGATATATCCGGGGAAAAACTTTCTTATTGAAGTTTTTCTCTTCCCGTCCTTTGCAGCTTCAATTATAGTCTCGGTAGGTATTAGCACCTCGGATATAGAATCCTCGAGATTCTCTATTTTAGCCCTGTCATTTATATAGCTTTTTACTCTATCTTCAAAACCTGTATTAGTATGTATTACATACCAGCGTTTAGACATAATCAATTTATCTCCAGAACATCTATGCTAAAACATATTTAACTATCATAGAAAAAAGTGAATCTACACCGAATAAAAAAATTACCAGTACTGCAGATATAAAACCTACTGCCAATGTAGATTTAAGCGTATCATTTAAAAAAGGCCAGGTAATTTTTGTCATCTCTACCTCTACATCTTTTAAAAAATCGGTAGTTCTGCCTTTAATATCGTTAAATTTAATCATGATTTTATATTATATATATACTCCAAATCTATTTTATTCAGGGCAGGAGGGAGTCGAACCCCCAACCGCTGGATTTGGAGTCCAGTGCTCTAGCCAATTGAGCCACTGCCCTTTTATTTTGTTTCTTTATGTAAAGTATGTTTCTTGCACCATTTGCAATACTTATTAAATTCTAACTTTTCACTATGGTTTCTTTTGTTCTTAATTGTAGAATAATTCCTTCTCTTACAATCTCCACAAGCAAGCGTCACGTTTACAGTATTATCACCCATTTTGCTCTCACTCCAAAATTTTAGTTACAACGCCAGCACCTACGGTTTTGCCGCCTTCTCTTATTGCAAACCTCAACTTCTCTTCCATTGCCACTTCTGTTATTAATTCCACTTCCACGTTTATATTATCCCCAGGCATTACCATCT
>SMVA01398835.1_pt1 | contig 28004 bp, 24 predicted proteins | sample 2456451 | NCBI WGS metagenome assembly SMVA01 (sample SAMN11095933, study PRJNA526329) | marine sediment metagenome | biome: Marine sediment; feature: Surficial sediment; material: Deep marine sediment; isolation source: Hadal surficial sediment | place: Pacific Ocean | collected 2014-05 | depth... | reverse complement strand
TGTTACGCTGACGTCAGTTTCGTACCCTGGATGCTTAACGCATACATCTACATTACGGCCATTTACTACAATCCAGTAGAACCGGCGGCTGCGGGGCATATCCGTGAACTCGAACCGGATTGTCGTTCTGCCGGTTGGCATTGCATCGAGATTCATTCGTAAATGTACGCTCCAGATCAAGTGCCGTGGATCGAGGTCGTCTACTTCGAGGTCGCGCGCCCAGCGTTGCCCCCAATATCCCATTTGCATGACAATCGGTGCGAGATCTTCACCTGCCGGAGTAAGGCGATACTCGCTACCGCCACCGTCAGAACACCTGAGTTTGTCGATTATCTGCGATTCTTCCAGTGATCGGAGACGTTGCGCAAGTGTCGATGCGGAGATTCGCGGCAGTGCGCGCTGCATATCATTGAATCGGGTAATGCCGTCACATAGCACCAAAATTATAAGAATCGTCCAACGCTCTCCGAGAATTTCAGTGGCAAGGGACACCGGGCAGTATTGTCCGTATCGACTTTTCATTGACCAATGCTCGTACGTGCCTTTAGAAGTATCAACTTCGAAAATACTAGTGGAATTTGATCAAGCTGGATATGACTATTGCAAACATATGTGAAAAGGAGAGTACTTATGGTCCATCCGATCGTTCAAGTAGCCGCTGACCTTGTCCCGTTGATCTGGGAATCCCGGCATGATACTGAGGAAAATCGTCGTCTGGCAGCTCCTGTTGTCGATCGGTTGCGTGCGGATGGGTTCGCACGTATGTCTCTTGCCCGGGAATATGCGGGGCTGGAAGTGCCATTGGTTGACACGCTAAAGGCTTATGAGTTGCTGGCCTCGGCTGAGGCATCGGTGGCCTGGATAGTATGGAATTGCTCGCTGGTAACGCTTGTTTCTCGTTACATGACACCAAAATTGCGCAATGATGTTTTCAACGATTCTGGTTTCCTGTTTGCGCAGTCAACCCGGCCAACCGGCAGGCCACGCAGACTGGCCACGGTTTCATGGTGAATGGTACCTGGTCTTTGGTTTCCGGATGTGAACTGGCAGATTGGCTGTTCTTGACCTGCCAGGTACACGATAAAAGCGGTTCGCTGATCCTGGAAAATGGAATGCCGAAAACGGCATTTATGAGCATTCCGAAAACTGAATGCCGGATTATTGACACGTGGCATTCCGGCGGACTGCGAGGGACCGGCAGTCATGATCTTGAGCTGCGAGATGTCGAGGTGCCAGGATATCGGGCTTTCGACTTTAGCGAAGTACACGAAATTGATTCCGCCATCGCCAGGGCACCCGCATTCTGTATTCTGCAATGTTTATTCGCAGCACAAACATTGGGACTCGGACAAAAAGCGCTGGATACAGTCATCGAAATGGCCAGGTCGAATATCACCCCCGGACCAATGCCCGATCTTCGCGATCGCGCGGATGCCCGTACTGGCGTAGCCGGGCACAAGTTCGCGTTGGCGGCGGCCCGAAACAATCTTTACCTGCAAGTGGATGCGCTATGGGATCAAATCGTTGCCGGGAACGCGCCGACATTGGTGGAAATCAGTACTATCTATGGTGCATCGATGCATGCCATTGCCATTTCAACCAAAACAGTGGATTGCATGCATGCGCTTGGCGGCACTAAGGCGCTGTATACCGATTCGCCACTGGAGCGACATCACCGCGACCTGCATGCGATGTTGCGGCATATTGTTGCTCAGAATATGTGGCTTGAAGACGTGGGCAGCGTAATGTTTGATCTGCCGCCCGAAATTCCGATTTATGCCTTGTAGATGTGGCATGGTTGCGATCGGCAACCGGTATCGAACAGACGATGACCGGAAAACGGATCGAGGTGGTCACTGTTATGCCCGGATTGTTGTTTGGTTGACACCAGAAACACACCAAGTCACTCAATTTTGTCGACATTTCGACCGCTAACCGATCCGGGCCGCTACCCACATTGGCAGCAACAAAACGCCAATACGCCTGTTTTTAGTCAAATACCCTGAAATATATTGCAAATCAGCCATTTCCGGGCTTGTTTCCCGTTGATTAGGGCTATAAAATTCGCGTCCCGCGAGGGTGGAGAGGCGCAGTTATCGCCGTTCACGTTGCGGATATTGTTTTCGACAGGAGGATCGACGAATCGCAGGTTCAAAGCGCGTACGGCGCAACGAAGAAATTGATGCAGTACAAGTCAGAGTAATTGACGCCGAAGGCGAGCAAGCGGGGGTTATGCCTCTTGCAGATGCGATTGAGGTAGCGAAAGCGGTCGGGCTGGACCTGGTAGAGGTTTCGCCGACAGCGGATCCACCGGTTTGCCGGATCATGGATTTCGGCAAACACCTGTTCGAACTCAACAAGAAAGCACAGACTGCCAAGCGCAAGCAAAAGCAGGTGCACATTAAAGAAATCAAGTTTCGTCCGGGAACGGACGAAGGTGACTACCAGATCAAGCTCAGGAAGCTGAGAGAATTTCTGGAATATGGTGACAAGACCAAAGTCACATTAAGATTCCGCGGTCGGGAGATGGCGCACCAGGAATTGGGTGCTCAGCTTCTGGCCAGGGTCAGAGGTGACCTGGAAGAATTCGGTACAGTTGAGCAAATGCCGCAGCTCGAAGGGCGGCAGATGATCATGGTAATTGCACCGAAGAAAAAGTGAGTAACGGCCAAGCCCTGTAACGATAGCGGCGACAGCCAATACCCGCCTGCAGCGGCAGCAAAATGTTTTGCTGTACGTAGCATGGCTAAAAAATTGGAGTAGACATTGTGTCTAAGATGAAAACCAACCGGGGCGCCGCGAAGCGCTTCCGCCGGACGGGCAAGGGCGGCTTCAAGCGAGCCCAGTCCCATCTCAATCACATCCTCACGAAGAAGAAGCCCAAGCGTAAACGCCAGTTGGGTCTGACCCTGCAGGTCGCAGCTTGTGATGTCAAAAGCGTGAAGCGCATGCTTCCTTACAGCTAAGCGGAGATTGAGAAATGGCAAGAGTAAAACGTGGCGTTGTCGCCAAAGCTCGTCATAAGAAAATCCTCGGCAAGGCCAAGGGTTACTATGGTGCGCGCAGCAAACTATTCAAAACGGCAAAACAGGCCGTTATCAAAGCAGGTCAGTATGCCTACCGCGATCGTCGTCAGCGTAAGCGCCAGTTTCGCGCTTTGTGGATCACGCGCATCAATGCAGCGGCAAGATTGCATGGCTTGTCCTATAGCCGCCTGATTAACGGCCTGAACCGCGCAGATATCGAAGTTGACCGTAAAGTGCTGGCTGATATCGCGGTTCGTGATCCGGAAGCATTTGGTGCAATTGCCGAGCAGGCAAAAACGGCGTTAGCGGAGTCCTGATCCGTTTGCGGCGCTTTGCAGGCGTCGCACGGACGGGTAATCCTGATGCAGGAACTGAGCGAGCTGGTACAGCAGGCGGCGTCCGATATTGAGTCCGCTTCTGATCTGACCGTGCTGGACGCGGTCAGAGTCACCTACCTTGGCAAAAAGGGTCAGTTGACTGCGCGCCTTAAAGACCTGAGCAAGCTGCCCGCGGAAGAGCGTCCGGCAGCCGGCCAGGAAATTAACAAAGCCAAGAAAGTCGTTCAGGAAAGCCTCAATACGCGCCGCGATGCTTTACAAAGCGATGCGCTGGCACAAAAACTGATCGCAGATGCTGTTGATGTGTCCTTGCCCGGACGCGGCAAGGCCATGGGTGGTCGTCACCCGGTATCGCGCACCGCAGTTCGCATCGAGAAGATTTTTCGTGATGCTGGATTTGGCATTCGTACCGGCCCGGAAATTGAGGATGACTTCCACAACTTCACGGCCCTGAACATTCCGGAGAATCACCCGGCTCGTGCAATGCACGATACGTTTTATTTTCCTGGCGGCAACCTGTTGCGCACACACACCTCGCCGGTGCAGATACGTTCAATGGTCAAAGAAGGCGTGCCGATTCGAATCATCGCGCCGGGTCGTGTTTATCGTTGTGATTCCGACCAGACGCATACGCCGATGTTTACCCAGGTCGAAGGCCTGGTGATCGACAGGGGCGTCAGCTTCGCGAATCTGAAGGCGGTGTTGCACCAGTTCGTGGAAAACTTCTTCGAACGCAAAGCCAAACTGCGCTTTCGTGCCTCCTACTTTCCGTTCACGGAACCCTCGGCAGAGGTCGACGTGGAATGGGAGGAGGGCAAATGGCTGGAAATTCTCGGTTGCGGCATGGTGCATCCCAATGTACTGACCAATGCCGGCATCGACCCTGAAGAATTTACCGGTTACGCGTTCGGCATGGGAATCGAGCGTCTCGCCATGCTGCGATATGGCGTCAGCGACTTGCGTACCTTTTTCGAGAACGACTTGCGCTTTTTGCGGCAGTTCAACTGACGCGGTGGCGATGCAATGAAATTTTCAGAAAAATGGCTGCGTGAATGGGTCAATCCGCCGCTCGACACGAACGAGCTGGCACATCGGTTGACGATGATCGGCCACGAAGTGGATTCCGTCGAACCGCAGGGTCTGGGTCTGGATGGCGTGGTCGTCGGTGAAGTGCTGACCGTCAAAAAGCATCCGGATGCGGACCGATTGAGCGTGTGCCAGGTATCGACTGGCAACGGTGATCCACTGGAAGTGGTTTGCGGCGCACCGAATGTCGTCGTCGGCATGAAAAGCCCGTTCGCGCCGGCCGGCACGCGTTTGCCGAACGGCATGCAGCTTCGCAAGTCGAAGATTCGTGGCGTCGTGTCCAATGGCATGTTGTGTTCTGCCATTGAAATTGGTCTCGGGGATGAAGCAGATGGCATCGTCGAGTTGCCGCAGGAAGCCAGCGTCGGCCAGCCGCTCGCTGAATTTCTTGATTTGCCGGACAACACGTTTGATCTGGACCTGACGCCAAACCGCGGCGATTGTTTCAGTGTCCTGGGAATTGCCCGCGACGTCGCTGCGATGACCGCAACGGCAATGAAAGATCCGGCAGTTACACCGATCAAGGCGTCCATCGAGGACGAACACCCGGTCGATCTGGTCTTTCCGGAGGGCTGCCCACGGTTTGCCGGTCGCGTCATACGCAATATCAACGCCAACGCTGATTCGCCTGTATGGCTGAAGGAACGCCTGCGGCGCAGCGGTCTGCGGTCGATACATCCGGTTGTGGATATCACCAACTACGTGATGCTGGAGCTTGGACAGCCGCTGCACGCCTATGACCTGGGTCTCGTACAGGGCCCGATTCGGCCGCGACTGGCCGCAGACGGAGAAAAGGTGACCTTGCTGGATGGGCGGGAGATCGAGCTAAAGAGCAATACGCTCGTGATCACCGACGATTCAGGACCAATCGGGCTCGCCGGCATCATGGGTGGTTCGAGTACGGCGGTCAGTGACAAGACCAGGGACGTATTCTTCGAGGCTGCATTCTGGCCACCTGCGTTCATGGCAGGAATCGCGAGGCAATATGCTTTACACACAGATGCATCACTTAGATTCGAACGCGGTGTTGATCCTGCGGGGCAGGCACGGGCAATTGAACGAGCGACAGAATTATTGCTGGAAATTGCAGGTGGTGAAGCCGGCCCGACTTGCGACCATGTCGTCAGCGAGCACTCGCCGAAAAATGCGCCGTTGACGTTACGAAAATCGCGCCTTGCAAAAGTACTGGGTACCGATATCGAGCCAGATCGAGTCAGCGAAATTCTTTCCGGTCTGGGGCTGCAAACAGACGCTCACGACACCGGCTGGCAAGTACAAATCCCCAGCTATCGCTTTGATATTGACGTCGAAGATGCGCTGGTTGAAGAGGTCGCCCGAATCTACGGCTATGACGAGATACCGGAGAAGACGGCAATCGCAGCAACACCGCTCGCACGGGCGACCGAGACGGTTATCGATCTGGATTTGATTGCTAACACGCTGGTTGCCCGCGATTACCAGGAAGTAATTACCTACAGTTTCGTCGATGAACAAAAGAACACACTGATCGCCGGTGAAAAATCTGCACTGGTATTGAGTAATCCGATTTCTACAGAAATGTCGGTTATGCGCAGCTCTCTCTGGCCGGGCATTATCGAGGCCGCTGCGACCAACGTTGCGCGCCAACAGGATCGTGTTCGCCTTTTTGAAATTGGCACAACGTTCCACGGCGCGTTGGATAAACCGATTGAAATCGTGCGTGTCGCGGCATTGGCAGTGGGCAGCGTGGTTGCGGAACAGTGGGGAAGTGGGGCGCAGGCTGTTGATTTTTTTGACATAAAGTCAGACCTGGTTGCTTTGCTAAGCATGGCCGGCGCGAATTCGGAATTTGACTTTGTTGCAACGGAGCACCCGGCGTTGCAACCAGGGCAAGCCGCAAATATTGTGCGGGATAGCGTAATTGTCGGTGTAATGGGTAAGTTGCATCCTGGTGTTGCTCGCGCGTTTAGCCTCGACAAAGATGCCCTTGTTTTCGAGCTGGATGCCGGAAAATCGTTTGCGACGACGGTTCCGGAAGCGAAAACGGTGTCGAAGTTTCCGACGATTCGACGGGATATTGCAGTCGTCGTCGACGACAAAATTACTGCCGCAGAGCTGCTGTCCGTGATCGAATCGGCAGCTCCTGAGCTTATCCAGAGTGTCAGAATTTTTGACGTTTATCGGGGGCCGGGAATAGAAGCAGGGCGAAAAAGCGTAGCTTTAGGCTTGATTTTGCAGGAAACATCCCGCACCCTTACTGACGAAGATGCGGACGCCACGATGGCTGTGGTGGTCGGCAAATTACAGCAGGATTTCGCCGCAGTACTAAGAGATTAGAATTAATGGCACTGACAAAAGCAGACATGGCGGAATCTCTGTTCAACGAACTAGGATTGAACAAACGGGAAGCTCGCGAGCTTGTCGATTTGTACTTTGAGGAGCTGCGAGCATCGCTTGCAGTCGGTGAACAAATCAAACTTTCCGGTTTTGGAAATTTTGATCTTCGGGATAAAAACGAACGTCCAGGTCGCAATCCAAAGACCGGGGAAGAGATTCCAATTACGGCACGCCGTGTTGTGACTTTTCGGCCAGGACAAAAACTAAAAGCCCGAGTAGAGGCCTATGCTGGAACCGGGGAATAACGACGAACTACCTCCAATACCAGGCAAACGATATTTCACCATCGGTGAAGTAAGTGACCTGTGTGCTGTTAAGCCGCACGTACTTCGTTACTGGGAGCAGGAGTTTCCACAGCTGAAACCTGTCAAAAGGCGCGGCAATCGCCGCTATTACCAACGACAGGACGTGCTGATCATCCGCCAGATACGGAGCCTGCTGTATGACGACGGCTTTACGATCGGCGGCGCCCGACAACGATTGACGGGCGAGCAGGCGAAGACAGATGTGAGTCAAAGTCAACAAATTATCAAGCAGTTACGCATAGAACTTGAACAAGTTCTGAAGATACTGCGTCGCTGAATTAGTGCTTTCAACAAACGAGGGCGGCAAGTATCATTGCCGCCCTCGTTTTTTTGTTTGTGCAAGACTCGGATTTGCAGCGGGCGCCACAGAACGATGCCAGCCGCGGAATCAGGAAAAACACGGTCGGGGCGTAGCGCAGCCTGGTAGCGCACCACAATGGGGTTGTGGGGGTCGGAAGTTCGAATCTTCTCGCCCCGACCATTTCTGATAAGAAAAAAGCCTTCCTCACCAAAAGGGGAAGGTTTTTTTTGGTTCAGCTTTTTCTAACTCGCCCGCTGGGCGGGCTCCTACAGGTGCTAATAAGAATTGTAGGAGCCCGCCCAGCGGGCGATACCACAATGCCAATAACAACGCATAGATAGACAACGAGCCAAAACTAAACAACAGCACCTGCACCAACTAACTTCTTATCCTCAATCCCCAGCAAAATCGGCTCTGCCGTATCACGATAAATATTAACCTTGGCATTGTATGCTGTCCGCAACAATCCGTGTTTATCCTTGATTTCCAACTTCCGAATATTAAATTCGCCACTCTCCATCCGCTCACCTGTCAGGTAACACTTGATGGCAGTTACCCTCTCTCCGGAAAGCACCAGCCCACTCAGTTGGGCAAGATTGCCCTGGGCGCGATGCAGAAAGGTCACTGCATCGAGATTCACCTGCGACTCCTCGAAATTTTCAGGTGAACCGCTGACATTGGCAAGGAAATCACCTACCAGAATCTGGCCCGGCATTGCCGCGTCAATCATTCGTGCCAGTTCAATGGTGACGTCTCCGACAATAAAATCATGAGTGCTCGGGTTTAATCCTTCGGCCTGATGAAACTCGTAGCAGCTGCCAACGTGAAAACAGGCGCGCAGGCGCGGCACTGTCCTGGTCGTCGATTTGCCTTGTGCGATCGCGTTGTCCGCCAGCACAATGTGCATGAAATGGTACAGGTTGACGTTGGCTTCCAGGCCCTGGTCGCGATTCCAGATGTAGAAACCATCACCGCTGGACGAGCGGGCAAAGTTGATGTTGACCTCAAGCTCCATCATTTTCGCGTGTGCTGAATTCAGGGAGTAGGAGAGGCTGTTGAGTTGGGTCATTTGTTCGAAGGGTGTCAGCAAGCTGAAACCGACAATGTCGAATAGCGTCACTGCCCGGCTGGCGACATAGGTGATGCCGTAGCGGCGGATCATCTTTTCAATAATCTGCGTTTCCACCGCGTGATTACTAAGTGGCTGGCGGAGTCGTAAAAATTTTGACTCTATGTTCAAAAGTCGCGCAACTTTTTGCATTTGTGTCAGCGTGAGTTGACGCTCACCGGAAATTAGCTCGGTAATAAAAGCCGCCGATACGTTTTGCGTCCCGCGCAAGTCGGATGAGGTGCCGTTCGTGTATTCCGCAATCGCGTAATGAGGAACAACGAGAATAAGGATACCGTCGTCGAGTGGGCACCAGCTTAGAATGCTGTTTTGCCCCAGGGACCATTCGCTGTGCAGGCAGCTCTCCAGGTGCACCAGGTTGCTGCGCTCACGCAAATTCATCTCGTTGGCGTACGGTGCCAATTGATCAAGGTAGGGCGAATAGTTGCTGATTCGCCGGATTCCCGATTGGGATAGATCGTTAAATTCCATTCAATTGCCCAAGTGCGCAGTACCTGCCAAGAACCGATTACGAAGGTATCGTTGCTTGCCTGTTGAATAAACACAAAGGCAGGCTGGTGGATATCGCGTGGTGGCTGATTCCCCATCCGCCACGGGTATTCGCTGCGTTATCGGTGCAGCCATCGAAAGTAATCAACAAATCACAACAGCGCAAGTATTATTAAGAACCTGATACAGGTCGTTCAAATTGCAGTCAATGCCAGGCGCAGAGAAAAGTGATGTTTTACATAATGTTGACGTGTACAGCGGCGTGCAAATTATGACCATGCTGCTGTCAATGCACCGTCACTCATTTATTAGCGCCTTGCCAGGGCTGCGGTAGATGGACGTGTTGGCACCCGCTATCGACGATGTGCGCCAGTTGCAGCGACGCTTGCAGGAGTGGCTGGTGTACACGCCCGTGGTGCGTTGCCGCTCGCTGGAAGATCGACTGGCCGATGACGTGGAAATTCATGCCAAGCTGGAATTCCTGCAACAAACGGGGACGTTCAAGCCGCGCGGAGCATTGTCCGTAATGCTACAGCTGGATCGCGAGCAGCTTAGGGCAGGTGTGACGGCCGTGAGTGCCGGCAATCATGCCATTGCAACTGCTTTCGCCGCCCGCGCCCTCGGTACGAGCGCGAAGGTGGTAATGACCCGGAGCGCAAGCCCGGTCCGTATGGAGGCCTGTCGTGCCTATGGCGCGGAGGTTATACTGGCCGATGACGTGCATGTTGCTTTTGAAATGGTCGATGCCATACGTGAGCAGGAACAGCGCTATTTCGTGCACCCGTTCGAAGGTCAGGATGTCGTGATGGGTACAGCGACGGTCGGCCTGGAAATTTGCGAACAGGTTGGTACTTTCGACGCGGCGATTATTCCCATTGGTGGCGGCGGACTGTGTGCCGGCATATCCAGCGCTATAAAGCAGATCAATCCCGATTGCGAAATAATCGGCGTCGAACCCGAAGGCGCAGACACGATGCACCGGAGTTTCGCCAGCGGCAAGCCTGAGTCAATTGAAAAAGTAGGCACCATAGCAGACAGTCTCGGCGCTCCATTTGCGATGCCATATTCATTCCAGGTTTGCCGACAAAATGTCGATGAGCTCGTCATGATTGATGACGAACAGATACGGCAGGCGATGGGTGTGCTTTTCACCGCGATGAAATTTGCGGTAGAGCCGGCGTGTGCGGCAAGCACGGCAGCACTTGCCGGACCGTTGCGTGGCCGTTATGCAGGCAAGAAAGTCGTGCTGGTCCTGTGCGGCAGCAATATTGACTGGCAAACCTACGCCGCTCAGGCACGATTGGCCCAATGCTGATTGAGCAACTCAACTCGATTGTTGGCAGCGCAGGCGTGTGCACCGATGCAACAGACCTGGAACCGCATCTGACGGAGTGGCGGGCTATGTGGCGTGGGAAAACGCTGCTGATGGTTTCCCCGGATTCGACGGAGCAGGTGTCCGCTGTCGTCAGCGCATGTAGCGAGGCAGGTACGGCAATCGTGCCACAGGGAGGCAATACCGGGCTTTGCGGTGGCGCCATACCGGATTGCAGTGGCGAGCAGGTACTCCTGAACCTGTCGCGATTGAATAAAATACGATCGATATCCGCTGATGATTATTCGATCGTCGTCGAAGCCGGCTGCATATTGGAGAACCTGCAAAATGCCGCCGCTGAAGTGGGTCTGTTCTTCCCCTTGAGTCTTGCCGCCGAGGGCAGCTGCCAGATCGGTGGCAATCTCTCGACCAACGCCGGCGGCATTAATGTGCTGCGTTATGGCACCGCGCGTAACCAGGCGCTCGGTTTGGAGGTCGTTCTGGCGGATGGGACGATCTGGAGCGGCCTGCGCTCATTACGCAAAGATACTGCCGGTTATGATCTCAAGCAGCTGTTTATCGGTGCGGAGGGCACCCTGGGCGTCATCACGGCCGCCTGCCTGCGTTTGTACCCGGCTGTGCACAATGTCAGTACCGTCCTTCTGGCATTGACCTCGGCTGCCGCAGCGGTTGAGGTCCTTGCCATCCTGCGTGGTGCACTGGCCGATCAACTGCAGGCATTTGAACTGATTCCGGCGCGTGCCGTTCGCTATGTTTTGCGCCATATGCCCGCAATTAAATTTCCGCTCGCACTGGAATCGCCCTGGTATGTCTTGCTGGAGTCGACCAGTGCCACGGCAAACGAGGAACTGGATGACCGTCTGATGGCGTTGCATGAGAAAGGCCTTGCTACGGACATTGTCATCGCCAAGAGTCGCGCGGAGGCAAACGACCTGTGGCGCATGCGGCACGCTATTTCAGAAGCGCAAAAGAGAGAGGGTGCGAGTCTCAAGCATGATGTGTCTGTGCCGGTCAGCAAGGTCGGCGAGTTTCTGCAGGCGGCGGAAGCTGCAGTGCTGCGCCAGATGCCGGATATTCGTCCGCTGGCGTTTGGCCATGTGGGTGATGGCAATATCCACTTCAATTTGAGCCAGCCGAAGCATTGGACCGCTGAGGCGTTTCTGGCCGAGCGTGAGCGCCTTGCGAAAGTGATTTACGATGTTGTCGATTCCTTCGGCGGCAGCATTAGCGCCGAACACGGCATTGGCCAGGCTAAACGCGAGCATCTGCGGCATTATCGGGGAGAGACCGAAATCAAGCTGATGCGAGCCGTCAAATCGGCCCTGGACCCCGCCAATATCATGAATCCGGGCAAAGTAATCTGACGACCAGTTCCCATTGCCGCAGACTGTAGCGGGCTAAACTAGGGGATGTGAACATAACCCCGCAGGTCGTACAGTCGATATTCGCGCTAGCTCATGAGTGGCAATTCTGAAAATCTTGGCCGGACTCATTCCGAGCAGCTCTTGGACCTCGAGAGCAGACTGCATAGTCATGCCGGCGACGAGGCAATGCTTGCAGAGATGCACGTAGCAATAAGGACCTTGCTGGCAGGCAGCGGTGATAGCGCGGCGGACATTGAGGCACTATTGGAGAAGCAATTCAGTGCAGGCCACCTGCGAGCGGAATCCTATGAGCTCGTAAAAAACATGCTCGACGAAATCGTTGCGCAAGACACAGCAAGTATGTTTGCAACGGATGAAATGATTGCGCTTAGCCGTCAGGATCAGTCCGCAAAATCGGATCAGACTTTTGTGCATACGGTCGCCCCTGAGACAACCGTTTCGACAGACGGCACTGCGGAACTGCTTGCACTTGCTCCTCATGATGCATCCGCGACCAGCGACGCATCCTTCACTGATACGACTGTTCTTGAAACGGGCGTTTTGCACGATGGCCCGGCCGACGAACGATTGCAGGTAGGTTCCGTTCTGCGCGACCGCTTCCTGCTACAGGAGCGCGTTTCCGGCGGTAGTATGGGTGTTGTCTACAAGGCCCTTGACCGGAGACTCGCCGAAGTTGACGAACGTAATCCCTACGTAGCAATCAAGGTCTTGAGTTCGCGGCTTTCGCGCAATGGCAAAGCACTGCGGGCGTTGCAGCAGGAAGCGGCAAAAGGGAGGTTCCTGTCGCATCGGAACATCGTTCGCTTCATGGATCTCGATCGCGATGACGATCTGTATTTTATCGTTATGGAGTGGCTGGAAGGGCGAACACTGGCTGACATCCTGGACGACAAACGAACTGAAAAAATGCCATTGGCAAAGGCGCTGGACATCGTCAGACAGATTGCCCGGGCACTCGACTATGCACATCGGCGTGGTGTTGTGCACGCCGACGTCAAACCAGGGAATATCATCGTTACACCAAGCGGCCTGGTGAAATTATTCGATTTCGGTGTGGCGCGTGTTCGACAAAAAGAACACGAGGGAAAGTCCAGGTTTGAAGCGGATCTGATGGAGGCCAATACCCCGGCTTACTCAAGCATGCAGGTGCTGACGGGTGAAGTTCCCGTGCCTGCTGACGACGTATTTTCCCTGGCATGCCTGATGTACAGGCTGGTTGCTGATTATCGTGTCTTTGGCCCACGCAATGCGGCAGATGCGGCGGCGGAGGGTATGGAACCGCAACGCCCACAAGGTCTTACTGATATCCAGTGGCGAGCACTGAAAAAAGCACTGTCCTATTCCAGGATTACCCGTTTCGAAACACCGACTGATTTTATCAAGGCGCTTGATCCATCTGCAGATATGCAACCATTGACGGACGAATTCGTTGTCGACGATGTCGATGATGATGAGCCGCGGCGTTTTCCCTGGCGAATCGCGCTGGCGCTCGCGACAGTCTTTGCGTCGATTGCGGTAATCATGCAACCCAACTTGCCTGGTTTTGGCGATGATCTGACGGAAACCGATCCGACAGCGGTTGCAATTGTTGAGCCAGAACAGGGACCTGCGGTGACAGGAGGTGATCGACCACTTGTTATTGTAGAAACATCGCGACCGTCAGAGACAACAGAATCCGCACCGCCACCAGCAGCAGCACCGGTATTGAACGCAGATGCCGATGTGCCTGTGGAGGAAGTCGTCATTGAAGAACCGGTGGCCGAGGTCATTGTTGCGTTACCGGTTGTGGTGGAGGAAACGCCGGCCGGGCCTGAGCCAAAGGCCGCACCGGTTGTGCCGGTAATCGATTTTTCGAAACTGCCACCAGCGACAGTAACAATACTGCTTGCGGCCAGTAGTGGTGCAACCAGTCTTGTGCTGCGTGAAGATGCAGCGCCGGCCATCGTTGATCTGGTTCGCACAACTGGCATTGCGGAGGTGCGAACTGTCGTGCTTGCTGAATCAGGCTCTAATAGCATTGGTCCGTCCCGGGGAGGCGATCTGTATGTTCTCGAGAATGGCGGTGTCGTAACATTTGCTGCCGGCCAGGATCGGGCGCGTATTCAGATAGCAATGACTTCTGATCAGTCGCGCGAGCCGGACAGCCAGGTGAGGTTGCAGATTCGAGACGCCGGTGCAGTGGTTGGTGTCATCGAATTGACTCTGGAGGACGATGAGCAAAGGGCATTTGATGCCCGGGTGCCGGCAAACACGGTTGGGTTCACTGAATCGCAGATATTTGCCAGTGAAAGTGATTCTGCAGTCCAGATTGACGTCATTCGATACAAAGCGGATGACACCGTGCTCGAAGTTGCGTACCTGGTTCGCGATGTGACCGCGACCGAGGGCGTTGACTATTTTGCGCCTGAATTGACGGTCATTCGCTTCGGCCCTGGCCAAAGCAGCGCCCGGGTACTGGTTCCCCTGACGCAGGATGCCGAACGCGAAACCGACGAAGTCTTCATGCTTGAATTGCTCACCGAAACACCATTGTCAGATCCTGACATTTATCAGCGAATCGCGGTTATGATTCGTGATGATGACAGCGGTTAGTCCAAAAATTCTGACTTACTAAGAGCGATCCCAATGGAAGAAAAAGAACTGCGCCGCTACTCGCGGGTGGTGGTTGATGGCGTGGCGCAGGCACCCAGTCGGGCGATGTTGCGTGCCGTCGGCTTCGAGGAGAATGACTTCAATCGGCCGCAGGTCGGCATTGCTTCGACCTGGAGCATGATCACCCCGTGCAATATGCATATTCACGAGCTTGCAAAACACGCAGCACAGGGGGCGGACGCGGCCGGTGGCAAAGCGGTCATCTTCAATACCATTACTGTGTCCGATGGTATTTCGATGGGTACCGAAGGGATGCGCTACTCGCTCGTTTCGCGAGAGATTATCGCCGATTCTATTGAGGCGGTTACTTGTGCGCAGGGCTTCGACGGCCTGATTGCGATTGGCGGTTGCGACAAGAACATGCCAGCGTGCGTAATGGCGATGGCGCGGCTCGATCGACCGTCCGTTTTCGTCTACGGCGGCACGATCAAGCCGGGCGCGAAACGTCGCGACATTATTTCTGTTTTCGAAGCGGTTGGTGCGCTTGCCGGTGGCCAAATTAACGACGCAGAATTGCTTGAGATTGAGCAGACCGCGATACCTGGCCCCGGGGCTTGTGGTGGCATGTATACGGCCAACACGATGGCCTCTGCTATTGAGGCATTGGGCATGAGCCTCGCCAACAGTTCGGCGCAGAACGCGATATCAGACAGCAAAGTGAGTGATTGCGAACGCGCCGGTGAGGCAGTTCTGAACCTCATCAGGAAAGACATCAAGCCATCGGACATCATGACGCGGGCAGCATTTGAAAACGCTGTTACGGTGGTTATTGCGATTGCTGGTTCGACCAATGCCGTATTGCATCTGATCGCAATGGCGCATGAGGCTAATGTAAAACTCGATCTGGATGACTTCACGAAAATTGGTGCGCGGGTGCCGGTGTTGGCTGACGTTAAGCCCAGCGGCAAGTACCTCATGTCGGAACTCATCGAAATCGGCGGCATTCAACCGTTGATGAAACGACTGCTGGATCATGGTTTGTTGCACGGCGAGTGCATGACGGTAACGGGCAAGACGATTGCTGAGAATCTCGCTAATGTGGAAGACTATCCTGCAGGTCAGGACATCATTCGCGACTTTGATAATCCGATCAAAGCAGACAGTCATCTTGTCATTCTCTATGGCAACGTTGCGCTGGAGGGCGCGGTAGCGAAAATCTCTGGCAAGGAGGGACTGCGCTTTTCAGGTTTGGCGCGTGTGTTTCATTCTGAAGAACTGGCGATGCAGGCAATTCTGGATGGCGACATCAAGGCAGGTGACGTAATTGTCATTCGTTACGAAGGACCTAAGGGTGGCCCGGGAATGCGCGAGATGCTGAGTCCGACTGCTGCCATCATGGGCAAAGGACTCGGCAGCGATGTAGCGCTGATTACGGACGGCAGATTTTCTGGCGGTAGTCACGGGTTCGTTGTCGGGCATGTCACGCCTGAGGCGGCGACAGGCGGCCCGATCGCACTCATTGAAGACGGTGATCGCATCACCATTGATGCGGAAAGCAAACGTATTGATCTCGATATTTCAGATGATGAACTGGCGCAGCGGCGCGCTGAATGGGTCAGGCCAAAGTCTTCGGTAACCGGCGGAGCGCTTGCGAAATATCGCTCAGAGGTGCTTTCGGCCTCCAGGGGAGCCGTCACTGTAGCGCCGCCCTGGGATTAGGAACGTATGCAAACTTGACCTGAGCGCCTTGGTCCGATTTACTGCTTTGGCGAACAAGTACTCTGTCAAGGTGACTCTGAATCCGTGATCGTCGCCTTGACAAAGTACAAGCTATCCATCCACGTATTGTGCCGTGGTGTCGGTTTTGCCGATGCCCGATTATAATAAGAAACTAATGGTGCGCCAGAGGTACGTGGATGCGAGCGGCAGCGCAACCGGCCATATAATTAGAGCTCGGATGTTGCCATAAGACCCGCAAGGATCTCCGTGCGGGTTTTTTTTTGCCGAGGTAAAATAAAGGATATGCCAAAAGATCAAAGTGATGTGTGGTGGCTGGAAAAACGAACCGAGCTACTGGAAATCGCAAAACACAATCTGAATGCATACGTTTATAATCTCGACTCTGTTCGCGCCGCAGCAGGAAAAATTCTTTCATTATCTTCAGTCGATCGTGTGCTGTATGCGATGAAGGCCAACTTCAACACAGACGTGTTATGCACACTGGAGCATTCCACAATTGATTTTGACTGCGTATCGCCAGGTGAAGTGCAGCACCTGATCGACGTTTTACCGAAGCTCGATAAAAGCAGAATCCTGTTCACTCCAAACTTCGCGCCTCGCGAGGAATACGAATGGGGAATCGCACAGGGCATACAGGTTACGCTCGACAATCTTTATCCATTGCAGGCGTGGCCGGATTTATTTGACGGGCAGCGTTTGTTTGTTCGCGTGGATCCGGGCGAAGGGCAGGGCCATCATGAGAAAGTGAGAACGGCGGGCGTGCAATCGAAATTTGGTGTATCCCGATCCGAGATTGACGAATTGGTTCGGCTGACAGAGAACGCGAATGCGACGATTGTCGGGATTCACGCCCATAGTGGCTCCGGGATTCTGGATACTGACAACTGGCGCACTATCGCCGATGAGCTGGTCAAAGTAGCGCGGCGATTCCCTGCGGTAACAGTATTGGATCTAGGTGGCGGTATCGGGGTACCGGAAAAACGCGGTGACGCTGTCTTTGATCTGGATGCGCTGAATGAAAGATTGCTGGAATTTCGTGGCATGAATCCGAAATATGAAATTTGGCTTGAGCCGGGGCGTTACCTGGTTGCAGAGGCCGGTGTATTGTTGACACACCTGACGCAGGTAAAGATCAAAGGAGAGTTGCAATATGTTGGCGTGAGTACCGGTCTCAATTCTTTGATACGACCAGCGCTTTACGACGCTTATCATGAGATTGTTAATTTGACACGTATCGATGATGAGGCGAGTGAATCGGTATCCGTTGTTGGCCCGATCTGCGAAACCGGAGACAGGTTTGGCTCTGATCGGCTCCTGCCACCATCGCAGGAAAACGATGTGATACTGATTGCCAATGTCGGGGCCTATGGGCAGGTCATGAGCTCACGTTACAATCTCAGAGATACGCCGCCGGAAGTTATTATTTGATTCTTCAATTCGACAGGATTGCTGCTATGAAATTTCGCAGGGGATCAAAATGCGTACAAGATGCGAAATCCTGGTCGCTGCGCTCGGCGTCGGAATTCTCAGCATGGGCAGGTCTGCACGCACCATTGCCCAGTCGCGCGCAAGCAGGGGCGGATTCGAAATTTTTATTCTCGGTGGCACCGGCTTCATCGGACCGCATCTCGTGGGCTATGCTATGCAACGTGGCCATAAAATCACGTTGTTCAACGCAGGGCGTACGAACACGCATCTGTTCCCGGAGGTTGAAAAGCTTGTCGGCGATCGAAATGACAATCTGAGCGCGCTTGAAGGCCAGCATTTGGGTATACACCTGAGCAGGTGACATTGAGTGTCGCGCTGCTCAAGGATGCCTGTGACCAGTATCTGTTCACTTCCACCCGTTCTGTGTCTATCACGACTTCACCGCAGAGTCGTGACCGTGAGGCCGAACTGTTACGTAGGTGGTCTGCATTGAATTAAAAATTACATCATAAACAAATCGTTATATGTTTCTATGATGACCAATTAATTTGCACTGTTTCCTTGACGGTGCAGATCGATTGCGACTAGACTGGCCACAACTCATCGAGACCGGCTGAGGGAAAGGCCCATTGAAGCCGGGGCAACCTCCAGGATTAACCCTCCTGAAAGGTGCCAACTCCTGCGGTGCAACTGGTTTGCATCCGAGAGATGAGTGTCGTTGTAACGTGTATTTGAAGTCAGATTCGGCACACGGAGGGCACGGCACGCATTCTTGCGGGTTTCGCAGGATTCTGATGAGGGACAGGCGATTTATTTCGCACCATTGGAAACCTGGCGGAGACCTGATCATGACCTCTTCAATCAATCCTGCAACGGCAGCAGTTCGTGCATCGCTTGAGTCCGACACCCAGCATGGCGCGGTTGTGCCACCGCTGCACCTGTCCTCAACCTATACTTTTGCGGGACTCGGCGAGAAGCGCCAGTACGACTATTCGCGTAGCGGCAATCCGACTCGGGATTCACTGGCAGCAGCACTGACCGAGCTTGAAGGTGGCGCCGGTACGGTAGTGACTTCGTCGGGTATGGCTGCACTTAACCTTGTGTTGCAGCTGTTGCGTCCGGGAGATCTCCTGGTTGCGCCGCACAATTGCTACGGCGGTACTTATCGCCTGTTCGACAGCCTCGCGAAGAAAGGCTGTTTTGAAGTGTTGTTCGTCGACCAGACGGACGCAGCAGCAATAAGGGTGGCTTGCGCCCGCCGGCCGCGCCTGCTGCTGGTAGAAACGCCGTCGAATCCGTTACTGCAGATTGTTGATATCGAAGCACTTGCGGATGCTGCAAAGGCTTGTGGTGCCCTGCTGGCGGTTGACAACACATTTCTTTCGCCGGTATTGCAACAACCGATCAGCCTCGGTGCCGATATTGTTATCCACTCAACCACAAAGTATCTGAACGGTCATAGTGATGTTGTCGGTGGGGCCGTTGTTGCTGCAACCGATGAACTGGCCGAGACGCTCGCCTGGTGGGCAAATTGTCTCGGTATTACCGGGGCACCATTTGACAGCTACCTGACGTTACGCGGTATCAGGACCCTGCACACCAGGATGAAGCAACATGAACAGAACGCGAATGTGCTGGCCCAGGTACTCAACGAGCACCAGTCGGTCGAGCGAGTCTATTATCCCGGGTTGCGTAGTCACCCGGGGCACGCCATCGCGTGTCGGCAGCAAAGTGGTTTCGGTGGCATGCTCAGTTTGGAAATTGCAGGTGGCGAGACCGCGGTCCGGGCATTTGTTAGCAGCCTCAAATATTTTTCACTCGCAGAATCACTGGGTGGAGTGGAAAGCCTCGTCTGTCATCCGGCAACCATGACGCATGCTGCAGTTAGTGAAGATGTGCTACGCGAGGCTGGAATCCGTCACAACCTGATTCGCCTGTCCGTGGGTCTCGAATGCAGTGAAGATCTCGTCGTAGATTTGCTTGCGGCACTTGAGGCAGCCGAACAAGCGGTCGCGCCGACGCTTAGGGCAGTTGCGCAATAATCGCGTCGGTCATTTCCGTGGTGGACAAGATCGCGTCGTCAGCAGTGGCTATGTCAGCAGTCCTTGCTCCATCAGCAATCACCTGACGAATCGCTTTTTCTATGCACTCGGCTTCTTCGTCCAGGCCGAGACTGTGTTGCAGCAACATTGCGACGCTTGCAATCATGCCGCAAGGGTTGGCGATTCCTTTGCCGGCGATGTCGGGAGCAGAGCCGTGAATAGGTTCAAACAAACCACGAGACGATTCACCGAGTGATGCGGATGGCAACATGCCCAGTGAACCTGCGAGCATGGATGCTTCATCCGTCAGAATGTCGCCGAACATGTTCTCGGTCACGATGACATCGAAATCAGCCGGGCGATTAATCAGGTGCATCGCGGCCGCATCGACCAGCATGTGTTCGACGTTCAGGTCGGGGAATTCTGCGTTGAGTGTGTTGACAGTAATGTCTCTCCAGAAACGCGATGTTTCCAGCACATTTGCTTTGTCGACGGAACAAAGATTTCCTTTACGGCCTTGTGCAAGACGCGCAGCGACGCGGATGATTCTTTCGACTTCGTATTTGTGATAAACGCAAAGATCACTGGCGGATTCTTCATCGCGGGTTTTTGCGCCAAAATAAATACCACCCGTTAATTCGCGAACGACCATCATATCGACACCTTGCAGCCGGTCGGCTTTGATCGGTGATGCTTCGGCAAGTTGTTCAAGAATTTGCACCGGTCGCAGATTTGCAAAGACAGCGAGTTCAGCGCGCAGTGCCAGCAAACCCTGTTCCGGTCGTATGCTGGCGTTTGGGTCTGACCATTTCGGGCCACCGACTGCGCCGAGCAGAATCGCATCGCTGTCCCGACAGCTTGCGATTGTTGCTGCCGGGAAGGGATCGTTTTTGGCATCGATGGCAGCACCGCCAATCAGCTGCTCGGAAAATTCAAATTTGTGAGCAAACCCGGCCGCTATTTTGTCGAGTACCCTGGTTCCCGCCGCAGCAACCTCGGGGCCAATGCCGTCACCCGGCAAAACGGTTATCAGGGCGTCCAGGATCTTGTCTCCTCAAATTTTTCTATAGCCGCAGAATGTTGTTGCAAGAAGCCGAGCTGGTCGACGCCCTCAAGCAGGCAGCGTCGCGCGAATTCGTCGATTGGGTAGCTGACGTTACTTCCGTCAGGCAGCGATATCGTCGATGCTGCCACGTCGATTGTGATTTCACTGCCCGGGCTATTGATGAGTAAAGTGTGAGCTGCTGCATCGATTACAATCGGTAACAATCCGTTTTTCAACGCGTTGCTGCGAAAAATATCGGCGATTTCCGTGCTGACTACGGCGCGAATTCCATAATCCAACAGGGCCCACGGTGCGTGTTCGCGCGATGAGCCGCAGCCAAAGTTTCGGCCGGCGACTAAAATTTCACAGCCATCTGCCGCATCGTCGTTCAAGACAAAATCCGCGATCTCCTCGCCATCCGCATTGAACCGCCAGTCGTAGAAAAGTTTACTACCGAGGCCGTCCCGCGTGGTCGTCGTCAGAAATCGGGCCGGGATGATCTGGTCCGTGTCGACATCAGTGGCTGTCATTACGACAGTACGGGAGGATAATTTGTTGAACGCCCGCATCGGTTTCGTCTATAAGTAAGGGCGCGGGTCAGCGACGTGACCTGCAATTGCAGATGCCGCGGCAGTCATCGGGCTTGCCAGAATGGTGCGCGCGCCGATGCCTTGGCGACCCTCAAAATTTCGGTTGCTGGTGCTGACACTAAGCTCGCCGCTCGCGACTGTATCGCCGTTCATACCCAGGCACATTGAGCATCCTGATTCACGCCACTCGGCTCCGGCCTCAATGAAGATTTTGTCGAGCCCGAGTGCTTCTGCTTCGTATTTGATTTGCTGTGACCCGGGAACCACCAACATGCGCACACCAGCGGCAATCTTATTGCCACGTAACACCTGCGCGGCCTGCTTGAGATCGGAAATCCTGGAATTCGTGCAGCTGCCCAGAAATACGACGTTAACGTTCGCCGCAGACAACGGTTTGCCGGGCGTCAATTGCATGTAGTCCAGCGCTTTGCGAAAACTTGCGTCGCCATCGCTATCGGGTACTGCATCGTTAACCGGAATCACCATGCCCGGGTTAGTGCCAAATGTGACCATCGGCGAGAGTGTGTCGCCCGCCATTTGTACGGTTCGATCGAAGCGCGCATCAGCATCGCTGTGCAAAGATAACCACCTGCTCACCGCGGCGTCCCACTCTGCCGCCTGGGGTGCCCGGGAGCGTCCGTGAAGATACTCGACCGTGGTCTCGTCGGCGGCGATCATGCCAGCTCGTGCGCCGGCTTCGATCGACATATTGCACACAGTCATACGCGCTTCCATATCCATCGCAGTGATCGCAGCACCCCGATACTCGATGACATGGCCGGTGCCACCATCAAGACCAATCTGACCGATGATGGCAAGAATGACATCTTTCGCAGACACGCCCGGCTGCAATTGCCCACTGACGTCGATCGCGAGTGTTTTCGCCTTGCGTTGCAGCAGGCACTGCGTTGCGAGAACGTGTCCGACCTCGGTCGTGCCGATGCCGAAGGCAAGCGCGCCGAACGCACCGTGTGTGCTGGTATGACTGTCTCCACAAACAATGGTCTTGCCAGGCTGAGTTGCACCGAGTTCCGGGCCGATGACATGCACGATGCCGCGTTGATCACTGTCCAGGTCGAACAGTTCGATGCCGAAATCCGCACAGTTTTTCTGCATCTGCCGAATCTGGTTGGCGGCACCTTCACCGACAATGGCAAGATCTTTAAAGCTCCTGACCGGCGTCGTCGGCGTGGAATGATCCATCGTGGCAACGGTCAGATCAGGGCGGCGTACCGACAAACCCTTTTCGCGTAACAGCGTAAATGCTTGGGGTGTGGTGACCTCGTGAATCAGGTGCAGATCAATATAGAGAATAGCGGGCGTAGCCGCTGATTCATCCCTGACCAGATGTTCGGACCAGACTTTATCAAAAAGTGTTTGTGGGGCAGCCGGGTTCAAAGTGACACTTTCCAGGTTGGTGATTCAGCACGTTGTGATGCAGGCAGCCGCTGAATTCATGATCCGGCGGCGGCGGCAACGGGTTGCGCATCGAGTCCTTCAAGCCAGCCTTCGGTGTCTTCAGTTTCACCGGAAAACAAGCCGAAAAAAGCATCCTGTAACTGTTTGGTTATCGGGCCACGTTTGCCATCGCCAATCTCGATTCTGTCAACCGAGCGAATTGGCGTAATCTCCGCCGCGGTCCCGGTAAAAAACATCTCGTCGGCGAGATACAGGCTTTCCCGCATCATGGCACCTTCTTCGACAACCAGTCCAAGGCGTTCTGCGAGCACGGTAATTGAATGGCGCGTAATGCCAGTGAGGATACATGAGCTCGCCGGTGGCGTCATGATCCTGCCGTTCTTAATGACGAAGAGGTTTTCACCAGCACCCTCGCTGACTGTGCCATCAGTCGCGAGTGCAATTCCCTCGGCAAATCCGAGTCGCTTGGCTTCCGTGCTGATCAACTGGCTTGAGAGGTAATTGCCGCCTGCCTTGGCAAGGGCGGGGATGGTATTCGGCGCAACGCGTTGCCAGCTGGAGATGCAGACGTCAACACCTTGCTCCATGCTGTCAGCGCCAAGATAGGCACCCCATTCCCAGGCCGCTATTGCGACATCAACCGGATGATCAGGCTTGGGCGCCAGGCCAACCTCGCCGTAACCGCGCAGGGCGATCGGGCGAATATAAGCACCATTCATTAAGTCATTTGCAATGATGACTTCTTTGCATACAGCAATGAGCTCGTCGAGTTTGTATGGGATCGGCATGCGATAAATTTTCGCGGAATCATAGAGGCGTTGCATATGATCACTCAGGCGAAAAATTTTTGCTCCGTCCGGTGTCTTGTAAACCCGAATGCCTTCAAATACCGAAGAGCCGTAGTGCAGGGCATGTGCCATTACGTGGATTGTGGCCTGGTCCCATTGAACCATCCGGCCATTCAGCCAGATTAGTTTGCCTCCCTCAAAACTCATTACTAACTCCGAAATTTGGTTGCTATTTGCAGGTTGCGTAGCTTAACAAGCAAGCCCGGCTTTGGCATCCGTAAATGCGACTATATTAAAGCCTGGTTGATGCTGCTGTCGTCGGGTGCATCATCAAGACCACGCTCGCGGCGTCGCAGAATACGGTTAGTGACTTCCAGGTACGCGCGACTGGCAGCTTCCACAATGTCGGTGCTGGTGCCATGACCACGATAGGACTGGTCGTTGTATTCAACCGTTACTGTGGCTTCACCCTGCGCATCATCGCCGATCGTGGCGGAATGCAGTTCAAATTTCTTCAAAATCAGATTGACGCCGGTTGCCTGCTCCAGCGCCCTGAACGCGGCCTCGACCGGACCATCGGCGGTAGCCGATTCTTCATGAGTAACGCCATTTTCGTCGATGAGTCGCAATATCGCAGTCGCATCCTGCTCTGTTCCGGAGTTTATCTGCAGCGCTTGCAGCGACCATGGACCACTCGATGCCCCGTCGACATTCATGATGATGGCTTCGATGTCGCCGTCGTACATATCCTTTTTCTTGTCTGCGAGTTTCTTGAATTCCTGAAAGGCGCGGTTGGTTTCGAATTCGTCCAGGTCGAAACCCAATTGACTGACGCGGTCACGAAATGCATGTCGCCCGCTGTGCTTGCCGAGCACCAGGTTCGATTTGCTTATGCCCACATCTTCCGGTCGCATGATTTCGTAAGTGGACCGATGCTGCAGCATGCCGTGCTGGTGAATACCGGCTTCGTGAGCGAACGCGTTTTCACCGACGATCGCTTTGTTCCTTGGCGTTTGCATACCGGTTATGCCAGCGACCAGTCGCGAGGTCGGATACAAGTGCGTCGTCTCGATCGCCGTCTCGAAGCCGAAGAATTCGTTACGCGTGTGCAACGCCATGACGACTTCCTCGAGCGAGCAGTTTCCGGCTCGTTCCCCGATGCCATTAATAGTGCATTCGATTTGTCGCGCACCGGCCGATACCGCGGCCAGGCTGTTGGCGACCGCCATGCCCAGATCGTTGTGGCAATGGACGCTCAATGTGATGTTTTCAATGCCGCGGACGTGCTCGTGCAGGTAGCGGAAAAGCTTGTCGAATTCGGCTGGCACCGTATAACCAACGGTGTCGGGAATATTCACCGTCGTCGCACCGGCCTCAATTGCCGCCGAGACCACCTCGGCGAGGTAACCCAGCTCCGTGCGCGACGCATCTTCCGGTGAAAACTCGACGTCGTCACACATTTCTCTGGCCAGGCGGATGGCGCCAACGGCGCTCTTGATAATTTCTTCCTTGGCCATCTTGAGTTTGTACTCACGATGTATTGCACTGGTGGCGACGAACACGTGAATGCGATGATTGTCAGCACCCTTTACCGCAGCGTGTACCTTTTCGATATCTTCGGCATTGCAGCGGGCGAGGCCACAAATGGTCGGGCCACGATTTTCATCGGCGATGGCTTTCACAGCTGCAAAATCGCCGGGCGATGCGGCGGGAAATCCGGCTTCGATGATATCGACGTTGAGATCCGACAAAGCCTTGGCAATTCGCAGCTTTTCTCTGAGCGTCATGCTGCAGCCCGGAGCCTGCTCGCCATCTCTCAGTGTGGTGTCGAAAATCCTGATTCGTTCAGTCGTCATCGGCTTCTCCTTGTCTCGAAAAATCCAGCCCGGACACTTCATGAAGTGTCCGGGCCAAGGCGTCAATCGCCGTAGTCGAGACTTGTCAGCGGAAAATTGGGAATCGCATGCGGCGTGTGCAACGGTGCGTCGACGCGCAACGCCTGTGCCAGCGTATTTGTGTCAATGTTGCCGCCAGTAAGGACGAGTCCAACGCGCTTGCCTGATAGCGCATCCTTCATTTTCAATGCGGCTGCCAATGGCGCGGCTCCGGCGCCCTCGGCCAGTTGGTGAATAGTCTCCGCGTAACAGCGAATCGCCGCAGAAATTTCTTCTTCGCTAACCAGGACGAAATCATCAAGAGACTTCATCATGCCCAGCGTGTAGCGTACGGGCACACGGGTTGCGAGACCATCCGCAATGGTATTGGCAGCGACCATTGGCGCGAACTCACCGCTATGCCACGCATGATGGAATGCTGGTGCATTCTCTGCCTGCACCGCTATAACGCGGGTTTCAGGTGAACGCGCCTTAATGACTGTTGTGGTGGCCGCCGCGAGACTGCCGCCGCCAACCGGCACGAAAATGACGTCCAGGCCGTCCTCCGGGCATTGCTCCAGCATTTCCAGCGCAACCGTTCCCTGGCCGGCGACGAGTTCACTGCGTTTGCCCGGGTGAATGGATATTGCGCCGGTACGCCATGCATGTCGTACCGAGGCATCCCAGGCAGCGTCGAAATCATGACCCTTAATGATTACCTCACCGCCAAGCGCTTCAACTGTCGCGTTCTTGTCCGGGCTGTTGCCCTCAGGTACAAATACGGTGCAGTGCGAGTCATACATTGCGCACGCTTGCGCGAGCGCTGCGCCATAGTTTCCGCGTGTCGCCGTGACGATTCCTTTCGCGCGACTGGCCTTGTCCATTGATGCGAGCAAATTTATTGCACCGCGAATTTTGAACGCGCCTATCTGCTGAACGTTCTCCAGTTTGACGAACGTCTCGGTGCCCAGCCGTTGCGTGAGCAACGGATGATTCAGCAATGGGGTAGGGGGTAGATAGGGTTTAAGGACCTTACGTGCCTTCTCTACGTCCTCAATCGTTATCGCTGATGGTGGTGTTCCCGCATCGGAACCCCAATCAGTGGCATCGTATTTTCTGGCAGCAGGTGTCATCTCACATCTCCGCGGTTAGTTTTCCAGCCAGTCCATGCGGCTTCTCAAATCCGCACCAACTTTCTCGATCGGGTGTTCAAGATCTGCTTTCATCAGACGCTTGTACTCAGGTTGCCCCGCTTTGTTTTCTTCGATCCAGCGCTTTGCAAAGCTGCCATCCTGAATATCGTCAAGCACCGCCTGCATGCTTGCTCGTACGTGATCGTCAATGATCCGCGGACCGCTTACCAGGTCACCCCAGGCTGCAGTTTCGCTGATGAATTCGTGCATTTTTCGCAGGCCGCCCTCGTGCAACAAATCAACAATCAGTTTTAATTCATGCATGACTTCGTAATAAGCAACTTCGGGTTGGTAGCCGGCTTTTACCAGCGTTTCGAAACCTGCAACGACCAGTTCCGTTGCGCCGCCACAAAGCACTGCCTGCTCGCCGAACAAATCGGTTTCTGTTTCTTCGGCAAAAGTCGTTTTGATCACGCCGGCGCGGGCGCCACCGATGCCTTGCGCATACGCGAGCGCAAGTTGCAGTGCATTGCCGGTACTGTCCTGTGCCACGGCGACCAGGCAGGGAACACCATGTCCTTCTTCGTATTGGCGTCGCACCAGATCACCCGGTCCTTTGGGCGCGATGAGCACGACATCGAGGTCGGCGCGTGGGGTGATCTGTTTGAAATGGATGTTAAAGCCATGTGCGAATAACAGGGTGGCACCATGATCAATGTTGCTTTCAACATCCGCGTACAACGCTGCCTGGGAAGTGTCCGGCGTCAGCATTGCCACAATCGCTGCACCTTGCACCGCATCTTTGGGCTCTTTGACGACGAAACCGTCTGTTTCTGCCTTGCTGAAGCTGCCGCCGCCAGCGCGTGCACCGATCACCACGTCGTGACCGCTGTCTTTCAGATTCAACGCGTGTGCCCGACCCTGGCTGCCATAGCCCAGAATTGTGATTTGCCGGCCTTCGAGGCACGCGGTATCAACATCTTTTTCCGAATACATTTGCATTTGCTGTTTCCTAATAAATTCTGGCCATGGCCGACATCAAAAATTCTTTACTCTTGCCGCAATAAAAAACCCCACTATCCGGTCGGGATGCGGGGTTTGCGTGTCTGGATTTGATTTATCTACGCTACCCGCTGACTCCCCTGAGAAGGGTGAGCAGCACCAGCTGCACTGCAAGCACGCTTGCGGCAGTCGTCGTTGCTAAAGCAAAGTTAAGTCTGTATCTCATTAGCGCGGATCATGTTGTATGCATGAATCGATGTCAACTGCTGTAGATTCAGTTACTTGTGATACGAAATTGCGGGCATGATTGCAGGCGCAATCGCTCAGACATAATCGAACAGACACTTGTAAGACGCCAAAAAAACCGACGTCATTGCGAGCCCGCAGGGCGCGGCAACCTCTTGACGCTGTAGCATGCCTTCGTTCTGCGGTTCTATAACCTGGTAGAGGTTGCCGCGTCGCTGCGCTCCTCACAATGACGTCGGGTTTTTTTGGCGTCTTACAAGTGTCTGTTCGATTATGTCTGAGCGATTGCGCCTGCAATCATGCCCGCAATTTCGTATCACAAGTAACTGAATCTACA
>SMVA01372430.1_pt1 | contig 28036 bp, 25 predicted proteins | sample 2456451 | NCBI WGS metagenome assembly SMVA01 (sample SAMN11095933, study PRJNA526329) | marine sediment metagenome | biome: Marine sediment; feature: Surficial sediment; material: Deep marine sediment; isolation source: Hadal surficial sediment | place: Pacific Ocean | collected 2014-05 | depth... | reverse complement strand
GTTGATTGTTTCCTGGATTGCGACGCTGGCGTCTTGTATCCACAAGATGGCGTCGGCCTTGCTGATGGCCTCGCGTGCTCGACGAATGCCCTCGGCTTCGATGCGGTCGGGGTCGCTGCGGAGGCCGGCGGTATCGACGAGTTCGACGGCGAGCCCGTCGATATTGATTTGCTCGCGCAGGATGTCCCGGGTGGTGCCAGCGACTTCGGTGACGATTGCCGCGTCCTGGCCGCTCAGGAGGTTTAGCAGGCTGGATTTGCCAACGTTGGGCCTGCCAATGATGATCATCTGGAAGCCGTCTCGCAAGACTCGTCCAATCGTTGCCCCCTGCAACAACATTTTGAATGCGAGTGCGGTGTCGTCTGCTTTTTTTGTCAGCGCGCTGTCAGACAGAAAATCGATCTCTTCTTCTGGAAAGTCGAGCGCGGCTTCGGTGTGCAGGCGAAGCGCGGTCAGTTGTTGCTGGAGTTCGTCGACAGCGCGGGAAAAAGCGCCGGTTAAAGAGCGAAGCGCTGCTCGCGCGGCTTGTTCGGTGCCGCTGCCGATTAGATCGGCGATTGCCTCGGCCTGCACCAGGTCGAGCTTGTCGTTCAGGTAGGCGCGCTTCGAGAACTCCCCCGGGAGCGCGTGCCGCGCGCCTAGTTCAATTGCAGCTTTTATGACGGCGCTCACCAGCATTGGGCCGCCGTGGCAGTGTAGTTCGACGACCGCTTCGCCAGTAAAGGAGTTCGGCGCCGGAAATGATATGACGAGGCCCCGGTCTATTTCTCGCCCGGTGGCATCCGCGATATGAGCCACCACCGCCTCGCGCGGTGGCGGCAAAGAGCCGGTCATGCGTCTGCAGATTTCTTCGGCGGCGGACCCGGAGAGCCTGACTACGGCAATTCCGCCTGCCCCCGGCGGCGTGGCCGCGGCGACGATTGTGTCTTTGATGTAGTCCGGCGCGTTACTCACAGATCACTCCGGTGCTGTGGTGTCAGTCGCCTTTCTTTTTGCTCTTCTTCTTTGGCGACTTTGATGATTTGTTTTTTCTGCTCTGTTGTTCTTCGGCGACGACCTTGTTGACGTACCACTGTTGCGCAATCGACAACAGCGTGTTGGTCACCCAGTACAACACCAGGCCAGACGGGAAGAAAGCAAAGAAGCCGGTGAATACGATCGGCATGATCTGCATTACCTTGGCCTGCACCGGGTCAGCTGGCGCCGGGTTAAGTCGCTGCTGCATTAACATGGCAGCGCCCATGATGATCGGCAAAATGAAGAACGGGTCTCGTGATGACAGGTCGGTAATCCACAACGCGAACGGCGCCTGTCTCATCTCCACGCTTTCGAGCAAGACCCAATAAAACGCCAGAAAGAATGGCATTTGTATCAGTATCGGCAAACAGCCGGCAGCCGGGTTCACCTTTTCCCGCTTGTACAGGTCCATCATCGCCTGGCTAAGCGCCTGGCGGTCGTCCTTGTATCGATCTTGCAGCGCCTTCATGCGCGGCTGTATCTCGCGCATCTTCGCCATTGATCGGCCGCTCTTCTCGGTGAGCTTGTAAAACGCGCCCTTGATCAGGACCGTGGTCAATATGATTGCAACGCCCCAGTTGCCGAATACGCTGAAGATCTTGCTGAGCAACCAGAACAACGGATTGGAAAGCAGCGTCAGAATTCCATAGTCCACTGTGAGCTTCAGTGAGGGGTCGATTTGCTCAAGTTGGCGCTGGTCTTTCGGGCCGACAAACAAAGTCGTATGGAACGTATGCTCCGCACCCGCCGCCACGGTCGTGGTCGGGCCAAACACAGACGTCGTCGAGATGCTGTTTTTTACTTTTACGTCGTAATGATATGCGACGCTGTCGTCCGGGATTATTGCGCTCAGGAAGTGGTGTTGTATGCCTGCGGCCCAACCGCTGGTCGCGTCGATTTTAAAGGGCCCGTCCAGCAAGTCGTCTCGCTTTAGTTTTTCGGACTTGGTGCCGTCATAAACTATCGGCCCATCAAACGAATAGGTGTCCACGTTAAACATGCTGCGCTCTAGCGGTATTGAAATACGCTTGAGCGTGGTGTAAGACGCCGCACGCCAGCTTAAGTCACTGGCGTTGCTTACGCGGTGTTCAACGTCAATTCGGTAGCTGCCGCGGGTAAAGCGAAAGCGCTTTTCGACCTTTATGCCGTTACCGTCATACCAGAAAAGCGGCACAACGATTTCGTCTTCGCCGTTCATTTCGTATGACCTTGTTGTTGAGGTCATGGTGGCGCCGAAGTATTGCTCGCCTTCGCCGGCGTCAGCGATGAGGCCGCTTTGCAAAGCGCCAAAGCGATAATCGTCTGTGCTTAACAGTTCAACCAGATCACTCGGTCTGTCTTTTGCGATGGGATAGTTTTTTAGCGCAATGCGCTGCAACCGCCCGCCCACTGTGTTGATCTCGACTTCGAAGATGTCCGTACTAACACGGATAATTTCGCCGCTGGCTTCGGTGCTTAGGTCTGACTGCCCGGCCGGCGCCGCGACGGCCGGAAGCGTGGGTGCGCCGGATTCGCTGGTGTCCAGTCCGGGCAGGCTGTCCTCGGCGCCCGGGTCGCTCGCTCTTGGCGTCTCGGCCCGGCTTTGAGAAGCCGCGGCTGGCGTCGAACCATAGTCGAGCAGCCAGGCCTGGTAGGTCATGAACGCCAGCATGCCGACGGCCGCCCAAATAAGAATTCTTTGATTGTCCATTTAGCTTGCGCCTTGCTGCGCGGCGTCCTTGTCTCGGCAGCGGCGCCAGTGGCCCGCCAGAGAAGCAAACAGCGCTTTGTTATCTGCTTTATGTGTTCCAGGCTGGTTCAGCACCACAATGTCCACGCCAGCCAGCTTATCCTGATTTTTCCTGAAAGACTCTCGCACGATTCTCTTTAGACGGTTGCGGTCTGACGCAAGCTTGCAGTTTTTCTTGGCAACGGCGAGCCCAAGCCGTGCGTGCTGCAATTCATTGCTCCTGTATAACACAGTAAACAGCTTGTCTTTGCTTCTCCGGGCCTTCTTGAAGACGCGGCCGTACGACGCCCCGTCCGCCATCCGGTTCCTTCGTGAAAGGCGTTCGTTGCGTTTGTTCTTGAATTCCAGGTTGTCGTTTATCGTAGCCGTAACAATTGCTACTAAGTCGGGACGCTAAGGCTTACGGTGACAGTTGAGCCCGGCCTTTCGCGCGGCGGCGCTTTAAGACCAGGCGGCCTGCTTTGGTCGCCATCCGGGCTCGGAACCCATGGGTGCGAGCTCGCTTGAGTTTGCTGGGCTGGAATGTGCGTTTCATGACCTTAAACCTGCATAAAATCCGGGCTTTAAGTTCCCGGGCGAAAGAAAGCCGGCAAGAGTACGCGGGGGCTCAATTTCTGTCAATAGCTTGTGATAATTGTTGCGCTTTTCGGTGCGTTTGCTGACCGACCCAGTCAGAACCGGCGGGCAGTCCCGCGTCTCTGGCGAAGCACATAGAGACGTTATAGACTGCGCTGTCTCTCCATTAAATAAGAATAGAACCAGTCGTGGGAAACCCCTTGCCGGCAGAGAATTCATTGTGGACCCGTTGCGTGCGCGAGCTTCAGGCCGAGCTGCCGGAACAGGAGTTCAACACTTGGATCCGCCCGTTACAAGCGGTCGACGACGGGCAGGTGTTGCGGTTGCTGGCACCCAATCGTTTTGTGGTGGACTGGATTAACCAGCATCACAAAGAGAGGATCGAAGCCCTTGTCGGGCCGGAGGTGGAGCTGGTCATAGAGGTTGGTTCGCGAGATGCGCCGATTAGCGCTGTTGTCCAGCGTCCACGTGCAGCAATGGCCAAGCCGTCCGCCCCGCCCATTGCGAGCCGCCTTAGCCCGGCGTTTACGTTTGAGCGCTTCGTGGAGGGCAAGAGCAACCAGTTGGCGCGGGCCGCAGCAACCCAGGTTAGTGAAAACCCCGGTAAATCTTATAACCCGCTGTTTATTTATGGCGGCGTCGGGCTTGGCAAAACGCATCTTATGCAAGCAATCGGTAACGCGATGCTCAAGCGTGACCCGGGTGCCCGGGTCAGCTATGTTCATTCGGAGCGCTTCGTCGGCGACATGGTGCGCGGCTTGCAACACAACACCATCTCGGACTTCAAGCGAAGTTATCGCTCCCTGGACGCTTTGTTGATTGATGACATCCAGTTTTTTGCTGGTAAGGAGCGTTCTCAGGAGGAATTCTTTCACACCTTCAATGCGTTGCTTGAGGGCCAAAGACAAATCGTCCTGACCTGTGATCGTTATCCCAAGGAGGTTAATGGCCTCGAAGAGCGTCTCACGTCGCGCTTTGGTTGGGGCCTGACCGTCGCCATCGAGCCCCCGGAGCTTGAAACCTCTGTTGCCATTTTGATGAGTAAGGCCGAAAGCGAATCCGCACACCTGCCCGAAGAGGTTGCTTTTTTCATTGCGAAACGCATTCGGTCAAACGTTCGAGATCTGGAAGGCGCTTTGCACAGGGTAATGGCGAACGCCAAGTTCACCGGTATGCCGATTGATGTTGAGTTTGCAAAAAGCGCCTTACGCGATTTACTTGCGCTGCAGGAACGGCTGGTCTCGATAGAAAACATCCAAAAGACGGTCGCCGACTACTTCAAGATTCGTGTTGCTGATTTATTGTCCAGCCGGCGTAGCCGGTCTATCGCCAGGCCGCGCCAATTTGCGATGGCTTTATCGAAGGAGCTGACAAATCATAGCTTGCCGGAGATTGGCGACGCGTTTGGCGGTCGCGATCATACGACGGTGTTGCATGGTTGTCGGCGTATTGCATCTCTGCGCGAAACCGAAAAACGTATCGATAATGACTATCTGATTTTGTTGCGAACACTTACCGGCTGAACGGTGCATAATTTAATTATTCTCTGTGGAAAAGCTGTTAGCGAGCGTGGTGATTATTTTTGTCCACTGCTTATCCACAAGGTGCTGACGAAAGACAAACAACTAACAGGCCTTCGTTTTCATATTTAACATATTGATTTCACTAGTGATTTTAGAGTTATACACAGCACCTTGCGTGCTTAATAATAACAAGTAGAATTTATTTCCAATCTTTATTAACAGGTGGTGTTCATGAAGTTCAGCGCTGCGCGAGAAGCGTTACTAAAGCCTTTACAGGCTGTTATTGGGGTGGTTGAGCGTCGTCAAACGATGCCGATCCTGGCGAATGTGCTGCTGGTGGCAAAAGAGGGAGAGCTTTTGATCACGGCGACGGATCTGGAGGTAGAGCTTGTAGCCAGCGCACAAATTGATCTGGAAGCGAGCGGTGAAATTACGGTACCGGGCAGGAAGCTTCTGGATATTTGCAGGGCGTTGCCGGAAGACGCGGAAATAGCAATAGCGCTTAGTGGTGACAAACTTAGCGTGCGATCGGGCCGCAGCAAATTCAGCCTGACAACATTGCCGGCAGCGGAATTTCCAACAGTCGAAGACATCAGTGGCAAGGAGGCGGTAAGCGTAGCTCAGGCCACCTTGGTCAAATTGCTTGAAAAGACGCATTTTTCCATGGCGCAGCAAGACGTCCGGTATTACCTGAACGGCCTTTTGCTGGAAACGGGAAAGAAACACCTGCGTGCAGTAGCTACAGACGGCCACCGATTGGCGTTGTGTGAAGTCGAAATTGATAGCAGTGACGCAACGGAGCAGCAGGTCATTGTGCCACGGAAGGGCGTTCTTGAATTACAACGCCTGCTCAGCGGAGAGGGAAGCGTCAAGCTCGAGCTGGGCAGCAATCACATTCGAGTTCAATTGGACGGCATCCGCTTTACCTCGAAACTGATTGACGGGCGATTTCCGGAGTACGAGCGTGTAATACCGGAGGAAGCGGAAAACGAACTGATAGCGGACCGCGAGTTGTTTAAGGCTGCTTTGCAGAGAACCGCCATTTTGTCGAATGAGAAATATCGGGGCATTCGGCTGATTATTCGGGAGAATGGGGTGGTCTTGCAGGCGCATAACCCGGAGCAGGAGGAAGCAGAGGAAGAGCTGGAGGTTAGCTATAAGGGCGACGACATAGAAATCGGCTTTAATGTTAACTATCTGCTGGACGCGCTGGGAGCGATAGAGTCGGAGCAGGTAACCCTGTCTATCGTGGATGGTAACTCGAGCTGCTTGCTGCGCGAACCGGGCAAAGACGACTGCAAGTACGTTGTTATGCCGATGCGGCTGTAATTTTTCAACTGCAAAACAGTGGCCCTGGAACACCTGAAAACCACTGATTTCCGCTGCCTTGAAGGCGCAGAACTGGCCGCGGACCCGCACTATAATCTCATTTACGGTGCGAACGCCTCCGGCAAGACCAGCTTGCTGGAGGCGATTGCGTATTTGGGGCGAGGAAAGTCGTTTCGCGGCGCTTCCACCCAGGACCTGATTGGCCACGGCCGAGCGGAGTTCGTGCTGCTGGGGCAGGTGCAAACCGAGGCGCGCACCCGGACGGTGGGGGTCAGAAACGGCCGGGAGGGCTTGGAGGTCCGCATCGATGGCGAAAACGCGGGTGGAGCGGCGGCGCTGGCCGAGGCTTTGCCGCTGCAGGTGGTGGATCCAGACGTGCATAACCTGATCGCCGGTGGGCCTGAGCTGCGCCGCCGCTACTTGGACTGGATTGCGTTCCACGTGGAACATGGCTATCTGGAGAGCTGGAGACGCTTCCGCAGGGCGCTGAGGCAGCGTAACGCGGCGCTTCGAGAGGGCGCAAGCAGCGCGGTTCTGGCTGGCTGGGACCGCGAGTTTGTAGACACGGCACAGCGGGTCCATGAGTCTCGGCAGCGAGTCGCTGCGCGGGTGCTGCCAGTATTTGCGGAAACAGGTAATGACCTGCTCGGTTGCCCGGTGTCGCTGGATTACAGGCAGGGCTGGAATGCAGACCTGTCGTTGCCCGAGGCCCTGGCCGCCAGCGCCGCGAGAGATCGTGAGCAAGGAAACACCCACGCGGGACCGCAGCGCGGAGACCTGAAGTTGATCCTGGGCGAGCGGCTGGCGAAAAAGCTGGTGTCTCGTGGCCAGCAAAAATTACTGGCCTGCTCGCTGGTTCTGACGGCGACGGAGCTGGTACAGAATGAGCTGCAGCGCCCCTTGCTGCTGTTGCTGGACGACCCGGCGGCCGAACTCGACGGCGCCTCGCTGGAGCGGCTGATGGCCAGGGTAATCGGGCTGGGCAGCCAGGTTATCGCGACGGCCCTGGTGCCCGACAAGCACTTGTTTCCGGACCCGCCGGCCTTGTTCCACGTGGAACAGGGAAAGCTGGAGAGGCTTTCCTGAGTCTGAACGACAACCGCGAATGCGGCAGAAAATAAGGCCGGGTCATGGCGCGTGAAAGGGCTGGGGTGGGGCCGCCTGTCCGGGCTAAAAACCTTGTAAAAATAACCCTTTAGAGCCCTTTCGGGGGCCCTTTTCAGGGCGCTAAATGGTACAATGCGTGGCTTTTTTTCTAAGGACAACGAATGGCCGACGCTACAGACTATACTTCCAGTAATATCAAGGTCTTAAGGGGCCTTGAGGCCGTTCGAAAAAGACCGGGCATGTACATCGGCGACACCGATGATGGAACCGGTTTGCACCACATGGTATTCGAGGTCGTCGACAACTCCATCGACGAAGCGCTTGCGGGGCATTGCAGCATCATTACCGTGACCATTCACGCGGATGAGTCGGTAACGATAACCGACGATGGTCGCGGAATACCGGTCGACATACACCCGGAGGAGGGTCGCTCGGCGGCGGAAGTCATCATGACGGTCCTGCATGCGGGCGGCAAATTTGATGACAATTCCTACAAGGTCTCTGGTGGCCTGCACGGTGTCGGTGTTTCAGTCGTCAATGCGCTGTCCGAACACCTGGTGTTGACCATCCACCGTGATGGTAAGACCTACCAACAGGAATATCGCCATGGCGAGCCGGAGGCACCGCTGGCGGTGATCGGCGACACCGACAAAACGGGTACGCAATTACGCTTCAAGCCCAGCCCCAATACCTTCACAAACATCAAGTTTCACTACGACATATTGGCCGGCCGGCTGCGGGAGCTGTCATTCCTGAACTCCGGCGTTCGCATCAAGCTGGTAGACGAGCGGGACGAAAAAGAGGACGTATTCGAGTACCAGGGCGGCATTCGGGCATTTGTGAAGCGCCTCAATCGCAATAAAACCCACGCCCATCCCAGCATATTTTACTGCGAGGTCGAAAAAGACAACGTTGTGGTGGAGGTGGCGCTGCAGTGGAATGACGGGTATCAGGAAAATATGTTCTGCTACACCAACAACATTCCGCAGCGAGATGGCGGTACCCACCTGGCCGGGTTTCGCAGCGCTCTGACACGAACGCTGAACAGCTATATCGAAAAGGAAATGTCAGGGCGAAAAGACAAATTCACGCCCAGCGGCGACGATGCGCGCGAAGGCCTGACCGCTGTACTGTCTGTGAAGATCCCGGATCCCAAGTTTTCATCCCAGACGAAAGACAAATTAGTTTCATCTGAAATTAAGGGCGTAGTGGAATCCGCGTTCGCGGGCCGCCTGGAAGACTTTTTGCTCGAGAATCCGCAAGAAGCGAAGGCCATTGTCACCAAGATCATCGATGCGGCGCGAGCTCGTGATGCCGCCAGAAAGGCGAGAGAAATGACCCGCCGCAAGGGCGCGCTGGACATCGCCGGCCTGCCCGGCAAACTGGCAGACTGCCAGGAAAAAGACCCCGCCTTGTCAGAGCTGTTCCTGGTGGAGGGAGACTCCGCCGGCGGCTCCGCCAAACAAGGCAGAGACCGCAGAACGCAGGCGATCTTGCCGCTGAAAGGCAAAATATTAAACGTCGAAAAAGCGCGCTTCGACAAGATGTTGTCGTCGGCCGAAGTTGGCACGCTGATCACCGCGCTCGGCACCGGCATTGGCCGGGACGATTTCGACGCGGACAAATTGCGTTATCACAAAATCATTATCATGACCGATGCCGATGTCGATGGGTCCCACATTCGAACTCTGCTGCTAACGTTTTTCTACCGGCAGATGCCAGCGTTAATAGAGCGCGGCCACATTTATATTGCACAACCGCCTTTGTACAAAATTAAAAAGGGCAAGCAAGAAGTCTACGTCAAAGACGATGCTGAATTGAACGCGCACATTTTAAACATGGCGCTCGATAGCGCAGCGCTGCATGTCAATGCCGATGCACCGCCCATGTCCGGCACAGCGCTGGAGGCGCTGGCGAACGAACACAACGATGTGGAAAGAATGATCAAGCGTCTTTCCAATCGATATGAAGAACCCGTGTTACGAGCACTCTCGACGCTGCCCGAAGTAAGCGAAGAAATCGCTGCGGACCTCGACTCGCTTGCCGAGTGGACACAAGCGCTGTCTACGGCGCTACCCAAGTCCAGTGGCGATCGTGCGATTAGCGGAGATAACGGCTCCTATGTCGCTGAGCTGCAGCGCGGAGATGGCGACGGAGAAGGCGTTCGAATTGCAATCGAAAAAACCCAACACGGCGTGACCACGAAGCGTTATTTGCCACGAGAATTTTTCGACACAAACGAATATCGGCACATCATGGCGCTGTCTGCCAAGCTCGACGAGCTGTTGGGCGAGGGCGCTTTCATTGAGCGCGGCGACAAACAATTTCCCGTAAGCACATTCTCAGAAGCTATTGACTGGATAATGAAAGAGGCGCGAAGAGGCCAGTCTATTCAGCGCTACAAAGGTCTCGGCGAGATGAACCCCGACCAACTGTGGGACACCACCGTAAACCCGGAAACGCGCGTGTTACTGCAGGTCAAAATAGACGACGGCGTAAAAGCAGACGAGATCTTCACGACGCTGATGGGAGATCATGTTGAGCCGCGTCGCGAGTTCATCGAGAAGAATGCGTTAACCGTCTCCAACCTCGATGTCTGAATAAGAGTTACAACTAATTTCGGCCATTTTGGCCTCAATCCAGTTTTGAGCGATCAGGTTGGTCTCCTTCGGAGACTGCGTAGATGCGTCTATCGGCGGGCCGACAACAAAGCGAATCAAACCGGGATATTTGCGGACACCGCGCCTGGCCCACAGGTCTCCGGCATTGTGAGCAACCGGCACAATTTTTACACCAGCCTCTTTCGTTAACGCCGCACCGCTTATCCCGAACGTCCGCGTTTTGCCGGCCGCCATGCGAGTGCCCTCCGGAAAAACGTTAACCCATACGCCGTCTGCCAGCTTGTTCTTGCCTTGATCGATGACTTGCATGATCGCGGTATGCCCGGCGCGCCGATCAATAGCGATTGGCTGCATGGCCGCGAGACCCCAGCCAAACATCGGTATCCACTTAAGCTCGCGTTTCAATACCCACGCATGCGGTGGAAAAACCACCAATTGTGCGTAAGTTTCAAAAACAGTTGTATGTTTGATCAATACGACGCTTGCTTCGTCGGGAATATTTTCCAGGCCTTCAAACTGATAACGCAAACCGCAAAGCCACCGCCCAACCCATAGCATGCTTAAACCCCACCAGCGGGCAAAGACGAAGCGGCGCTTGTAAGGCAACCAGGAGAAAAGAACAATCGTCAGTGCGAAAAAACAAACGGACCCAAAAAAATATACTTGAAATAGAATTGAGCGAAACAGAATCATGTGTGAACATTCTGTTCGTCTTCGAGCAACATCGCGTCTACGGCCGCAGCCAGGTTTTCAAACACTTCCATCGGCTCGCCGGTTTCTTGTATGGTCTGCAGCGTTTTTCGGCCGTTGCCGGTGAGCACCAGCATCGGTCGCGCACCGATCGCGAGCGCCGCACGCAGATCTCTTTCCGAATCGCCGACAAACGGCACGCCGCTCATGTCGGTCCCGTAGTGTTTCTGCAACTGCGCCAACAAGCCCGGCCGGGGCTTTCTACAGTCACAGCCCGCCTCGGGCAAGTGCGGACAATAAACAATCTTGTCGATGCGGCCGCCGGCTGACGCAACGTGATCGAGCATCTTTTTGTGGATCGTCTCAAGATCCTCTTCGCTCAACAATTTTCGACCGATGCCCGATTGGTTGGTGGCAACCGCAACGGTATAGCCTGCGCCGCTTAGTCTGGCGATAGCGTCTGCGCTGCCGTCCAGCGGCAACCACTCATCCTCAGTTTTAATGAAATCGTCAGAGTCGTGATTAATGACGCCGTCACGATCGAGCACCACGAGACGCATCATCCGCCGCCGTTTTTCGCCGCAGACAAGCGTGAAATATCCGCCACCGAATGGAAGGGCTCGCGCAATCGTGAGAGTAACGCGAGCCTGTTTTGTCGCAGCGCTTCATCGTCCGCCATAACCATTACTTCCTCAAAAAAGCGGTCGACAGGCTCCTTGAGGTCCGCGAGACGCGCGAGTACTGCGGCATAGTCGCGGGAGTTTTGCAGCGGCTCGACCGCGCTCAACGCGGCCAGCAGGGCGTCATAAAGATCGCGTTCCGCGCTCTCGAGCAACAAGGACTCTTCTACGCCGGCGCCTTCAGGTATCGTCGCTTGCTGCAGTATGTTCGTTATGCGTTTGTTCGCGGAAGCGAGGCTCGCGGACTCTTTCATCTGCGCGAAGTTCCTGACCGCATTAATGCGCCGGTCAAAATCCGCCAACGGCACATTGCTACGGCCGTCGACCTTTGCCACAGAATCGAAAATTTCAACGGACATATCCGGCTGCTCCAGGTAAAAACTACGCAGCCTGTCGCCAATAAATCCGTACAAAGATTCAACCACCACGCCCGTGTCGAGCCCGGCTATCGGCTGCTGACTGACAGCCGTCTCGAGCGCGCTCAGCAGGCCGATCTCCAGCTTGCACTCGATCAAAATACGCACAACCCCAAGAGCCGCGCGCCGAAGACCGAAGGGGTCTTTGTTGCCTGTCGGCTTTTTGCCGAGCGCAAAAACGCCTGCAAGCGTGTCGAGCTTGTCAGCAAGCGCCAGCACCTGCCCCGCAGTGGATGCGGGCAGCGCGTCGCCCGCAAAACGCGGTAGATACTGCTCGCGAACAGCGCTGGCGACATCTTCAGGCTCACCATCAGCAAGCGCATAGTAGCTGCCCATGACGCCCTGCAGTTCCGGAAATTCGCCAACCATTCCGGTTAGAAGGTCACACTTTGCAAGCATCGCCGCGCGCAGCGCCGATTGACCATCAATACCAAGCTCCCTGGCAAACGCTTTACACAATTCACCCACTCGCCTGCTCTTGTCCCGTAAGTCGCCGAGCCCTTTTTGATAAACGACTTTGTCGAGGGCCGAAACACGATCCGCCAGTGGAGTCTTCTGGTCCGCCTCCCAGAAAAAAACCGCATCCGCGAGGCGCGCTCGAATAACGCGCTCATTGCCACTGCGAACCTTGTCGGGATCTTTGCTGTCAAGGTTTGCGACCACCACGAAAGCGGAAATCAATTTGCCAGACGAGTTGGCGATCGGGAAATAACGTTGATGGCCGGTTAGCGACGCCATGATGGCCTCCCGCGGCAACGCCAAAAAAGCATCGTCAAATCGCCCGGTCATGGCCACCGGCCACTCGGTGAGCGCTGCAACTTCTTCAAACAAACGCGCATCTGCGACCACGGTGCCGCCGGCATCGGCCGCCGCCGCGGTTACTTCGTTGACGATCTTTTGCTGTCGGGCATTGAAATCGGCCAGCACGAAGCCTTTTGATTCCAGCGTTGCTGCATATTTGTTCGGCGTCGCGATCTTTAAATTGCCTGGGGCCAGGAAACGATGGCCGCGAGTCTGATCGCCGGCAGGCAGCCCCATTATATCGCCGTGAACAACATCTTTGCCGTGCAGCATGACGATCCAGTGTACTGGCCGGACGAACTCAATGTCGGATGCTCCCCAGCGCATACGTCGTGGAACAGGCAGGGCCGTCAGTGCCTGTTCAATAATCTTCGGCAGCAACGTAAACGCTGCGACGCCCGTTTCAACGGAACGCCAGGATAGCCACTCGCCCTTGTCTGTTTTTGTTCGTTGCAGCTCGCTAACGTCTACGCCACACTTTTTTGCAAACGCAATTGCCGGCGGCTTCGGCTCGCCCGCGTCGTCGAAGGCGATGCGTACGGGCGGACCCTTGCTGTCTACTTCTCGCGGATCTTGCGCGAACGCAAGATCGGCAACAAGCGCAGCAATTCGGCGTGGCGTTGCAAACTCGCTAATGGGCCCATGCACAAGACGATTTTCATCCAGGAGCTTGCCGAGGTTGCTCGCAAAAGCCTGCATAAGCGAACGCAGGGCTTTTGGCGGTAATTCTTCCGTGCCAATCTCAACCAGGAAGTCGGCGCGCTTTGCTGCCGCCATCAGTTTGCTGCCCGCTTGGGGTCGCCAACCGATGCGAGCATCGGAAAACCGAGCGCCTCGCGCGACGAGTAATAGGCTTGCGCGATTGCGCGCGACATCGTTCGCACACGTAATATGAACCGCTGCCGCTCACTGACCGAGATCGCCTGACGCGCGTCGAGTAAATTGAAGGTATGCGACGCCGTCAGCATTTGTTCATAGGCTGGCAGAGCCAGGTTTTCGTCGATCAGCTCCCCGCATACTTTCTCTGCCTGATCGAAAGTGGCAAACAGCGCATCCACATCGGCTAACTCAAAGTTGTAACGCGACTGCTCAACTTCGTTTTGATGATAAACGTCGCGATAGGTAATTCTCCCCAGCGGTCCGTCGGTCCAGACAATATCGAAAATGCTCTCGACGTTTTGCAAATACATCGCGAGTCTCTCAAGCCCGTAGGTAATCTCTCCGGTTACCGGGCGACACTCCAGGCCACCCACTTGCTGAAAGTAGGTAAACTGCGTCACCTCCATACCATTGAGCCAGACTTCCCAGCCAAGCCCCCACGCACCAAGCGTCGGCGACTCCCAGTTGTCTTCAACAAAGCGAATGTCATGCACCGTCGGATCAATACCAATTGCGCGCAATGAATCGAGATACATCTCCTGAATCTCATCCGGCGACGGCTTGATCACCACCTGGAACTGATAATAATGCTGCAGCCGAAACGGGTTATCGCCATATCGCCCATCCGTCGGTCGCCTGCTTGGCTGCACATAAGCCGCACTCCAGGGCTCAGGCCCGAGGGCCCGCAAAAAAGTTGCCGGGTGAAACGTTCCCGCGCCCATTGGCATGTCGTAAGGCTGAGCAATAACACAGCCACGCTCCGCCCAAAACTGCTGCAATTGCAGAATCAGGTCTTGAAAGCTACAGAATTCAGGCTGTTTTGCCTTACCCATCAATGATTTCGCGCTGGAAAAAGAAGCACGGAATTATACGCAATTCTTTTGGGTTGGTGGGGCTTGGTATATGGCACGGGGCTGTTGGTATCTGGCGCGGGAGCTGCGGCCCTCTCATCATCTTGACGTAATTCTGGTTTTAATCGCGCCTGTGGAGGCGCTCCAACAAGGCCTTGTCACAGACCTGTTGGAGCGGGCCTGCGCCCGCGATAAGACTCAACCCACTGCAAAACGCAGCGCTCTCCATTTTGCCCTATAATAGTGCGCAAGAAAGACGATACGCACCAAACTAGTGCACAAACGCTCCAAGGATTTATAAGAACCGTCTATTTATCAAACACATACAAAACGCACCATTTTGGCACAGTTCCTGCAATACATTCTTATCCGGGCGCATGTGCCCACCAACTTATTAACCTAAAGGAAACAACCATGACACCCGCAGAGGTTCTCGCCCTTATCAAGGAAAAAGAAATCAAATTTGTCGACTTTCGTTTCACCGATACGAAGGGCAAGGAGCAGCATGTCACTGTACCGGCACATACCGTTGACGAGGACCTGTTTGAAGACGGGAAGATGTTTGATGGCTCATCGATTGCTGGCTGGAAGGGGATTAATGAGTCGGACATGATTTTAATGCCCGATGCGGAGTCGGCGGTGGAGGATTTGTTTTTCGACGACCCGACCTTGAATCTTCGTTGCGATGTGGTTGAGCCGTCGACGATGCAGGGTTATGACCGCTGTCCGCGATCGTTGGCGCGTCGTGCGGAGGCTTACCTGAAGTCGACCGGCATTGCGGATATCGCTTATTTCGGCCCGGAGAACGAGTTCTTTGTGTTCGATCATGTGAGCTGGGACGACGCGATGGAAGGGGCGTTCTACAAGATCGACTCGCGAGAGGCGTCCTGGAACTCCGGCAGAAATTACCTGGAATCAGACGGTGGTGAATACACCAATTACGGACACCGTCCGACGGTTAAGGGCGGCTACTTCCCGGTCCCGCCAGTGGACTCCCTGCACGACATCCGTTCTGCGATGTGCCTGGCGCTGGAGGAAATGGGGGTGGAGACAGAAGTCCATCACCATGAGGTGGCGACGGCCGGACAGTGCGAAATCGGCGTTAGATTCAATACCCTGGTGCGCAAGGCGGACGAAGTACAGATAATGAAGTATGTCGTGCATAACGTCGCGCACAGCTATGGCAAGACGGCGACCTTTATGCCGAAGCCGTTGGTCAATGACAATGGCAACGGTATGCACGTGCATCAGTCGCTGTTCAAAGACGGCAAAAACCTGTTTACGGGCGACGGCTACGGCGGATTGTCGGACACAGCGCTGTTTTATATTGGCGGCCTGATCAAGCACGCGAAAGCGCTGAATGCGTTCACCAACCCGTCAACCAACAGCTACAAGAGACTGGTGCCGGGTTTCGAGGCACCAACCATTCTTGCCTATTCCGCGCGCAATCGCTCAGCCTCGATTCGTATTCCTTACGACGCCAACCCAAAAGGACGACGTATCGAGCTGCGCTTCCCGGACTCCATGGCAAACCCGTACCTGGCGTTTTCAGCAATGATGCTCGCCGGTCTCGATGGTATCCAGAATAAGATCCCTCCGGGAGATGCCATGGACAAAGACCTGTATGACCTGCCACCAGAGGAAGAAAAAGACCTGAAGCTGGTTGCATTCTCCCTGGAAGAGGCGCTGGCGGAGCTTGACCATGACCGCGACTTTCTGAAAGCGGGTGGCGTGTTCAGCGACGACCTGATCGATGCTTACATCGACCTGAAAAACGAGAATGTCACTCGCCTGAGGATGACCACCCATCCGGTCGAGTTTGACATGTACTACAGCCTCTAGGCCCATATGCGGTATTGCGGGGTTTATAGCTCCCCAATACCCGTTTTGGAGTGGTAAATGTCGGCAAAAAGTGTGACCGGCACGACAAATTCAGGCATTCAATACTGGCCTGAAAACGAGTACCTGCTATGCTAATAAAATGCTTAAGCGACTATTATTCGGCTTTGCAGCCCTCGCGATGGCCGGGGCGGTCTTTGGTCAGGCCTACAAATGGGTGGACGAAGACGGCCTCGTTCATTACTCCGATCGTCCGCACGAAGGTGCAGAGCGAATCCAGCTGCCAAGCTCCGGTCGCAGTACCCGCTCTACCTACACGCCACCTACAAGAACGCAACCCACGGCAAACACAACGCAACCAGCCGAGCCCGAACAAGAGAAGGCATTTTCTTACGAAAGCATCACCATCGCCTCGCCCGCAGCAGAAGAAACGCTATGGAATATCGAGGGCATACTAAACGTAACAATCAATCTGCAGCCGGGCCTGGAGCAGGGTCATCGGGTGCGGGTGTATTTCGACGGCACACCACAAATGGTCGATGGATTGAGTTTCCAGATTCCGGAAGTGTATCGGGGCGCTCACAATGTGCAGGTGGAGATTCTGGACCAGACGGGCAAGCTGATGATTCGCAGCCTGCCGAACCGGTTTTACGTACAGCAAAATACCATCGCACGTCGGAACTAAACCCGACAACACCACCGCGGAACAATCCATCACTTAAGGACCCGGGCTCCGCTCGCAAGGTGCTCGATAGTTTAAGCACCGCGATCGTATTGCTCGACGAAAACCTGTTGGTGCGCGAACTCAATCCAGCTGCCGAGAACCTGTTGGGAATAAGCGAAACACGCGCCAACGAAAAACCTTTCTTGCCATTGGTCGATGACGATAAAGAATTTCGTGATGTACTGTTGCGGGCACTCGAAACGGGCATCACCTACGCAAACGAACTAAAGCTCGGTCCGACAGAAGTTCACGCAGAATCGAGAATTATCGATTGCAGAGTTTCCAGCCTGAATCTGCCCGGCGAACAAGCGAAGATCCTGGTCGAGCTGACCGATGTATCCCGGCGCTCAAGAATCAATCGGGAGCAGGCCCTCATTATCCAGCACGGCGCCGGCCGGCAAATGGTTCGTCAGCTCGCACACGAGATCAAAAACCCGCTGGGTGGATTGCGCGGCGCGGCACAACTTCTGGACCGCCAACTTGATAGCGAAGAGCTGAAGGAATACACCAGCGTTATCATCAGTGAAACCGATCGTCTGGTTGATCTGGTTGACACGTTGCTCGGACCGGGCGGCCCGCCCAATAAAAAGCCGGCCAACATTCATGAGATACTCGAATACGTCATGCGCGTTATCCAACCGGAGGTTGGCGACAAACTCGCCATCCGCCGTGACTATGATCCCGGCTTGCCCGACATTGATCTGGATCGAAACCAGATTTTGCAGGCGTTGCTAAATATCGTACGTAATGCAGTAAATGCGCTTGATGGCCGCGGTGAAATAACCCTGCGCACGCGTGCCGTGATGAACTTCACTATCGGCGAAACACGACATCGCGTCGTTGCCAGCATAGAAATTGAAGATGACGGTCCCGGTATCCCGGCGGACCTGCAGGACTCGGTTTTCTATCCGCTGGTCACATCGCGGCCGGACGGCACGGGCCTGGGGCTGCCGGCAGCCCAGGAACTGATCAGTCGCCATGGAGGGTTGATCGAGTTCGACAGTCGCCCGGGTCGCACAACGTTTTTTATTCGAATCCCTATTTACCCGGCGAAGGACCAAAAACATGGCTGACCAGCCCATTAAAGTATGGGTTGTCGATGATGACCAGTCGTTGCGATGGGTGCTTGAAAAAGCGCTCAACCAGGCCGGCATGCAAACATTGAGTTTCGAGCGCGCAGAGCTGTTACTCGACGCCCTCAATGACGCAGAGCCCGACGTATTGATTACGGATATCCGCATGCCTGGCATGGACGGCTTGACCCTCCTCGATCGGCTTACCAGCCGCCACCCGGGCCTCCCCGTTATCGTAATGACGGCGCATTCCGACCTGGACAATGCTGTTGCCGCGTATCGCGGCGGCGCATTCGAATATCTGCCGAAGCCCTTCGATCTCGATGAAGCGGTGGAACTTGTCAAAAAGGCGGCGCGAAAAAACGGCCTGACGAAATCAGACAACGAAGCACCCGATGACATTCCCTCGATGATCGGTCAGGCGCCCGCCATGCAGGACGTTTTTCGCTCTATCGGCCGTCTCGCCCGTTCCAGCATGACCGTCCTGATTACCGGCGAATCCGGAACCGGCAAAGAACTTGTCGCACGCGCCTTGCATGACACCAGCCCGCGCGCGTCGAAAGCATTCGTCGCACTCAATACCTCGGCCATCGCGTCTGAGTTACTGGAAACGGAATTATTCGGCCACGAACGTGGCTCTTTCACCGGCGCCGACGCCCGACGCATCGGTCGCTTCGAACAGGCGAACGGCGGCACCTTGTTCCTTGACGAAATCGGCGACATGTCAGCCGGGTTGCAAACTCGTTTGCTGCGCGTCCTCGCTGAAAGCGAATTCTTCAGAGTTGGCGGACAAAATTCCATCCGTGTCGATGTTCGTGTGATTGCCGCAACCAACCAGGACCTGGCGAAAGCCGTAAAAGAAGGGCGTTTTCGCGAAGACTTGTACCACCGTCTCAACGTTATTCGAATCCATACACCACCGCTTCGCCAGCGCCGTGTCGATATCCCGCTTCTCCTGAAGCATTACCTGGCCGACGCGGCAAAAGAGATCGACGTTCCCGCTAAAATGCTCAACAGCGAAGCCATGGAGTTGCTGCAGTCATTCAACTGGCCCGGTAACGTCCGACAACTCGTCAACGCCACCCGCCGGCTCACCGTAACCGCCCCCGGCGTCGTTATCAGCGCCACCGATATTCCTCAAGATCTGGGCGGTACCGGCGATGGCGCCAGCGCCGAAAAAGAATGGACCCAGCCGCTCGCAAGCTGGGCGGAACAGCAACTGAGCAAAGAAGATAGCGAGCCGCTTCTCGAAACGGCGTTACCCCAACTTGAACGAACCCTGATTCGAATTGCATTACGGCGATCGCATGGGCGGCGTCAGGATGCGGCGAAGCTTCTGGGGTGGGGGAGGAACACGCTTACCCGGAAGATTCGGTCTTTGAATATTGATTGAGTTTTATCGCGGGCGCAGGCCCGCTCCTACAGGGTCCCGTGCGACCAAGCCCCAAACCCCGCTACAGCTGCAAAGTTCCCACCAGCTCAGATACAGAACTCATCTCGTGTTTCGCTAAATAATCAACGATGCCGTCGTTAATCTTCGTACACACCAGCGGGTCGTAAAATAAAGCAGTACCAACGCCGACAGTCGATGCGCCGGCTATCATGAATTCGATGGCGTCAATGGCGCAGACAATGCCGCCTTGTCCGATGATGGGAATGTTGAGTGGACCGGCGACTTCGTAGACCTGGTGTACTTTCAACAGGGCGATTGGTTTTATCGCGGGGCCGGACAGGCCGCCTCTTACGTTGCCGATTACCGGTGTTCGGGTTTCCGCGTCGATCGCCATACCCATCAGTGTGTTGATGACGGCGAGTGCATCGGCGCCGGCCTCTATGCAGCGGCGCGCATTTTCCTGTATGTCGGCCTGGTTGGGAGAAAGTTTTGCGATTAACGGCTTGCTGGTTTTTTCGCGGCAGGCGGCAACGACTCGCGCTGACATGTCGGGGTCGTTACCGAAGGAAACGCCGCCTTGCTTGATGTTCGGACAGGAAATATTTACCTCGATCGCGTCGATAGGCGAATCGTCGAATCGTTCTGTGACCTGCGCGTAATCTTCAACTGTCGAACCGCATACATTTGCGATAAAGCGTGTTTCGCCGAAGTCGAGGCCCGGCAGGATGTCGTCGACGACCTTGTCGACGCCCGGGTTTTGCAGCCCGATCGCATTCAACATGCCAGCGGGGGTTTCGAAGACTCGGTGGGGTTTGTTGCCGAGCCTGGGTTCGTGGGTCGTGCCTTTTAATACGATCGCACCAACGTCGCGATTGGAGAAACCCTCTACTCGCGTGTATTCCTCGCCGAAGCCAACACAGCCGGAAAGTAAAACAATTGGCGAAGCGAGGGGTAAACCACAAAATTCGTTAGCGAGCGGACTGTGCTTCGCGTCTGACGCAGCGACCATAGGATACGATTTCTTGAAATGACTGACGATCATGTATTGTACAGCCATCTTTGCAAGGTCGCGCCCCTCCCATGTTCAGCATTATTTTGTATGAGCCCGAAATTCCGCCGAACACCGGCAATATTATTCGCCTGGCGGCAAATACCGGCATGGCCTTACACCTGGTGGAGCCGCTGGGCTTTGAGCTGGATGAGCCGCGATTGAAAAGAGCGGGCCTGGACTACCGGGAGTTCGTGACCGTGCAGACGCACCGGGACTTCCGCACTTGCCTGCATGCGCTGGGAGAGCCGCGGGTCTTCGCAATAAGCACCCGTGGAAAGACGCCATATTCCGACCCGCAATTTGAGCCTGGCGACGCTTTTCTTTTTGGGCCGGAGACGCGCGGCTTGCCCGGCGATATACTCGAGTCCTTACCCGAACAACAACAATTGCGTATACCGATGCGTGCCGATAGCCGCAGCCTCAATTTATCGAATGCAGCGGCAGTCGTCGTTTATGAGGCCTGGCGACAGCTGGGATTCGACGGCCACGCACAATAACAAGCGGAGTCAAAAAAATGACCAATCGCAGATTCGAGTTCCACGGGCGTAAAATCGTTGTCCTGGCATTATTGCTGGAATTCGCCGGCATAGCCGCTGCCGATGCCCCAACTATTGATCCCACGAACGACAGCAAACACTTTGGCTCCCCGGAAGAAATTCTTTTCTGGACGCCGGACCAACAAGTGGCAGGCTACCGAAACATAAACAAGATTCTGCCGACGCGCGCGATCAAGACAGGTAAATCAGTTTATCCGCTGCCAGTCGAGCTGGCCGGGCTTGACGTGTTGCGGTTTGCCTTTGACGGCAAGCAGCTGACTATCGATGACTACCTGGCTGACCAAAGCGTCGCCGGTTTGCTGGTTATCAAAAATGGAAAAATTGTTTTCGAGCGTTATCGACTGGGCAACACCGAAGAGACTATCTGGATGTCCTATTCTGTTTCGAAGTCGGTTACGTCGATGTTGATCGGGGCTGCGATCAGGGACGGATACATAAAGAGCGTCGATGAGAAGGTCACCGACTATCTGCCGCGACTCAAAGGCTCGGCATATGATCAATCGAGCATCCGCGACCTGATGCAAATGTCGTCGGGCGTGCGATGGAACGAGGATTATGCAGACCGCCAATCCGATCTCAACAAATTGAACAGCAGCTTGACCGGCTGGTATACGGTCAACCTGTATGAATACCTGCGTCATCTTCCGCGCGATGCGGAGCCGGGCGAGGTATTCAACTACAACACGGCGGAAACGAACCTTGTCGGAACGCTGTTGCGCTCGGCGATCGGCAATAACCTGTCGACCTACCTGGAAGAAAAAATCTGGCGACCGTTTGGTATGGAGTCAGATGCAAACTGGGTATTGAGCGAGCCCGGCGGAGGGGAGACCGGCGGTTGCTGCATCAGTGCGACACTGCGGGACTATGGCCGACTGGGCCTGTTTGCGATGGGTGGCGGCCAACTCGCGGATGGCGTGGAAGTGCTAACGGAAAACTGGATGGAAGAGTCAACCAGCCCATCGAAAGGTTATAAGGGCTATGGTTATTTATGGTGGCTAAATAGTGACGGCAGCTACCGCGCGGTTGGAATATTTGGCTAGGGCATTTACATCAATGCCGCAGAAGGGGTCGTCATTGCGATGCACGGCGCGCGTCGGGTCGCGACCAACCAGCCTTATTGGAATATGCACAATGCGATGTTTAACGCCTTCGTAGAGGCGCTTCACGACTGATCCGGCCCGCGGGCGAACAGCTACTCCGCCCCCAGCGCCCTGCCCATCAATGAGCGTACCGCTTCATCCGGCGGCACGCCTTCGTAAAGTATGCGGTATATTTCGTCACAGATCGGCATATCGACGCCGAGCTTGAGCGAAACTTCGCGCACGGCCTTGGCGGCGAGTACGCCCTCGACCACCTGCTGTATTTCTTCCTGCGCTTCCTCGAGGGTTTTACCGCTGGCAAGCGCGAGCCCCATCCGCCGGTTGCGCGACAGGTTGTCGGTACAGGTCAGAACGAGATCGCCCATGCCGGCAAGCCCCATAAACGTTTCCTGTTTGGCACCTAACGCAACGCCGAGCCGGGTCATTTCGGCAAGGCCGCGATTAATTAATGCGATGCGGGTGTTGGCGCCAAAGCCGAGACCGTCGGACAGACCTGCGCCGATAGCCAACACGTTTTTTACCGCGCCGCCTACTTCCACACCAATAATGTCGTCGGAGGTGTAGGCGCGAAAATTACTGCCAGACAGCGCTTCGGCAAGATCGGCCGCGAATACCGGGTCGTTCGCGGCAACGGTCATGGCGGTTGGCAGGCAGGCACCAACTTCTTTCGCGAAGGTCGGTCCGGAAAGTACCGCCATCGGATATTTGGATCCCAGCACCTCCTCTGCCACCTGGTGTGGCAGCCGGCCGGTCTTCAGTTCGAAGCCTTTGGTGGCCCAGCTTATTCGCTCGTTTCCGTGAAGCAGTGGCTTAACTCTATTAAGCGTTTCGCGAAGACCGTGACTTGGCACCGAGATCAAAATGTCTCTGGCGCCTTTGAGACAGTCTTCCAGGCTTGTAGTGGCCCGCAGATTATCGGGAAATTTTACGCCCGGCAGATAACGGACGTTCTCTGCATCCGCAATAATCTGCTTTAGCTGCCGTGCATCACGACCCCAAAGACAAACCGGGCGGCCCCCGCGGGCAAACTGCAAAGCAAGCGCGGTGCCCCACGAGCCGGCACCGATGACGGCAATTGGGCCCTTGCTTGCCTGGTCGTCAGCCACAGTAATTAGTGTGTTTCCCCATTGCCCGCGGCAGGCGCTTCACTTGATGAATCTGCGGGCGCTGCCTGCTGCGACTGGGCGTATAGCGCATCGAAGTTAATGGGTTGCAGCACAAACTCGGGGAAGCCACCTTTTGCAACAATGCCGGCGATCGATTCCCGTGCATAAGGAAACAGCGTGCCCGGACAAAAACTGCCGAGCACGGCAGCGAGCTCGGCGCTCTCATAGCCGGCTATGTTAAAAATGCCCGCCTGATGCAGCTCAACGAGAAATAATGTCTTGTCTTCGTGCTTGGTTTCAACGGTCAGTGTTAGAACAACATCGTGATTATTGTCGCCAAGATCACTGTGGGTGCTGCGAAGATTCAAGTTCGTCTTGGGCTCCCAGTCGGTCTTTGTAAATACGGACGGCGCCTGTGGCGATTCGAACGAAAAATCCTTGATATAGATTTTTTGAATGGAAATCTGCCTTTCTTGCTCTGCCATTATTCTTCCTGTGTGCCAGTTAGTTTATTAAGTTCGCCGCTTTCGGCAAGCTCGTAAAGCTCGTCAAAGCCGCCAATGGATTTGTCATTGATGAATATCTGCGGGACCGACGTGCTGCCGCTTCTCTCTCGCATTTCTGCGAATGCCTGCTCATCGTTTGCTATCGGAATGTCTTCGTAATTGAGACCTTTCTTTTTCAACAGCAAGCGCGCGGCGGTGCAATAGCCACAAAACTCGTTACCATATATTTCGATTTTCGCGTTGTCACTCATGTGTCAGGATAGCCAGCTAACGACTACTTCTTCTTGGTTTTCTTCGCTGTCACGACGGGCATACCCGCCTGAGACCATGCGGTCATTCCGCCCTTCAGTCCGTAAACGCTTTCGATGCCGTGTTTGCGAAAAATTTCCACGGCCTTGGTAGACGTAACGCCAGCGTTACAAACAGCGATGACGGTATTGGTTTTCAGTGCGTCGATCTTTTCAACGTTTGCCTGCAATTCATCGAAGGGAATGTTTTTCGCCCGCGCAATATGTCCTTGCGCGAAGGCATCCGCACTTCGTATATCGATGACCGCTGCGTCGGCATTAATGAGCCTGACGGCCTCCACCGCCTCGACGTTGGTGATGCCGGCGGCTTTGCGCCGCAGTTCGGTGAATATGAGCAAAAACAGACTGAAGAAGAGCGCGCTGATCAACAGCGTGTGATTACCGGCGAATTCGAGGTAAGTATCCATAAGATTCAGATTGGGTGTGCAACAGGATTGTTGTCGCAGAGATTGTCGAAGGCCGGGCAGTATACCAGTGTATGCAGCGTAGCCGAAAGCGTAAAAACAACGACAACGGGCTCAAGTTGCCACTACACTTCGCTATCATGAAGATTCGCCTCGCCCTCGGCCTGATGCTGCTATTCGCAGCGCCACAGCCGGCCCTCCCCCAGGAAACGGACTTCACGCAGATCAAGGAGCGCGAGCTCGAGGCGGTGCGTAAGCAAATATCCGATCTCAAGCAGAGTATGGACAAGCGTGCCAGCGACCGGGACCGGATAAGCGGCGAGTTGCAGGCCGCAGAAATGGTGATCTCGGAGAAACGAATTCACTTAATGGAGCTGGAACGGCAGCGAGACTTCAGCGAGCGCAAAATAGCAGAGCTTGGAGTCAAGCAGGCCAGGCAAGAGAAAGCACTAGCCGAGGAGTCGCGCTTGCTGGCGGCGCAGGTCCAGACCGCGTACATGAGCGGGCGCCAGGAGCGCATAAAATTGTTGTTAAACCAGCACGATCCGGCGTCTCTTGGTCGCTTGCTGACCTACTATCGTTATTTCAGTGATTATCGTGGCCAGAACATCGAGGCGGTTTCGACCATCATCGACGAGCTCGATGCGCTCAAACGCCAGGCATCCCAAGAGCAACAGCGCCTCGCAGGGCTTGCCCGCGCGCGTTACGCAGAATTGACGGAGCTTAACAATGCGCAAGTCGGGCGCCAGGCGCTGCTGGTCAGCCTCAAGAAAAGGATTGCAGAAGAGGGCTCGGAAGTGGACCGGCTGGCGGCGCAGGAGCAGGACTTGTCGCGACTGATTGCCGAGCTGACCAGCATTTTGTCTGACTACCCGATTAGCTCCGAGGATCCGTTCAGCCGCTTGAAAGGCAAGCTCACTTGGCCCGTTGCCGGGCGACTCACGCACGACTTTGGCCAACCAAGGGCCGGCGGCGGACTTAAATGGAATGGCGTCGTATTGTCTGCGCCACGGGGAAGGGAAATTCGGGCCATCTATCACGGCAGGGTCGTATTCGCCGATTGGCTGGCCGGCATGGGATTGCTGGTTATTGTCGATCACGGCGAAGGCTACATGTCGCTCTACGGCTATAACGAAACCACATTGAAACTGGCCGGCGACTGGGTTGCACCGGGAGACGTCATCGCCACCGTCGGGGAAAGCGGTGGCCAGGCACGACCTGCCCTCTACTTCGAATTGCGCAGGGGCACCCGTCCTGTTAACCCGCGCGCCTGGTTCAACCGTAGCCCCAAAACATAAGCATGAGCGGATCGGAAGCATTGGCCAAATTGCTGTGCTATGGTCAGTGAGCGCCATAAAAAAAACATGAAGCGCGCGACTTGGAGAGGTGTATGTCTTTGAAAATCAGGGTGTTTCTGGTCATTGTTGTCGGCAGTGTGCTGGGCCTGAGCCTGTCCCTGGGCGGTGCCCTGATCAACCAGCAGCGGTCTGTGCTGCCGGACGATTTGACCTGGGAGCAGGCCCGCTTGTTTGCAGAGGTCATGGAGCTTGTAAAGCACGATTATGTTGACGCGGTCGAGGACCGGCAATTGATCGAAAGCGCAGTGCGGGGCATGGTGGCAGATCTCGATCGACACTCTCAATATCTGGATGCTGGCGAATACGAGGAAATTCGCATCAGTACCAGCGGCAGTTATTCCGGCGTCGGCATCGAAGTCAGCACGATAGACGACTCGATTGTCGTAATCGCACCTATTGATAACACGCCGGCGCAACGGGCCGGCATCTTGAGCGGCGATGTAATCGTCGCGATCGACGGCGTGTCCGTCGACAGCGACAACCTGAACCACATCGTTGGCAAAATGCGTGGCCGCGCAGGTACCGAGGTAATCGTCTCTGTTGCGCGCGACGAGATGGAAGACTGGCTGGTATTTAATCTGACCCGCGAGACGATCAAAGTAGCGAGTGTTCGCCAGGAAGTGCTGAGCGCGGAATTTGCTTACTTGCGTATTAGTCAGTTCACAGATTCAACGGCAGATGAAGTAAGCGCCGCGATCGACGAGATCATGGACGAAGTCAAAGATAGAACAGGCCAGTTACTTGCGGGCCTTGTGCTGGATCTTCGCGATAATCCCGGCGGCATTCTCGATGCCGCGGTGGATGTCTCAGACCTGTTTCTCGACTCCGGCATTATCGTCACCGCCGACGGCCGCACCCCCGAGGCACGTTTTTCCAAAGAAGCCAGCCGTGGCGATATTCTTGATGGTGCAGCAATGGTTGTGCTGGTGAATGCGGGTTCAGCGTCGGCTTCGGAAATAGTTGCCGGCGCATTGCAAGACCACAACCGGGCGTTGATTATTGGCACATCGACATTCGGCAAAGGACTTGTTCAGACCGTAATGCCGCTGTCGAAAGGTCGCGCTATCAAGCTCACGACCTCCCGCTATTACACGCCATCGGGCGACTCCATTCATGAGATCGGTATCCAACCCGACGTCATCGCCGAGGGGTCGCCGGAATATCCGGGATTCGGCATGACCACGGCTCTGGACCGTGAGAACGATTACCAGCTCAATGTGGCGATTGAGGCTTTAAGTAACCAGAGAGTAATGCATAGTGATGCCCGTTCGCCTTGACCGGGAAAAAACCAAGCACCAATAGAATCGGCGACCGCCCGCTGGTCGGCATTGCTTGTCTGATCTTAAGTCTTGTAACGACGCAGGCCGGCGCGACCGAGACGCCGCGCATTGCCATTATTATCGACGATATTGGCTACACCTTGTCGCTGGGCCGGCGTGTCATGAAATTGCCGGGGCCGATATCGATTGGCGTGTTACCGGCAACACCGCGCGGCACCGAGCTTGCAGAAGAGGCCAATGCCGCCGGCAAGGACGTGCTATTGCACCTGCCGCTGCAGGCGCTACGAGAAAACGGACAAGCAGAGCCCGGCGGTATTACGCTGGACATGAGCCGGGGCGAATTCGCCCGAATATTCGCACAAGACATGCTATCGGTGCCGCATGCCATTGGCGTAAACAGCCACCGCGGCAGCTTGCTGACACAGCACCCGGGTCATATGGCCTGGCTCATGGAAGAAATTGCACAATACGGCAACCTGATTTTTGTTGACAGTTACACGACGCACGAAAGCATTGCGTTGCGCGTTGCCGAGGAGTCCGGTGTCCCGGCAGTCAGGCGCGATGTCTTCCTCGATCCGGATGATCTGCCTGAAACCGTTGCACGCGAATTCGAACGACTGAAGATTCTTGCAAGGATTAACGGCTTCGCCGTTGGTATCGGGCATCCACACCTGGCGACCATCGAACTTTTGGAACAACAGTTGCCGAAACTTTCTGCTGAAGGAATTCAGCTGATTAGCATCAGTGAGCTGGTGCGCCTGAAGATGCAGCGTGACGAAAAAGCAGTTGCGGCCAATGACAAAGGAGCCGCAAATGGGTTTCTATGATGACAAGGTCCTGCCACGAATAATAAACCTGGCCTGCGGCGCGAAGCCGAACGCGAAGCAGCGCGAAAAAATAGTGCCGCGTGCCGAGGGTGACGTCCTCGAAGTCGGTTTTGGCAGCGGACTGAACATCCCTTATTACGACACAAAAAAAGTGCGGAAAATTTTCGGGCTGGAACCTTCGGAGGGCATGCGCAAGCTGGCTGCCGAGCGGGTTGCGGAATCCACCCTGGACATTGAATTCATCGACCTGCCAGGAGAGGAAATTCCGCTGGAAGCGAATAGCGTTGATAC
>SMVA01118299.1_pt1 | contig 28039 bp, 29 predicted proteins | sample 2456451 | NCBI WGS metagenome assembly SMVA01 (sample SAMN11095933, study PRJNA526329) | marine sediment metagenome | biome: Marine sediment; feature: Surficial sediment; material: Deep marine sediment; isolation source: Hadal surficial sediment | place: Pacific Ocean | collected 2014-05 | depth... | reverse complement strand
CGAGCTGCGTTGACTGGCAATGGCTTCCGAGCGGCTTTAGAAAGTAAAGAATTCCGAGCGGCACTCTCCAGTGGTGCACTCAGAGCAGCCTTTGCTGATCAGGGATTCAGAGCGGCTATGGCAGATGGAGACTTCCGAGCAGCGATGACGAGTAAAGATTTCAGAGCTGCGATGGCCGTTGATGGCTTCCGAGCAGCGTTGGAGAGTGAAGACTTCAGAGCAGCTCTGGGCGATGAAAACTTTCGCAATGCATTGAGTAGCAGGGCGTTCAGGAGTGCGATGTCCGAAGATATTTTCAGATCCGCACTAACCATCGACTCCTTTAGAAGCGCGTTGCAAAGTTATGCTTTAAGCGGCGACCGAAGCAGATAGATGCCGTCTGACAATAATTAGAAACAACCTAAACAGCGCCTGCCTGCCCCTTTGGCAGGCGCTGGCTTTATTAGATTGCAAACAACAGGGTCGCTCTTTGGAGTACCCTCAAGAATAAGATTATCCGGGATCACCGGATTTTGTCGTGTTGGTCAAATCAGTAGCGTGTGTTACCGATATGCATCAAAATAATAAGAATTGGTTAATAAGCTTCACACTTTTGTTCGCAGCATTTCAACCGGCAAATGCTGCAGAGCTGAGTTCGCTCGAAACCGCCGATATGCGGCTGCTCTATTTTGATCCGATACATACGTATCTCGTACCACACGTGGCAAGGTGCTTCCAAAACTCGCTCGCCACCCATAATTCCCTGCTTCAGTTTCAACCAGACGAGCAGGCCACTGTCTTTCTGAAAGACTATTCCGATTACGGGAATGCTTCTGCGGGAGTCATACCCAGGAACAACGTCGCAATCGATGTTGCACCGCCAAGCTTTACATTTGAAACGCTGACGCCAGATGAACGAATGTGTTCTGCAATGAATCACGAATTGGTGCACATCGCCACGATGGATCAGCCGACCCAGGCAGACAAAAGGGCGCGAGCATTTTTCGGCGGCAAGGTGACGCCGATTGCCGAACATCCTGAGACAATTGTCTATTCCTATCTGACCAACCCGCGTGTTCTAGCGCCGCGCTGGTATCTTGAAGGCATCGCTGTATTCATGGAAACCTGGATGGGTGGTGGATATGGCAGGGCGCAGGGAGCCTACGACGAAATGGTATTCCGTTCCATGGTTCGGGATGGCGCTTATTTTTATGATCCGCTGGGGCTGGAGTCCGAGGGCAATAAGATCGATTTTCAGGTTGGCGCCAACAATTACCTCTACGGTACCCGGTTCATGAGCTACATTGCTTTTACCTACTCACCTGAGATGCTCATCTCCTGGGTAACCCGACGTGAAGGCAGCAAAAGACATTACACAGCGAATTTCGAACACGTTTTTGGCTTACCGATGGATGAAGCGTGGCAGGACTGGATTGAATTCGAGCATGAATTCCAGAGCAAAAACCTCAAGGCTGTCAGGCAATTCCCCACCACTCCTTACAAGGATATTTCCGATCGAGGCCTGGGCTCTGTATCCCGCACCTATTTCGATCCGGAGACGCGCACATTGCACTGGGCATTACGGTATCCCGGGGTTGTTGCGCACATAGGAAGCATGAACGTAGATGACGGATCCACAGAAAATCTCGTCGATATCAAAGGTCCGATGCTGTACAGGGTAACCGCTCCTGCATTCGATCCGGTAGACAAAATTCTCTTTTACACGGCTGACAACTACGCTTATCGGGATTTGATGTCGATCGATACCAAAACTGGCGAGACCCGTATGTTGCTCCGTGATGCCCGTATCGGTGAGCTCGTATTCAACAAGTCAGACCGCTCAATCTGGGGTGTTCGGCACCTGAACGGCATCGTGACGCTGGTACGCATACCCTACCCGTACACAGAGGCAAATCAGATTCACTCTCTACCATATGGCCAGCTTCTCTACGACATGGATATATCGCCGGACGGAAAATTACTGTCGACGTCTTTTGGTGAAATCGATGGTAACCAGTCATTGCGCGTGTTTGATATCGAGTCGCTGTTGCAAGGTGATCTGACCGCCATCAAACAATTCGATTTCGGTCAGTCAGCGCCAGAGGGATTCGGTTTTTCGCCAGACGGCAAATACCTGTTTGGCAGCTCCTATTTCACCGGTATATCGAACATATTCCGCTATGAACTGGCTACGGAAGAAATCGAGGCGGTGAGCAATGCGGAAGCGGGCTTCTTCAGACCGTTGCCACTAGACGATGGCTCGTTGCTCGTATTTCGCTACACCGGTCAGGGTTTTCTGCCAACGATAATCGATCCACAACCCCTTGAGGACGTTAGTGCTATTTCCTTTCTCGGCACCGAGGTAATTGCGAAATATCCACAATTGAGTGAATGGCAGGTAGGCTCGCCCGCGGATATTCCACTGGATGAACTTATCATTGGCGAAGGCAAGTACTCAAGTATGGGTAGCCTCGGTTTGGAAAATATTTATCCCATTATTGAGGGTTATAAAGACGAGATAGCGTTAGGTATTAACACGACGTTCTCGGATCCCATCATGTTGAATCGGATCAACTTCTCTGTCTCTCACAGTATCGACAGCGATTTACCAAGCAGCGAAGATATCCACGCGAAGCTCGAATGGAAACATGTAGTGACAAGGCAGACCCCATTGTCAGGATTGTGGACTACCACCCTGAGGCACAATGCGGCCGATTTTTACGACCTGTTCGGGCCGACGAAACGAAGTCGAAAAGGCCAGTCCGCCACTGTCCAGTATGACAAAACACTGATTTACGACGAGCCTCGCAAGCTTGATCTGAACCTGAACCTCAGTCACTACAGGAATATGGACCAGCTGCCACGTTACCAGAATATTGATGTCACGTTCGACGATATGACGACGCTGTCAGCCAGCCTGAGTTATTCGCATGTTAAGAAATCACTGGGCGCGGTTGATGACGAGAAGGGATTCAAATGGCGGGTTATTACTGCAGCGACAAACGTCGATGGCGACGATATTCCAAAGTTCTTCGGCAATTTCGACTTTGGCTTTGCACTACCATGGGGCCACTCATCAGTCTGGTTCCGTAACTCCGCCGGTGTAGCGATCGGTGAAGTCGACGATCCATTCGCTAACTTCTTTTTTGGCGGCTTCGGCAATAACTGGGTCGACAGTGGGGACATCAAAAGATACCGGCATGAATACGCGATGCCCGGCTTCGAGTTGAACGAGTTCGGCGGTCGTAACTTCTTCCGCTCAATGCTCGAATGGAACTTGCCTCCCATACGGTTTCGCAATGTCGGTGGAGAACGATTTTTTCTGTCATGGGCCCGTCCTGCGATTTTCGCGACCACCCTTATTACTAACCTCGACAGCAGCTCCCTGCAGCGCAATATCTCAAGCGTTGGGGCACAACTCGATTTTCGATTTACTGTGCTATCGCGACTGGATATGACCATTTCCATCGGCTATGCAGTTGGCTTCGGCGACAACGTTGTCGGCTCTCCCGATGAGTTTATGCTTTCACTTAAGATATTGTGATACCCACCAGCCCGCCCTCTTTGTAGAATCAAGCCTCTCCGGAAACTGACGAAGGCCAGATATGACAGCGAATTTTGTCGTACACGCGGTATTGGGCCTTCTGCCGGTCATTTGCTTCCTGACCGCCCTGGTTTACTTCGACAGCTATCGTCTCGTCGCGCTGCGCTGGGTCGTCGGCATCATTGTTGTTGGTGGCGTAATTGCAGGCGCAAGCTACCTGGTGAACGCCGCACTGCTCGAAACCCTTGATATCGAATTTACCAGCTATACGCGTTACATATCCCCATTCATTGAGGAAACGCTGAAGGCAGTCGTGATATTGCTTTTGATTCGCCTGAATCGCATCGGCTTTCTGGTGGATGCAGCCATATTTGGCTTTGCAGTGGGTGCTGGATTCGCCGTCGTTGAGAATATGTATTTCCTGCGAATCCTTCCAGATACCAGCACGGGCGTATGGATCGTTCGGGGATTCGGGACGGCAATAATGCACGGTGGCACCACAGCGATTTTTGCGGTGGCCGGCCGCGCCCTGATTTCACAAAAGAAAAACCTCGGCGTCATCGCATTTTTGCCTGGCCTTCTAATCGCGTCTGTTACCCATTCGGTTTTCAATCATTTCTTTTTTTCTCCCATCATGACGACGCTTGGTGTGCTTGTTGTTCTGCCACTGCTCATGAACGCCGTTTTTCAACAGAGTGAAAAGTCCGTAGAAGAGTGGCTTGACGTCGGCTTCGATGCAGACACCGAACTGCTGGAGCTGATCAATTCAGGCGAGTTTTCCAGATCCAAAGTCGGCGAATACCTGCACGCACTAACTGAGAAGTTTGACGGCCCTGTCGTGGTTGACTTGTTATGCTATTTGCGAATTCACGTAGAACTCGCAATTCGTGCCAAGGGCGAGCTGATGATGCGCGAGAGCGGTTTTGAAAACGTTGTCGGTGAGGATACCCGCGCCAAGCTCGAGGAAATGAAATACCTGGAGAAAAGCATCGGCGCAACCGGAAAGCTGGCCATCAAACCGTTTCTCCAGATGAGCAGGAAAGACTTATGGCAATTTTATGTGCTGGGCAAGTAGGAATGCATGACTGAATTTCAGCGAGCCCGGCGCAGCATCCGTAGTTTTGTGCGCCGCACCGGCCGCATCACGCCTGCGCAGGATCGTGCCCGCAAAGACCTGTGGCCACAATTTGGCATCAACTACGCAGAAGAGATGCTGGACCTTGATGCTGTATTCGGTCGGTCGGCGGGAAAAGTACTGGAGATCGGCTTTGGCAACGGCGAGAGCCTGGTTCGGGCCGCATTGGATGATCCTGACTCAGATTTCCTGGGCATTGAGGTGCATGATCCGGGCGTCGGCCATTGCCTTATTCACGCCCACGCTGCAGAAATTGAAAATCTGCGCATCATCGCACACGATGCAATTGAAGTACTGCAACAGCAGATCCAGGACGGCACTCTGACGCGTGTCAATCTGTACTTCCCGGACCCGTGGCCCAAGAAGCGGCATCACAAGCGTCGCATCATCCAGCCGGATTTCCTGCAACTGATTGGGCGCAAACTGAGGGCCGGTGGCACGCTGCATATCGCCACCGACTGGAAAAATTATGCGCAGCATATTGACGATAAACTTGCGGATTCCCCGCTGTTTCGGCTCGAGGAAAGGCGCGAACATGCGGGAGATCGGCCACTGCAGCGCCATGGCACGCGGTTTGAGCGCCGCGGGCTAACGAAAGGCCACACAATCCGGGACTGGCGTTTCAGCCGAAATTAGCTGGCCGATCAGTCGACTGCTCGGCAACGCTCGAATCAGGTCAAGAACCCGAGCGTAAATGCACTTGCGGTTTTCCCTCATTGTTCTATAAAGGGGATATTGAGAACCTGAACGTGGAGAAAGCAGCAACCTGAGGACAAGCTAATGGCAGTCGTTTATCCGACCATCGGACATTGGTATCGCCGCCCCGATGGGAATCTCTTCGAAGTAGTCGCAGTTGATGAGCAAGATGCGACGGTAGAGATACAATTTTTCGACGGAACCATCGATGAAGTCGAACTTGAAACCTGGCCGAAGATGCTCATAGAGCAAGTCGGCGCTCCTGAGGACTGGTCAGGCTCAGTCGATATGGATCCGGAAGATTACCAGGGCAGAGACAAAGGTGAAATGCCGCCCGGTTATCATGACCCGTTGGGTTTTCTGGATACAACGGAGTAGGGATTCGCGGCATTTCTGATTTCGTACTCGTCGATCATCTGCGACGAATCACGATAGTTGAGACAGCCGCTCCCACGAATCTCACAGCATTTGCCTTCTGTGGCAGCGGCTGTCTCAACTATCGTGAGTGGTTGCAAAGTCAAGATGTGGGCGAGAGCGAAGACGCCGCGACTATATCACCAAGGAAAATCTCCAAAAACATTCAGTCATTCTTTGGCACCTGTACAATCACCAACCCGTCCCTGACTGCCACGTCCAGCGCCCGCAACTTTTTGCCAACACACGGCCCTGCCACACATACCCCACTTTCAATATCGTACGCTGCGCCATGTGACGAGCAGATTATCTGGCTACCGTCCGGCGTCAAAAAACTGTCGGGCTTCCAGTTAAGCGGATGGCCCGCGTGCGCACAATAATTCTGGTAAGCGTAAACGCCATCATCCTCGCGAACAACGAACCCTCTGAACGGCCAGTCACCATCACCAACACGAAATTCACGACACCCGGGATCATCGAGCTCGTCGAGACGGCCTACCTCCACCTCTGTTCTCGTAGCGCTCATGCATCATCCTCATTCCACGGCGCGACTTTGAACAACAACAACATTCCGGGAATTGCGAGCACGGTACAAAGGAAAAAGAAAATCGTCCAGCCTGTTTGCTCCACTATGACGCCGGTCACCGCATTCGCTAGTGTTCTGGGCACGGACGTTAGCGCGGTAAATAATGCAAATTGCGTCGCGGCGAATACGGGATTGGTATTTTTGGCGATATAGGCGATGAAGGCAGCCGTGCCCAAACCTACACCGAGGTACTCCAGGGACACGGTCACGCCGAGCATCCATGGGTTGGCGCCAACTACGGACAGGAGTGCGAAGCCCAAGATACTCACAATCTGAACGCCACCGAAAATCCATAGAGCGCGATTGATGCCGAGCTTGATCATAATGACGCCACCGACCAGGCCGCCGATGATGGCAGAAAACAATGATGCAAATTTGGCGATAGAACCGATCTGGGACAAGCTGAACCCAACATCTATATAAAAGGGAGTTTGCAACGCGGTGGCCATATTGTCGCCAAGCTTGTACAGGAACAGAAAAGCCAGCATCAGGGCCGCAGCTCCAGGGCCCTTGCGCTGAACAAATTCTTTGAATGGCTCGATGATCGCTTCGCGCATCGTCCTCGGCGGACTTGGATCGGCAATGGCCTCCCGAATCACGAGCGTCAATATCAGGCCAACAGCCATAAACAAGGCAACGACCATAAATACCGTATGCCAGGGCAGATGATCGGCAAGAATTAGCGCAAGAGAACCGGGCACGAGCCCGGACAGTCGGTATGCCTGTACGTGAATCGAGTTGCCAAGCCCAAGCTCGACATCCGGCAGTAATTCCCGACGATAGGCGTCCAGCACAATGTCCTGGCTGGCACTAAAGAACGCGATGCCGGCCGCAAGATAGGCAACCGTCCAAATCGACAAGTCAGGCTTAACGAAGCCCATGGCAGCGATCGACAGGAATAACGCCAACTGAGTAACCAACATCCAGCCACGGCGGTGTCCGAGGAACGGCAATGTGAAACGGTCCATGAAAGGGGACCACAAAAACTTCCATGTATAGGGAAAACCGATCAGTGCGAAAAAACCGATTTCCGCGAGCCCCACGCCCTCGACTCGTAACCAGCCGGGAATCAACTGGATAAGTACATAAAGCGGCAGTCCCGACGTAAAACCGGTAAACACGCAGATCAACATGCGCTTGTTCAGGATGGCTTCTTTGAAAGACTCCCGCTGTCTGCTTCGATCTTCGGTATTAGTCTCCATGGACCAAATCGTAGTCCATCGTTAAGGGCGCATGATCAGAAAAGCGTTCATCTTTGTAAATGGCCGTGCGTTTGATCTTGTCGCGCAATCCAGGAGTAACGACCTGATAGTCCAGGCGCCACCCAACGTTGTTGTCCCAGGCACGACCCCGGTTTGACCACCACGTGTATTGATCCGCTTCTGCGTTGATTTGTCGAAATGCGTCGACGTATTTTTGCGGCCCGAACAGATCATCCATCCACGCACGTTCTTGTGGCAGGAAGCCGGAATTTTTCTGGTTCGGCCGCCAGTTCTTCAGGTCAATCTGCTTATGAGCAATATTCCAGTCGCCACAAAGAACATACTCGGAACGACGCCTTTTAAGTTTCTGCAGATGCAGTGTGAAGGCATCCAGGAACCGGTATTTGGCTTCCTGGCGAATATCGCCCGAGGATCCTGACGGAAGATAGACAGACACCACGCTCATCTTGCCGAAGCGAGCCTCGATGTAACGACCCTCGTCGTCAAATTCGGCCAAGCCGAAACCGCGAATGACTTTGTCCGGCTTCTGCTTCGAGTAAATCGCAACGCCGCTGTAACCCTTTTTGACTGCATCTTCGTAATAGCAGTGATACCCGGCCGGCGAAAAACATTCATCGGTCAACTGGTGTACCTGTGCCTTGGTTTCCTGGATACAAACGACGTCCGCGTTCTGTTTTTCCATCCATTGGAAAAAACCCTTGCGTGCCGCTGCGCGGATGCCATTGGCATTTAGGCTGATTACCCGATACAAAAATCTTCCCCTTTTTTCCAGCTGGTCAAATGTCGCACATAATGACGATGTTTGTGCGCAAAATTATGATTCGGTGTGGCATACTCTGCTGCATTGATTTGGTCGTAAAAAGCACGAAACCAAAGCGAGCCATCATACAGAACCTTAAACCCAGTCCAACAATATGCGCGCTTATCAACGGGAATTTCTCGACCTTGCCCTCGAACTCGAGGTGCTTCGGTTCGGTGATTTCACACTTAAATCAGGTCGGCAGAGCCCCTATTTTTTCAACGCGGGGCTTTTCTGCAGCGGCTATGCTGCAGCCAAACTGAGCCGCTACTACGCCTCGGCAATTGCTAACTCCGGTATCGAATACGACATGTTGTTCGGCCCTGCCTACAAGGGCATCCCGCTGGTTGCACTTGCCGCATCAGCGCTGGCCGAGCATCACGATATTGATGTGCCCTATGCCTTCAATCGTAAGGAAGCCAAGAACCATGGGGAGGGTGGCAGCATTGTTGGCGCAGCGCTTGCCGGCAAGGTACTGATCGTCGACGATGTGATTACGGCAGGCACGGCCGTCAGGGAAGCGCACAAAATCATTACTACAGCGGGGGCAGAGCCTTGCGGACTGGTCATTTCACTCGATCGCCAGGAAATTGGCCAGGGTTCACGATCCGCTGTTCAGGAACTGGAACAGACCCTGAAAATGCCGGTTGCAGGCATCATCAGGCTGGAAGACATTATTGATATGCTTGAGGATTCCACCGAACTTAACCAGTATCTCGAACCCGTGCTTGCGTATCGCAGGAAATATGGTATCGAGGTCTAAGCTGTTGAAACTACAAGATATATAGCAGACGCACACCTATCGCTTTGAATACCAAGCTCGAATTTCGCGAACCAGTCCCTCTTCCAGAGTTGATTTTTGTGTGATATTTCGCCCATGAGAAACGCGCTCATCACATTTTTGCTGTTGGTTATGCTGCCAATCAGCGTTTCGGCGGCCGGTAAAAATCAGACAATGTACCGCTGGGTAGACACCAACGGCCTCGTACATTACGGCGACAGCGTCCCGGCAGAGTACGCAGAACTTGAACGGCAGATCGTCAATGACCACGGCATAACCGTGGATGTGCTGCGCGCGAAGTTGACCGCAGAGGAAATCGCCGAAGAGAAACGCCAGGACCAATTGCGTCTTCAACGCAAACTGGAGCTAAGACAGGATCAGGCATTGCTGGCAACATATCTGACAGTTGACGAAATTCTCATGCACCGCGATCGACGCATCGAATTGTTTGAGGCCCAGGCACGTGTAACCGAGTTGTATTTGCGCAACCTCGAACGCCGCATGTCAACCCTGAAGGAAGAAGCTTCCGGATTCCAGCCGTACAGCGAAGACCCTGATGCAGAAATGATCAGTGCAGATCTTGCCGGTGACATTGCGACAACCAAAAAAGCCATTATCCGCCACGAGGCAAACCTGCAGCGCTTCCAGACCGATCAACAGGGCATCGTCGCCCGATTCGACGGCGACATTAATCGATTCAAGAAATTGAAAGGGCTGAATTAGCCCGAAATCGAATTGGGTAATTTATCAGGCCGCGAATAATTCGTGGTTTTTTTTGCTTACTAAAATAGTCGTCGTCATGCGCAGTCAAATACAGCAGATTGGAACGATTTGATTTCCTGGGCCATTACCAGTTGTGTTTGATCAAGCGCGCCCCGAATGACCGAAGCCACCTTCGCCACGGCTGGAGTCTGCAAATTCCTTAACGACTTTGAACTGCACCTGTTCAACGGGCACAAAAACCATCTGTGCAATGCGCTCTCCAGGTTGCACCTCGTAAGCCTTGTTGCTGCGGTTCCAGCAGGAAATGAAGACCTGTCCCTGGTAATCGGAATCGATCAGGCCCGTTAGATTGCCGAGTACCAGTCCGTGCTTGTGTCCGAGACCGGATCTTGGCAAGAGAACGGCCGCAAGATCGGCATTACCAATGTGAATGGCAAGTCCTGTTGGCACCAGCACTGTCTGACCCGGATCGACTTTGAGTACGTCATCGATGCAGGCACGCATGTCCAGTCCGGCTGAGCCATTGGTTGCGTAGTGTGGCAATGGGATGGAATCGCCGATTCGCGAATCCAGAATCTTCAGCTCAATTGATCGCACGTTTTGTTCTCGTCAGTCCCTGACCGCAATGGTGGGTAATGCTGTTTGTGTCGCTGCTGTAAGTTTTTCGAGGTAACGTTCGGATACTAAGCCGATGAGGTCGATTGCTAAATCAGTTTTAGTTGCTATCGGGAACGACTGTTCACCATCGCGCCAATATACTTCGACGGAGTTATCATCGGCGTCAAACCCAAGGTTCTCGCCAACCAGGTTGGCCACGATCATATCCAGGTTTTTCTTATCAAGTTTTCCCCTGGCGTAGTCACGCAGGTTTTCTGTCTCTGCTGCAAATCCAACCGTGAATGGACCGTTATTGATTTTCGCGACGGACGCGAGAATATCTGGCGCTCGAATGAGGTCGATCGACATCTCGCCCGCTGTCTTTTTGATCTTTTGTTGTTCCAGGTTGGCCGGTCGATAATCTGCAACTGCTGCAGCCGCGATAAATATATCGACGCCCTCGATATGCTCGTGCGTCGCTGCAAACATTTGTTGTGCGCTTTCGACGCTTACCAATTTCACGCCGTCCGGTTTCTCTATGCTCACCGGACCGCTGACCAGAATGACTTCTGCGCCAGCTTGCCGCGCCGCGCTTGCGAGTGCGTAGCCCATCTTTCCTGAGCTGCGATTGCTGATGAAGCGAACAGGATCGAGTGCCTCGCGAGTGGGGCCCGCGGTGATCATTACCGTCTTGCCAGCAAGCGATGGTGGCTCAACATTCTCAACCGCTGTTGGCGCAGTAACGGCGGCGACGATGTCGTCGGGTTGCATCATTCGACCGGGCCCGCTCTCGCCGCAGGCCTGATCACCATGATCCGGACCCAGAATCCGCACGCCATGGTCCAGCAGTTTTTGCCGGTTTTCCTGTACGGCCGGGTGTGACCACATCACATGATTCATAGCCGGTGCGATTACCACCGGTGCTTCGGTTGCCAGGCATAACGTTGTCAGAAGATCCGGAGCCGCACCTGCGGCCAGGCGCGCCATGATTTCTGCAGTGGCCGGAGCAATGAGCACCAGATCAGCCCAGCGGGCCAGCTCGATGTGCCCCATAGCGGCCTCTGCATCTGAGTCCCATAAATTATTTCGTACCGGCATGCCGGATACTGCCTGCAACGTCGTCTCGGTCACGAATTCACGGGCGGAGCGCGTCATGACGACCTGCACCGTTGCACCACGATCGCGCAGGCGACGTACGAGTTCCGGGGTCTTGTAGGCAGCGATACCCCCGGTAACGCCAAGAATGATGTTTTGACCAGCCATAACTGCCAGCTTAGCCCGTTCCCGGTAGGTAATTCCAGCGAATAGGTTGTTCCTGCCCTGTTTCGCATCTTGAATGACGCCCTGCCATTGACCATTCTGATGGCCACCCTTACTCATAGCACCCGTAGAGGACAAGGATCGTCCATGTCAGATGAAAACCCGCTAAAGCCTCTCGACCCAAGGTCGAAACTGCTCCAGCATCGCGCTACCTCAATGTCGGAGGCGGAGCTGCTGGCGGTACTCTTGCAGCGCGGCCTCGAGGCAGATCCGGCGCTGGATCTGTCTTCCCGGCTGTTATCCCGCTTTGGTGGCCTGCGCAAGCTGCTGCACGCCGGGCCGAACGACCTGGCTGCAGAACGAGGTATCGGCGATGCCCGTCTCGCCATTCTGCGGGCGCTGCCGGAGCTGGCCCGGCGTTATTTCGAGGAGACGCTGCCCATGGGCGAGGCCATTCGCAGCCCTGCCGACACCGAGACATTCCTGATGGCGCGCCTGCGGGACCGTCCCCACGAGGTGTTCTGCGCCCTGTACCTGGACAACCGCCACCGCGTGATCCTGTTCGAGGAGCTGTTTCGCGGCACCATCGACGGTACCAGCGTGTATCCGCGGGAGATTGTGAAACAGGCCCTGGCGGTCAATGCAGCAGCCATTATTCTGGCTCACAATCATCCCTCTGGCGTCGCCGAGCCAAGCCAGGCTGATGAACGCATTACCCGACGGGTAAAATCCGCCCTTGATCTGGTGGATATCCGGCTGCTGGATCACCTCATTATCGGCGATGGTACGAGCACTTCCCTGGCCAGCCGTGGCATGTTGTAGGGGCTGTTTTCCCGGTCACGAAATCGGCTCTTGATTAGCCATGCGTAGACTGGTATAAAGTCTCGCTCTCTGCCCGCCCCGTGCGGGCAACCTTTAATAAAATCAGAGACTTAAGCTAATGTCCAAGGTGTGCATGGTCACCGGGAAGCGCCCGCAGAGCGGTAATAACGTTTCTCATGCCAATAACAGAACGCGGCGACGTTTTTTGCCTAATCTGCAGAACAAGCGATTTTGGGTGGAATCTGAAAAGCGTTACGTGCGTCTGCGTGTTTCGCACAAGGGCGTCAGAATTATCGACAAGCTTGGCATCGACAAGGTGCTCACGGACATGCGCGCTCAAGGTCAGCGCGTTTAAAGACTGGAGGACAAAGCAATGCGTGAAAAAATCAGACTCGTCTCCAGTGCCGGCACTGGTCACTTCTACACAACCACCAAGAACAAGCGGTTGCATCCGGAGAAGATGGAGACCAAAAAGTACGATCCGACAATACGGAAACATGTGCTCTATAAGGAAGCGAAGATTAAGTAGAAAAAACCCGCCAATCGGCGGTTTTTTTTTGGGTTGCGGTTGGCGGTTGCTGCCAGACCCATGTAGGAGCCTGCCCAGCGGGCGATAAAGCCAATTTTTCGCTATCGTATGCAACCTGGCAGGTGCCATTTTTTGTGCGGGTGTGCCGGGATGATGTTTTGCAAACATTTGCGGGCATGTTTTCAACATGCCCGCAAATGTTTGTCGCTCGTGCCGATAGAACGTGCATCTCCGGATTTGAGGATGCGTATCTATCGTACGGCGGGCTCCTACGGGTCTTTTCTACAATTGTTATCGTGTGGGGAGGTTATAGTGTCGTGCCACCGCTGAGAAATCGAGTATGCCGGAACTTCCTGAAGTTGAGACTAGCCGACGTGGTATTGCTCCGTGGGTCGAAGGACAAACCGTAACCAAGGTCATTGTGCGTGAGCGGCGATTGCGCTGGCCTGTGCCGCCGGAAATTGATCGGGAGTTGCCCGGGCAGACGATTCGCTCGCTGAGTCGGCGCGCCAAATATCTTTTGTTCAAGACTGATGCCGGCACAGCGATGTTGCATCTGGGCATGTCCGGCAGTGTGCGCATCATCGACGCCGACGAACCTGCCGCAAAACACGATCATGTGGATATCCAACTCGAAAGTGGCAAGGCATTGCGTTTCAGGGACCCGCGCCGCTTTGGTTCGTTTCTATGGGCTCGTGATCCGTTCGAGCATAAACTCTTGCGCAACCTCGGGCCGGAACCGTTATCGCAAGACTTCGATGGCGATTACCTGTGGCAAAAAGCGCGCGGGCGGCGCGTCAGTATCAAGCAATTCATCATGAACGCATCCATCGTTGTTGGTGTTGGTAATATTTATGCCAGCGAAGTCTTGTTTCATTCAGGAATTCATCCCAGGCGCAGCGCGGGAAGAATAGCGAACGGTCGTATGACGCTGCTGGTGGATTCGATCAAGACAGTGTTAGAACGAGCCATTGCAGCGGGTGGCACGACGCTAAAGGATTTCTCCGGTGGCGATGGTGAGCCAGGCTACTTTCAGCAACAACTCGAAGTTTACGGTCGGGCGAAGGAATCGTGTCGTCGCTGCGAGCGCGAAATCTCGCTTATCGTGATTGGTCAAAGATCGACTTTTTATTGCAAGAATTGCCAACATTAAGAAATCTGCGACTGCTTTGTAACACCTATCCCCGGCCGACGCGATCCATGAGGGCGGCTCTTACCAGTGGCGAAACGAACTCCGAAATGTCGCCCCCCAGGGTGCAAATCTCCCTGACCAGGCTCGATGAAATGTAGGTGTATGTTTCCGTTGGCGTCAGGAATGCGGTTTCAACGTCATCGGCCAAATGTCGGTTCATGTTCGCCAGCTGAAATTCGTACTCGAAATCGGAGATCGCTCGCAATCCCCGCACAATAACCTGCAGGTCGTGTTGGCGGGCAAAGTCAACCGTCAGGCCTTCGTAGCCGGTCACCTCCACAGTGTCAAAGTCGGCCAGCGCAGACCGGGCCATTTCGACTCTTTCGTCGAGGGAAAACATGGGTTCCTTACTGGGATTTGCGGCAATGGCCACCACCACCTTGTCGAACAGGCGACAGGCCCGGCGCACGAGGTCTTCATGACCGAGCGTAATCGGATCGAATGTGCCCGGATACATCGCTGAAACTGTCATCGTCTGCTCCCTCCTGCCTGAATCATTGTTCATCCTCCTTCTTGAGAGCCGGCACTCGCGAATTATTCGGGCTACGTCTTTGCACTGACCAGCGAATAACGAACGTTGCCGGCTGTTTTTTCCCTGATGAAGGTCCAGCCTTCCGGCAAGGTCGGAACGGTCTGCTGCCGATCCTGCTCCAGGTAAATCCTGGCGCTGGCAGCAAGGCAGCCACTGCCTGCCAGCAGTCTACACAATTCTTCGAGCAGATCGTCAGCAAAAGGTGGATCGAGAAATACCAGATCAAACTTTTGCGGAATGTCGGATTTCAGAAACGCGAGAGCGTAAGTTTGCACGACCGTTGCATCGCCGGCATCCAGCGTGCCAATGCTGACGCGCAGCGTTTTTGCGGCTCCCGGGGCGCTCTCTACGAAAATAACGGAAGCGGCACCGCGGGACAGGGCTTCAAAACCAAGGGCGCCGGTCCCCGCGAACAGATCCAGGCAGCGCATACCGTGGATGTCCGGCGTGAGCCAGTTGAAAAGCGTTTCGCGGACGCGCTCGGACGTCGGTCTCAGGCCGGGCTCATCGGCCACGGGCAAAAGGCGGCTGCGCCATTTTCCCGCTACAATACGCAGCCGTCCGGATGGCGATCCGCCAGCGTTTTGTCCCCCGGTTTTTTTTCGCCCCACACTTTGCTCCAGTATCCGGAGTAAGGTATGAGGTTACTCCAGCACGCGGAAATATTTGGTGTTTGGCAAAACAAAAGTAAAAGAGCCCGCAAAAAAAGCAGGCTTCGTAAAGCGCCTGCGTGCCCGGCTCAATCGTGGTGACAGCTGGCTTACCTACGATCTGGCAAAGCTCGCGCCAGGTGGCAACATCGATGCGGAGGTCCTTGAGGACCTCGAAGCTGCGTTGGTCATGGCTGATGTTGGTGTCGACACGACCGAGCGCATCATCGCCGGATTGCAGCGCAGCCTGGATCGCAAAGAACTCAAAGACGTCGCCGCGTTGCAGGATGGCCTGCGGCGAACACTCACGGGAATACTGACACCGGTTGCGCAGCCGCTCACTATTACGGAGCAACAAGGCCCATTCGTTATCCTGATGGTCGGCGTGAACGGTGCCGGCAAGACGACCACCATTGGTAAACTGGCGCGAAGACTGCAGGACGATGGCCATTCAGTAATGCTTGCCGCGGGCGACACTTTTCGTGCCGCTGCAGTTGAGCAGCTGCAAGCCTGGGGTGAGCGCAACGATGTGCCCGTCATTGCACAGCAAACCGGTGCCGATCCCGCAGCCGTGATTTTTGATGCTTATGAAGCCGCTCGCTCAAGAAATATCGACGTCCTGATCGCCGACACGGCCGGACGACTACAAACCCAGACCGGGCTTATGGCTGAACTGGTGAAGATCAAGCGGGTTCTTGCACGTCATGACCCGCAGGCGCCACAGGAAATCATGTTGGTGCTCGACGCAAGCCAGGGACAGAATGCCCTGGTGCAGGCTGAGAAATTTAACGACGCACTTGGTGTGACCGGCATAACAGTCACCAAGCTGGACGGCTCGGCGAAAGGCGGTATTCTTCTTCCTATTGCCAATAAACTCAATATACCGGTGCGCTTCATCGGCATTGGAGAAAAAGCCGAAGACATGCAGCCATTCGATGCAGACGACTTCGTTGGCGCACTGCTATCAACCGACAGCACAAACCAGGGTCATTAGCTTTGATTCGTATTGAAGATGTCACAAAACGATTTCCCGGCGGGCATGACGCGCTGAAGGGACTTAGTCTGCATGTCGAAAAAGGTGAAATGGTTTTTGTCACCGGTCATTCGGGTGCTGGAAAAAGCACATTGTTGCGCCTGATTGCCCTTATCGATCGGCCAACCAACGGACAGGTGATTGTCGATGGCCAAAATTTGCGGCATGTTACCCGCCGCAAAATTCCTGCTTATCGGCGCCAGATCGGCATGGTCTTTCAGGATCACAAGCTCTTGTACGATCGGCCGGTATTCGACAACGTCGCGTTACCATTGGTAATCGCCGGCGTGGGTCATCGGGATGCGGCGCGCAAAGTACGGGCGGCGCTTGATCAGGTCAGCCTGTTAAACAAAGAGAAACAGTTTCCGGAAACCCTGTCATCGGGTGAGCAACAGCGGGTCGGTATTGCACGAGCAATTGTCAGCCGGCCCAAACTGTTGATCGCCGACGAGCCAACCGGCAACCTGGACCCGGACTTGTCTCTGGAAGTGATGCGAATTTTCCGTCGCTTTAACGAGGTTGGTGTAACGCTGTTGATTGCCAGTCATGACATCGCACTGATTGATCAGTTGGGCTGCCGGCGCATCGCACTCGCCAACGGCTCACTGCAGGTTGAAGAAGAGGAAGACGTGGTCGCCGAGTACGCCGAGCGCCTGGAAGCCGATCAGGAGCGCGAAAATTGGCCGCAGTGAAAGCAGAAAAGTCTAAGGCTGCACAGCGATCCGCCGGGCCGGTTTCTGCCTGGGCTGCGCGTCATGTCGGTACTGCCGCAGCGGCATTCGGGCGTCTTGCAAAGCAACCCTTTTCCAGCCTGATGACAATACTCGTCATCGGCGTAACGCTTGCATTACCGGCGGCAATGCACCTCGTAATCAAAAACGCTCAGTCGATCAGCGCATCCTGGGACAACGCTCTGGATTTTTCTGTTTACCTCAAAGCTGATACGTCTTCAGAGGACGCGCAAAGACTCGCCGACATAATTGGCCAGCGTGCCGATGTCGCCCAGGTAACACTCATTTCGGCCGAAGATGCGATGGCCGATTTTCGCGAGCATTCCGGCTTTGGCGAGGCGCTGGATCATCTCACCGTCAATCCGTTGCCGCACACGCTGGTCGTACGGCCGAGTGATGCAAATACTGAACTGTCGATGGGCCTGCTGAATGAGGAGCTCGGTAATTTACCGGAAGCGGACTTTGTCCAGGTCGATACTGAATGGGTGCAGCGATTTCACGCGATGCTCGATATCTTGCAGCGTGCCATCGCGATGGGTGCCGGGCTGTTGGGTGCCGCTATTCTCGTGATCATCGGCAACACCATTCGGCTGGATATTCAGAACCGGCGTGAGGAAATTGAAGTCACCAAGCTGATTGGTGCCAGCAATGCTTTTGTGCGGCGGCCGTTCTTATACACCGGTGTCTGGTACGGTCTCGGTGGCGGCATCCTGGCGCTGGCGCTGGTCCTGTACGGCCTGTTCGCGCTTAAAGACCCGGTTGCCCGCCTTGCCGGGTTGTACAACAGCAGCTTCGAGGTGCTCGCCCTGGATTTCCTGGAAAGCGGCATGATCATCGCCACCGGCGTCGTGCTGGGCCTGATCGGATCATGGCTTGCCGCAGCGCGCCATATGCGGCGTATTGAACCGCGCTGACGGAGTCGCCGACGGCCACCATGGCCACATTATGTCCAATCAGTAGATTACCGGATTTTCATAACTTTTTGTTTTAACACAGAATAATACCTTACATGTAAAGGAACTAATATACGTTGTTAGCACTCTAACCATCCGAGTGCTAAAATAGCACCTGACTTGGGAGGTAGTGAATCTGATGACAACGGCAGTCGCAAAGACAAATTATGATCTCGCCCTGACGGGCCCGGTCGGCAGTCTGGATGCATACATTCAGGGCGTCGGCTCAATCGATATCCTGAGCAAGGAAGACGAGCAGGCCCTGGCGCATCGCTATCGGGATACCGAAGACCTGCAGGCGGCACGCGAGCTGGTGATGGCGCACCTGCGTTTCGTCGTGCATATCGCAAAGGGATACACCGGTTACGGACTGCCGATAAACGACCTGATCCAGGAAGGCAACGTCGGGCTGATGAAAGCGGTCAAGCGATTCGATCCGGACTTCGACGTACGGCTGGTTTCATTTGCAGTGCACTGGATTCGCGCCGAGATTCATGAATATGTATTACGCAACTGGCGCATCGTCAAAGTGGCGACGACCAAGGCCCAGCGAAAACTGTTTTTTAACCTTCGCAGGAAGAAGAAAAGTCTGGCCTGGTTGTCGCATGCCGAAACGAAAGCGGTCGCGGCAGATCTTGGCGTCAGCACCAAAGAAGTTACCGAAATGGAACGCAGGCTGAGTGCCCGTGATGCGGTATTCGATCCGATGCCGGATGCCCGTGATGATGACAGAGCGTTTTCTCCGGCAGCCTATCTGCGAAGCAGCCCGGACTCTGATCCTGCAACACTGCTGGAGAAGCTGGACTGGAAGGAAGATGCGACCTCGAGGATGATGGAGGCGATGAGCACGCTCGATGAGCGTAGTAATCACATTCTCCAGTCGCGCTGGCTTACCGAGGAAAAACAGACCCTGCACGAGCTGGCCGATCACTACGGTGTATCCGCCGAACGTATTCGCCAGATTGAAGGCAACGCAATCAAGAAAATCAGGGTTGCGATGGGAGTCTGAATTCCGACGCTAACTCAAGACTAAAACAAAACCCGCATAATCAGGTTATGCGGGTTTTTTTATCGACGTGCGATCGCGGCGGCGTTATGCGCAATGCGTAAGTATCCCCAGGCAAAGCCTGGGGCTTTAGTTTGTGAGCCGCTCAAAGCGGCTTGACGGGACCGCTTCGCGTAGTAATTTCGCCCGTGCCGGTCGAGCGACTTTCACAAGGATTGAGTAATCACTCCTATCGTACGGCGGGCTCCTACAATACTTATTAGCACCTGTAGGAGCCCGCCCAGCGGGCGATTGACGTTCGCTCCATACGCTTTGCCCGTTGCGCATATCTGGCCCGGACAATTCATGAATGTGCTCGCAGCCTTGCAGGATCCTCGTCCGCACATAAAAAAGGGTGTGACAGAATAAATTCTGTCACACCCTTTGGAATCGAACGTTTTTTCTTAGCTGGTAATCGGAACCATCGTAATTTCAACGCGGCGATTTGCCTGTTTACCGGCGGACGTGTTGTTGTCTGCAACCGGCATCGACTCGCCCATGCCGATATCAATCAGCCGCTGTGCATTGATACCCTGCGCGCGCAGGTACTGCCCGACTGATCCGGCGCGACGCTCCGACAACGCCTGGTTGTACGCATCGGAACCCGAGCTGTCAGTATGACCGGCAACTTCAACCACGGTCTGATCGAATTCGGTCAGAACCTTGCTCACTGAGCTCAGTACGTCATAGAAAGCCGGACTGAGATCCGAGCTGTTGGTAGCGAAGGTAACGTTACCAGGCATATTCAGGGTGATGTTGTCACCGATGCGCGTAACGCTGACGCCAGTGCCCTGCAGTTCAGCACGTAGTTCAGCTTCCTGTTTGTCCATGTAGTAACCAATTGAACCGCCGGCCAACGCGCCAACTCCGGCACCAATCAGTGCTCGTTGCCTGCGTTCAACCGCATCATCTCCTGATGCAAGGCCGACAACCGCGCCAGCGATTGCGCCTATAACGGCACCCTTGGTAGCGCTGCTGGTTTTTGATTCCTGAGTGTAGGGATCAAGCGTTTCACAACCACCGAGCACGATAGCGAAACCGACAGACACCAATATAGCTTTCAATGTTTTGCTGTTCATATTCATTCCTCTGCTTGCAAGATGTTCCAGACAAGCGACCCTTTAGCGAATTGTTCGATGCCATTGTATGCGTAAGGTTCCTGAACAAACCCTGAAACCGGTACCACTAACCGTGGTTTTTGCGTGAACTGTGCGCCAGGTCACAATTTGTGAGGGCCCGACGGGGTGATGTGTAGAATGGTCACAGGCCAATCAGGCGGATTGCAGGAGGTATGGATGAGCGAAACAGATCGTTGGCTGGTCGATTATGGTGAAAACCATAACGACGTCGGCAATCCGATTGTCTTCTGGCTTTCAGTGCCACTGCTCGTGCTGGGCACAGTGGGGTTGCTCTGGTCGTTACCAATTCCGCAGGAATTCGCCGACATTTCACCCGTATTGAACTGGGGCAGCACCTTTCTGATGGCCGCCGTCGTCTACTACTTCATCATCTCCATGTCGCTGGCTATTGGCATGTTGCCGTTTATTTTTGGTGTGGCGGCACTACAGACATGGCTGGCAAACTCGCCATATTCTCCCTACATGGCCAGCAGCGGCTTGCTGTTCGCCTCCATAATCGGCTTGTACCTGGGCAATTTTCCGCAAGGTGGCATCCGCGCCGTCCTGCGCGACATACAGTTGATGATGATCGCGCCGCTCTGGATACTTTCGAATATCTACCGCCGCTTCGGAATTCCTTATTGAACCGGCAATAAGGAGTTACCAGCGCCAGTCAATTCTGTAGAATCATTAGTACTCCGTCAAGGTGATATTTACGGAGTACGAGCCCGATACAACATTCCGATGTCCCGGAGGCATTGTGACCAGTGATAATTCTGTGCAGAAATCTGCATCTGCAAAGCGCCAGTTAAATCCCCTGGACCTGTACGACGTTCACTCCGAGCTATCGGAGGAAGAACGCATGGTGCAGGAAACTGTGGCGAGATTCGTCGATGACAAAGTGATCCCGATTATCCGTGACGCATTTGAGAACCACTATTTTCCGCGCGACCTGATCACACAGGTTGCCGAACTCGGTTTGCTCGGCAGCTCGATCGAGGGCTACGACTGTGCCGGGATGAACGCGATCTGTTACGGGCTGATTTGCCAGGAACTCGAACGTGGCGACAGTGGCTTACGCAGTTTCGTTTCTGTGCAAAGCAGCCTGGTTATGTATCCGATCTACACCTATGGATCCGAAGAGCAAAAACAACGTTGGCTGCCCGCCATGGCCCGCGGCGAAGCAATTGGTTGTTTCGGACTTACCGAAGCGCAAGGCGGCTCGGATCCCAGCAATATGAAAACCCATGCCAAGCGTGACGGGGACGACTGGGTTCTGAACGGTTCCAAGATGTGGATCACCAACGGCAATTTGGCCGACGCTGCTGTTGTATGGGCGACGACCGAAGAGGGTCTGCGTGGATTCATTGTCGAGAAAGACATGCCCGGATTTAGCGCGCAAGAAATAGAGAACAAGTTCTCGCTGCGCGCGTCTGTTACCTCTGCTTTGTTTTTTGACAACGTGCGCCTGCCAGACGCAAGTGTGTTGCCTGGTGTCATCGGCCTGAAAGGGCCTTTGAGCTGCCTGACCCAGGCAAGATATGGCATCGCCTGGGGTGTGATCGGCGCCGCACAGGCTTGTCTTCAGGAAGTATTGAATTACACGCAGGACCGCATTCTGTTTCACAAGCCACTCGCAAATAACCAGGCCATCCAGCTGCGACTCGCCGACATGGCAAGACGTATCACAACAGCGCAGCTGCTTGCGCTGCAACTCGGTCGCATGAAAGACCAGGGACGAATGACGCCGACCCAGGTATCCATTGCCAAATGGAATAATTGTCGTGCGGCGCTGGATATTGCCCGCGATGCCCGCGACATGCTGGGCGGCGCCGGTATTAGCGCGGAGTACACACCGATTCGTCACATGCTGAACCTCGAAAGCGTAATTACGTATGAGGGTACGGAGACGATTCACCAGTTGGTGGTTGGCAAAGAGCTGACGGGTGTTAATGCGTTCTGATTGAGAGGGATTTTGTTTGGGCGGGTGTGGTTGGCGATGTTTTGCAAACATTAAAGGGCATGTTTTCAACATGCCCTTTAATGTTTGTCGCCCGCTCGGCGGGCTCCTACGATGCCTTTCTACAGTTTTTGGGTTTCGTGCTGTCGTGATTCGCGCCAATTAATTCTCTGCCGCAAAATCGTGATATCTGGCGCATTGCTGCGCCGATGATGCTCTCGAATATTTCCGTGCCGCTGGTTGGTATGGTCGATATCGGTGTGACCGGTCATCTGGACAGCGCCGTATACCTGGGTGCGGTGGCGATAGGCGCGACCATCTTTGGCTTTCTTTACAGCGGCGTGAATTTCCTGCGTATGGGCACCACCGGCATTACTGCGCAGCGCTTTGGCGCCGGCGACGATGACGGCCTGAAGGTGGCGCTCGGACAAGCGCTCGTTGTTGCAGTTGCTATTGCTGCAATATTGATCGCGCTACAGGTGCCGATTGCCGCACTGGCGATAAACGTTTTGGGTCCGGACCCTGATATTGCACATTTTACCAATGAGTACTTTTTCATCCGCATCTGGAGTGCGCCAGCGACACTCGCCAACTATGCACTGATCGGCTGGTTCCTGGGCCTGCAAAACGCCCGTGTCCCCCTCTATATCGTTCTTACGATAAACGTGATCAACATCCTGCTGGACCTGGTGTTCGTATACCTGCTCGGCATGAAAGTCGATGGTGTCGCGGCGGCTTCCGTAATTGCCGAATTCAGCGGGCTTGCCGTCGGTGCAGGTTTCGCACTCCGCGATCTCAGGCGCCGTGGCGGACACCTGCTGGTCGCCCACCTGACGACACTGCGGGAATACGCTCAGTTCTTTGCGGTCAACGCGAACCTGTTTATTCGAACGATGGCACTGATTTTCACATTCACTTTCGTAACGGCTGCAGGAGCGAGGCAGGGCAGCCTGATCCTTGCGGCGAACGCGATACTGATCAATATCATGCACCTGATGGCATTCGCTCTCGACGGCCTCGCGCATGCTGCCGAAGCACTGGTGGGCAAGGCAATTGGCGCGCGCAACAGGGAAGCCCTGCGCCGCTCGGTCACGTTGTCGCTGCGCTGGTCTTTGTATTTCGCGCTTGGCTTCAGTGTCTTTTTCTATTTCGCCGGTCCGTGGCTGGTCGGACTGCTGACGGACTTGCCGGACGTGATAGAAACCACCCTGCTTTATTTACCCTGGATGACCTTGTTGCCGCTGATTGCGGTCTGGTCCTATCTTTACGATGGTGTATTTGTTGGCGCGACCCGGTCAAGGGAAATGCGTGACATCATGATTGTGTCTTCATTCCTGGTATTCGTGCCAGCCTATTATGTTTTCGGATTCATGGGCAATCACGGGCTGTGGCTTGCGTTGACCCTGTTTCTTGCCAGTCGAGGGTTTGGCATGCATTATTTTTATCGTCGTCACGTACTGCCATCAATAATGGCCTGATCTGAATGGTGGTTCTCAACCTGATGCATCGCACATTGCCCTGACACAGTCGATCGCGCCCAAGCGTAAGCAATTATTCCCGTAAGTATATTGGCCACGGCATACGCCGCGAAAATTCCCGTGATGCCAAAATAACGGTTTCCTATAAATGCGAGTGGCAGATAGATCAAAACCATTCGCGCCAGGCTGATATGCACCGCCGGCATTGGTTTGCCCATGCCGTTAAACGATGCATTCATGATCATGACGATTCCGTAAGCGCCGTAGCTGATTGGCACGATATACATATATTGTGTGGCAACGTCCGTGACATGCGGGTTGTCGCTGAACAATAACGGAATCCAGTCAGCCAGCAATGCCAGCATCAAGGCGATAACAAGGCCCGCAACAAGACAAAAGATCGCATTGAGCCGCAAGGCCAGGAAAATGCGACCTTCCTTGCCGGCAGAAACGTTTTGTCCCACAAACGGTCCGATGACTGCTGACATCGCATAGAAAATTACCAGCGTTAGCGACTCCACCCGGCTCGCAATACCAAATCCAGCCACCGCCTCCGTTCCGTAGCGAGCCAACATGGCCGTGATGACACCGGTCGCAATTGGAATAATGGCATTTGTGGCTGCTGCCGGGATACCGACATGCAGTATGTCGGCCCACGACTTCCTGAGTTCACCGGGATCCGGCTTGTTAAACGTCAGCATATCGAGGCGCATGCGCATCAGGTACAGCGTGCCGATGAAGATCGCCGCACGCGCAAGAACGCCTGCCAGCGCTGCGCCTTTCAGACCCATAGCCGGAATTGGCCCAACGCCGAAGATAAGAATGGGATCCAGCACAATATTGGCGACCGCCGCAATAACCATCAGCATGCTCGGCAACCGGGTGTCGCCGGTCGCGCGCATACTGCTCATGCCAACCATGCCGACGACAACGAACGGCACGCCGGCATACAGAATCGTCATGTACCCGCCAATCAATGGCAGCATGTCCTCCGGCGCGCCAAGCAGCCTGAATAGTGGCGCAATAGTGAGGAAGCCGACCGTACAAATAACCGCGGTAATGCCGAACGACAATATCAGGCTGTCAGTAGCCAGGCGTCGCGCGCGGCGATGATTATGTGCACCGATGGCGCGCGCAACGACAGATGAGGTTCCCGCGCCCAGTCCAATCGCCACACTGGTCACGATCATCAAAACAGGGAAAGCAAAACTCAGTGCCGCCAGCTCGCGGTCGCCAACACGACCAATAAACCAGGCATCGACGAACCCCTGCATCATCATGGTGAAGATGCCAAACAGCACGGGTACGGTCATATCGACCAAATGTCGACCGACCGCTCCTGTCGTTAAACGGGCTTGCGGTGATGCCATGGGTAAATCCGGAACGAATGAAATGCCGTCTGAGCTGGGGACGGTGCTCATCAGACATCGTTACTATGACCAAGTTCGACATTCCCCGCAATGCCAAATCGGTCGCTGCGCTATGATGGCGCTGCGCCCATCACGGATAGCGATATGCAGTTGAATTACGAAACAGACGAGGCGGGCAGAAAACAATGACCTGGAAGAGACTGGAGTCAAAAGTGGTTTTTGATAATGCCTGGATCACCGTCTACGAGGAGCGCGTCAAAAATCCGGGTGGTGGTGAAAATGACTACGGTCGCGTGCATTTCAAGAACAAGGCGATCGCCATCGTGCCGTTGGATGATGCGGGTAACACCTGGCTGGTTGGACAGGATCGCTACACGCTGGGCGAATATTCATGGGAACTGCCGATGGGCGGCGCACCCCTGGACGAAGACCCGCTCGAAGCTGCAAAACGCGAGTTGCAAGAAGAGACCGGGCTTAGCGCGAAAAAATGGACAAAGATCATGCAACTCCATCTCAGTAACTCGGTTACCGATGAGGAAGGATTTGTCTTTGTTGCGAGAGATCTCGAACAAGGCGAAACGGCATTTGAAGAGGCAGAGGACCTGCAAATTCGCAAACTACCCCTAACCGAGGCACTCGCCATGGTTCAGCGCGGTGAGATTACTGATGCGATGACCGTTGTGTCGTTATTGGGCGTTGCGCGTGACGAGAACAAATAACGTAACGTGCGATCTGTAAACAGGTGAATAAGAGATGAAGAAGACCGACACTTTCCCGGGCCTGCTTTTGACTTTGCTCTGTGTGGCTCAGGCGCAGGCAGCGACTCAGCCCAACATCCTGCTGATCTACGTGGACGATCTCGGCTACGGCGATCTCGGCAGTTACGGGCATCCGGTGATCAAGACACCAAATATTGACGCGCTGGCCAACGGCGGTCTCAGGTTGACGAACTACTACGCGCCCTCCGCTCTTTGTTCACCGTCCAGGGCAGGATTGCTTACCGGCCGTTATCCCTACCGCAGCGGCATCAAAAGCTGGATTCCGGAGGGCAGCGACAACTATTTGCACGACGAGGAAATTACGCTGGCGGAAATCCTCAAATCAGTCGGCTATGCGACCGCGCACATCGGCAAGTGGCATCTTAACTCCGACCTTGGCAGCGACACCGAACCACAACCGACCGACCAGGGTTTTGACTATTTCTACGGCCACAACGCCTTCCAGATTCCAACCAATCACAACCCGACCAACATATTCCGCAATCGTGAGCCTCTCGGCATGCAGAAAGGCTATACCGCGGACTTGTATGCGGATGAATCGATCGAATGGATCAAAAACCGGGATCAGGATAAACCGTTTTTTCTGTACCTGAGTATGGCCGAGCCGCACACGACCTTTGAGAATCCCGCCGAATACAACCAGATGTACTCAGACTTTACTGAAGGCACGATCGTGCCAATCGAAAGTGGTGGGCCTGTGCCACCAAAGGACAGGCTCGTGCCACGCGGCCCTGGCGAGTATTACGCCAACATCACGTATATGGACTCGCAGCTCGGCCGGGTTCTGCAGGCACTGGATGACCTGGGCCTGGAGGATGATACCGTGGTCGTATTCGCCAGCGACAACGGTCCGGTCACGAGCGCCTGGCTGCAATGGTACGAGACCAATGCCTATGGCAGCACCGGCGGCTTTCGCGGACGCAAGCACTTCCTCTACGAGGGCGGTATCAAGGTCCCTGCAATCATCCGCTACCCCGGCGTGACCCGACCTGGCTCGAGCAGCGATGAGTTGGTGCTCGGCACAGATATCTTTACGACGCTGGTGAAAATTGGCGGTGGAGAAATTCCCCAGGACCGCCCGATCGACGGCATCGATATCGGGCCAATGCTGGGCGGTGGCAGTTTGCCGGACCGAGCCGTTTTCTGGTCATTATCATCGCATGGCGAACTCGAATTCGCAGTTCGGCATGGCTCGTGGAAACTGCTGTTCGATCGTGACCATGTGCCTCGAGAGCTCTATGACCTCGCGGAGGACCCGCTTGAATTTTTCAACCTGCTGGGTGAAAACGCAGCAATCGTACGGCAATTGAGCAAATTTTTCACAGACATGCTCACATCGATAGAAAACGATCCGCTGCGACCGTGATGTTTCAGAAAATCATTGTCGCAGTCACAACGTAACGCATCGGACCACCCGCCTCCAGGGCATTGAACGGATAGCAGGTTACAAGACTTAACATCGCAGTGTCCGTGTCAAGAATAATGCTGCCGCGACGTGAATCAACCACATCGATATCGCTTACTTCGTACAGGTGGCGCCTGCCGTTCGCCAACTCAACCTGAATCGTTTCACCTTTTTGCAGGAATTGCAGGAACTGGAAGTGTGTGTCGCGATGACCCGCGATGATGCTGTTGCCCTGCTCGCCTGGCATTACGCTGATACTCAGGTGGCCGGGGCCGAACGCCAGCGTTCGACCGGAGCCTCCTTCCAGGATGATCAACTCAATGTCGCCACCTCTCGCCGACAACTTCGCCACCGGCCAGGTATCCGCCCATGGCCACGGTACCGGCGTTTCGCTGCCATTTTCTGCTCTTTGCCACGCGCGCTGCATCATTTCCTGCGCTACCCATGCCTTGGCCGGGATATAGGCGCCCTGGCCAAACTGCCAGAAGCCCAGACATAGCAGGCAGGACACGACAAATCGACCGAAGTGCCGGCTACGGGCTGCGCGTTGCAACACGAGCCCGACCCTGCGCTGACAAAAAAAGCATTAGCAAGACGGAGAAAACGATCAACGTCAGGCCGCTCAGGCGATACACGCCCGCGTTCGTTGCAGTGGCCGGAAAACCGAATATCGCAAGGCTACTCTGGCCATACGGCAGCAGGTTT
>SMVA01128449.1_pt1 | contig 28051 bp, 26 predicted proteins | sample 2456451 | NCBI WGS metagenome assembly SMVA01 (sample SAMN11095933, study PRJNA526329) | marine sediment metagenome | biome: Marine sediment; feature: Surficial sediment; material: Deep marine sediment; isolation source: Hadal surficial sediment | place: Pacific Ocean | collected 2014-05 | depth... | reverse complement strand
TTCGGAGGCATGGTCAATCTCCCGAACCAGGGTTGCATTCAATGCATCCCGCTCGGAAAATGTTTCACTTAGCTTTAGTTTGCCGACTTCCGAACGAACCGTGGTCTGGGCAAGGTTAATGGCAGCCATGAGATAATCTTCGATTCCGTAACTTGCCTTGTAGGCATCCATGACTTTGATATAGAGCAATCCGTCTACATCAATTTGTATATTGTCCCTGGAAATACAACTCTGGTCAGGAACATTCAAGCATTGTTCCCTTGTTTCGTGCCGGTAAGCGACACGATCGACAAAGGGTATAAGTACGTGAATACCAGGTTGGAGCACTCCCCTGAACTTGCCGAGGCGTTCAATTACACACCGCTCCCGCATCGGTACGATGAGTATCAGGTTATATAGGAAAAAACCTAATACCAATAAGCTTATGGTGACAAAGCCAGCCATTCTGTACTCCTTTGTTTATACATCATTATCCATGGGTCATCCGACCATGGATTCAGTTCGTCTCTAATTCCTGTGCCGGTTCTACAATGTAGGTGATGTTATCCCTGGCGACAATTTTTACCTTCACCCCGGCGGCGATCTCCTGTCCATTTCCCAGTGCCCGCCAGGTGGTACCCCTGAAATTTATGGTGCCAACGTTTTCACCCGGTCCGATGAGTTCCACTACCACCGCAATTTCATCCAGGTCATCAATAATTTCCTCGGTATTCGCCTGACTGTAATCACCACCCGCAAATCGAGTGAAGAAAGACCTCAGGCTAATGATCAAGGCCAGCGAGGCGATAAAAAACAAGGTCAGGGTGTTGACCCAGGTCGTTACCAGCCCAAGCCACAGAGCCCCGGCAACAATCAGGCACCCGGCACCGAGAAAGAAAATAATACCACCGGGAACGATAAACTCCGCCACCATTAGTACGAGGGCTGCGATGATCCATCCTGTGGGATTTAGTATTATCTCCATGGGCTAATTTCACCCTGTTTGACATATTATGTCAAATATTATTTATAATGGATAACCCGCAGAACAAACTGAAGTAATTTCACGGCAGGAAAATCAATGAAAGGTGTCATACTTGATGCGAACAGCCTCGGAAGAGGTGAGGTTGACCTTTCTCCCGTAACCGACCTGTTGGATGAATGGCAGGTTTATGGCACAACCGCCGCTGGCCTCACCGCCCGGATGGTCAAGGGTGCCAGCGTCGTACTTTCGAACAAGATAGTCCTCGATAATCAACTATTTAGTGCTACGCCGGAACTGGAACTCGTTAGCATCATGGCAACCGGCACAAACAATGTCGATCTCATCGCCGCACGAACTTCCAACGTCATCGTTAGTAATGCTGTTGCCTATGCAACCCCTTCCGTGGTTCAACACTGCATTAACTTGATGCTGGCACTGGCAACAAATATTTCGGCTTACATTACGGATGTGCGGTCCGGTGCCTGGCAACAAGCGGGCGCTTTCTGCATGCTTGACTATCCCATTTCAGAACTCAGCGGCAAGGTCCTGGGCATCGTTGGATATGGTGAACTGGGCAGCAATGTTGCACATGTGGCTCGCGCATTCGGCATGCAGGTACTGATCGCCCAACGTCCTGGATCGAATGTCAAAGGCAGGGAACCACTCGAAAGCCTCTTACCGAAAGTTGACTACCTTAGCCTTCACTGTCCGCTGACCATCGAGACTGAAAATCTCATCAATATCGACAGCCTGGCAAAGATGAAAAAGTCTGCATTTCTCATTAATACAGCACGCGGTGGGCTGGTCAACACAACTGATTTACTGAGCGCACTGGATTCTGGCCTGATTGCCGGGGATCCGCTACGGGTCGTTAACTAGCCTGCATATTTCATCAAGGCGGCCCTAATGTCCTGTTTGATATTCTTAATACAATGAGTTATATCTGAATCAACCACATAGGTAAAAAGTACAGTTTGGTCCTAATCAATTTTGGGCCGGTCCGGCGCCCCGGAATCTGGCTGCACATTTTGAATTTTCCCGCTTTCACCATAGCTATGGCTATGATTCAAGCGTGAAAATCCAAAACCGCTTCGCTTGTCTTGCCGGATTTGCCCTGGAATTGATTCCTTGATGAATTATGCAGGCTAGAGATTTATTGGCAGAAACCTCCTATAGTCTGTTTTGCCCAGCAGTACACTAGCCTTGAGTGCACGAATATGCCAACCCTCGATCAATTTGAAAGTGTCTTTAGGTCAGCTGTAAAACCGATTTATCGATATGACGCTGCTAGCATCAATAGGGCTGTTGTTATTACGGACCTGGCACAAGCTGCAGCAGAAGAATTTTCCGAACTCATTCAAAAACTTCTTGCTCACTTGCAGATCAACAATTGGAATACCATTAGCGGGGATCAGTACGGCAGCACTCTGGATCTACTGAGCCTGCTGGATGATGCAGATGAAACCGTTGACCTTATCTGCTGCTACCGAAATCTACACAGCCAGGCCTGGCAGCATCCTCACAGCCTGGGTTCACACCTGGACGTACTCATCCAGAAAACGCCGTCGCCGGTTTTAATCCTTCCCCATCCGCTGGCTGGTTACGCCCACGATCATGCCTTTGAGGACATCCGCCAGGTACTGGCGATGACAGATCACATGACACACGACGATCGACTCGTCAGCCTCGCGGCAAAATTTACCGGGTCATCCGGCTCCCTGCATCTGGCTCATATCGAGGATAACATCGTATTTGACCGCTACATGGAGGCGATTAGCAAGATACCAACGATTGATACCGAAAGCGCCAAAACCGCGCTAAGGCAACAGTTGTTGAAATATCCGAGAGAATATATCGATTCGTGCGCAACAGTTCTAACGTCACATTTCCCGGGTATGGATATTGACAATATCGTGATCTACGGCCACCGGCTGCGGGACTACCTGGTTTATGTCGACAAATTAAATATTGACCTGCTTGTCATTCACGGCAAGGAAGATGATCAATTGGCAATGCATGGGTTGTCCTACCCACTGGCTATTGAACTGCGCCAGATTCCCATTCTGGTTATCTAAGAGAGACTTGATATGGAACATGCCACAACTCATGTAACGGAGGGCGTCACGCTCTTTTTTTGCCTGATTCTATTTCTAATGGTTCTGTCTCTCGCGCTGGAAGAAAAAATTCATGCGCAAAAGTCCGTGATCGTCAGCTTCTTCGCCATCATAAGTCTTGTGTCTGCAACGGCCCTGGGCCTGCTGCCTTTTGGCGAAGTGACCCTGCCTGACGGTCATCACATTCCGATCCCCGTCTATATTCCCGCGGTAGACTGGGGGGTCATTGCCATCATTCTTGGATCCAGCATTTTCGTTGATGTGACATCTCGATCCGGGTTGTTTACCTGGGTTGCGATCAAACTAACAAAGGCTTCAGGGGGTGATTCTCTGAAATTACTCTGGTACTACGGGTTCCTGACGGTGATATTCTCTGCAGTCCTGAATAACGTAACCGCTATGATTATTATCGGCTCTTTGACGGCAGTTTCATTGACCAAGTTAGGCAAGACGGACCAGCTACTGGGGTTCCTGTTGATTGAGGGGTTATTAACCAATATTGGTGGCTTAATGACCCTCATCAGTTCGGTACCAAATATCATTATTGGCAGTGCAGCTAAAATCACGTTTATTGAATTCTTCCTGGCTGCAAGCCCCTACGTACTAATCGCAACTCTGGTCACCATTGTTATGGGCGCAAAAATATTCTCGATTAAGTCACTAACGGGCATTGATGAAATTGCAGCGTCCTCTGAACTTATCGATAATTTTGACGAGAATGACGGTATCGAGAGCAAGCAATTTTTCTGGTTTGGTGCCAGCATGTTAGTCCTTTTCATTCTCACCATCGCCACGACTTCCATCTTGCCGGTGGCACGCGAACTCGGCATGGGTTTTGTGGCACTTACTTTCGCCGTCATCATGCTGTTGCGTTATAAATCCGAGGCAGATCAATTCTATCGATCCGTTGACTGGGACCTGATTACTTTTTTTATCACCTTGTTTGTCGTGATCAACGTCATGGAACATGCCATGGTGCTGGAGTTAATTGGAAAAGGAATCTCGCTGGTAATCGGTTCCGGGGAATCCCTTTTTGGTACAGGTGCGCTATTGGTCTTAGCTGCAGCATTTAGCTCTGTAACCGATAACATTCCTCTGGCTGCCATGCTGGCGAAGATTCTGACAGCCGCGGGAACAAGTTCTGATTCTTCCTTGTGGTGGGCTGTTGTTTTTGGAGCCAATCTGGGTGGTAATCTAACCCCTATTGGCAGTGCCTCAACGTTGGTCGCGGTCACCATTATCCACAAGAATAACATCCAGATGAGTTTCGTTGATTTTGTGAAGGCTGCAATCCCGTTCGCCGTTGCCCAGATTCTAATTGCGTTGCTCTATGTCCTGATATTTTTGTAATTGATCATCTAACGAGATACTTCATTGCCGATTCAATGCCATCGATGCTCAGGTGGTACATCTGATCGTCCAATATTCTTCGAATCATCCCGGTGCTGTAGGAATCTTCCCAGAGATTAGTTGCAACTGGATTGAGCCAGATGACCTTCCTGAACTGATCCAGCACCTGGCTCATCCATACCTCTCCAGGCTCCGCGTTGTAATGTTCAACGCTACCTCCCCGTTCCGCTATTTCATGTCCAGCCATCGCCGAATCACCCACAAAGATGACCTTGTAGTCTCGCCCATATTTCCTGAGAACATCTACCAGGGCAATTCTGTCCTCACCTCGACGTTGGTTGTCCGTCCAGACTGATTCGTAAATAAAGTTATGGAAATAGAAATACTCCAGATGCTTGAATTCACTGCTGGCAGCAGAAAATAACTGCGCACACAATTCTATGTGATCGTCCATGGAGCCACCCACATCAAGGAAGAGCAGAACTTTTACAGCATTATGGCGTTCAGGAATTTCCTTAATATCCAGGATGCCACCATTTCTTGCAGTACATCGAATGGTATCGGCAAGATCCAATTCGAGATTTGCAGCGATGCGGGCAAACTTCCTCAACCTCCTTAAGGCCATTTTGATGTTCCTCGTACCTAACTCCACATCCGGATCATAGTCTTCAAATTGGCGTAATTCCCAGACTTTCATTGCAGACCGTTGACTTACCGACTCAAGATCAGTTCTTACTCCCTGGCCTGGTTTATCACCACTTCCCTGCCCTGCTTCACCGTTTTTCCCTTCGCCTTCATTGCCGTCATTGCCTTCTCCCTCTCTACCGTTTTCAGATTCGCCCGTCTCACCATTGTCTCCCTGGCCTTCCTCTCCTTCCTCTCCTTCGCCTCCTTCCTCACCTTCGCCTCCCGCTTTGCCCTCACCACTTTCCTTAACATGACCTTGCCGTGACTCGGCCCCGCCAGCATCACTGCTTTCTTTTTTTGCTAGCGCAAGCGTGGTTAATTCCGATATCACCTGCTGGTATTCATTCACCAGGCGACAAAGTTCCACTTCAGAGATTCCTGAATAATTCGTGGTTAGCGTCGTTTTTAACAGTTCGTTATTAACCTGGGCACTAAATATCGCTTGCCAGTTATCAAGCCCTCTAAAAAATGAATCAAAGGCAAGATCAAAACGATCAAAATATTTCTCGTCCTTAACCAGACACATTCGGCTGAGATAATAGAATCGGCCAATATCTGCAAAAACTAACCCGGCTTTTAAGGCCGCAAGGAAATCGAGCAACTCCCGCAATGAAACGGGAATACGATGGTCACGAAGGTGAGTGAAAAAGCGAAGAAACATTCAATAATTCGGTAACAGTTAAACAGCGACAGACCTTACCAGATTCAGTGAAAATCGGTTCAAGTAATCGCTATACTGACATTATGACAAAACACCCTGATTGAAAATAAAAGGACATTTCCATGGCAGATAAATTGAACGAGCTAAACAACGAAGAACGCCACGTTATCATTAGCAAAGGCACCGAAATGCCTTTTCAAGGTAAGTATGATGACTTCTTCGAAGGCGGTCTCTATGCCTGTAAACAATGTAACGCAGCACTGTACCGTTCAGAAGACAAGTTTCATTCGCACTGTGGCTGGCCCAGCTTTGACAGTGAAATCGAAGGTGCGATAAAACGGGAAGTAGATGCCGATGGCATGCGAATTGAAATAATGTGTGCTAATTGCAACGGCCACCTGGGGCATATTTTTGAAGGAGAAGGATTAACTGAGAAAAATATTCGGCACTGTGTAAATTCGATTTCCATGAATTTTGTGAGCAGCGAATAAAAAAGCTTCATTTTTTTGACGGCTTCAATCCAAATTTTTCAGCGCCTTTTTCTTTCTCCCGGCATCATAATCCAGCATCTCCTGGATAGCTTTGGCGTCCTTGATTAATTGCTGTTCTTTTGCATAGATATGGCTTGCTCCAGCAGGTTTCTCGACCATGGAGGAATCCGGTTCAGCCATCCCCGTCTGTTCTTCGCTTGACTCCTGCCCGCCACAACTGACAAGCGACAGGCAAGCTGCGATTATAATGGCACCAGGTATCTGCATATTCATGATTTTTCCTTCCATTAGAATTAACAATAGAATGTCTGGACTTGACGTTTGTTTTACAGCATAACCCCTGGGGGAAATTTCGTCTGGATTTTTATCAAAATAAAGGTAATCGTCAGGGAAATAGCGTATAAGACCCTGCTAATGGCATCAAAGGTATTCCATGAAATCTGTGGTCTTAATTTTTCTCATCGCTGCCCTGGCACCGGTTGAAACCAGGGCAGCCGATGTTGAACCTCGCCTCTATTCCAACGTTCCTACTGGAATGAATTTTGTGACAGTGGCATACGCCAACTCCAGCGGTGAGGTGACATTCGATAGCAGTATCCCGGTCGAAGATGTAGATGGCGAAGTAGACTCGATGGTACTGAGTTACTCCCGCGGTTTGAACATCGCAGGTAAGTCCGCGCTACTTACCGTTATCATTCCCTACGTAGAACTGGGGTTGGAAGGATTATTATTAGGAGAACCCGCTTCGGGTCGAACGCGGGGATTTGGAGATCCCCGGGTTCGCCTTGCCGTTAATTTCTATGGTGCCCCCGCGACCACCCGGAAAGGCTTTGCTTCATACCAGCAAAAAACAATTGTTGGCGCCAGTATCGGTGTCGGCATACCATTCGGCCGAAATCTCGATGACAAGCTACTCAACGTTGGAACAAATCGCTGGAACATCGTCGGTCAATTTGGCGTTTCACATAAGATAAATCGTTGGACCGTAGAATCTGCAATCGGTATCTCCTGGACCTCGGACAACGATGACTTCTTCGGGAACAGGCGACTGGAGCAAGATCCAATCGGACTATTTCGCGCTACGATTTTATACAATTTTAACCGCGGCTTCTGGCTCGGCGCGGGTGTTCTCTATGCCAATGGAGGAGATACAAAACTAGATGGCGTTCAACGAGACGACCGACAGAAGAACTGGCGAACAGGCATCGCGACATCATTTTCCCTCGCACCCAGGCACAACCTGCAGATTCGCGTCACTGAAGGCATCACGGCTCGAATAGGTGCCGACTTTCGCACCTACACTGCCGCCTATACCTACACTTTTTAAGAATCCCTAAACCCAGGTCTGCTAACCAGCCGGTTCCGGAACATTGCTAATTCTCGTTGGACAATGTATTAAGAATATCTACGGATATGAAGTTGGAGTCAATGCAAACACTTTATGATTGATCAAGCCCCAGCGTTAGACGATGAAGTAGTATTAAGAATCAAAGACTTATCGGTCAGTTTTAATGGTATTGAAGCCGTAAAGAATATCAGTTTCGAAATTCACAGGGGTGAAACTGTGGCCCTGGTGGGGGAATCAGGTTCCGGAAAATCGGTCACAGCGCTCTCAGTCTTGCAATTGCTGCCCTATCCAATCGCCAGCCATCCCGGCGGATCAATAGTCGTCAACGGTGTCGAATCCATCGGTGCCAACAATGATGCCCTACTCAGTATCCGCGGCAGCAAGGTAACAATGATCTTTCAGGAGCCAATGACCTCCCTGAACCCCTTACATCGAATAGAAAAACAAATTGGGGAAGTACTGCTGGTACATCGCGGCATAAAACTAAAAGATGCCCGGCCGAGAATTCTTGAATTGCTGAAACTAGTCGGCCTGCAAAATCCTGAAGCCAAACTTCGATCCTTCCCACACGAATTATCAGGCGGTCAACGCCAAAGGGTCATGATCGCTATGGCCCTGGCCAATGAACCTGATCTACTGATCGCTGACGAACCTACCACCGCGCTTGATGTAACAATACAAGCACAGATTTTAGCCTTACTTGAAGAACTGCAACAAAAACTGGGAATGGCCGTGTTGCTCATTACACATGATCTGGGTGTGGTCAGGCGCATGGCCGACAGGGTTTGCATCATGACGGAAGGGGAGATCGTGGAAACGGGTGCTTGCGCTGACATATTCGATAACCCGCAGCATGCCTACACCCGGCATCTGCTGGAAGCTGAACCAAAAGGCAGCCCAATTGCACTCGATGAAACTTCATCTGTACTACTCGAATGTCGCAATATCACCGTCAAGTTCCCCCTGAGTAAAGGTTTTTTCTATGTAAAGAAATATCTGCATGCGGTGGACAATGTTTCTCTTAAAGTGTCCCGCGGACAAACGTTGGGAATCGTCGGTGAGTCAGGTTCGGGGAAAACAACGCTGGGAATGGCATTACTAAGATTAGTTAAATCAGATGGAGAAATTATCCTCGAATCCAATCATCTGCAAGGATTAAAGTCAAAGCAACTGAGGCCGTATCGGCGAGACATGCAAATAGTATTTCAGGACCCCTTTGGGAGCTTGTCACCCAGATTGTCAGTTAACCAGATTATTGCAGAGGGATTACTGGTCCACGAGAAGAAAAAAACCGAAGAAGAACGCCGGGAACTGGTGGCACAGGCACTAACGGAAGTCGGGTTAGATCCTGATGTGCAGGACCGATACCCGCACGAATTTTCCGGAGGGCAAAGGCAGAGAATAGCAGTCGCCAGGGCATTGATCCTCAAACCCAAATTGTTGATTTTGGACGAACCGACTTCCGCCCTGGATATGTCAGTCCAGGCCCAGATTGTCGATCTGCTCCGAGATTTACAAAGACGCCACCATTTAACATACCTGTTTATCAGCCATGATCTCAAAGTTGTTCGGGCATTAAGCAATCATGTCATCGTGATGAGAGATGGCATCATTGTGGAAAGTGGCACATCCGATGAAATATTCGAAAGCCCAAAAACTGATTACACCAGGGAGCTGATTAGTGCTGCATTTGACCTCGCCGTACATTAAGAGCGCTCTATATTTTGGCCTGACAATTAGACTGCTGTTCGCCTGCAGCCTCCTGCATGCAGGTAGCCCAGCTAACGAACTCGACTACAAACATGGCTACGCCTTCCTTTCCGATCCAGGACTGCCTGCCGACTTTCAACATTTTAAATTCGTTAATCCAGATGCACCCAAAGGTGGACGCATTCGAATTCCAAAAATGGGCACCTGGGACAGCTTCAACATGTTGTTGGCCAAAGGCCGGGTTGCCGACGGCCTCGGTTTTTGGAGCAAGGGCAAGAACCTGCTCTGGGATTCGCTCATGGTTGTTGGCCTGGACGAACCAGCTACTTATTACTGTCAGATAGCCGAAGGGATATTTGTTCCCGAAGATCAGGCCTGGGTCGCCTTCAAACTCCGAAAAGAAGCCAGGTGGCATGACGGCAATCCGATCACAGTAGAAGATGTCGTGTTTACTTTGAAAACCTTGCAGGAAGATGCGTCAGTAACGATTCGTTCATCATTTAAGCCGTTCAGCATCGAAGTGACAGGACCTCGAGAATTTAGATTTCATATCGACCCGCAACTTCGAAATGATGCTTCTGTAATTTTCACTCTGGGCGGCATACCAATATTGCCTAAACACTATTGGCAAACCCATGACATCACCAGGACAACCTTAGAGCCGCCACTTGGATCCGGATCCTACCAGATCGGTAAGTTTGCTGTTGGCAGGTTTGTGGAATTTAACCGTGTTAAAGACTATTGGGGCGCTGATCTTGCCATCAGCAAAGGCAGAAATAATTTCGACGTCATCAAATATGATTATTTTCGCGACGATCAGGTTCAAACCGAGGCGATCAAGGCAAATGTCGTTGACGTTCACGACGAGAATGTGCCAATAACCTGGCACTCCAAATATGACATTCCGGCCTACGATCAGGGTTTCCTCAAAAAGACCAGAATTCAGTTGTTGAAACCATCCGGGCTCTGGTGGCCCATATTCTGGAATCTGGAGCAGCCTCGTTTCCAGGATATCAGGGTGCGCAAGGCACTCTGGCTGTTGGGTGATAATGTCTGGAGCGGCAAGCGATCCTACGGATTTTACGGTCACGCAACCAGCTTTTTTCATGAGTCGGAACTGGCAGCAACGGGTCTGCCGGGGCCTTATGAACTCAAGTACCTGGAACCATTACGTGATCTTGTACCAGAGACAGTATTCACGACAGCCTATCGACCACAACCCAACACCGGCAAGGGATGGTCAAGAAAGAACCTTCTTGCCGCGGCGGCGCTGCTCAAAGAAGCTGGCTGGGTTATCGAGGATATGAAACTGGTACACGGGAAAACCGGCGAGCCATTCCATATTCGTTTTGTCGCTGTGTCTCCGGCATTAGCAGGTTCATTCGTCCCCTTTAAGAAGAACCTGGAAAGGCTCGGCATTACGGCATCCATCAAGGCGCCCGAGATATCGAACTGGCTGTATCGCATGCGCTCAGGTGACTTTGATGCAGGTGCAGTTCCATTTATGTCAACTGCCATACCCACGCAACACATTAAGAATTGGTTCACTGGCAGCGAGGCTGATCGTGACTACAGCCAAAACTGGTCTAATCTCAAAGACCCGGCGATTGATGCACTCATCGAGGCAATGAGCAATGCCACAACCTGGGATGACTATGTGGGCGCTGTACGAGCATTCGACCGGGTGATGTTATTAAACTATTACTGGCGACCCGGTATGTCGAAAACACGAAATTCAATTGCATACTGGAATAAGTTTGGCTTTCCAGAGGATGTGACTTTACGCCGAATGGCAATCGAGGACACCTGGTGGTGGGATGCAGATATTGCAGCAAAGACAGATGCATTCACAGGTGGCAATAAGTAATGGCAGCTTACCTGTTAAAACGGATCCTGCTCATCCTGCCTACCTTGTTTGGCATCATGCTGATCAACTTTATCATCATCCAATTCGCTCCTGGCGGGCCTGTTGAACAGGCGATAGCACAGGCCACCGGATTCGGTAACTTCTCCAGCACCGCATCCGTATCCTCTGCGCAATCCATGGGCCCGTCGGTGGAATCCAGTTACACCGGCGCCTCTGGGCTGGATCCGGCAATCATTGCTGATCTTGAAAAGCAGTTCGGTTTCGACAAACCTGCCCACGAGCGCTTCATCCGCATGATGGGCAATTACATCACACTGGATTTTGGTTACAGCTATTTCCAGGATCGACCCGTGATCGAACTTGTGCTCGAACGGCTGCCAGTTTCTATTTCCCTGGGACTCTGGTCTCTGCTGCTCATCTACAGTATTTCAATTCCACTGGGCATCGCCAAGGCCGTAAAGGACGGATTACGATTTGATTTGTTGACCAGCGGCATCATATTTACCGCCTATGCCATTCCCGGATTCCTGTTTGCGATCATGTTGATCGTTGTGTTTGCAGGCGGTTCCTACCTGGACTGGTTTCCGCTACGCAATCTTGTATCCGAGGGTTTTGACTCCTTAAGTTTATGGGGAAAAATAAAGGACTACTTCTGGCACCTGTCGCTGCCATTGCTGGCACTGACCATCGGCGGATTCGCGACATTGACCATGCTGACTAAAAACAGCTTCCTTGAAGAGCTAAACAAACAATTCGTGCTAACCGCGCGTGCCAAGGGATTATCTGAAAATCGTGTTCTGTATGGACACATATTCAGGAACGCAATGCTGATCGTCATCGCCGGATTTCCAGCGGCTTTTATCGGCATCCTGTTTACCGGGGCACTACTCATCGAAGTTATTTTTTCACTGGATGGAATTGGACTCCTGGGTTTTGAGGCTGTGATTAAGAGGGATTATCCCATTCTGTTTGGCACCATGTTCAGTTTCACCTTAATCGGGCTGGTCATGCAGTTAGTCGGTGATATGACTTACGTACTTATCGATCCAAGAATCGATTTTGAATCCCGATGAGTGCCTGACGATGAATCCGGTTAACCGACGACGACTTGCCAATTTTAAATCGAATAAGCGTGGTTATTACTCGCTATGTTTATTCGGCGTATTGTTTACGATTTCGTTGTTTGCCGAGTTTGTCGCTAATGACAAACCCATATTGATGTCCATCAACGACCAACTCTATTTTCCTGTCTGGTTTGCCTATTCGGAAGTAGAGATCGGCGGCATCATGGAAACCGAAACCGAGTACCTGGATCCATTTGTTCTAAACCTCATTGAAGAGAATGGCTGGGCAATTTGGCCGCCAGTCCGGTTTAGCTATGACACCATCGATTGGGGCCTGGAACCACCTTATCCACATCCGCCAGATTCCGAACACTGGCTCGGAACCGATGGTGGCAGCACGGACGTTTTTGCGAAACTGCTATATGCCTTTAGGTTATCGGTCATTTTCGGCGTAACGCTTACGATTATTACTTCAACGATCGGCATCACAGTCGGCGCACTACAGGGCTATTTCGGCGGTCTGGTTGACCTCCTCGGCCAGCGCATCGTGGAGATCTGGTCGGGACTGCCGGTACTGTTTTTACTGATCATTCTGGCCAGCCTGGTAGAACCCAACATCTTCTGGTTATTGGGCATTTTATCCCTGGTCAGTTGGATGGCCCTGGTGGGTGTCGTTCGCGCCGAGTTTTTACGCGCCAGGAATTTCGAGTTTGTTCGCGCCGCGCAGAGCCTCGGAGTCACCGATCTTGATATCATGATCCGGCATGTTTTACCCAACGCAATGGTAGCGACATTAACCTATCTTCCTTTCCTGCTGAACGCGTCCATCACCACCTTAACAGCACTGGATTTTCTCGGCTTTGGATTACCAACCGACTCCCCGTCGTTTGGGCGATTGCTTTCATCGGCGAAGTCCAATCTGCAGGCTCCCTGGATCGGCTTATCCACCTTCGTTACTCTCGCTATCATGTTGATACTGCTCATTTTCACCGGTGAAGCCATTCGTGATGCGCTGGACCCAAGAAGATCACTCGCTGTCGCTAAAACCACTTGATAAACCTGCCAGTGGCTAAAAAGTTAGTCTATTTTTGCAAGCGTGATTGAATCTCCTGAACTTGGACTGTAGAGTCGCAACTGTTCTCACTAAAAGGCAACAAATGGCCGACATATTCGTCAGTTATGCTCGCGAAGACCAGGGTAAGGCCACATCATTTGTGGCCCTGTTGGAAGCACAGGGTTGGACAGTCTGGTGGGACCGTGAAATAAATCCAGGCCTGAGCTTCACTAAAGTCATCGAGCGGGAAATTGCACGGGCAAAATGCGTAATCGTTCTGTGGTCCAGCAAATCTGTCTCGTCCAACTGGGTACATGCCGAGGCAAACGATGGCCTCGAAAGAGAGATCCTGATTCCGGTGCTGCTTGATTCCGTCACCGTACCGCTGGTATTTCGCCAGACACAGGCGGCCGATCTGAGGGGTTGGCCAACCAGTGCGGACGATCATGTACTAAAGAAACTGTTCGCTGTCATCTCTGAAGCGATCAACAAACCGGTTGTGGAAATCGTCCCGATTAAAGGCAAGAGGAGTCACGGTAAGTATCTCGCTCCAGGCCTGGGATTGCTGATTGTCTTACTCGCTGGATATATTCTGCTCAACAGATCACCCACAGTACAACCGGTAACACAAAACAGTGGCACGACAAAAACCCTAAGTCCGATAGCGGAACCGGTTGCTTCTATCGCTGTGTTACCTTTCGTTGATATGGAAAATGATATCTCGATTCAGATTGCCGAGTTATTGTCCAGCACACCCGCAATTCACATTATTGCTTTTGATGAATTGAACAAAAACAAAGTTCAAGCAAGATTTAGTCTGCAGGCCGTGCAGGCCGGTAATCGCCTGGTGGTATCACTGTTTGATAATATTCAGCAGCAAACCCGCCTGAATGTAGAGATTGATTTAAAGACCACGTCTCTTGATGCAGCTGCACGTTCAATCGCCAGTCGGATCGTGCAGGAATTTAACCAACCCTTAGTGGTGGCGCGTGATGTTGTGCCTAACACTGTATACCTGAAATACTTGCAAGTATCTTCCATTCTCAGGCAACCGCTTACCGAGTCGACGTTGAATCAAGCAATCGATGAACTCAACTTGATAATCACTGAGGCGCCAAGGTTTACCGAGGCACAGGCCAGTCTGTGTCAGGCTTACCTGGAGAGCTATCGGCTAACAGGTGAAACGCAGGAATTTGAAAAAGCGGAGAAGCACTGCTTTAGAGCGACCAGGCTGGCCGATAACAATCCGCTTGTAAATATTGCTCTTGGACAATTATACAAAACGGGGGGCCAACTCAATGAAGCGACCAACAGCTATGAACAAGCGCTGGCTACGTCTCCTTTCCTGACAGACGCGATCAGCGGCCTGGCCTCAGTGAAACTCGCACAGGACAAGATTGACGAAGCTGTTGCTCTCTACAAAAAAGCGCAACATTACGAACCTAGCAGCTGGAAATACTACAACCAGTTAGCCAAGCTTTACTTTCGCCGTGGCGATTTTGAATCGGCAATTGAGCAGTACCTGATTGCCAAAAGGTTAGTGAGCGACGAGAGCCTTGTGCTTGGCAATCTCGGTTCTTCATATTTCATGATGGAAGATTTCGAAAACGCCATTATCAACTGGGAAGCGTCGTTGCGTCTTCAAATCACGTTCACTGCATTATCAAATCTGGGATCTGCATATTATTTCGAGGGTGACTTCGAGCAGGCTTTAGGTTCGTATGAAAAGGCCCTGGAGATTAATGCAAAAAACTATCGACTGTGGATGAACGCCGGAGAAGCTGCATTCCATGGAGCCGGGCAACCAGGGACATACTACAATCAATCAATTGCCCTTGCTAAGGCACAACTAGCAATTAATCCGGATGAAGCCGAGATTCTGTCATCCATGGCTCTCAGTTACGCGAGCCTGGGCGAGGTCGATATTGCCCGGGATCATATAATACGTGCACTAACCGATGAAAATGATATCTATGTCCTATATGATGTTGCGGCGGCCTACTCCCGGTTGGGTGAAGTCGAGTTAATGAATCAAACGCTGGAAAAGATGATATCAAAAGGCTATTCCACAACCCTGATTGAACGGGATGCTAATTTTCAATGAAACCCTTAGGAGAGTGAAACAATGAGAAGAATCATTCACACGCTGATACTGTTGTTAATTTACGTTCCGGCGTTTTCTCAGCCGGCTGTAAAACAAGTGAAAGTTCATATTGACCAAACCGATGGTTGTCCAGAATGGACTCGAATTACTGGCCCGCATACCTGCCGCGCTGGCGGCGGCACGACTGGCAAGCTTCAAGCTGACGCTGTTTGTGCCACCAGCGGAGAGCAGATTAAATGGAGCGCAACGGGCAATTTTGATTTTACCCTTGTGCAAAAACCTGCAGGAACCCTCTTTGACGGGTGTACACCCGCAGCAAATGTTCCTGCTAAAAATCATTTGTGCACGATTACGCAACCTCAAGCCGAATATCGCTACAATATCGAAACAAGCACTTGCGTCCTTGATCCGAGGATTTTCCTAAATTAGTTAGTTAGGGTGTCTGATACCCTTGGATCTTTGCTTGGGTGGCTTTCTATAGCCACGCCGACTTGTGAAACCAGTGCCGGACGATTGGGCCTCACCTGCCCTGAAATTGAGGCTTTCTCTTTTCCATAAATGCGCGACGCCCTTCCTTGTAATCCTCGCTGTCAAAGCAGGTATTGACCATTTCATTGACATGGGTTAGATCTCGCCTGTCGGCATCTTTCATCGCCTCATTAACAGCCGCCTTGGCTGCCCTGACGGTTAGTGGTGCATTACCGGCAATGAGTGCGGCATAGTCTTTTGCTTTTTGTTCCAGCTCATCCCTGGTCACCACAAAGTTAACCAACCCAATCCTCAGTGCTTCTGCCGCATCGAGGAACCTGGCAGAAAACATAATATCCTTTGCACGGGATGGGCCAACAAGGTCACAGAGGACTTTCAGACCGCCATAGTCATATCCAAGCCCGAGTTTTGCCGCGGGAATTCCGAACGTGGAATCTTCTGTTGCAATTCGAACATCCGCACTGAGTGCGGTGGCAAGCCCGCCACCAATACAGAAACCCTGAATCATCGCGATAAGCGGTTTATCCAGTTTCCCCAGCCAACGGTTAGCATTGGCTGAAATTTCACCATAGTGTTTTTTCTGTTCTGCATTACCTCGTTTTGAATCAAATTCGGATATATCTGCCCCTGATACAAATGCCTTGTCCCCGGCTCCTTTCATAATGACGACACGAACATTGGTGTCATGCTGAAAGGATTCAAGAATAGTCCCCAGACCTTCCCACATCTCAAGAGAAATAGCGTTACGCCGCGCTGGATTATTAAAGGTAATCCAGCCAATTCCCTCTTCGACGCTAGCCAGCATTTTACTTGTTTTCAATTCCATCCGCTCGATCCTACCTGCTAGATAATGTTCTTTTCGTGCAACTCACTAATTTCATTTGCCGAAAGGCCCATCTCCAGCAATACCTCGTCATTGTGTTCGCCTAATTCCGGTCCGGCGCGTTCGAAGGAATCAGGGGTGTCAAAAGCCGACATATTAATGGGTGACCTCACCAGGTTAAATTCACCCAGGGATTCATGTGTTACCGGTTTCTCCATCTTCAGGAATTTTACCTGTTCATCTTCAAAGGCCTCGCCGATCGTATAAATCGGACCGCAGGGGCATCCTGCTTCATTCATACTCTCCACAAGTGTTGCCGTTTTGACCTGGCTTGTAAGCTTGTTAATTTCTGACCAGAGTTCATGTCGATATTGCCTTCTGCCCTTCGGGTTTCTAAAGCGTTCATCCTTACCCAGTTCAGGTACATTCATCGTGGCGCAGAATGCCGAAAACATCTTGTTGGTACTGGCGGCAAGATTGACTTTTCCATCCGCTGAGTCAAACACGCCCATTGGTGAATTGGTGGGATGGTTATTTCCCTCTTGCTCCGGCACTTCACGGCGCATAGTGTACCTCGCACCCTGAAAGTCCAGTTTGCAGAGCATGGACTCCAGTAACGAGGTGTGCACCCATTGACCTTCACCCGTGTTCTCCCTGTGCAATAAGGCCAGTAATATGCCCTGGCCGAGAAACATGCCTGCCGAGGTATCACTGATGGCAATACCGACCCGCATTGGGCCCTGTCCGGGTTCACCTGTAATAGACATCAGACCGCTGGTCCCCTGTACAATCTGATCCACTCCTGGTCGCTTGCTATAGGGACCTTCCTGACCAAACCCGGATATGCTGGCGTAGATAATCGCCGGGTTGACCTGTCTGACAGATTCGTAATCTACTCCAAGCCGGTACTTCACTTCCATTCGGAAATTTTCAACGATCACATCCGCTTTTTCTGCCAGGCGCATAAACAAAGATCGACCTTCATCGGATTTCAGATTAATCGTGATGCCACGCTTGTTCCTGTGCAGATTTTGAGAATCCGGCCCATGTCGGCCACCGGTTACATCGCCGCCGCTCGCCGTGGGTGGCGGTTCGATACGAATGACATTAGCACCCCAGTCAGCTAACAACCGAACTGCTGTCGGGCCTGCCCGGGCAAGCGTAAGATCCAGAACCGTGTATTTTGATAAAGGTAAATTTGTTGAAGACGGGTTCGGCACTAGTTGTTATCCAGAATTGATCTCAACTCAAGTGCGATTTCACTTAACTTCAGCTGCAGTGCCCGGGAGTTTTTTGGGCCCATTCGGATTAACTGTTTTTGTGCTGCACTCAAGGACTCCAGCCTCTTGTCTTCAAATTCATACATAACAACCGGCCTGACCAGCCTGATTTGACCGTCAATCACCGGTGTCTCTAACAATCGTCCAATACTCTTGAAAACGACATCATTAAATTTCTGGTCAGGATACCCCAGTTCCTCGTAGGCTTCTTGCAGCATTGGGTTAACCAATTGGTAGAATTCCGCCGCGCGCCGTGAGTCCAGGGACCCGACCACTTCAGCAAAAAAGTTGTACCGGTCATAGGAAGCCTCATCCAGCTCGAAAACAGTTTCAGATATCTGACGAACCTGAAAAGGTCCCTGGGGAGCCAGTATGCGAACAGGATCTTTAGCTACCTGGCCACTGGCGATACTGTCGACAAAGGCGACAAATTTTCTGATTAGCTCAGTTGGTGCTAACCAGGCATTTATACCTTCATGGCGAGAAAGGCTGACCACACCATCGCGAATGAGTTGATCACTATTATCCAGCAGTGGCAGAATAAAAGCAGGTGCTACCTCTTCTTCTTCTTCTTCAACCGGTAATGTCGTGACAGGGGGCGGGACATATTGAGGTTCTGGTACCACCACAACAGGATCTGGTTTTGGAATAGCGATTTCCTGAGTAACAACCTTAGGTTCCGGGTCGCTGGAAGTCGCAAAATAAACGATAACGCCAACTATCAGCAGGCCAACAACAACCAGGGCGATGATTACGGGTCGATTCTCGGACATTCAAACCTCTGTTATTCAGATATCTTCATGGGGATGACATTCTCTGTTCATCCGCCTGCAAGAACAATAGCATTTCCTTAGTTCTAGTATAAGTTCCAGTATATTTCCATCATAAATTCACTGGTCGCTTTTCAAATCTAATCATCAACCAGCAGTCTCCTGGCATCAACAAGATAACGAATGAGCAGCAGTCCCGTCTCGTTAAGTGTCCGGCCATAGGCTATAATGCCATCTTCATGGCCACCCATTGACAAGATGCCGGGTAATGGACTTTCACTAACACACTGATTAACTGCTTCTGCCATCTGTGGAGTCCCGTATAAAATTTCCGGGCTGGTAACCGGAATACCCAGTTCCGTTCCTGCATGCCAGATATCGGGACTGTGCAAATGAAACACAGCGACTACTTCAGGGCACGCTTCATAAATTACGGCGTGTGTCAGTGACTCCGAAGATGGACTTACCCGGCCCTGGGAGGACACACTATTACCTCTAGAATCCCACCTGGTCACCTCTGCGTAATCTGCAATTGAGGTGGATTCAAGAATCCCGGTTTGTGTCCCTGATATCAAAAAACCGCTGGTTGTTTTTTGACTGAGGTTACCAAAACCATAACCATCATAGCGATCGGCGACTTGACCAATCGTACCTGTCTGTTTAAATACCGTGCGCCAGGCATTAATTTCCGCTACATCAAACGCCTTTAGAGTTTTCACTTCATGGTCAAGTTGAAACTTGATGACCCCTTCTGAAGTATCAACTGACATCACTTTGCCCCCCGGTCCTGTTTTCCGTGATCGTTTTGTCCAGAATCGTATTTCTGAGGTTTTCCAGGTAGGGTGGCCCGACTATTCCATTTTCAGTAATAATGCCAGTAACGAGTTGCCAGGGTGTTACATCAAAAGCCGGATTTTGCACTGCCACGCCTTCCGGTGAAATCTGCACCCCCTTAATATGTGTTACTTCTGAAGAATCTCTTTGTTCAATTTCGATTTCGAGGCCTGTTGATGTTTCGATGTCAATCGTTGACACCGGACACGCAACGTAAAATGGCAACTTGTAGTACTGGCACAAAACCGCCAGGTTTAGAGTGCCAATCTTGTTCGCAACATCTCCGTTCGCCGTTACCCGATCTGCACCTACCAGGACCATATCAACGCTGCCGCATGCCATCATGTAGGCGGCCATATTATCAGTAATCAAGGTACAGTCGACGCCAGCGGTTCGCAGTTCATATGCCGTCAGCCGGGCACCCTGAAGCAGGGGTCTTGTCTCATCAATCAGGACATGAACTGGAATGTCATTTTCATAGGCTCGATAGATGGGTGCGAGCGCCGTTCCCATTTCCGAAACCGCAAGGGAACCTGCATTGCAATGTGTCAAAACATTTGGAAATTGCTGCACCAGAGATACACCATGATCACCGATTAAATGACAGGACCGGATATCCTCGTTATGAATGTCTTTTGCTTCCTGCTCCAGCTGATCGAGTAGATGTTCAGTGCTGTCAAAATCTTTCGCTAGAACACTGATCATCCTGTTGACTGCCCAGGCAAGATTCACTGCTGTCGGCCTGGCACTGATGAGATACTCGCCTCGTTTAGCTAATTCAGCTTTCAACTCTGATACCGGTAACTTTGTTTCAAATAGACTCACCAACAGTCCATACGCCGCGGCGATTCCGATGGCTGGCGCTCCCCGGACTGACAAGGTCGAGATAGCTTCAAATACATCCTCGATGCTTTCACAGGAAATGACTCGTTCTTCATGGGGCAGATACCGCTGGTCCAGGAGTTTCAGCGCCCTGTTGTTCCAGCGTACCGCCTTTGGCAATCTAGAAAGTTTATTCAATGTCCCAATCTCATATTCTCAAGCCCTTTTTTTGTCATCCTTTTTGAATTACAGTTGAATGACCAATCAGATTGCAAACAAGGGGCACAATCATGTCAGGCACACTCGTTATTCGTGAAGATACCAATGGTATCGCTATTCTAACCTTGAATAGGCCGGAGAGTCTTAATGCCCTGAGCCCTAACCTGTTTATTGAACTACGGGATCATTTTGAGGATATTTCGAGAACACCGGATGAGATCGGATGCGTGATTCTTCGTGGTGAGGGACGCTCATTTTCCGCCGGTAATGATTTGAATGCCATCAAAGCGGGCGAGGTCGCCCCGTCCAGGCACTTCCAGGCAGAAACACTGGACCTGATAGAAAACCTGCCACAACCTGTGATCGCAGCAGTTCAGGGACATTGTTATACCGGCTCGCTTGAGTTGGTACTTGCCTGTGATTTATTAATCGCCGCTGAATCAGCTAAATTCGCTGACACCCACGGGAAATGGGCAATGACCCCAACCTGGGGAATGACCATGAGATTACCGAGACGTATTGGACCTGTCAGGGCTAAGGAACTGATGTTCACGGGTCGCGTTGTTAGCGGCGCAGAAAGTGTCATTCTCGGGCTGGCAAACGAGTGCGTTGCCGATGAAGTCCTAAAGGATCGGGCGCTCGAACTCGCAACAGAAATCGTCAAAAATTCCTGGCACACGCTACGGGCAGACAAAGCCCTGGTGAACGCGGGATTGAATCATCACCTGCAAGAGGGCCTGGAATACGAGAGAAAAAATAGCCCAGGCGCTGGCCCCGATATGGCCGAACGCCTGGCTGGGTTCGGAAAATAAAGAGTGGGAAATAATAGAGTGTCTTTAGAAAGCGAGAAAACAGTCAGAAATAGCATAGCCGTAGCCATAAGCCCCTTGCTAAATGGGATTGGAAGGACTTTGGTGTACTCGCGCAACAAAGAACGCAATCAAAGGAACCGTGATCGGAAAAGCGACAATCATTAACGCTGATCCCACCCAGAATGCTGCACGTTCGAGGCCGTTCGCAGGCACAGGTGGCGAAGTGTAGGGTTCGAAATAGACACCAGAATAGAGATGTTGATACTCACTAAATCGCACATGCATTGCGCTAATCCAGGCTCTGACCTGCGTAAGCCGGGGGTCTTTTTGAAGTGCCTCAACGGGAGGTACCGGAATGCTGCAGTGGCACTGAATAATGCCGAAGAGCATCATATCTGGCGTGTTGGGAAACTCGCCCGCAAGAAACGGACCTTCGGTTTGTCGTAGTTTTTCTTCCCAGTAGAGAAACTGATCGCCGAAGTTATCCGGGTCAGGAGGTTTGTTGGTCAGCACTCTGAACCGTATAAGCAGATAAAAATACAGTGTGGCAAAACTACGTAGAAAATTGTTACGCAGACGCCGCGCCAATGTCCTACCTGGATCGCCAGCCAGACTAAAGCCATTAAAAAATCGCAATGCGCTGTCCGGGCGGTGCAGGACACCCTGCCAGGCATGATAGATCGCCCGCGTGTCTTCTGATGACATCGGTTCGAAACCAACACGTTGTAATATGTCAGCGGATTCCAGTTGCCATGGTTCCCCATTAACACTCGCAGCCGGCATCATCACGCCCCACTTTGTAAACACAGAAAAAGGAGGAACAGTTCTGAGCGCATGCGCGACATCTTTTTCGTAGAGGCCAAGCAACACCGCCTGTACCCAGGGCGAGTGATCCTGGCCGTAGACTTCCAGATCAGGGCTGTGCATGAGCATGCTTTTAGAGGCTAATCTATTAGGCTCGCAAATCCGCAACCATTTGCAATCGCTCTTCTGACTCAACAAAAGTGAATCCGCCACTGGTACGATCCGTGAAATCACCATAACGGCTCTTCATCTGAGCGACGATATTTCCGGGTTCATCCATCACAGCAAAAGTATTGAGCATTTCGTCGGTGATTAATTCGCCCATTTCTTTCCACTGACCCTGTTTGGACATGCCATTCAGTTCTGCCTGCATATCACCCCAGCCATGAACGCCAAGTACATTTTTGTAGGCTGGCGTCGAGCCGTAGAATGCAATTCGTTGTTTAGCAGCTGCTTTCTCGGCGCCAAAGGTGTCCTCATCTTTTCCTGAAATAATGAATGGCGTGTAGCTGATTTCGAAATCATCTCTCGATCTTCCGGCTTTGGCGAGTCCCCTGTCGATGGCAGGTAAGGTGACCTCGCGAATGTATTTCTCATTACTGAAGGGATGGATAATCAAACCATCAGCAACTTCACCGGCAACTTCCGTCATGATCGGGCCAACGGCTGCAAGGATGACCTTGGGCGCGCCATACTCCTTATTTTCAGGACTGAAGGCTGGCGTCATCAGTGTGTGATTATAGTACTTACCTTCAAACCGCAGCGGCGTACCTTCGTACCAGTTCGCCCAGATTGCACGCATCGCCTGAATTAATTCACGCATCTGGGGAGCCGGTGCGCCCCAGGGCATGCTGAATCGTTTGGTAATATGGGGCCGGATCTGTGATCCCAGACCCATGGTAAACCGCCCGCGGGAATAGGCATTCAGATCATGACCGAGATTTGCCAGGACCATTGGGCTACGGGCAAAAGCAACTGCGATCCCAGTCTGCAACTCAATTTTTTCACTGTGCTCGGCTGCCAGCAGTAGGGGGAAAAAGGGATCGTGATTCATCTCCGCGGTTCCAGCGCCGTCGTACCCCTGTTCCTCAAGCTTCTTGATGTGATCTGGAATCTGGTGCCAATCCGCTGTCAAATGTGTATCTACTTTCATTGCTCTCTCCAATTTAGTTCTCTCTAATTTAAGCTGTGCTGGCGCTCACCATAACTTAACTGAACGGTAATTGTTAACCTCATCACAGTGCCTAATTGATAGGCATTAGCTCAGCTTTTAATGTGTTTCCTGTGGTAAGGTCTTGATCACCTAAACACGAAGAATCGAGCCAATATTGATGGACAACGATGTGCAACTCACGCCGGTCAGGGACAAACACAGATTTGATGAAAAGAAACTTACAGCCTATCTTCAGGACAACTTAAAAGCCGATTTTGAAGAAATACAGATACTGCAATTTGAAGGTGGGCAATCTAATCCAACCTTCCAGATTTACGCAGCTGATCGATCCTACGTATTGCGAAAGAAACCTCCTGGTAAACTGCTAAAGTCTGCCCACCAGGTAGAGCGTGAGTACAAGGTAATGAATGCACTACGGGATACTGATGTACCAGTGCCTGTGATGCTTCACCTGTGTGAAGACGCGTCAATTATGGGAACGCCATTTTTTCTGATGAACATGGTAGAAGGCCGCGTTTTAACCGATACGCATCTTCCCTCCTTTTCCCCGGACGAACGACGGGCACTGTACAGAAGTTTTATAGAATCTGGCGCAGCGCTTCACAATGTTGATTACCAGGCAGTTGGGCTAGAAACTTTTGGCCGCCCTGGTAACTACTATGCGCGCCAGGTTCACAGGTGGTCAGAACAATATATCGCATCTGAGACGCAGAAAAATGAGAGCATGAATGCCATCATGGCCTGGCTTCCAGACAATATTCCAGAAAGCGAAGAGATCTCTATCGTTCATGGAGATTTCCGTATTCCCAATTGCATAATCCATCCCAAGGAACCCGCAATAGTCGCCCTGCTCGATTGGGAACTCTCCACCATAGGTCATCCGTTAGCGGACCTATCCTATTGGTGCAGCATGTTGTATCACGGTGAAACTGAATTCCCTGACAACTACCAAGAACTCGGCCTTCCGTCTGAGCAAGAAACACTCGACCTGTATTGTGAACTAACAAACCGACCGGCGATAGAAAACTGGAATTTCTACGTTGCATTCAACCTGTTCCGTAGCGCTGCAATCAGGCAGGGAGTCTACAAGCGGGGTCTTGACGGCAACGCAAGCTCAGACCAGTGGCAGGTAACCGGTGAAGGTGCAATGAAAGCAGCCCACCGCGCCTGGGCCCTGGTGAAGGAAACTGGCCTGGGTTAGCACTTAGCTACCTGAAATCAATTTCCCGATTTGCTCCGAGTAATACATCTGCTTTTCTGGAGACAAGGCGTAGATGGGAGGCACGATACACATCGAATCAGCAATACCCCAGAGCGGTTCCAATCGCTCCCTCACCTTGTCCAGATCACCGATGGCAACAAAACTGCGTACCATCTCATCCGGCACCTGATCCGCTACAGACATAAAATCTCCCCGTTGCACTCCCGCCTGGCAAGCCTGGGCCTCTTTTTTATAACCGTGAGCATCAAAGAAGGATTCATATTGTTTGATGCCAGCATAGAAGGCGATGGTTGGCCTTGCATCGTCCAGCGCTTCCTTCTCGTTCGGATTCGGTGCGACCCACGGCCAGATATTGACATCAATGTCCTTCCGGTCCCGGCCTGATTTTTCCAGTTGATCGAGTATGACCGGCGCCATGGTGTCAGTTGCCCATTCCACAGACCACATGGGATGACCAATCACTCCATCTCCAATTTCAACGGCCAGCCTGGTTAGTTTTTCCCTGAGTGCTGCAATCCAAATGGGGATATTTTCACGCACTGGCGGCTGGCCCTGTGAGATTTCGGCGAAATCTGCGGAGAAGTATTCACCTTCAAACGGTTCGAGATGGGTATGCGCATTAGCAACGATATGCCGTACCGCGGCAACGGTTTCCCGCAAATGCGTTAAAGGTTTGATGGGTGGTGACCCGAATACGCCGCTGGTCCAGGCAGAAACCGATGTGCCCAATCCGAGGATAAACCTGCCGTTGGAAATCCGGTCCATATCCAGCGCCGCCATCGCCGTTTCGGTCGGACTACGGGCCGCTGCAATCGCAATACCGGTTGCCAGCTTTATTGATTGAGTCACCGTCGCTGCAGCGGCCAGTGGAATAAACGGTGGTCCATAGACCTGCGGGGCAAACAACCCCTCCATACCCTGCTCCTCTGCCTGTTTTGCAATCATTCCTATCAACGATGCTTCCACCACCGGCACCAGCCCCCAGTACCGACGATCTTCACCTACTGCATTCTTACTCATTTCCTTCTCTCCAATTCTTTACAATTTATCTTCATCGACGAGGTAGTAGCCACCCTTGATGGCCAGTACCTCGTTGCATCCATCTTCGATCATTGATGCACGTGCATCGCGCAATATTTTTTCGATTGGGTGATCTCTTGTGAGGCCGTTGGCGCCGAATATCTGCAGCGCATCACTGGCCACCTCAAATGCGGTCTGTGTCGCCGTGACCTTAGTACACATGCCGGCATGCAGTGCGGGCATATCCATGGTGCCATTGTAGTAAGTCACCCTTCGGCTCAGGGCACGAGATGCCTCTACTTTACGAAACATATGAAACAACCTGTAAGCAACATTCTGGTGGCGAATGATGGGTACCCCGCCCTGCTTTCTCTCGTGTGCATAATCGAGCGCCAGGTCATAGGCAGCCTGTGCAACCCCGGTAAAGATTGCGCCCATTAAACTGTTGGCTTCACTATGAATTGAGTAGACCGCTTTCTTGTAATTTACAGGTTCTGCGATCATATGTTCACGCGACAGCCGTACGTTATCAAAAAAAATTTCACCCTGATTCAGCGCTCGCTGGCCTAATTTGTCCAACGGTTTACCCCGGCTGATACCCTCGGCATTGAGCGGTACAATCACGACACAACCTTTTGCATCATCCGCACCGGAACCAGAATCTGCAGCGGCAAATAAAATGCAGACCTCAGCGATGGTGCCATTCGAAACCCAGGCCGATTTTTGACCGTTGATGACAACCTCATCGCCATCAATCGTCACGACACAATTTGGTTTTCCATATTCACCGCCTGGTGCAAATATTTGTTTGTTGGGATCCAGGCTATCAGATCCATGATCTGGCTCCGTTATTCCCCAACATCCAAGCATGGTATCCGGATAGCGACTCAACATGGTGTCATTGCCATACATCCAGCACATATATTGTGGCAATAATGCCGCCGCACAGGATATTGCGAGACCGGCATCTCCCCAGCCAAGCACTTCGAGTGCCATCGGGAAAAGGCGAGAACGCTCTTCCGGCGTCAGGGAGCCCAGCGTTTCAAGATTTAGCCCCAGTTCGAGATACTGTTTTCGGAAATCCCAGAATGGGGAATCGGGTGCCGCAACCTCCTCTGGTGTCATCCGGTCCAGTTGCTGGCCAACCGGCCGCATCACTTCCCTGGCAAATTTCCACAGCGTATCCAGAAACCCGGCTTCAAGGTCAGATAACTTCGCTTCGGCACCCATCGGTCCCAGCTTAACTCTTGGCGCATCTTCCCAGTCAAAAACTGCCATATTGAATTCTCCAAATTAAGTATCAGGAGAATAAACCACCTTTTGGGGAAGAAGGCAATGTGTCTGCCACGAACTTCAACCACCTGTTAGATGCGTTCATCAGAAAATACAAGCTCCATGTTCTGTACCATTAGATCCGATGCCGGACGCAAAGGCTCCCGCTTGCCAACAGGAATAAAACCCACGGATTCGTACAACCGCCTTGCCGACGTATCACCACAGGTAACACCCAGTCGCATGCTATCGGCACCAAGTGAGGAAGCCCACTGCAATGCTGTATGAAGCAATTTTCGGGCAATCCCACAACCGCGGAAGTTTGTCGAGACCCACATCTGATAGAGATAAGCAAGTGTGATCATCGGGATTGCTAAACCTCACCCAGGCCATGCCAGCGAACTCAGCATTGACCAGGGCTGCCAGAGGTAAATCACTGTCTGAGGATATTCGTTGCAGACGATTTTTCCACTCGCTATCGGAGATGAGACTCGTTGTTTGATAAGTGCTTGCGAAAGCGTCAGGTGAGTCTTTCAAAGCACATAGTCTTGTATCCCGATACTGTTGCCATTCGTGAGTTTCGAAAGAGCGGACAACGATGTCTTGGGGATTCATTGGCATCTAACTAATGCCACGGGCGGTCGGAGTGAGATGGATTCGAACGTCTTAAACACCATGTTACGCTCAAGGTGCAAAAAGATTCTTTGACGGTAGTACTACTCCGGTTTCTTGCGAGTAGCTGTTCCAGATTGCAATCATTTCGTTACGCAGCTCTGGCATTTTCTTGGACAAGTCAGTTGTCTCACCAGGATCTTTTGCCAGATCATAGAGCTGCCAATCGTCCGGGCCAAATGGTTTTACCAACCAAAGTAATTTGAAATCGCCTTTGCGGACGGCACGCATTCCGAACAGCTCCCAACTCACGGCAGTATCGCCTTGATGAACAACATTTGTTTTTCCACTGAGCAGAGGCGACATAGACTGACCACGAAGTGGTTCGACTTTACGACCCTTGTATAAGGTGCCAGGATGCGGTGTTTGCGATGCTTCCAGGATTGTTGCAGCGATATCCATAACGTGCGAAAAAGCATCACTA
>SMVA01148317.1_pt1 | contig 28097 bp, 25 predicted proteins | sample 2456451 | NCBI WGS metagenome assembly SMVA01 (sample SAMN11095933, study PRJNA526329) | marine sediment metagenome | biome: Marine sediment; feature: Surficial sediment; material: Deep marine sediment; isolation source: Hadal surficial sediment | place: Pacific Ocean | collected 2014-05 | depth... | reverse complement strand
TTGCATCACTATTTTCACTCGATGTCTACGCCTATGCGGTCATGCGGAATCACTACCACATCGTCGTACGTCTCGAACCGAGAGGGCCGGAAGCCTGGTCGGCGTCAGAAGTCGCAGCTCGGTGGACTGACATAAACCTACCTGGAACGCGCGACAGCTCCAACGCAGCCGCCCGCGAAGAAAAAATTCAAGCACTACTCGATGATCCCGAATATCTCAGCACGTGTAGAAACCGCCTAGGCAGCCTCTCCTGGTATATGCGATTCCTGAACCATCCGATTGCGTGTAGAGCAAACCAGGAAGACGATTGCAGAGGCCACTTCTGGGAATCCAGGTACAAATCCTTTGCTCTACTGGACGAGGCTGCCGTAGTTGCCTGCATGGCTTACGTCGACTTGAATCCCATCAGAGCAGGTGCTGCGCGCTCGCTCGCCGGGAGTGAGCACACATCAATCAAGCAGCGCCTGAAACGACCAGGCCAAACCGACCTCGCGCCTTTCCCGCTGGACCAAACCCCATCAACCAGTCTGCTGAATTTGAGCCTGGATGAATACGTAGCATTTCTCAATCAAACAGGCTTAGTGCCTACTTCAAGTCGTTCGCCGCCAGATCACACCAAACGCGCCCGGGTCATGTCGATGGCAAGTCATCAACGAGCTTATGGTGCCAGGGACTCCCTGGATCGATGGGTGTCCACCCTAGACCAACACTGGTTCAAAGGTACCGCACTGCCGTAGTACCACCGCAATCTGGCAGACAAACGCACCTAATGAGGTGGGTAACTGCATTTTTAAGCAAATGCCAATCAGTCAGGCCTGAACTCTCTCCCACACATCCCCGATAGACGCTCCTGGCATCTGACGCGAATCGTGCTGCCTGTCCTCCGGCGCCACGAGTGCTGCCTGTCCTCTAATCGCTAGTGCTGCCTGTCCTCTAATCGACCTCTGCAACTGACCCCACAGCAAAAAAGGCAAACGCTACACAGATGGCGGGAAAAGTTGGCAGTGGTCCCGCGACACGTACTAGATCTTGTAGCTGGTCTCCGTCATGACCTTTGAGACCAGCGACATCAGGTTTTTTACCGGCCGGGGAAATTCCATACCACCCGCTGACATGGCGTCAGCCCCATGGCGCGCCTCGTCTTCATGCATCTGGCTAACGATCGTGCGGCTCTTGGCGTCGTCCTGGGGCAGAGATTCGAGATGCGAATCGAGATGCTGGCAAACCTGATCTTCGGTCGCTTCGACGAACCCCAGACTGATTTTGTCGCCGAGCAAACCCGTTACGGCCCCCATGGCATACGATGCGGCGTAGAAAACGGGGTTCAACACGCTTGGTTGGCTGCCAAGCTCAACAAGCCGCTCTTCGCACCAGGCCAGGTGATCGGCTTCTTCTTGCGCAGCGGTGAGCAGAGATCTTCGGGTATCGGCGTCTTTGGCGGTTAGTGCCTGTCCTTCATATAGCGCCTGGGCGCAGATTTCGCCTGTGTGATTGACCCGCATCAGGCCCGCGGCATGTGTCTGTTCAGCCGCGCTCAGCGGTGCTTCGGCGACGTCGTTGGCGGGGTTGTCGCGGTGCGCGGCGCGTGTTCCGCTCAGCGTCCGCAAGGCGTTGTCTACCTGTGCAATCACGTCATCGATCAGTGCCATGCCAGATCTCAACCCAGGTGGGTGAGCTGACGCCCACCAAGCAGGTGCAGATGTATGTGGAAGACGGTTTGCCCGCCTTGCTCATTGCAGTTCATGATCAACCGGTAACCGGTGTCTGCGATGCCCCTCTCACGCGCAATTGTCTTAGCTCGCAAAATCAACTTTCCCGGCAGGTCTATTTCCGCATCGGTTAAATCGTTCACGGTTGCGATGTGCTTTTTCGGAATAATGAGCAGGTGTGTTGGCGCCTGGGGGTTGATATCGTTGAAGGCGACTACCTCGTCATCTTCGAAGACGATATCGGCTGCTAGCTGCCGATTGACGATCTTGCAGAACAGGCAATCCGCTCCCATACGTAGGCTCCGTACATACAGTAATTGAACTTGAGAACAGGGACTTTAACCGATCGCTTTGTCAGCGCAAGGACTGGGCGGCACAAGGTTCAGACACAATGGCGGAAACGAAAGACTTCGGAATCTATCTGGCAAGTTCCCGTGACGGCAGCGTGAACCAGGAAGACGTAATCGGAGCAATCGGCCGCACCTATCCGATGTCCGTCATCCGCGCAGAAAGTATCGCCAGCCTGCGCAGTTGGGCGAAAGGTCGCACGGCAAACACGGCTATGTCAGTTGAATCTCCAGAGGAATCCGAGAGACGGCACCCGCGGCAGCAGTGTCTCTTCCTCCGCGGTCGCACTGAATCCGCCAATTACCTCATCCTCTTCCAGTTCGTACTCATACGCACCGACGTTGTCGCGATTGAGTGCGTTGGTGACCTCCAAAAAGAGCGTGAATGACTGCTGCGGCCACTCCCAGGTGCGGCTCACTCGGAAGTCCACAGAGACGAAATCCGGCAGTTGATCGCCGTTGCGCTGCAGGTCCGGTTGCTCATCTTCGGCAATGGTCGTGGGCAGGAGGGTCGTCTGCCAGCCGGAGTGCCAGAGCACCGTGCCCGATACCGACCAGGGTCCTCGATTCCAGATAACTCCGCTTGAAATCGAATGCCGCTGATCCCAGGAACGCGGGCGCCAGTCGCCATCAATGCGATCCTCGGCCGATGCCCGGGTATAGCTCAGCCACAAATTGAGATCGTTCCCGGGGTTGTAGCGTAGCGTGGCTTCGATCCCGCGGGCGCGTGCTTTTTCGGGCTCGACCGCCACCCGGTCCGACATCAGTTCCGGTATCAGCACCAGGGAGTTGAAGACGTTTTCAAAACGTCGTTTGGGGTCTCTGAAGCGTTTGTAAAACGTTTCAATTCTGCTGCTGAAACCGGAATCTCCAAAGTTATGATTGATTCCGGCTATGAAATGATCCGCATACTGAGGTTTCTGAAACCGGCTCACGCCATCGGCGGCCTGCAGTTCATGAATGGCCTCAGGTTGATAGAATCTCCCCGCCGACACTCTGATCTGAGTATTGTTCCCCACGTCAAACCGGGAGCTGAGTCGTGGACTCAGTTGCTGTTCAGAGGTCTCACCGTAGTCCTGAAAATCCCAACGCAGCCCCGCCTCCAGCGTCATCCAGGAATTAGGACGGACTCGCGTGGAGGCATAAACTCCGCCACTTGCACCCTCTGGACGCACATGAATGTCGCGAATTTCGGAGGTCTCTATGCCAATAATCCCAGCCAGTTCTCCGCGTTCGATTGTGGCGAGCGTATCGTAGCGCCCTTTTTGGTAGTTGAGGCGCCCACCCAGTTCAAAGTTGAGCGTATCGCTATGCTGGTACGTGTGATGGTGGACCAAACTCCATAATTTGAAATCGCGTTCATCATTGAGCCTGCTCGACCCCTCTTCCAGATCCAAATCGCTGATGAAGCCGTCACGTTCGTGACGGATCGAGCCAAACGACAGCAAAGTCGAAGACGACTGGCGTGAAGACCAGTCGTGGTGCAGTTGAACCCAGCCATAGGCGTTCTGATAACGCGAGTTCGCCAATTCGCCGTTAATGCCATCATCATCGATATCCTTGAACTGAATATCATCGTCGTAGACGATCGTACCGAATTCGAGTTCTGTCGAAGGTGTCAACGCCCAGGAATAACTGGCAAACCAGTCGGAGTAAGAAGGGTCACCAACGGCAGAATTCACCGCGTCTGTGACGATATCCAGATTACCCCGCCGGGCAGACAATGCCCATTCACCACGTCCTTCATGTGTGGTGCCATAGGCTGCCGCGGACGCCGTCAAAAAGCTCAAGCCAATCTCAGCACCCAGGCCTGTGTATTCATCCGCCAGATCAATGTCCATCACCCCGCTCATCCGGTCTCCATAGCGTGCGGGAAATCCCCCCGTATAAACATCGATTGTCTTGATGAGGGCAGGGTTCAATCCCGAAAAAACGCTCTGGAAGTCCTTCAGGTGGAACGGCTCGAGGAGTTCGACGTTGTTGAACAGCACCAGGGTTTCATCCTGCAACCCGCCTCTAATGTAGGGCTTCGCTGACAAACCAATCGTCGCGGTTCCAGGCAGATGAAGCGCTGCACGCAACGCGTCGTCGCCGAGTTCCGGTATTGCATCAAAGTCAGTTGAATCAAGGCTGTGCAGCGACGGGCCAGCCGATTTCTTCAACGCATACCGACTGGAGATCACGACAACCTCCTCGATGCCAGCATGTGGGTCCAGTGGGATCTCCAGCATGTCTTCGAGCGATTCGCTGGTAGCCACACGCTTGGCTCGATACCCATCCAGACTGACGGAAATGGGGACAGGCAGCGGATCGAGCAACTGGAAACGACCATCGGCATCGGTAAATACGACCCGGTTGCCAAGCTCGATGCGCACACCGCTCAGTGGCTCCCCGGATTGAGCATCCGTGATGCGACCCGCCAGCGCGTGTGACGTTCGCTCGCTGGGCACAATAAAGTAGGTACCGTTGTCAGCCTTCGAAAGACTCAGCCCGATATCCCCAAGCGCCCTGCGCAGACGATCTATTGCGCTACCGCCACCGGTTGCGATCGTGATGGCCGTCGATGAACGAACCAGACTCTTGGAATAGACGAAGTGGTAGCCCGAACGCTCAAAGTCCGCGATAACTTCCAGTAGCGGGCGGTTCGCAAATTCAACAGGATCCATCTCAGCCGCGCGAAGCGGGCCAATTGCCATGGACGTGCCTATCACCAATAGCAGCGTTATCGATTTCATTAAACGCCCACCATCGACCGAGCTATCTCACCGGACGAAATCCGATGATCAGTTCGTACGAAGATCCTTCGACTCGCCTGAAAACTTTATCGGTCTGCAGGACGTCGTCCACCTGTTCAGCTTCCACCAGACCGCTTTTTCGATCGGTCGCCGTCTGCTGACGAACGAGATCGCTTTCGAATATCAGGGTACGCCCGGTTTCACGGGCCGCCCATCTGAGGTACTCATTAAACGTGGCCTCGTCAAGATTGAACTTCGGCCGTGACAATTGCGTCCACGCCCAATGGTCATCCAGCGTTGAAAGCTGAGATCTCGACGTCAATTCCATGCCATCGATTTCAAGGATTTCTCCCGCGCCCGGTCGCGCCGATGCGTGTATGTTTTTATTGCCCAGCGCCAGCGTAATCTGACCTTCGCGTACCGCCACACTGATTCGGTCGCCCTGTGACGACACCTCGAATTGCGTGCCCAACTCCGTGATCGACGCATATTGCGTGATGACTCTCACAGGCTTGGCACCATCGCCCGAGTCAACATAGATCTTTCCACTGTGCAACCAGATCTCCGAACCTGCATGCATCGTCGCACTCGTCTTGTGGTCCATGCGAACCGTCGCACCTTCATTCATCTGTATCAGAAGTCTACCCTCAGCGGAGGTCTGGACGATCGAACCACCGATAATGTTGGGCGAAACCGCATCGTCCGCACCACGTACCGAGTAACCGCCACTGGCGAAAACAACTTCCGCGACGTATCTGCCTGAAAAGTCTTCCGGCAATGTAGTGAGGTAACCTGCGACCAGCGCAACCAGTACAGACGCAGCCAGCGCGATGCGAAATCCTGACCGGGATGTGAGACGGGATGTGAGAGAGGGTGCGGGTAGCGATTCCCAGGCATTCATGGTGGCGGCTCGTACTCGTGCTGCCACAGCGGCCGGTGGCTGCACTCTCGGACCGGCCAACTCCAGCAGACGGCGAACGTCATTGTCCGCATCTTCTGTGCCTGTGGCCTTACCTAAATCTGTACGCTGATCCGTCATCCGATCACTCCGAGTTCGTCTCCGAGCTCATGTTGTACCTCTCGAAACCCCTTTCGGAACGCGGTGCGTGCCCGCGCAAGCATGGATTGAGCCGCAACGACGCCTGTCCCCAGGCGACCGGCTATCTCGTCAACACTCAACCCTTCGAGATATTTCCATTCGAGTGCTTTGCTGTAGTTTTCCGGGAGGTAGTCGAGCGTCAGTTGCACGATCTTTTCCAACGTCATCCGATTCACAGCCGCATCAGGATCCTCGAATTCAAGGCTTTCCAGAGCCGCGCGCAGATTCGGTTCATCGTCGAGTCCTAGCGACACCTCCTCCCTACGGCCGAACTTCTGAAAGTAATTACTGATCTCGTTGCGGCAGATCTGACACAACCAGGTGAACAACGCCGCTTCGCCACGATAACTGTGCAGATTGCGCAACGCTTTGATCATCGCTTCCTGGACGACGTCCTCGCACGCCTGTGCGTCATCTAGCCGCAATGCCACAAAGCGATACAGGCGGCCGAAATAGGCATCGAAGAAGCGCTCGGCTGCTTTTCGATCCTTCTCGACCACGCTTCTGGCGAGCAACAGATCCTCGGTATGCACGACGATATTCGAACCTCCTTGCGCTCATTAGACACCCGATCACGCACGAATCAATCGCGCACATTGGCGTATTTTTGTAATTCGCAATTTTTGCAATTTCCGCGACAGATTTCTCCCACCAGACCGGTCCTACCCCGCAACACCGTGAACAACGGTGACGAATTGCCGAGTACCGACCGTATCTGTAAGTGGGGCTGCCCGGCAAGAACGTACAAAGCGAATAAGGAATTACTCAATATGTTTAAGAAATTCACAAAAATACCAATGTTCAGCCTGGTAGCTGTGGCATTGGTCGGATTGCCCGCGGGCGCAACGGCGGAGGAGTTCGATGAGTTCGAGCCGTTCATCGAAATAAATGCCACCGACGGCGACATTGGCTATCACGTCCTGCTTGACGGGGAAGCCTGGAAAGTCGCCAAGATTTTTGACGCAGACGGTGACCGGATGTTCAAGGGAAAAGGTACCGATGATCTCGAAGAGCAAGGCATCACCGAAATTTTCATGGAAAGTGCAGAGCCGCCTTGCTGGTTTGAAGAAGCCAACGATGAGGTGGATTGGGATGAGGACGAAGTGGTGGATCTCGAGGAGTTCATCGATCGTTTCGAAGAAGGCACCTACACCGCTCGCGGGCGCACCCTGGAAGGCGAACGGCTGCGCGCGGAGGCGGAATTCACCCACAACATCCCGGCTGCACCCGAGACTAGAGTTGAGGTGGTCGACAGGACTGTGACGATCCACTTTTCATCCGGCACCGACCTGGGTCAATGCGAGTACCCAGCCGATCTGATTCCCAATCCGGCCGACGTGGAAGTCGTGCGGTGGGAGGTCGTACTCGAACCCAACGAAGACGAGCTGCCCGGCGGCGAGCTACCCGATGGTCTGGCTTTCGCCGTGTTCACGATCCAGTTACCGGCCAGCGAGAACTGGATGAATGAAATGAGCGTGGTCGTACCACAGGTATATGTGGAGGCCTATCTCGGAGCAGGAGTCAATCAATTCAAGTATGAGGTTGGTGCGAAGGAGGAAAGCGGCAACCAGACCTTTACCGAAGCAACGTTCGAGATCGAGATCGAGGATTAGCCCACAACACCGGGGCGCCCGACAGCGCCCCGTCACACAACCCGAGGCAGCAACACGCGATGTCCGACAGATTGATAAGCCTCTTTCTCACGTCGCTGCTATTGACCGCCTGTGGCGGTCCAGCAGCCACAGTTGGGGACAGGCAGCAATCTCCAATCGAGGACAGCCAGCAATATTCAGTTGGGGACAGGCAGCAACTGCGCGCACAAGAACCAGGCGAACAAGCGTTGATGCACCTGTGGTTTGCTCTCTCGGATGTCGATCCCGCCGTGCGGGTTCAGGCAGTATCGCAGTTGACGGAGTTCACCGATGAGTCAGTCGCAGATCTACTCAGCTACGCGTTCATCGATCCGCACTGGTCGGTGCGGCTGGAGGTCGTTGACTCCCTCGGCTTTATTGCTGAGGATCGGGCGCTGTCTTTGCTCGGCGTTGCGCTGACGGACTTTCGCAACGAAGTTCGCGAAGCGGCGGTGGAAGCATGTTCCGGTATCGGTGGAGATGCTGCGGCGATGATCCTGAGCACCGCACTCGTTGATGCAGACGTTGAAATCCGCGAAGAGGCCCTGTACGCACTCCAGGAAATCGGCGGCTCGGTCGCTCAGGGTCTACTGCAACAAGCGCTTAGCGATGACGATGAAGATCTGCGGCAGCTGGCGGTCGAGCTCCTCCAGCGAACGCCTAAATCAGACTTTCAGTGACCGTGCGAGCTCCCACCCAGGCGCGGATGCCACGTTGGCGCAGCAAGAACACCGTCATGGCACAAATGCCCGGCACGTCACCACGTACAACGTAAGAGCAACACGGGTCGAGATCTTCCAGCAAACCTCGCACGCTCGCGACAGCTTCCCAGCCCGGCACCCGCAGTTCTCTTCTGCGCGCATTGCCGAGTCCTGCTGTATCGCCGAGTGGTCGTGCACCAGTGACCGGGTGAGCAGGCAACGTTTGCACAGGATTGCCGCAGTACCCACCTTCTGCAGACGCATTCTCCGGCGCGTCCGGTTGCACCAGCAATCGTTCCAACCAGTTCTGAAAACAGTCGCGTTCGAGCCTCATCACACAACCGCGTTCGTCCATCGTGACGGACGCGTTGCGCGGTCCACCACTCAGGAGCGCATCTTCGCCAAAGAAGTCACCCGGACCGAGCTCGCGCAATACCCGCTTGCCACGATGCACGTGCGCCCGGCCGCTGGCCACAATATAACTGCATTCTGCCGGTGCACCCTGCTCGATGATCAGCTCACCCGGTGGGCAGTCGAGTGGCTGCAGGTCACCCAGGATCCGCTGCCAGACGGCAGGGGCGAGGTGCGACATCATGTGGGAGCGCAGAAATCGGGTTTGCCAGTCGTCTGGTTCGCTTTGCTGCTCCGGGCCGGGAGCACCACCTTCGAGCAGGAAAGCGATCGGACGGGCGTCCACTCGCAGCCATTCACACCGACTCATCGTCAGCACCCCGTTCACACCCGGATATACGGCGCTGCGGTACGTCCGGGCGTTGAGGATGGCATCGGGCGCAAACGTTTTGACCCGGCCTCGCAACAGATAAAAAGCATCCTCACGGACCTGGCCCGGTCTTATCAGCCACCGATTTGCCGGGATCTGCATCCGCCGCGTGTGCCGCGCCACTGTCATCAGCGCCGTCCAATCGAGATTGGCGAACGGTTCGAACTTGCGCAGGTTTTCGATCACCCACGCAGACTAACCGTCGCTGGGTATTGAATTTAAGACGTGGCGTCTGCAAAGAGGTTGAGATATCTCTGCAAAGTGACTAGCGGCGTGTTGAAAAACACGCTGCTAGTCTCGCGCCAGGTCGCGAGCATTTATCGAGCGGTTAAGTGCTTGATAAATTGGGGGAGCCCCGAGGCCAGGAATGGCCGAAGGCGCAGGCTGCTAGGAAGGTAACTCAGTTCTGCCGGTCAACCGCTCGGTAACCGATATCCCCGCGGTAGTAACAATCGCGCCAGTCGATCTGCGAGACACCGGCGTAAGCCTTCGCCTGCGCTGCTGCAACCGTATCGCCCAGCCCGACTACACAAAGCACGCGACCGCCATTCGTCACGACCTCGCCATCGACGACGGTCGTCCCGGCATGGAACGCCTTGATGTCCGGATCCGTCATTCCCGCAAGCCCGGATATCACGTCGCCCTTGTCGTACCCCAGCGGGTACCCCCCCGCCGCCATTACCACGCCGAGCGCGACCCGGTCGTCCCACAACAACTCCACTTCCGCCAGACTACCCGCCAGCGCCTGCTGACAGAGCTCGACGAGATCCGAACGCAAACGCATCATCACCGGCTGCGCTTCCGGATCGCCGAATCTGCAATTGAACTCGATGACCTTCGGACTGCCGTCCGCCATGATCATGAGTCCGGCATACAGAAATCCCACGAAGGGCGCACCATCTGCGGACATACCCGCCACGGTCGGTTCGATTACCTCCCGCATGATCCGGTCGTGCACAGCCTGACTCACCACGGGCGCCGGAGAATAGGCACCCATGCCGCCAGTGTTTGGCCCCTTGTCACCATCGTCTCTGGCTTTGTGATCCTGCGAGCTCGCAAATGGCAGCGCGTTCACACCATCACAGATGCAGATGAAACTCGCCTCCTCGCCGTCGAGAAACTCTTCTACCACCACCTGCCGGCCGGCCGCACCAAAGGCGCCGCCGCTGAGCATATCCCTAACGGCAGTCAGTGCTGCCTCCTCGCTGAACGCAACCACAACGCCTTTGCCTGCCGCGAGACCGTCGGCCTTAACGACGATGGGAGCACCTTGCGCCCGAATATAGGCCTCCGCAGCGGCAACCTCCGTGAACGTTTCATAGGCGCCCGTGGGAATGGCGTGGCGGGCGAGAAAGTCCTTGGTGAACGCTTTTGATGCTTCCAACTGTGCAGCGCGTTTGCTCGGCCCGAAACAAGGCAGGCCGGCGCCTGCAAAATAGTCGGTGATGCCTTCGACCAGAGGTACCTCCGGGCCGACAATCGTCAACGCCACATCCGCCTCGCGTGCGAAATCGGCCAGCTTGGCGAAATCCGCGACGTCGATTGCAACATTCTCGCATTTGGCTTCCGCCGCAGTCCCTGCGTTGCCAGGGCTCACGAACACCGTGTCGACTGCAGCACTCTGCGCCGCCTTCCAGGCGAGCGCGTGTTCTCTGCCGCCGTTGCCAATCACCAGGATGTTCATGCCATTGCCCCCATTACGTCTCGTCGCTGCCCGGCATCGCCGCCGGATTCTTAATGTCTGAAGTGGCGTATTCCGGTGAACACCATCGCCATGCCGTGCTCGTTGGCCGCCGTGACGACCTCATCGTCGCGCCTAGAGCCGCCCGGCTGGATCACCGCTGAAATTCCGGCGCTGGCAGCGGCGTCGATGCCATCCCTGAACGAAAAAAAGGCATCCGACGCCATTACCGAGCCCACAACCTCGAGCCCTTCTTCCGCGGCTTTGAGTCCGGCGATTTTTGCGCTGATCACCCTGCTCATCTGACCGGCACCCACACCGATGGTCTGGCCGTTTCTTGCATAAACTATCGCGTTCGACTTCACAAACCACGCGACTTTCCAGGCAAATTCCAGATCGGCAAGCTCCGCCGCCGTTGGCGCGCGGTCGCTGACAACTTTCAAACCATCGGGGTTCCAACACGTTTCATCGGCCGACTGCAGCAGCAGCCCGCCACCAACCCGTTTGAATTCCATACCACGACCACCCGCACTAAGCTCACCAGCACGCAAGAGGCGGACATTCTTCTTCGCCGCGGCTGCGAGCACTGCCGCCTCATCCACTTCGGGTGCGATCACGACCTCTACGAACTGCCGTTCGAGAATCATTTCCAGGGTCGGAGCGTCCAAGGATCTGTTAAAAGCAACAATGCCTCCAAACGCAGACGTTGGATCGGTGGCGAACGCCAGATCATATGCCGCGGCTATGTCGCCAGCCTCGGCAACTCCGCACGGATTGGCGTGTTTGACGATCACACACGCCGGCTTCTCAAAAACTTTTACACACTCCAATGCCGCATCTGTGTCGGCTACATTGTTATATGAAAGCGCTTTACCCTGCAGTTGCTCTAGACTGGCAACAGTCCCGGGGACAGTCCGCGCTTCGGAATAGAACGCAGCACTTTGATGGGGATTCTCGCCATAGCGCATCTCGGCGAGTTTGTGAAAGCTCATCGTCAACAAATCTGGAAAAGTCTCCTCCGCACCCAGGTAACCGGAAACCATCGTGTCGTAGTGAGCGGTACGCCGAAACGCCTTTGTCGCAAACCGTCGCCGCATCGCCAGATTCGTCGCTCCGTCCGCCAGCGTAGCTGCTACCTCCGCATAGTCAGCGGGATCGACGACCACCAACACATCTTTGTGGTTCTTGGCGGCCGACCGGACCATCGCCGGCCCGCCGATATCGATGTTCTCGATGGCCATCTCCAATGTGCAATCGGGCCGGGCGATGGTCTGCTCAAACGGATAAAGATTGACCACCACGAGATCGATCTGAACGATGCCGTGGTCCGCCATGACCTCATCATCGACACCGCGCCTGCCGAGTATCCCGCCGTGAATCTTCGGATGCAGCGTTTTGACCCGGCCATCCATCATTTCCGGAAAGCCCGTATGCGCCGAGACCTCCTGCACCGGGATGCCTGCGTCGGCAATCGCGGCGAAGGTGCCTCCGGTGGATAGCAGTTCAACACCATGGTCCGCGAGTGCTTGCGCCAGTTCGACGATGCCCGTCTTGTCGGAAACGCTCAGCAGTGCCCGGATGATTTTTCGGTGCGTTTTTTTTGGGTTCATGATGTTTAGGTTCAAGGGTCGCTCTGATCAGTCATTCGATCTCGTTATATCTCATTAGGGTCTAGTCTGTGGTGTGGCGGCGCTGGTCAGCACGCTTAAATCGGTCCCTGCCAGTTCAGAAAGGCCCCTCCACGAGCGCCTGCGCATTCGCTGGATCGAACTCAGGCGACCATTGGCGGCTCCAGAGCTGCGAGAAAGTCCTGCTGTTCCAGCGCATCTTCCAGGCGATAGAACGCAACGACGAACGATCGCCGCCACGCCGCATCTGCCAGTTCATCGAGCTTCTCGAAATACCAGCGAACATGCTTACGCACAATGCGCACGCCCGCTGGCCCGTAAAAGTCCTGCATTGCGGCAACGTGACCACGAATCACATTGAGCTTTTCTGCAAGACTCAACGCTCCCGTCACCCCGGCAATCTGCCCGGGTAACCAGGGCGCGCCGAGCGCCGCCCGCCCGATCATGACACCATCCACACCCGTCGCCGAGCCAACCACTGCAGCCTGAGCCGGCGACTCGATATCACCGTTGGCGAAGACGGGAATTGACACTGCCGCCTTGATCGCGGCGACCGTCTCATGCTCGACATCCCCATTAAACCGACACTCTCGCGTTCTGCCATGCACCGCGATCGCCTGAGCACCCTGGCCTTCCGCGATGCGCGCGATCTCGACACCATTTTTTTGTGCGCGAGAAAACCCCGTCCGAATTTTGACTGTTACGGGAATGGGTACGGCCTGCACCGTCGCCCCAATGATCTGTGCGACAAGCTTTTCATCCTTCAGCAACTGTGACCCCGCTGCCTTGCGGCAGACTTTTTTCGCAGGACAACCAAAGTTGATATCGATGATGTCTGCACCATCGCGCCAATGGCTGACAGCCGCCTGCGCCACCGTGCGTGCATCACCTCCCGCAATCTGTACAGCCACCGGGGTAATACCCACCACGGATTGCCTTCTGAGTCTGGACTTTTCGGTGTGCCACAAATCCGCTTTCGCGCTGACCATCTCAGACACGACATAGCCGGCACCAAACTGCCAGGCCAGAGCGCGAAAGGGCGCATCCGTGATGCCTGCCATGGGCGCCAGGAGCACCGGGTTGCGGATGCGATGCGGGCCGATGGAAATCGTAGCGCAGATCAATAGGGTTGCCGTGAAAAAAGGGCGCCATCATACCCTGTCGATCGGCCGGACGTCGATTGGCAGAAGGTCGTCGCGGCCAAGACGGTTTGGCCGAACGCGGCCATCTATTGAGCCATCTATGAAGCCATCGCTGCCGCCTGGCTGGGCTTTGATCACCCGCGCAGAATCGGTGAGAGCCGGCCGCAGAGACCAGGGTCCCGCTAACGGAAATCCAGGAAGTAATTCACCGCTTCACTGCCTGGATCTTCGATCTGGAGTTCGATCCGGATTGGCGTCAACGGCGCCATCTGCGTACCACCGAGCAGTTCGCCGCTGAGGTATTCAGCCGGCTGAAAACGTCTGCCAGCCACCAGGTTGCCACCGATTGAGGTGAAACGCAGTTCGAGCACCGGGAACGGCTGGGTGAACTCGGCCTGGTTGACGATGATGGCATCAACAATCAGCGCGCCGCTGAGATCCGGGTGCGAGCGAACAACTAGATTACGCGTGGACATTTTTTTGAGGTCGCGCAAGAGGGGCAGCCGACAGCCGAGCCAATTGCAGGCCGTCGTATAGATCGGCCGGATCGCTGGATCGCGGCTCCAGTCTTCGAACTGGAGCCAGAAAATCTGCACCACCAGCGCGCTCAATCCCGCCAGTATGATGAGCGGCGTCCACCACCGTCTGGGCTCCGGCGCAAAGCTGATGGACTCCGGCAGATCTGTGAACGCCGCCGTGTCTGATGGTTCCACTGCGGCAACCTCTACCGCGCCTGCCGCGACCTCAAACTCAGCCACCTCTTGTGCCGGCTCATCTGTCGCTCCGGGCACGGGCTCCGGCAATCCGAAGTCGTCGTCAAACGTGCTATAGACACCGGTGATCGTACTGGCCCCGGAGCGGATCCCGGTCGCCTGCGGCGGCTCTGGTACGGGGTCGGTGGCCGGTGGTGGCATGGCGGGTTCGAGTTCCAGTGCATCCGGCGAATCCGACGCAGATCCCGCTGCCAGCGGTACCGCAGCACCCAGCGACTCCAGCGTGGAATCGAGTTCCAGCGATCGCGCCGCAGATTCCGAGGTTAGCGCGCCGCTGGTCGACTCCTGTTCCAGCAATCGCGCCACGGCTTGCGGCGAAGCTTCCGCGGGACGCGGCGCAAGTGCCGCATCGTCCACCGCATCCGCCACTTCATGGCCGGAATAGAGCTGACTTTTCTCGTTGAGCCCTGCCCCTTCGAAATCAAACTCTGCGACATCAACCTCCTCGACCTCGAAGAGCGGCACTGCGTCAGCCGGCGGCGCAGATGCAGCTTCACCCCTGGCGAAAATCCCAGCGCCCGTACCCGCCGTCGCGGGATCGCGTGATGCGTCGGATTCGTCATCCGGACTCAGTTCGTCGAGCAGTTGATCAAGGGCCTCCTGCGCATCTTTTTCCGTCGCAAAGGAATCCGTTGCTTCCCATAGCAGGTGATCTATCCCGGGAAACACCGTCAGACAGGAACCACAACGAACGCTGCCGCGGGCAATCTGCAACTGCGTCTCGGTTACCCGGAAACGCGTCTGGCAGTTGGGGCACTGGGTGATGAGTGGTTCGAGTTCTTCTTCAACCATTGATGATCATGTCGACTCGCGCGCTCAATCCGCGGCTGCTTTCGTCGCAACGAGTCTGACCCATTGTGCACCCTGCTCATCGGCTTGCAGAGCGGGTAATTCAAAATCCATGTTCGGGTAGGCGGCCTGCACCTCAGCCATCTGCGAGTGCAATATTCCCGATAGCACAAGTTTGCCACCCGGCGCCAACATGTCCGCAATTTCTTCGGCCAACTCTATCAGTGGATTGGCGAGAATGTTCGCTACTACCACATCAAATGGCGCCACATCCGCCACAACTTTGGCCGCAACGTCCTGCGTACCGATAATCAATTGGGCGTCGGCCAGGCGATTGTAGGCGGCGTTTTCCTGCGTGGCGAGCAGCGCCTGGGGATCGTGGTCAACCGCATAAACGACCGCACATCCCAGCAGCCGGGCTGCGAGCGCGAGAATACCCGAGCCGCAGCCGAAATCCAGCAGCCGTCGCTTCGCAAGTTCCGCACAAGCCAGCCAGTCCAGGCACAATCTGGTGGTCGGGTGGCTGCCGGTACCGAAGGCGAGACCAGGATTGAGTCTCAGCACCAGCTCGCCCGACACCTCGCTATCCCGGGGCGCAATCCACAAACGACCGCCAAACTGAAACTCGACCGCATGCTGACGCCAGCGATTCAGCCAATCTGCGTCGTCGAGAAAATCGACCTTGAGGTTTGTCTGCTGCAACTGCGCGCGCTGGAGGCGTTGGCGAACTCGTCGAAAATCCACATCGAGGTCGAACAATGCCTGCAACTCACAGCGCTGCCACAACGGCGTCGCACCCACTGCGGGTTCGACTATGCTTTGCTGGGGGCGTTGCTCGTGCGGCGCAACCTTCTGTGGCGCAACCTCCTGTGCCGGAAGATAGGTGACCGACAAAGCGCCGAGCTCTTCGAGCAGCGCCTCGGCCGCCGCTGCCCGGCGCCGCGAGAGTTCGAAAGTCAACCGGAGCCAGCCCACGGATCACTCGAAGTGGAACAGTATCTGTCCTGAGCCGATCGCCTCGCCATCCGCAACAACTATTGCCGTACAGCGCCCGGTCTTGTCCGCGGTGATCTCGTTCATCATCTTCATGCTTTCGACGATGCACAACACATCGCCCGCCTCGACCTGTTGACCGATGCTCACAAACGGCTCTGCGCCAGGCTCCCCGGCCCGGTAGAAGGTCCCGGCCATTGGTGCGCGGAACTGAAAACTGCCACCTGCCTTGGCCGGCACGGCACCTGCCCCGGCCGAAACGGCACCTGCCCCGGCCGGATCGGCACCTGCGCCGAGCGCCGCCGCTTCTCGCACCGGCCGGGCAATACGAATGGATTCGTCACCATCGCTGACTTCCAATTCCGAAATACCGGACTCTTCGACCAGCTCGATGAGCTTCTTAATCTTGCGTAAATCCACACTCATCTCCCGTATGTGCCTTGTAGTGGCGCCAATGGTCTAGGACTTTTCCGCGATCGCGATCGCACTCATGAGGGCATATTCGTAGCCCTTCGCACCCAATCCGGCGATTGTTCCCACCGCGATATCACTCAGGTAGGAATGTTTGCGAAACGTTTCTCTGGCATGAATGTTGGACAGGTGGATTTCGATGAACGGAATCGCCACGCCCGCAAGCGCATCCCGCAGCGCGATGCTGGTGTGGGTAAAAGCTCCAGGATTGATCACGATAGCCGCGATGCCGTTGAGCTTGGCTTCGTGGATCGCGTCGATCAACTCATGCTCGGCGTTACTTTGCAGACATTCGAGCTCATGGTTTACCGACTTAGCGAGCGCGCGCAACCGGTCGTTGATGTCATCGAGCGTGTCGTAACCGTAAACTTCCGGTTCCCGGCTGCCGAGCAGATTCAGATTCGGGCCATGCAGGACCAGAAATTTAGCCATGTTCAGATCCAGCCACTCAAGGATGTGGGGTAGTCTGCCCGATAGCGCGGGAGATTTCCAGGCGCTTTGGTCAATTAGCGGTTATTTCGCCGAAGATACCGGCAATTTCGCCGAAGTTTGCTACGCCGAACCCGTCCAGAACCGCCGCCAGGTGGCTCGCCAGGACCCTCGCATCGACCTCGCCCTGGATTCTAACTTCGGTTATCTCGCGCCCATCTAAGGTGAAAAAGACCAGACTCGGCGGTCCGAACAGGCCAAATTCATTCAACAGCGCTTTGTCGTCTGCGTCATTCTTCGTCACGTCCGCCCGCACCAGATGAAACTGGCTCAGCTGCGAGGCGACCTGAGGTTGTGGAAACACCGAGCGCTCCATGACCTTGCAGGAGATACACCAGTCTGCATACAGGTCCAAAATAACCGGCTGCCCGGCGTCACCGGCCTCGCGCAGGTGGCGCTGCAACTGCGCAAGATCGGCCACCGGATGCCAGACGACCTCAGCGCCGTTTGCCGCCCTTGTCGATCCGCTGGAACCGCCGGACGCCGCACTAATCTGCTGCAGTGGCCGCAGCGGATCACTTGCGCCGCTGGCCGCGCCAATCAGCAGGAGGATGCCGTAGACGAAACCGATTGCCCCACCGGCTTTCCACAGCTGACCCCAACCTGCCCGCGGGGCAAAATCCAGTGCACCCAGATACACCCCACTGCCAATCAGCAGCGCAGCCCACAGTCCCAGCGTGACCGGCGCTGGCACCACTCGTTCGAGCAACCAGATGGCCACCGCCAGCAACAGCACGCCGAAAACGGCTTTCACCGTGTCCATCCAGGAACCGGCTCGCGGCAGTAGGTGGCCGCCACTGGAACCAATGATTAACAGTGGCAAACCCATGCCGAGACCCAACGCCAGTAGCGCGCCGCCACCGAGCACGGCATCGCCCGTGGCACTGATGTAGATAAGCGCGCCAGCAAGCGGCGCGGAGATACAGGGCGAAACCACCAGGCTCGACAGCGAGCCCATCACGGCCACGCTGAGGTGTTTGCCGCCGCCGACTTTGTCGCCGAGCGCATGCAGTCCACTCTGCCAGCTCTGTGGCAGCTGTAATTCGTAGAAGCCGAACATCGACATCGACAGCGCAACGAACACCGCCGCGAAGGTGAACAGAACACCCGGTGACTGCAACGCAGCCTGCAGATTCAAATTTGCCCCGAAGAGACCCACCAGTATGCCGACTGCCGCGTAGGTGACCGCCATCCCGAGAACGTATGCCAGCGACAGCGTGAAGGCTTTGCGGCGATCGAGATTCTCGGATTCACCGACGATGATGCTCGACAGGATCGGCACCATCGGCAGCACGCAGGGCGTGAACGCAAGTGCCACACCGCCGACGAAGAACAAGAGCAGTGACATCAACAAGCCGCCGTCGGCCAGTCGGCTGGCGAGTGCGCGCTCTTCGGTCTGGGGAATGCCCGTGACATCGATGCCTGACGCTGCCAGCGCCGCGACGCTTATGCCGCCACCGCTGCCGGGCGCGGCGACCTGCATTGCGATCCATTTCGTTTCCGGTGGGTAGCACAAGCCCAGATCCGCACAGCCCTGATAGCTGATGCCGACTTCGACCCAGGCACTGCCGTCCACCACCGGCACCCGCGCCTGGGCCTGGTGGTAGTAAACCTCTACCTCACCAAAGAACTCGTCGGTTTTGCGTTTGCCCGGTGGAATTTCAGCGGCACCCAGCCGTACCGGTGAACTCGAGTCATCGGCACTGCGGCGTGTCGTGAAATCGAAGCGGTGCCGGTAGAGATAGTAACCGTCGGGCATTTCCCAGCGCGCCAGGATCGCGCCATCCGCAGCCAGCTCAGTGGTCAACACGAATGCCTCATCCACGCGCAGGAACTCGGGTCCTTCCTGCAGCCAGGCGTCCGCCGCCCAGGCACCGCTACCTGGAGCCAGTACCAGCCCCAGTAAGAGGCAGGCGACGCAACGGGCGATTGCTGGCTTGCGCAGGAAGTTCTTCGTCATCCGGGTCATCTGGTCCATCTCGGCCATCTAGATCCTTTCGGACAAGGCAAATTCATTGGAGTTCGGTTTACAACCGGGCAATATAGCCGCTCTTTTCCAGCACAACCGTGAACTGGCCTTGTGAAGTGTAGTGAAAAAGCGCAGCAAGCGCTGCTGTTTGGGTGCGCGGGCCTCATCGCGGCCGCTCTGTTTGCGGGTTGTCAGGTCAGTCGATCCGGCGTATCGGGCGCGGCGGAAAATCCCCCCGATTCCGCGCCATCGCAGCCGCAGCGAGGCGTACTGGATCCAACGCTCGAAGCGCTGCTCGACCGTGCCGAGATCGCGCTCAGCGAAGACCGCCTCAGCTATCCTGCAAGCGACAGCGCCCTGGTGCTCTACGAGCGCGTGCTGGTACTCGACCCGGGCAACTCGTTTGCGCTGCGCGGACTGGAGAAAATTGCCGAACGCTACCTGGAATTTGCGCAGCGAGCGGCCGGGCGCCGGCAATTCGCCGAAGCCCGTTCGATGCTCGCCCGCGCCAGACTGGTGGACCCCGACAACTCGGCCCTAGAACCAACTGCGCGGCAGATTCGACTCTTAGAAGGTGCCATAAGAGAAAGAGTCATTTTGGACAGGAATCTGTTGGCTCAGCGCAGCGCCGTGCTCAGCGCACCGCTGCAACGACTCGGTCACGACGCGAAGCGCGCTGGCTGCCGGGCGACGATCACCGCAAGAAACGACGCGGAGGGCCGCTGGGTGTACGCGGAGATGAGCCACGCCGCCGGTGAGGGCCGGATTCGGGCACAGATGCAGATCGGTTCACCGCCTGCCGTGGAAATCATCTGCATCGAGCAGGCCGACCACGCCGTCGCCAGCGAGGAGGCGACATGATTGCCCTGAGCCGCCGCGGGCTGCGAATGAACACGCTGCGCGCCTGTGCGCTGGCGGCTCTACTCACCATCGTTTGCTCACCCGCTGCGGCCGCGTCTTCGGTCGCAGCCGAGCCGGCGGCGACCCTCACGATCAGCAACCCGAGAATTCGCGCGCTCATTCCGGGTCAGGATACGACCGCAGGCTATTTCGACATCACCAACTCTGGTACAACAGCAGTAACGCTGGTGGCAGCGACAAGTCCCCACGCGCGCTCCATCGAGATACATACGATAATCTACGATGGCGCCATGGTACGCATGCGGCGACTGGACAAAGTCACGATCGAGCCGGGGGCCACGAGATTTTTTCGTCCCGGGGGGGTTCACCTGATGCTGTTCGGCGTCGAACAACTCGCTGCGGTTAACAGAATCGATTTCATTACGGCCAGAGGCAAACGCATCAGCGGACAATTCAGGCAAATACCTGTAGGAGCAGAAGGATGAACTGGAAATTCTGGCAAAACGCATCCGGCTTGACCAGCGGCACACTCCGTATTGCCGGCAAGTCCGCCGCTGCCGCGGTCGGCTTGTATCTGATCATCTGCACCGGCTTCGCCTGGTGGTGGGACTATGAACCGGAAATGTTCGCGGTGCGGGAAAGTGCTGCGAAACATGCAGCGGCAGCCAACCGGCAGCTCGTCACGGGTTACATCACCACAGCCACGCTCAAAAGACTCGCCTCAACACTGCTGGACAAGCGTGGCGGCTATCTCTCCAATGATCTACTGCCACCGGGCAGCTGGATGGACAACCTGCCTAACTGGGAATTCGGTGTGCTCACGCAGATCCGCGATACCGCCAGAGCTTATCGGATCGACTTCTCACGTTCCCAGAGTCAATCCACCGAAGACCCTGACCTCGCCGTAGCGGAGGGCAAGTTTTTCTTCGACAACGCCAGCTGGATATTTCCGCAAACCGAAGATGAGTACGCTAAGGGTATCGAGTTGCTGGAATCCTACCTTGCGCGTCTGGCTGACCCGTCGGATCCCAATGCTCAGTTTTACGCCCGAGCTGACAATCTGCAGCAGTGGCTGCAGGGCGTGGAGACCCGGCTCGGCAGTCTGTCGCAGCGGCTCTCCGCGAGTGTTGGAAAACGCCAGCTGAACATCGATCTGGCCGGTGAATCGGCGGCCAGGCGATCGACGGAGGTGCCGCTCGAAGTTGAAAACAAGACGCCCTGGCTCGAGCTGGACGATGTGTTCTACGAATCACGCGGCCACACCTGGGCACTCATTCACCTGCTGCGGGCCGTAGAACAGGATTTCGGCGACGTGCTCGACGACAAAAACGCCCGTGTCAGCCTGCAGCAGATCATCCGCGAACTCGAACCCACGCAAGATGCGGTGTGGAGCCCGATAATCCTCAACGGCGATGGTCTGGGCTTCCTGGCCAACCACAGCCTGGTCATGGCGGGCTACATCTCCCGCGCGAACGCCGCCATCATCGACCTGCGGAATTTACTCGCGCGCGGTTGACAGGTCACCGCTGGCGAACGCCTGGTCCGTTCCAGACTCAGCGAAGCTGCGGCCGTGTGGCACAACAGCCAACGCCTGAGCCAACTGCGCTGCGTTAAAAACACCGCATCATGCTGGTTCTTATTCGCGAAAAGCTCCGTTAGAATACGCGCCGCTTAAGGGGCGGGTCGATTCAGCGCGAGCGTGTTTATCGCAGCAGAGTCCGTATCCCGCCCGTTTTTTATGGTCGTCGAGAGTTGGGGATACCAATGATAGAAACAACCCTGATACCGCCCTTGTTCGGTATCGCTGGTCTGGTCGTCGCATTCATCATCTTCCGTCTGGTGAAGCGTTACGACGAAGGCGAAGAAAAGATCAAAAAAATCGCCGATACCATTCACCAGGGAGCCATGGTGTTCATGCGCCGCGAGTACACAATGCTCGCCATGTTCGCCGGCGTGTTGCTGGTGGTTCTTTATTTTGCCCTTGGCATAGACACCGCCATCTCATTTCTGGTGGGCGCCCTGTCTTCTGCAATCGCGGGCTGGATTGGCATGTACGCCGCCACCAAGGCGAATGTCCGCACGACGACGGCTGCGCACAACGACGGCGCGGCTGCGGCGTTGTCCGTGGCGTTCTTCGGCGGCTCGGTCATGGGGCTGACCGTGGCATCCATGGGCCTGCTTGGCCTGGGATTTCTCTACTACCTCTATGGCGGTGATCCCGTCACTGCACATTACATTCACGGTTTTGGCATGGGCGCATCGACCGTTGCGCTCTTCTCGCGCGTCGGCGGCGGCATCTTCACCAAAAGCGCGGATATCGGTGCCGACCTCGTGGGTAAGCTCGAAGCCGGCATCCCCGAAGACGACCCACGCAATCCCGGTGTGATCGCAGACAACGTCGGCGACAATGTCGGCGACGTCGCCGGCATGGGCTCTGACATTTTCGAAAGCTACTGCGGGGCGATGATCGCGACGATCGCGATCGCTTCCACGATCGGTATGGTTTACCTCACAAGCCTCGCCCCGGGCCTGGAAGAAGGTGCTGCCCGCGCCGCTCTCATGGGGCTGCCGCTGATCCTGGCTTCTGCCGGACTGGTCTGCTCCCTGGCCGGCATAGCCATGGTCCGCGCGCTGTCGGCTCAGCAGCCGGCGCTTGCGTTGCGCTGTGGCACAATCGGCTCGCCGCTGCTGTTCATCATCATGGCCTACTTCGTGATCGAGCAAAGCGGTCTGGATATCGCCATCTGGTGGGCTGTGATCTCCGGTGCGGTCGGCGGCATCATCATCGGGCTCGTGACCGAGTACTACACGTCTTCGACGCCGATCAGACGCATTGCCGCGGCTGGCGAAACGGGTCCGGCAACGGTCTTGATCGCGGGTCTCGCAGTTGGCATGCAGTCCGTGACGATTCCCGTACTGACAATCTGCGGCATCATTTACGTTTCCACCGACATGGCCGGATTGTACGGCGTCGGCATTGCCGCGATCGGGATGCTGGCAACTGTCGGTTTCACGATGGCGATCGATGCCTATGGTCCGGTTGCGGACAACGCCGGTGGCATCGCGCAGATGGGTGGTCTCGGCCCCGAGACCCGCGCGATCACCGACTCGCTGGACGAGCTGGGCAACACCACGGCGGCAATCGGCAAGGGTTTCGCCATCGGTGCCGCCGCGCTGGCGGCGCTTGCCATCATCGCCGCGTATGTGGAGACAATCTCCTACGCCAACCCGGACTTCGTTCTGCACCTGGCAGATCCCGAAGTGCTGATCGGTCTGTTCATTGGTGGCCTGGTGCCATTCCTCGTCGCCTCGATCACCATGAACGCGGTCGGCGACGCGGCCATGGAAATGATCCAGGAAATTCGTCGCCAGTTTCGTGAGATCCCCGGCCTGCTCGAAGGCACTGCGGAACCCGATACGGATAAGTGCATAGACATTGCAACGAGCGCCGCCCTGAAGCGGATGCTGTTGCCCGGCGTCATCGCGGTACTCGTCCCGCCCGTCGTCGGATTCGGCATTGGTCCCGCAGCTCTTGGCGGAACACTCGGCGGTGGCCTGTTGGCTTGTGTACTGCTCGCCCTGATGATGGCAAACGCCGGTGGTGCCTGGGACAACGCGAAGAAGTACGTCGAGAAAGGCAACCTGGGTGGCAAGGGATCGGACGTACACGCAGCGACCGTGGTTGGCGACACCGTGGGCGACCCGTTCAAAGACACTTCCGGTCCAAGCATGAACATATTGATCAACGTAATGGCGATCGTCAGCCTCGTGATCGCCCCGCTACTCGTTTGAGCCGCTGAGTCGAAAACGAAGAAAAAGCTGGGACAACCAGTGAACCCTCAAGGGAGCCGTCAGGCTCCCTTTTTTTGGCTTGAAATCTTGCGCGCACAATCCGGTCGCGCGGCCGCGTCCTGCCTGCCCCAAACCTTATCGTGCTGCTGCCTGTCCCCGACTTCTGGTGCTGCCTGTCCCCAATTTCCCACTGCCTGTCCCCAACTCATCGCATGATGCTGCCTGTCCCCAACTCATCCCCAACTCATCGGTTGCCGGTGCCAGCGCGCAGCCGCTGCTAGACCTTGAACGGCGGCAGCTTTGGTCGCACCAGCTGATTGCTGAGCGTCACGTACACGGGAAGACCATTTTTGTAGGCGGGGTAATCCTCACCATTGATGAGCGGGGCGAGATAGCGTTTCGCCCTGGCGGTGATACCGAAGCCATCGGGCGTAATGAAATTTTTCGGCATCTTGCGCTCGACGTTTGCCACCTTCGCCAGTTTCACTTCGCCAATCTTCCACCGGTAGGGCTCGTCGCTCAAACGAACGATCGTCGGCATGACGCTGTTCTTTCCAGCGAGCGCAAATTCGACAGCTGCCTCACCCACGGCGTAGGCCTGCGCCACATCCGTGGCGGAGGCCACATGGCGCGCCGCGCGTTGCAGGTAATCTGCCACCGCCCAGTGGTATTTGTAGCCAAGCTTGTCCTTGATCATCGCAGCGATCGTGGGCGCAACGCCGCCGAGCTGAGTGTGGCCGAAGGCATCCTTACCACCCGAGTCAGCAACGAACCGGCCATCCCGGTAGCGCGCGCCCTCGGACACCACGATCACACAATAGCCCGTGCTCGCAACGGTCTTGCGAACCTTGCGGAGAAAAGCCGTCTTGCGGAAGGGTACTTCGGGCAACACAATAATGTGCGGTGGATCGCCGCTTTTTTCCTGTGCGAGCGCGCCTGCAGCGGCGATCCAGCCGGCGTGCCGGCCCATCACTTCGAGAATGAACACTTTGGTCGAATTTTCACACATCGCGGCGACGTCGAGCGCCGCTTCACGAATGGAAATGGCGACGTACTTTGCGACAGAACCGAAGCCCGGACAGGTGTCGGTGAAGGGCAGATCGTTATCCACCGTTTTGGGAATGCCAATGCAGGTGATCGGGTAGTCGAGTGTAGCGCCGAGCTGTGAGATTTTGTGCGCCGTATCCTGCGAGTCACCGCCGCCGTTGTAGAAGAAGTAGCGAATGTCATGGGCTCGAAAAACCTCGATGAGCCGTTGATACTCCCTGGCATTCTCCTCGATGGACCGCAGCTTGTAGCGGCACGAACCGAACGCGCCGCCGGGTGTGCTGCGCAAGCGCGCGATCGCCTGGCGGGACTCTTTGCTGGTATCGATCAACTCCTCTTTGAGTGCGCCGAGAATGCCGTACCTGCCAGCGAAAACTTTGCCAATGCGATCTTTGTTCTTACGCGCGGTCTCGATGACACCGCAGGCCGATGCGTTGATGACAGCCGTCACGCCACCGGATTGGGCATAAAATGCGTTGGGTACTGCCATGAATGTATCAGACTCCCTCGATTACGTGGCGTTTTGAACCGCCGATTTGAAGTGGCCGCCATTTTCCGCGATGCGTGAAATTTGTGCGACAATTTCTCGCGAAATCCGACCAGGCAATTATGAAAATCGTTCTGCACCTTTTCTGGCAGTTGTGCCTTCTGCGACAGAGCCCCGAGCATGTACCAACGCAAGGTTGGTTTATCGCCGCGGTCGTGCTCGGTAATCTGATTTGCAGCGTTTTGCTGGCCATCGCAGGCAACAGCGACCAGCCGCTGCTCGGCGTTGTCACCAGTGTCGTCGTTGGTCAGGCGACTACCGCAGGCCTCGTGGGTCTGGCACTGTTTCTACGCGAACACTCCGACCGGCTGCTGGCAACCATTACCGCCATATTCGGCTGTGATCTCATCATCACTGCCTGTTTCGGCGTTCTCATGCCCCTCACCTCGAGTCTCGCCGACACCGCGCTCAGCATCACCTATCTCGTTTTCCTCGTCTGGTCGATCACCGTCACCGGCTTCATTCTGCATCGCGCACTGTCCACCAATCTCGCGATCGGGATCACGGTGGCAATGGGCATCCTGGTGCTGAGCGTCGCAACGAGTCAAGTCGCCATCGGGTCGGTATGAGCCAGCATATCTATTTTCTGGGCATCGGCGGCACTCTCATGGGTAGCCTTGCGCAGCTCGCGAAGGAAAAAGGGTACCGGGTATCCGGCTGTGACAACGCGCTCTATCCACCGATGAGCGAACAACTCGCGGCCGCCGACATCGAGCTCCACGAGGGATTCGATCCCGCGCAGCTCGACCCGGCGCCCGATCTCGTGGTGATCGGCAATGCCGGCCTCCCGCGTGGTCACCCCGGCATCGAGTACATTCTGGACCAGGCTCTGCCGTTCGCCTCCGGTGCCGAATGGCTCGGTCGTTACATTCTGCCACAACGCTGGGTGCTGGCCGTTGCCGGCACACACGGCAAGACTACGACCGCGAGCATGCTCACCTGGATTCTCGAGCAGGCTGGGCTCGCGCCAGGCTACCTCATCGGTGGTGCGCCCAAGAATTTTACCCGCTCTGCGCGACTTGGCAGTGGGCAATTTTTTGTCGTGGAAGCCGATGAATACGACACATCATATTTCGACCGGCGCTCGAAATTCGTCCACTATCAGCCAAAGACTCTCATCATCAACAATCTCGAATACGACCACGCCGACATATTCCCGGATCTCGCAGCAATCCAGACCCAGTTTCATCACCTGATACGCATCGTGCCGGCGAGCGGCCTGGTTATCGCACCCAGCCAGGACGACAACGTGGCTGAGCTACTGCGGCAGGGCTGCTGGACGCCGGTGTCGCGGTTTGGCCCGCCGCCGACAAAGCAGGCCGTGGCCCAGGACAACGGCGAGAGCTGGAGCGCTGACGTTGAAGTGAGCGACGGCAGCCGCTTCGAGGTTACTTTGAATGAGCAACCACAGGGATGCCTCAACTGGGACCTCCTGGGCGAGCACAACGTCAACAACGCACTCGCCGCGATCGCTGCGGCGAGACACGCCGGCGTCCAGCCGCATGATGCCATCAAGGCACTGAGCTGTTTCAAAGGCGTCAAGAGACGAATGGATCTGATTGCCGAGGTCGGCGAGGTCCGCGTCTACGATGACTTCGCCCATCACCCGACGGCAATCCGCACCACCCTGCAGGGACTGCGCAAAAAAGTCGGCAGCGATCAAATCATCGCCGTGGTCGAACCGCGAACTCATACTATGTCGCTTGGCACGTTGCGGCACGAACTCACAACCTGTTGTGCGCCCGCCGATGAGGTGTATTGGTTCCGCGGTGAAAACATAAAGTGGGACCTCAGCGAGTTGGTACAGGACTGTGTGATCCCCGCCCACCAGCACGACAATCTCGACCGGCTGGTCGACGCGCTGATCAAACTACCACCAAAAAAGCGTCACATCGTCATCATGAGCAACGGCAGCTTTGGCGGCATCCATGAAAAACTGACACAGCGACTCACCGCGTCCGGGGCAGGTTAGCCCCTGCCAGAAAAATCGGATCTTGAGTCGTTAGTCAGCCACCCGTGATCCGGAGTTGAAGATGAAAGACCGATTCATCCTTGTGAGCCTGCTTGGCTTAACCAGCCTGGCTGGATGTACCGACACCGGATTGGTAAAAGCGCTAGCCGTGGCGGAACCGGCAGAACCCGAGACCGGCGAACTGCTCATCGCCACCGTGCCGGCCGGCTGGAAACTCGACTTTTCGACGAAGACGCCGGGCTTGAGAATCGCGGAATATTCCCCTGACGACGGCGCAGAAAAATGGACAACAAAAATAAAACTGGAATCTCTTGGTGGCGACTACCTGCCGGAACCGGTCGATTTCTTCAATTCTTTCGGCGAGGACCAGGAAGAAGTCTGCCCCGATTCGGAAAACTACTCGACGTTTTCAGGCAAGGAGAACGGTTACGATACATCCGTTCACCTGTTTGTCTGTCGACGTAACAAGCTATCGAACATCTCTCTGGTGTCGCTCATCAAAGTGATAAAGGGTAACGAGTATTTCTACGTGATAACCCGCTCCCGGCGAGCCGCACCACTGCCGCAAGACGTAGCAGCCCTCAGCGAAGAAGAGATCGCCGGCTGGTCGCTGTACATCCGATCAATTTCCGTCTGCGACACCGAAAAACCCGAACACCCCTGCCCCAAACCCGCCACCTGATTACCTGCCACATCCGGCCAACCAGCCAACGAGCAAATCGGGAACCCCGAACACGGATCACCGCAAGCCTCGGGGCAGCGCTTCCCGTCAGACCTTGGCCCGAAACACCCGCGGGATTCAGCTAGAAGCTATCATCCAGCATGGCCATCACGGAATTCGATCCGGTCTCCACACTCATCGCAAGCCCGATCGTCTTCGGCAGAATGCGCTCGAAATAAAAGTCCGCGCTGGCGCGCTTAGCGTCTCCGAAGTCGTCAT
>SMVA01306172.1_pt1 | contig 28100 bp, 28 predicted proteins | sample 2456451 | NCBI WGS metagenome assembly SMVA01 (sample SAMN11095933, study PRJNA526329) | marine sediment metagenome | biome: Marine sediment; feature: Surficial sediment; material: Deep marine sediment; isolation source: Hadal surficial sediment | place: Pacific Ocean | collected 2014-05 | depth... | reverse complement strand
CAATGTAAAGCCAGGCCTTGAAGGCGTTGTCGTCGACACCACCACAATTTCTAAAGTAATGCCAGAAATCAACTCTTTGGTTTACAGAGGATATCCTGTTCAAGATCTTGCTGAAACTTGTAACTTTGAAGAAGTGGCCTACCTGCTCTGGAATGGCGAACTTCCCGACATGGGCCATTTAAATCACTTTGTGGCCCAAGAAAGAACCATGAGATCCATCAGTGATGATTTAAAAGAAGTTTTAGGAAAATTCCCCAAAAACGCCCACCCAATGGACACTATAAGAACCGGGGTTAGTTTTCTCGGTATGGAAGACGAGCGGGTTTGGGATAATTCACCTAAAACCAATATGAATAAATCACTAAGACTGATGGCCGCCATTCCTACCATCATTGCTGCTGATTATAGAGTGAGAAATGACAAAGAGATCATTGACCCAAGAGAAGATCTCACTCTTTCAGAAAACTTTTTCTATATGTGTTTTGGTGAAATCCCCAAACAAGAAGTTATTCAGGCCTTTGATGTAAGTTTAATTCTCTATGCAGAACATGGATTTAACGCTTCAACCTTTGCTGCAAGAGTGATCACCTCTACGACTGCAGATATTTATAGTGCCGTTGTTGGCGCCATCGGTGCTTTAAAAGGCCCTCTTCATGGCGGTGCCAATGAACAGGTGATGCATGTGCTTAAAGAAATAGATGATCCGGCCATCGCTAAAGATTGGATGTTAAAGGCACTGGAAGAGAAAAGAAAAGTTATGGGTTTTGGCCACAGAGTTTATAGGAAGGGAGATTCTAGGGTTCCAACTATGAAAAAATACGCCAACCTCCTGGCCGACCTCCTAGGTGAAACCAAGTGGCGAGATATCTCTCAAGCTCTAGAAGATACCATGGTGGAAAAAAAGGGTATCTATCCCAACTTAGACTTTCCCGCCGGTCCTGCTTATTACCTAATGGGATTTGACATCGATATGTTCACTCCTATTTTTGTCATGGCCAGAATCACCGGTTGGACTGCTCATATCATGGAGCAAACCGCAAATAATCGAATCATCAGGCCCCTTTGCCAATATACAGGCGCTGGGGAGCGAAAAGTCACTCCATTGGCCGAAAGATCATAATTTTCATTTAGGAACCCTTAAGGGGTTCCTAAAATTTTCCGATTCGATTTCATGGTGAAATCACAACTTAAATTAATTTTAGTTATTTTAATTCCGCTGAATTTAATTTCGGCCGAAATTGATCAATACCCCTTCATGTTTGAAAACCAAAGAGATGCCTCAAAAGCAATAAATTATAAATTTAACTCTATGTTTAAAAAGTATGTGGAATCTATAAATAAAAAATTAATAAAGCGAAGAAGATGTTCACAGGTAGTCCTAGAAGCAGCAGCTAAGTTGCAAAAAGGAGTTGAGTCTAAAATTGGAAGATGGATTAGGGTAACAAACAAAGTGGATCAAAGACCTCGGGCCATAAATGGCAAAGGCGAAAATTATTATAAAGAAAGTATCTACTATGATCCAAAGGTACCTGATATATGGCCTTGGACCATTTTAAAACAGTTAACTCCCATAGTTAATTTTAATGGGATTTATATTGGAGGAGATAAAATTGGACATATGACGGACCAGGGTTTGGCCATGTATAGAAGATTTATTGATGCAAAAAATGTTGGTAGGAGTGATACAACTGCTGAGAACAAAGCATTTCATTTAGGAGTTTTTTCTGAACTCACAGTACTTGGTGGACATGGTTCTCAGGTAACATCCTTTGGAGACCTTGAAGCAAACTACCAAGGATACAGACTTTATAGGAATATGTGCGAGGGAAAAAATCCCATAATTAAGAAAAATAAAAAGGGTAAATGGACAGTAACTAGAAAAATAGATCTTAGAAATTATGTGACCCCTTATATGAATGAAGTATTTTACGCTAATGTCTATTCAAAGAGTAAAAAAAAGCTTGTTTATAAACATATCAAGAAAAAATATTGCAACGTAAATTACTTTAAGAACTCCCACCTTATGGAGAGGCAAAGTTATTATTTATCAATTGCCAAACCAAGTCCTATGCATAAATACCTAAGACGCAGAATTAAAAAGGGAGAGATTAAAGATAACACCAAAAATCATATCTATCATATTTGTAAGGATCTAATTAAGATTAAGGATTTAAAAAAATAACTTCCAAATTAAAAAGGATTCAATGAAAGTAATTTTTCTATGTTTTTTCAGTTTTTCTATATATGCCGCCGAGGTTGATCACTACCTTTTTATGTATGACAACCAAAAAGATGCTACGCCCGTCTTAAACAAGAGGTTTAACTCCATGCTGGCCGAATCTATCGCCAAACAAAATAAAAACGCATATGTTTCAAAAAAGTGTACCAGTGTGGTAGCAAAGGCCGGTAAGGGTTTCAAACAGGGAACAGAGTCAAAAATTGGCCGCTGGCTCAGAGACACTTATAAAGTGGATCAAAGGCCTCGGTCCATCAATGGCAAGGGCCATTCCTACTATGATGAGAGCATCTACTTTGATCCCAAAGTAAAAGATATCTGGCCTATGACTATTTTAAAAAATTTGGCGCCCATAATTAACGTAGGCGGAGTCTATGTAGGGGGAGATAAAATTGGTCATATGACTGGCGTGGGACTTTCCATGTACACCACATATCTTAGAAGTCGAAAACTAGGAAGAAGTGAAAAAAAGGCGGAACGAAAAGCGTTTAACTTCGGTTATTTGACTGAGATCACTCTTTTAGGTGCTATGGGATCTAAAGTAACCTCCTTTGGCGATTTGGAGGCCAACTATCAAGGTTATAGAATGTTTCGCGACCTATGTGAAAAAAATTATGTTACCAAAAATGATCAGGGAAAATGGCATCTCAGTAAAAAAGTAGACCTAAGAGTTTATATCACCCCTTATATGAATGAGGTCTTCAACCCATCCGTCTATACTAAAAAAAGAAGAAAGTTAGTAGTGAATCATATCGACCAGAAGTATTGCACCGAAAAATACTTTAAAAAGTCCCATCTAATTTCCCGGCAAAGGTATTACAAATCCATAGCAAGGCCCAGTCCAATGCAACTTTATCTGAAAGAAAAAATAAAAAGAGGAAAACTAGACGATCATCTTAGAAATCATATTGTAAATATCTGCTATGAGACGGAATCACCTATTTCAAAGTCTTTAGTTGATTATAAATCTCTCTTCCAGATTTTAATGGCACGCCTTGATGGCCATCAAGATTAATAATATATTTTGAAAACTGTCCATATTTCTTAAACATTTTCCTTAAAAGATTCGGTCTGATTGGGCAAGTAAATCGTTTTTTGTACTTTTTTTCTAAACCTTTTAAATAGCTCTTAACTTTTTTGGCCATGGAAACTTTTTTAAATTTAGAACAATTTATTCCCTCATCCATAGAAGCGTCTAGGTAATCTCTAAAATCGATTTTTTGATTAATGGCCCACTGGTTTTTCACGCAAAGCAGATAGGGCCCAATGACCTTTTTAGATAGCCCTGATAACTCCATAACATCATAATCTTTTTTTAAAATATTGTTCCAAAATCTCATGCCATTAAAATCGGCAGACATATCGCCATAGGACATTACGCCGGTTCCCTTCGCTCCTAATTGGCCATATTCATCTTTAAATCCTTTAATAAAAACCTCATGGATACCTTTTTCCTCCACGTGATAGGTCTTGAAATTGTCATATCCATAACCTAAAAGATGTTCAAATTTATCAAGACCGATTCTATCACCATTAAAATTTAACTCTGGCCCCATAACAATCGGGATAAAGTGAGAGTAAATCTTCATGGCAGGAGATTCTTTAAAGCTCCAATCGCGGTAAAGAGAGTTTTTGGGTTTGGGATGATACCTGTCTATCTTTTTGTTGTGTTCAATCCACTTGGGAAATTTTGAAAGAATCATTATATTGAAATGTTTGCGAAGTTGTCGGTACAACTCTTTTTCCCTACACCCTCTTTTCTGTCGATTTAATTTAAAAGCGACATCTCTTAAAATAGAATTGGCCTTTCTATTGATTAAAATACGTGAATCCTTAAGAGGTCTATATCTATGAGTAAAATTATCGAGTTCCGAAGCGAACAAACCGGTAAATAAAAAATGTTGAAGTACTAAATATATTATAAATTTTTTCATATTTATCCTAAACTTTGCTTGTTTAAAATCAATTAAATTGATTCAACTATTACCGAAAAGATTGTAGGATATAATCGGAGTCCAATATGAAAAAAATGACTAGTTTTAAATACTTTTTTATAGTTTCCTCTCTGCTTTTTCCCTTATTTACTGTTTCCTCCAAAGATAGATTTATGGGAGTAAGGGTTCACTCGAGAATATCTGGTTCTGCAAGGGCCAGAATCAGTAAAAATGCCATTAAGATAATTGATGGCCGCAAGCACTTTTATATAAATGAGAAAAGCCTGCTTAAAAGAGTCAGTCCAAATAATGAGCAGGTTAAAGATTTTATTAAAGATGATCGCTATATGAACCGTGAGGTGGGTTTTTTGCTTGCTCCAAGAGGTACCTATAAGGGAACCACCAAAAAGGCACTGGTTGATTTTATAAACTATATGGACTCTCACCTCAAGCGTTTCCCCTTAAATCAAGTTAAACCCGGGCAGGTTTACGCTGAAAAAAAATTAAAAGAAATTCGAGATCAAGTGGTGGAGCTTGTCTCCAAACAGCTAGACGGAGAATTTCCACGAATGCTAAATACCGACCGGAGAAAAATTAAAAGGCTGACAAGACCCGGGGATGTATTCTTCAAACATAAATACGATCGCCACCAAGGTAGTATGCTAAAATATATGCAACATTTCATTTATAGGTATAGGTCAGATAATCCAGAGTTTATTTATGATATCACCCACCTGGCAATGGGGCTTGGAAACCTTAAGGTTACAGAGTCTTCAGGACATTTAAGAGAAGATGGCAAGGCCCAAGATGTAGGTCAACTAAGAGTTTTAGATATCAACGATCCCCTATTTTTTCCCAAAGGATATGAAAAAAATCTTCAGTATTGGATTTATAGGTATAACAACCAAAAACTTGCAAAAAGGGCCGCAAAAATAGCTGGATTATATGCATCTGCCCCGCCAGATACTTTAATAAAAAACTATACCATCAAAGGCGCTATGACCTCAGCACTTGGGACTACCAAATTTGACCGTAAAGGAAAGGCCCTGTTTGTGGAGATAGGTTTACTGGCCATCGCCAATTCCAGAGCTAAGAAGCTGGGGGTTCTTAAAAACCTGAGAAGGAAATTTTTCTGCTCCTTTTTTGTGGCCTATGCCTTACAGTCAGCTGAGTCAGAAAATCTCCTCTTAGCTTTAGAACGAAAGGGTAGAATTAAAATCCCAAATTTCAAAAAATATACCAACGTCGAAATACTGGCCAAGGATGTAGAAATGTTTGCTAAAAAGCTTAGTAAAAATTTGAGTAGATTTTTAGATAAAAATGTAACATTAAAATATGATGCCAACCATATGACACCAGTGTCCTTTAGGTCCTTTGCCCTGAAAAATACAAAATTATTTTCTCCAGTTGGAAGAATCATTTCGGGGAAAAAGACCAAATAAGTTAGAGGGATTTTAGATAGGTACAGGCCTCGTTATATCCCCGTTCGCAAGACCTTCTAAGGATATTTTTTCCCATGGAAACTTGATTATCCTTGAGGATATGCTTGCCCCAACTAAAACAAGAGGTTTCAATTCCTAGCTGGCAAGCATACATTTGGTAGGTGATCTTAAGCGCCTCATCATTTTTAAAATATTGCTCCAGTTCAAGACAAGAGGATACGTTGCCAAGATCACACCCCTTTTTATGATAAATTATGGATTTTTCCTGGTATTTTTCTCCAAGAAAAAGGCCTAGGTTAAAACACCCATCCCCGATTCCAAGTTCACAAGATCTATTTAAATACTTAACTGCGGTTTGGTATTTTTGTTCGGCCAGTTCATCTAATCCACGGTAGAGACAAACTTCCCCGTCACCTAGCTGGCACGCCTTATGAGCAAAGGGATGGCCCATTTTCCACCCTTTAACATGCAAAAGCTCATAGGCCTTGCGACAGCCTTCTCCATAATCCATAAGACATGAGTTATAAAATGCTTTTAGCGCCATATTTTCATTTTTTCTCTCTTCGCTTAAAATCCCAAGGAATAAACATCCTCGAGGATTTCCTAGATAACAGGATTTTAAAAACTTTTTACGGGAGAGGTTAAATTTTTGAAAGCGAAACAAACTAATGCCGAGGAACAAACAGGCGTTGGAGTCATCTTTTTTGCAGGCCTTGCGAAATAAGGTTAGGGCCGCATTTTCCTCTTTTAAAATATAGCTTCCTATGCCACCAAGGAAACAGGCCTTGATAACTCCATCTTCACAGGCGTATTCCAGTGGAACGAGAGAGTCTAAAAACCTTGCCATATCAAACAAATAAGTCCCTACCTTTAAGCAATTCTCTCGTTTTTCAGGGGTGCAGGGAAGATTTTTTGGTTTATGATTATCAATTATCTTAAAAAAATCTCTCATCTCCTTAAGTAATTTTTTATTGGATATTTTTCCGGTCTCTTCCTCTTTAGCGTATTTTAAGGTGCTGCAATCTTTTCTATAAGTAGAAGCTATGGCAAACACCTCCTGTGCAGCACCTAGCTTTCTATGACAGATATGAAATATCTTGGCATTTCCCGGGATCCCTTCACATCTATCAAAAAGTTTCTCCAGTGCCATTCCTTTGGCCTTGGCCTTCGCTTTTTCAAGATCTAAATCGACCGATTTACCTTTAAACCATAACCACTCTGTCTCGCGATAAAAATTTGGCGCCTGGGCCAGGGTTTGACAGTCCTCTTCGCCATAAAGATTAAAAGAAAGTAAAAATAAAATAATAATTTTAATCATGGGTAAACCTTGTGATATCCCATTTTTGAGAAGGCCCATCAGAGCATTTATTTAATATGATAATAAATTTATCCTTCCCCTCTTGAACATCCAGGCATTTTTCTTCAGCATCATTTAAAATAGATACGTTTTCTGTTTTATCCAACAGTTCCTTATCAATAAGGAAATCGCTGGGGTCGTGTTCATGGATGCCAATGGTTGGTTTACCGCTCTTTGCCGGTTTAGAAGTTCTAAAAAAACCCTTAATCCAGGGCCAAACACCTGTTTCCTTCCTACTGGTACGGTTAATAATATACCAATTTTTGACCCCACTACTTATGGTGGCCTGGCCGCTGGTGTTGTCGTACCAGATTTCCCACTTATCTTTTCCATCACACGCTAGAAGATCTAAGTTGGTGTTTTTAATTTTTATACAACGGTTGTATTTTTTAGATTTAAACTCGTAATGATAAGTCACTGAAGATGAATAGGTGGTAAAAGACCACAATATGGCCAAAAGGATAATTCTCATGAAGCACTCCTTGCTTACCTTAAATTTTAAGAGATTTTGTCAGCTTGCTCAATTTTTTCCTGGTAGAAGGTCTCACCTATTTCGATTTTTTCTCTACCTGTTTTAGTCCGCCATTGGTTGGTATCTCGAAGGGAGTAGACACAACCACAATACATTTGTTGATAGAACTCCTCTCGCTTAGCGATTTCATACATTCTTGAGGATCCACCCTTTTTACGCCAGTTGTAGTCCCAATAGGTTATACCCGGATAATGTGAGGCCGCTTTCTCTCCACAACCATTAATTTGTTCCATATTTTTCCAACGACTGATCCCAAGACTTGAAGAAATTAGTGAAAAACCGTTTTCAAAGGCATAAAGAGCAGTCCTTTCAAAGCGCATATCAAAGCACATGGTGCATCTCTTTCCCCTTTCTGGTTCAAACTCCATGCCTTTGGCCCGATCAAACCAGTTTTCCACGTCGTAATCGGCATCTATAAAAGGAATTCCCATTTTTTCGCAGTAGCGGATATTCTCATTTTTGCGAATTTCATACTCTTTTTTGGGGTGAATATTGGGGTTGTAGAAAAAGACGGTGAGATCCACTCCTGATTCCACCATGGCCTCCATCATTTCACCGGCACATGGCGCGCAGCAGCTATGTAGTAGTAGTTTCTTTTCACCATTTGGGGGCAAAATTTTAGGTCTTTCAGTCATATTTTACTCTTAGCAACAAAAACTTCATTTTGTCGAACCAATTGACAAAAATCCCCTTGAAGTAAGGCCTTTAATATTCCAATATTAGCGACTAAAATCAACATCTTTAATCGGGGATTCTGCTGTGATGAATTATATCGATGATTTTAATCCACTGGGTATTATTGCCATTGATCATCTGGAATTTACCTGTGACTCCTTGGATACTAAAATCAAAGAACTTTTTTATACTTTTGGTTTTGAAAAAACCTATGAAAACAAGGGAAACAAATCTGAACTTTTCTCCCAAGGCCAGGTCAAGTTTTTATTAAATGCTAGTGTTGATTCTCACTCTAGAGAATACTTTAATAAGCATGGTGAAGGCGTTTCTAAAATGTCTTTTCTTGTGCAAGATTGTGAACATGCCCTAAAAACTGCGGATCACCGTGGAGCTGAAGTGATTCACGCAGTTAAAACTATTGAATCAGAACATGGTGAATATAAAATTGCCCAGATTAAGGGTTTTGGCGATGTGGTTAATGAATTCGTCCAAAGTCCTAAAAGACATTACTTTAGACCTGAATACACCCAAGTTGAAAATGATCCAAAAAACAAACCACTAGTCAATCGAGTAGCGCGAATTGATCACCTGACCAATAATGTACCCATTGGCGAGATGGATAAGTGGGTGCAATTCTACAAAGATATCTACGGATTTGTGGAAACAAGATATTTTGAGATCAAGGGTGATAACACAGGCCTGCAATCTAAAGTTGTGCAGCTTAAAAACAACGCTGTGATTATTCCTATTAACGAACCTGATACAAAAAATTCCAAATCTCAAATTCAAGAATTTTTGGATCTTCATAAAGGAGCTGGGGTTCAGCACATTGCTCTTACCTGCGGTGATATTATGAGTACGGTAGGAGAACTCCAGGAACGAGGAATTCAATTCCTAAACATACCTGATACCTACTACGAAGATATTCCAAATAGAAACTTTAGTATTACTGAAGATATTAAAAGATTAAAAGACCTAAGTCTTCTCGTCGATGGAGATCCTGAAGGTTACTTACTTCAAATTTTCACGGAAACTTATATCGGGCCGGCCTTTTTTGAGTTCATCCAAAGAAAAAAACATATGGGTTTTGGGGAAGGAAATTTTCAGGCGCTATTTGATTCAATTGAGCGAGATCAAAAGAAAAGAGGATATCTCTAAACAAAAGGAAATATTATGCATAAACTAGTTGTCACTTACAAAGAACCGGAAAATACTGAAAAATTTGATAAGTACTACCAAGAGGTTCACACTCCGCTGGCCCACAAAGTTCCAGGACTCAAAGAGCTTAGAGTAAATAGAGTATTTGGAACACCAGCAGGTCATTCAGATATTTATTTAATTGCTGAAATGTGCTTTGAAAATAAAGACGATTTTAAAGCGGCCATGAAATCAAGTGAGATGATGGCCTGTGGAAAAGACTTGGGTAACTTTGCCAAAGGCCTTACTAATCTTTATTTTGCTGAAGAAAACACTATGTAGGAGCAGTTGTGGAAAATATTCTAGTAGAACATCCCTACCGTGATAATTCTCAAGTCGCCTTGGTTAAGCTTAATAGACCTAAGGTTTTAAATGCTCTCTCTACTCAACTGATGAGTGAACTGGTGGAGGCCTTTTTTGTCCTTGAAGATAACCCTGAGGTTCGAGTCATTATTTTAACTGGTGACGATCGGGCCTTTGCCGCCGGTGCAGATATTGCCCAGATGGTGGAAGATAATCCCATTGACCAGATCAACCAAAAAAGATTTAGAACGTGGCAACAACTCTCCCTTATAACCAAACCAATCATTGCTGCTGTAAATGGATTTGCGCTAGGTGGTGGTTGTGAGCTTGCCATGTCTTGTGATTTTATCATCGCGGGTGACAATGCTAAATTTGGTCAACCAGAAATTAGCATTGGAACCACACCTGGAGCAGGCGGTACTCAAAGACTTACCCGGGCCATAGGAAAATCCAAGGCCATGTATATGGTTTTAACCGGCGAGATGATGGATGCCTTTGAAGCGGAAAAAAATGGACTGGTGGCCAAAGTGGTTCCAGAAAAAGCTCTCATGCAAGAGGCCTATGAAGTGGCCTTAAAAGTTGCTGATAAAGCACCTGTTGCCGTTAAGCTGGCCAAAGAATCAGTTAACAAGGCCTTTGAAATGTCTCTTCGCGATGCCATGGATTTTGAGAGAAGAAATTTTTACTTAACCTTTTCTTCTAAAGACCAAAAGGAGGGGATGCGTGCTTTCCTCGATAAAAGAAAACCCCACTACCAAGGAAACTAGCATGGGTGATTTTAAATATATAAAATATATTACGGAAGGTCAGACAGCGATAATCTCGATGGATCGCCCGGAAGTTTACAATGCCCTCAACTTTGCTGCTAAAAAAGAAATAATTAAAGCTGTCAAAATGGCCAATAGAGACCCTGATTGTAGATCTATTATTCTGACTGGCGAAGGCAAGGCCTTTTGTACTGGACAAGATCTAAATGATCGAACCATTAGGAAGGATGGAGATAGCGCAGTTGACCTTGGACATACTTTAGAAACTGAATGGAACCCCCTGATTAAGGCCTTAAAGAGTTCTAAAAAGATTATCGTTGGCTCTATTAATGGTGTTTGTGCTGGGGCCGGGCTTTCCATTGCCTTAGCGCTAGATTTTTTAGTCGCAAGGCCTAAGGTGAAATTTATTAGTGGTTTTGCCAGGCTTGGCCTGGCGCCAGATGCAGGCTCAACTTTTGGTTTAACTAAAACGCTTGGGCCTAAGAAAACTATGGAGTTTTTTCTTCTAGGTGAACCACTTATGGCCGAGGAGCTAAAAGATGTTGGAGTTGTTAACTGTATAGCTGACGACCCCTTAAAAGAGGCCAAAGAGCTGGCCCAAAAGATTAATGGGCTCGCTCCCAACTCCGTTACCATGATTAAAACCAATATTAACTTTGCCATGGAAGAGACTTATGAAAAATCCATGGCCAGAGAAACTTACACCCAAAGATTTCTTGGCAATACCAGTGATTATCAGGAAGGCCTAACTGCTTTTTTTGAAAAAAGAGAACCAAACTTTAAAGGAATTTAAAAATGAATCTAGAAGTACGCTATACCAGCGAAGAAGAAATACTATTTGAAGAGATTAAAAACGGAAGAACCTTTGATAAGGGCGACGAACTTCCCCCAATCTATAAAAAACATTTGATGAACCTTTTGTGGATGCAAGGAGATTCCGAGTACGCCGGTTCCCTTGGTTATATGCCTTGGATTGAAAAGGCCCCCACTTTAATGGAAAAAGTCCTGGTAGCACAAATTGTAAAAGATGAAATGAGACATGCCCAAGTCGTATATAAAATCCTGGAAGACCTTGGTGAAGATACGCAAAAACATGTTGAAACCAAAGAACTTGATTTTAAACTAGAAGATGATCTTGCACAAATCGGCTTTAAGCGAATGAAAGATGATTTTCGAGTGAACATTTTTTATTACAATATCACCCACTGGACTGATTTTATTTTATTTAACTTCCTAATGGATCGGGCCGCCGGCCATCAGTTAGAAGATACGCTAGAGTCCAGTTATATCCCATGGAAGGCCGGTCTGGGTGGAATCTATAAAGAAGAGATTATGCATGTTGCCCATGGGGACAAGTGGATAAAAAAGCTTGCCACCGATCCGAATGAAAAAGCATTCTTGCAAGAGAGATTAAATCTTTGGTGGCCTAGAGTTATGAACGTATTTGGCAATGCCAGAGGCTCATCCAATCCAATTTATGTACATCTAGGGCTTAAAAGAAGAACCAATGCCGAAGTTAGGGATGCATTTGTTAAAGAAATTAAAGGGATGGCAGATGAATACGGACTCACCATTCCTGAATACCGACAAGATGATCAACCTGTTTAAAAGGATGTTTTAATGCTTAAAAAAGTATTAGTGATAGGCGCCGGAACCATGGGCCAGGGAATTGCCCAGTGGATGGTGCAACAAGGACTTGAAGTAGAATTGGCCGACGTTGTCTTTGATTTACCAGCAAAAGGTGTGGAAAAGATAAATGAGTCCTGGAAAAGATTGGTGGAAAAAGGAAAGTTTACGGCAGATGAGGTTTTAAACTGGTCAACAAAACTTAAATCCGCCACTCTAGAAACTTTTTCTACTGATCCAGATCTTGTAATTGAGGCCATTGTAGAAGATCTTCAGGCGAAAAAAGCTCTGTTTAATGATGCCGATAAGATGATTGACGAAAAGGCCATTTTCGCCTCCAATACCAGCTCCCTGTCAATTAATGACTTATGTAGCGACCTGCCAATGGCCCGAAAAAGGAAATTTTTAGGTCTGCATTTTTTTAACCCTGTTCCCATTATGAAACTAGTTGAGATCATCCAGAGTAAAGACACCGACCAAGAGGTAATAGATAACTTAAAAACATGGTTTGAGGAAAGAGGAAAAGTGCCGGCCCTGTGCCAGGACTCTCCAGGATTTATCGTCAACCGTGTAGCGAGAAACTTTTACGGAGAACCTTTTAGAATCGTAGGTGATTTCAACCGGGCGAAAATTAATGCTACTGATGCTATTTTACGAGAGGTTGGCGGGTTTAAAATGGGACCATTTGAGCTACTTGATTTAATCGGTATCGATGTGAATTTATCGGTTACTAAATCCGTTTGGGAGGCATTTAAAAAAGCGCCAAGGTTTGCGCCCCATAAACTTCAAGAGGGAATGGTAAACTTAGGGCTTTTAGGAAAAAAGACCGGAGAGGGATATTATAATTATGAAAAATGAACTCCTAGTATTTGCATCAAAAGATCATCCACTTTATAAAAAATTAAAAGAAAATGACCTGCTCACTCACGAACTTAAAAAAGAAGGTCTCGATCCTATTCATGAAAAAAATATTGATATTAAATACATTTTTGATTTTTCTCTAGGAAGGGATGAAGAAAAAGCGCATATTCTTACTCACCTCGCCAAAAAGTTTGAGGTACCGATCTTTTCTGATCTTTCATGCGTTCATGGAGAGCGTATAATAGAACTTTATCCCAGTGTAAAAGGCGCATTTTCTGCTGCCTTTTTAACTCCGACCAATACCTTTGAAGGATATGCAAAAAATGATGAGGATTTTTTAGTCATGGAAAGCTTTTTTCATCTCATAGGAATGAAGCTTTTCAGAGTGGAAAACCCTGGGCATGGATTTACCTTAGGTAGAACCCTATCCATGATCATCAATGAAGGTTTTTTTGCTCTCGATGATTATCTGGCCACTGAAAAAAACATTGATTTGGCCATGAAATACGGGGTGAATTACCCCCTTGGGCCTATGGAGTGGTATCAAATGATCGGCCCTAAACCGGTCTACCAGTTACTTGAAAGTCTTCACCTCACTACCGGAGATAAAAGATATATTCCCGCCAGTGGTTTGAAAGAGGCCTTCGAAAGGGAATAAATTATGGAAAACACTTATATCGTTTATGCCAAAAGAACCCCTATGGGAAAAATAAACGGCGTTTTATCACCTGTTAGAGTGGACGATTTAATGTCCTATCTCTTTGCCGATGTGAAAAACTGGGCCAACTTTGATTTAAAAGAAGTGGATGATGTGATGGTTGGCTGCGCTAACCAAGCGGGTGAAGATAATCGAAATCTCGCCCGAATGTCTCTACTTTTGGCGGGTTTTCCTACGGAAGTCCCAGGCACCACGATTAATCGCCTTTGTGGTTCCTCTCTCGACGCTGTAATCGGCGCTAGCGGAAGAATTTCTATGGGGCTTGCCGATTGTATTGTGGTAGGCGGCGCTGAGAGTATGACTAGAGCACCATACGCCCTGTCAAAAGCGGAAAGGGCCCATGGTAGAGGCCAAAAACTATATGATACCACTCTTGGCTGGCGCTTTCCTAACCCACGCATGAAAAAGATGTTTCCCCTATTTGCCATGGGAGAAACTGCCGAAGAAGTGGCAGATCTTTATAAAATTGGCCGAGTGGAGCAGGATGAGTTTGCCTATAACTCTCATCAAAAAGCTCTTAAATCAGATTTCAAAAAAGAGATTCTTGCCGTTGAAATTGAAACTCGAAAAGAAAAAATTATTGTGGATACTGATGAGTGCCCAAGAGCAGATAGCACCATGGAAAAGCTAGGGAGTCTTCGCGCTGTTTTTAGAGATGGAGGTTCTGTCACTGCTGGAAACTCCTCTCCCATGAATGATGGGGCCAGCTGTGTCGTGGTTGTTTCTGAGAGCTTTCTAAAAAAACATAACCTGACCCCCATGCTTCGCTTAACAGGCGCGGGAATTAGAGGGGTTCATCCAAACACCATGGGACTTGGGCCGATATTTGCCACCAGAAATCTATGTGAGCGGTTTGAAAAAAAAGTAAGTGATTTTGATATCGTGGAATTAAATGAAGCATTCGCCGCCCAGTCTTTGGCCTGTCTGCGAGAGCTTGAACTAGACCCAAGTATTGTAAATATTAAAGGTGGCGCCATTGCTCTTGGACATCCCTTGGGTTGTTCTGGAACCAGGATACTAACGACTCTCGCCTACTCTATGATGGAAAATAAAAATTTAAAACAAGGACTTGCCACCATGTGTATCGGAGTGGGACAGGGAATTGCCTTAAGTGTTGAAAACTGTAATTGAAGGAGAATAAAGATGAAAGATGTAAAACTCTATATTAACGGTGAATTTAGAGACTCAAGTGATGGAACAACCATTGATTCCATTAACCCTGGAACAGGTGAAGTCTACGCCAAGGTTCAGATACCCTCTACAGATGACGTAAATATGGCGGTGGAAGCGGCCAGGGATGCCTTTTACTCAGATGAATGGAGATCTTTTACTCAGGACCAAAGAGCAGACCTGCTGCTTAATATTTCCGAAAAATTAAAAGAGAGAAAAAGAGATTTTATTGAAGCAGAAATCGCTGATGGTGGTGCGGTAGTTAGAAAGGCCAAGGCCGATCTACATAACAGTGCCTCCTTTTTTAAAGTTATGTCTAAGATGGCCCGAAATTTTAAATTTGAAGAAAAAGATGAAAATGCCTCAAGAGCAGGCTTTTCTTCCAACACCCGCATCTATGAACCAGTTGGTGTTTGCGCCCAGATTATTCCCTGGAACTTTCCCCTGCAGATGGCCTGTTGGAAAATAGGGCCAATTCTTGCCACTGGTTGTACTACTGTTTTAAAAACCGCTAAAGAAACTCCCGCCTCGGCGATACTTTTAGCAGAAATTCTACGTGACGCCGGAGTCCCAAAAGGGGTTGTTAATATTATCACTGGGGGAAGAGAGGTAGTTAAACCCCTAGTCTCGAATCCTTTGGTTTCTAAAGTGGCCTTTACCGGGTCCACCGAAGTTGGAAGAGAGATTTTAAAACTGGCCGCCCCGGGAATTAAAAACACGACTCTTGAGCTAGGTGGAAAATCGGCCAATATCATTTTAGATGATGCTGATTTAGATATGGCGGTAGACGCTGCTCTTTATGCCTTTTTATATCATTCAGGCCAGGCCTGTACTTCTGGTACCAGACTGCTCGTTCAAGAGGGTATCTACGAGAAATTTATGAATAGGTTCAAACAACGCGTGGAAGAAATCAAAATTGGCAGAACCGATGATCCTGAAGTTGGATTTGGCCCCATGATCAATGAAAATCAATTTAAAAGTGTGATGAACTACATCGACATCACAGTAAAAGAAGGCGCCAAACTGGTTATGGGTGGCGAGAGGATGACCGGTGGTGATTTTGATAAGGCATATTATATTCCGCCAACTGCTTTTGAAATCACTCCTGATAACACCATCTTTCATGAAGAGATCTTTGGCCCAGTACTGGGGATTACCAAGTTTAAAACAGAAGCTGAGGCCATAGAGCTGGCAAACAATTCAATCTTTGGACTGGCCGGTGCCGTTTGGTCAAAGGATGAGAAAAAGGCCAAAAGAGTGGCAAAAAAAATGGAAACAGGAACCGTCTGGATCAATGAATACCATCTGCTCAATCCGGGAATGCCCTTTGGTGGTTATAAGCAATCAGGAATTGGCCGAGAAATGGGGAGAGAGGGAATTCTCGGTTATCTGGAAGTAAAGCATCTCTGGGAATCAGAATGTAACTCCCGGGATAAAAAGCCCTGGTTTAATCATCTCTGGTAGAATTACAAAACTTAAGGGCCTTAAGACTTGAGGCCCCTTTCACCATTTTTTTAAAACAAAATTCAAATCCCTCGTCGACATCTTTGCAAAAAGCGAGGGACTTTTCTCTGCCCCAGTGGGTGGAAGATTTTTTAAAACAAAACAAAAAATCCTCGCCAGCATCCCGGCAAAAATTAATAGTTTTGGTTCTCGATTTATACTTACCTCTTAAAAATTTGAAGCAATCTAAAAATCCAGACCGCAGTCCCAGACACTTTTGCACTGATGGACTTTGCGGATTAGTTTCATGGGCGGCGCTAAAACATTCTTTAAACCCCTTGTCGGCCCCCACACAGGACCGTACCCAAAAGTTATTCGCCTCTAATTGAGTCAACTTTTTATAGCAATAATTAAATTCCTCTCCCGCTTTGGAACAAATATAAAGCGGATCTTTACCACGAATATTTCCCTTAAGGGTGAGGTAACATTTTAAAAATCCATCGCCAGAGCCCAAGCACGCCTTAAGTCCCTCTCTTGGGCCAAGGGAGGTGAAGGCCGCTTCAAAGCAATTTAGCAGACCTTGATTGCTTCCACCTCGCCTAGAACAAAGCTTAATTCGCTCTATAGGATTTGGAATAGTTCTTTTGGCAAAATCAATACAGGTTTTGAAATCTTCCCCCGCATTTAAACAGGCCAAAGCTGCCTGTTTAAAAGGCATATCCCTGATGGCCTGGTTCAAACAAGCAGAAAAACCTACGCCCGCTTTTCTGCAAGTTTTTATTACCATTTTTTTAGTCATGGTCCCCTGCAAAGACTTGTAACACCCTTCATTGCCCATATGGGCATATCCGAGTATTGGCATTAATAGGATGAGCAGCTTAATCATGGTGTCTTATCGTCCCATTACCGCTAAATCTTTAAATTTCTGGTGGAATCTCATAAGGATCCCCGCCGACTTTTAATTTTAATTCCTGATAAGGGGGGGAAAGGGGTACGAAGTAATAGTTTTTACCACTTTTAAAACCTGAAATAGTAACGGTTTTATGGCCATTTTTAGGAATTGCCACAAACTTAGCATAACTTCCTCCCTCCTCTATCACTTTTCCATAAATGCTCGAGAGGGACTCATTCTTTATAATAATCGTAACGTCTTTGTTAGCTTTAGTGGGCGAGATTACGTGAATTCTTTTTGGGGTTACTTTGATAATAAAAGTATAGGATGTTCCAATTGCCAACACATTAGGGGGCATTAGCATTAATATAATAATTACTATTTTCATCTCCCTATTTTATCCCCTATGGCCCTTATATACATTTGGAATTAATTTCCCCCTAAGGCATTGGATCTATAAATAGCTGAAAACCTGTCGAAAAAGAATCATGTTCTTTAAAAAAAGATCCCCACTAGAGATAAAAAGACAATTTAGGTTGGACTTTTTCAAAAATTCTCTCCATGACTGGATATTGAAAGACCCATGCATTAAATACTCATTTGATGTCTTCTTTAATTCATTTAACCGGGAGCTCTTTGAATTTTTCACCCAGGACAAAAAACTCATGATGGTTCCCTCTAGAGGAAAATATGCCTGTGCCATTCCCCATACAGGAAGGTATCACCTTGTTTTAATCTATCCCGACCTTTTGGGCCTTTTAAAATCTAAACACTTTCGCCAAGGCCTCTCAATTTTGGCCCATGAAGTAGGACATATTTTCTTAGGACATAGTGATCGAAAGATTGATCCTATAGATGCCCAATACGAGGCGGATTATTTTTCTTATCTTCTAGGTTATGGAGAAGAATTGACTTTTTTTTTAAAAAACAGGGAAGATGTTCCTGAATGTAGCAAGAGACTGGATAAGATCTTAAAAATCACAACAAAAGAAGGGCCTCGCTAAGCTCTTTTATTTCATCGCGATACCTCGCCGCATCTTCAAACTTTAATTCCTTGGCGGCATATTTCATATTTTCTTTTAACTCTTTGATCCGAGCTTTGATCTTTTCAACGCTAATATCTTCTGGCCCAAAGACGGCCTTTTTTGCCCGGGACCGCGTGGATTTTGCTCCTCTTAAGGTCTCTAAAACTCCGCCATAAATATTTTTAGAGATGGTCTTTGGCGTGATGCCATTATCCTCATTGTATTTTTTTTGAATGGCCCGTCTTCTATTGGTTTCAAGAATTGCCTTTTTCATGCTTCCAGTTTCTTTATAGGCAAATAAAATAACCCGTCCCTCAGCGTTTCTAGCGGCCCGTCCAATGGTTTGAATGAGGGAGCGCTCGGATCTTAAAAACCCTTCCTTATCAGCATCCAAAATTCCCACCAGGGTGACCTCTGGAAGATCAAGTCCCTCTCTTAAGAGATTAATCCCCACTAAGATATCAAACTCCCCTTTTCTTAGTTCTTGCAGGATTTCCATTCGCTCAAGAGTTAAGATATCTGAATGCAAATACCGAACTCTCATTCCCGAGGCCTCATAAAACTTGGTTAGCTCTTCTGCTAGCCTTTTAGTTAGGGTCGTTATTAAAACCCGTCCCCCGGCCTTAATATCCCGTTTGGCCTCAACGAGCATAATATCTACCTGGTTGGTAGCATCTTTTATTTCAATTTCAGGATCAAGCAGCCCTGTAGGCCTTATGATTTGCTCGGCAAACTCTCCCTTTGTTTGGGACAGTTCATAATCTCCTGGAGTGGCGGAAACGTAGAGCACCTGATCTGTTTTATCTTCAAATTCAGAAAACTTTAAAGGCCTGTTATCAAGAGCACTAGGAAGCCTAAATCCATAGTTTACTAGGTTTTCTTTTCTTGATCTGTCCCCGTTATACATGCCTCCCACTTGGGATACGGCAATATGGGATTCATCGATAATGAGCAAAAAGTTCTTTCTAAAATAATCAAGCAGGGTTGGCGGTGGCGCTCCTGGAGGAAGGCCGGTGAGGTGTCTGGAATAGTTTTCTATTCCCGAGCAAAACCCCATCTCCTCCATCATTTCAAGGTCTAGTAGAGTTCTCTGCTCTAGCCGTTGATTTTCTACCAGCTTATCCTGCTCTTTAAGCTCTACTAGCCTATGTCTTAGTTCTTTGCGTATGGATTTTATGGCCCTTTTCATTTTTTCATCACTGACTACGTAGTGAGATTTAGGAAAAATAGTAATGTGATCTAGGGTGTTTAAAATTTTTCCCCGCAGTGGATCTACAATATGAATGCCTTCAACTTCTTGATCAAAAAATTCAATTCTGATGACATTGGAATCTTCATTGGCGGGAAACACTTCAACGGTATCTCCCCGAACTCTAAAAGTTCCCCGGGAAAAATCAATATCATTCCTTTCGAATTGAATTGCTACAAGATCCTGGAGAAGCTTATCCCGATCAATAATATCCCCGGTAAACAAATTCAACTTTTGTGCCTCATACTCTGCCGGATCCCCAATACCATAGATGCAGCTAACTGAGGCCACCACAATTACATCATCACGGGATAAGAGGTTTCTAGTAGTACTATGTCTGAGTTTATCTATTTCCTCATTGATCGAGGCGTCTTTTTCAATATAGGTATCACTCCCCACCACGTATGCTTCAGGCTGGTAGTAATCATAATATGAGACAAAGTATTCAACGGCATTATCTGGGAAGAACTCTTTAAACTCTCCATAGAGTTGAGCTGCAAGAGTTTTATTGGGGGCCAACACCAGAGTTTTCTTGCCAAGGTTTTTTATTATGTTGGCCATGGTAAAGGTTTTACCGGAGCCGGTTACCCCAAGAAGAGTCTGACAATGTTTACCCTCTTTATAGCCTTCTGTCAGTTCTTTGATGGCCTGGGGTTGATCACCAGTGGGTTTAAACTTTGATTTAAGATTAAAGATCATTACTTATAATGCCAAGAATAGGTCCCGTCGGGATTATCCTTAACTACAATTCCCGCCTCATTTAGCTTGTCTCGAATTTGATCACTTTTGGCCCAGTCTTTACTCGCTCTTGCTTCTTTTCGATCTTTAATCAACTGTTCCACTTCCCCATCAGTAAGCGTTTCACTAGATTCACAAAGGGCCTTTCGGGCACGATTGATATGTCTTAGTACTTGCTCATAATTTTGGTAGAGAAGTCCGGTGGCACTTGAATAGAATTTAAGCAGTGATATTATATCACTTGCCAATTTTTCACTTATTCCCTCTTTGCAACTACTGATAAATTCCCGGTTAAAATATCTAATTAAGGAAAAAAGCTCTGAGGTAGCACCTGGTACATTAAAATCATTGCTGATTTCGGCCTCTATTTTTGAGCGGGAACTAGCGACTTGATCAAAGTCCTTTTGACTTTCTCTCTCACTTCTTGGCATCTCCATCAATTCTTTATAAAAAACATGTAGTCTTTCAATTTCACCAATGGCCCGATCAATGACACTTTCCGTCCAGTCCATTTTTGACCGGTAATGGGCCGAACTTAAGATATGTCTTAGGATCTCTCCAGAATAAGTTTCAACAAAAGATCGAATGGTAATAACATTCCCAAGAGATTTAGACATTTTTTCACTGCCAAAGTTTAAAAACTCATTATGGCACCAATGATCAGAAAAGGTGCACCCATTGGCCGCTTCCGATTGGGCGATTTCATTTTCATGATGGGGAAACATAAGATCTATTCCACCATGGTGCAAATCAATTTCATCCCCTAAAAATGTCTTGGCCATGGCCGAACACTCAATATGCCAACCAGGTCTTCCTGCTCCCCACGGGGAATCCCAAGAAGGCTCTCCCTCTTTGGCAGGTTTCCATAATACAAAATCACAAGGATTTTTCTTTCTAGAATCCACTTCAACACGTTTACCGAATTGTAGATCTTCTATTTTTTTCAGTGATAGCTTTCCATAATCTTTAAAAAGCGGAACGTGATAAAAGACTTCTCCATCGACCACGTAGGCAAATCCCTTATCCTCCAAGGTCTTAATCATATCGATGATTTCGTCCATGGTCTCACTAACTTTTGGCGTGTGTGTGGCCGGCAAAAGATTTAAGGAGGCCATATCTAATAAACACTCATCGATATATTTTTGAGAAAGAACGAGTGGGTCCACTCCCTGCTCATTGGCCCGCTCAATAATTTTATCATCCACATCAGTGAAGTTGCGAACAAAGTTCACCTCATATCCGGAGGCCTTAAGGATTCTAAAAATTAGATCTCCCACCACGAGTGCGCGGGCATTTCCTACATGGAGTAAATCATAAGTGGTAGGGCCACAAGAATAGAATTTTACTTTACCTTTTTCCAGGGTGTTAAATTTGTCTTTGGATCTAGTTAGGTTGTTATAAACGGTAATCTCTTTTACTGACATAGTTTTGCCTCTTTGAGATTTTGTATCATTAAATGGACTTTTAGAAAACTATGGGGTGGTAAGATTTGAAAACTGAGCATCAATTTTAGTCTTAACCTGCATCTTATCTTCGCCACCGGCCAGAGCGATTTCTTGAGCTAGCAGGTCTCTACATTGTTCAAGCATCTTCTTCTCACCAAAGCTTAGATTTTTAATCTTTTTAAGCAGAAATAAGGCCCGGAGAACTTCCGCAATCTCTGTAAGAGATCCGGTCTTAATCTTTAGCATATACTCACGGTATCTTCGGTTCCAAGTAGAGTTATCTACTTCTACGTCTTGATCCTGAAGTAGGTTAAAAACTTCACCAATTTCATCTTGAGAAATAAGACCTCTGATTCCTTCTTTTGACTCAGTAGGAACCATAACAGTCATGCCATTAGAGATAATTTTAAGAACATAAAACCGTGTTTGAGTGCCAACGAGTTCACGCTCTTCAATGTCAGAAATTTGACCTACACCGTGCCCTGGACATACTGCGTAGTCTCCAATTTTAAACATCTTAACCTCCCAAACAATTGTTTCAATGTCCTAATGTACAGGTTTAAGGCCCCCGTTTCAACATCTCATGTAATGTTTACCTTATAGTTGTCGGGTTAAGACCATGTAAATCACTGAAATTAGGTGTTTTTTAGAAACGATCCATGACTTCATTCTTATCGAAAAAATATGCGATTTCTCTCTCAGCAGAGGTGGGTGAATCCGATCCATGAACTGCATTGGCCTCAATAGACTTGGCATATAGCTTTCTTATGGTTCCTTCTTCAGCATCAGCTGGATTGGTGGCGCCCATAATCGTTCTATTTTTCTCTACAGCATTATCACCTTCAAGAACCATAAGCATTACCGGCCCTGAGGTCATAAAAGACACTAAAGAACCAAAAAAAGGTCGTTCTTTATGCTCAATATAAAAGCCTTCGGCCTTTTCTTTTGACAGGTGAGTCAATTTGGCCGCTGCAACTCTTAGCCCTTCTGATTCAAATCTGTCGATTATTTTTCCCATTACGTTAGCTTCAACAGCATTGGGCTTTATAATGCTAAAGGTTTTTTCCATTTTTCTACTCCGCTTAAAATAATTACTTTCTGGCTTTTAGCACCTTTTCCATAATTTGTCCAAGGTCTGCCGGTGATCTGGAGATGTGAATGCCACATTCTTCCATTATTTTATATTTGGCCTCAGCGGTGGTCTCTCCCCCTGAGATAATGGCCCCGGCGTGCCCCATTCTTTTACCTGGAGGCGCGGAGGCCCCAGCGATAAAGGATACAACGGGTTTTGACATATTTTTCTGAATCCATCTGGCCGCTTCTGTTTCTGCGGTTCCTCCGATTTCTCCAATCATAATAACTGCATCTGTATCCGGATCGGCCTCAAAGAGAGTTAAGATATCGATAAAGTCCATCCCCGAAACCGGGTCTCCACCAATTCCGACACAGGTGGACTGGCCAATTTCTCTTTCCGTTAACTGATACACTGCCTCATAGGTTAGCGTTCCTGATCTGGAGATAACCCCTACTCTTCCTGGCATATGGATATGGCCTGGCATAATGCCAATCTTACTCTCACCTGGAGTGATGATTCCCGGGCAATTTGGACCAATCATTCGCGAGTTGGAGCTATCTAGGGCCGCTTTTACCTTCACCATATCCAAGATAGGAATACCTTCAGTGATACAAACGATTAAAGGAATCTCCGCATCTATACATTCCAAAATAGCATCTGCGGCAAATGGAGGTGGTACAAAAACCATGGCGGCATTGGCGCCAGTTTTTTCCACCGCCTCGTAGGTAGTATTAAAAACCGGATAACCTTCATGCATGGTTCCACCTTTTCCTGGAGTAACTCCTCCAACAAAATTTGTTCCATAGTCCCTTGATTGTAGAGAATGATAGGTTCCCTGCTTGCCGGTATATCCAATAGTGATCAGTTTAGTTTCTCTATTTACTAGAATAGTCATTTCCTACTCCTCTCCCTTTGCTGCTTTAACAACTTTTTTAGCAGCATCGTCCAATTCTTTAGCAGTAACGATATTAAGTCCGGACTCTTCAAGGATCTTCCTTCCGATGGCAACATTGGTTCCTTCAAGCCTTACAACGAGAGGAACTTTTATGCCAATCTCTTTGGCAGCTCCCACAATCCCCTCAGCGATGATGTCACATTTCATGATCCCGCCGAAGATGTTAACTAAAATTGCCTTAACATTTTCATCTTCTAGAATGATGGAAAATGCTTTTTGTACCGTCTCTTTGGTTGCCCCTCCCCCTACATCTAAAAAGTTAGCGGGCATTCCGTCGTAGAAGGTAATGATATCAGTTGTGGCCATTGCCAGACCGGCACCGTTGACTAGACAGCCAATATTTCCATCCAGCTCAATATAGCTAAAGCCTAAACCAGCAGCTTCCATCTCTTTGGCGGACTCTTCTGCTGGATCTCTTAGTCTTTCAATCTCTGGATGTCTGTACAGGGCATTATCATCAAAGTTTAATTTTGCATCAAGCGCCATAATCTCCCCAGATTTGGTTTTAATAAGGGGGTTGATTTCCGCGATGGTACAATCACACTGAGTATAAAGATTATAAAGGCCTTCAAAAAATTTAGTGGCCTCTTTAACTTGATCTTTTTCTTTAATACCGATTCCGTAGGCAAGCTTTCTTCCTATAAAGGAAGTGAATCCCACAGAAGGCTCGACTCCTACCTTGATAATTTTTTCAGGTGTTTCCTCGGCCACTTTTTCAATATCCACTCCGCCTTCTTTAGAGGCCATGAAAGTTATTTTATTGGTAGAGCGGTCAAAGACAATGCCAGCGTAGTACTCGTGTTCTATTTCACAACCTTCTTCAATAAAGACTATGTTTACTTTTTTACCTTCAGGCCCGGTTTGATGGGTTACGAGCGTGGAGCCTAAGATATCTTCGGCGTATTTTTTTACCTCGTCTAAAGACTTAGCAACTTTTACCCCGCCGGCCTTTCCTCTGCCACCTGCATGGATTTGTGCTTTAACAACCCAGACGTTTCCGCCGAGTCCTTTGGCAACTTTTACTGCCGCCTCTGGGGTTTTGGCGATATCTCCGTGGAGAAGTTTCATACCAAATTTACGCATTAAATTTTTTGCCTGATATTCATGGATATTCATAGTTAGGGTAACTCCTAAGGGGTCTTAAAATTTTCGTTTATACTAATCCTTGGGTATTTGTTGTTCTAGGTGTATTGCATCATAAAAGCTAGGATTGCTCAAAAGAATTGATCTTATCTAAGAGCAGACCAATTTCTTTTTCGGCCCTCCCCTTAAAACCTTTAGTTTTTTTCAAAAAATATCTGGACAAACGGCCTTTAGGGGCAGGTCCAAGTATCTTGTACTTTTTGGTTTTCACCACCATATCACTAACCATCTCACCAATATGGCGTCCATAGAGATAAAGTTTTTTATATTCATCTGAGTTTTTAGCACCCGACTTATAAACCTCTCTCATTTCCAGAATTAAGGAGCGAAGCATGGAACCTAAAAACTGATTATATTTATGTTCAAAATTCTTAATGCTTTTACCATATTTAATATCCCCCAAGGTGTCTTGATATAAAACATCCACCTTGGTGAGGACTGATAAAAAGGCCTGCCATTTTTCCAATCTTACGCGATAAGGCCCAAGCCTTTTGGCCATTAACTGCTTTTTATAATCGCTTAATTTTTTAGTAAAGGCCTCAAGTTTATCCTTGGTAAAAAGGATTTCGCCTTTAAGCGTAAATCCCTCGCTTCCGAGAGGTTCCCCCCTCATTTGCTTAATAAACCTATCTAATTTTTCTTTAGGGCCTAAAGATCTGGCGATTACTTTATAGGTGTATTTACCGGGAACTATTTTAGTTCCATACTCTAACTCAAAGGTATGAAATCTCGCCCAATTCTGCTCTAAAGTTGCTTTTGAGCTTACCCGTACTTTTCTGGTGCCAAGAATTTCTCCATCTACAGAATTTAAAACCAAATGGACGCGATATGGGCCTTCTCTTCCCGTTGCCAGCCACAACTCTCTTCCATCCTGGGAAAGGATCATTTCTCCCTTAAAGCTCTGATTTACAACCAGACTTTTTAAACGGGAGAGAGCACTTGGTTCAAGCCTGGTAAATGGAAGGTATCTTTTAGGTGGTATGGTTAGGAAATAGTAGATAAAACCGATCACCATAAAAGGGATTAAAAGCAGGGTATATTTAAAAGAAGATTTTTTTACCTCAGGTTTAGGTGCTTCTACTACCTCTTCTTTAATTTCAACTTTATCTTCTACAACTGGAATGGGGGGAGTGGGATCAAATTCTTGCAGATCACTAATATGCATCCAGTTATCGAGCCCCTGCTTCCAAACCTGGTCCTTGCCACCGATCTCTTCTCTTTCCATTTGACTTAAAAGTTCTCTATGGGTGAAAGGGCCGGTGTGGTGTCCCTTTTTTAGAAGATACCAAGTGCGTACTCGTAAATGTTCCCTAGAAGCCTGTATTTCTATTTTAAAACCCTCCAATTATTCATTCTAAATTGCAGGGTGATACTATTCCAATGGTTTTTTTAAAAAATTAGCGAGAACTTGCACGCCTGAATCTATCGCCTCCACTCTATCTTTGATATCAAAGAGCATATCCACATGCCTAAAGATCTTCTTAGATTCTTTTTGCACAATATCAATCTCTACATTGAAATGCTTGGCCTTATTGAGGGTGATTCTCCCAATATGATGCTCCTCATTTTCAATTTTTACGAAATAATCTTGAGGGTATTCTTCCATTCAGCTATGATCCATCTTTTTAAAGGAGCAATTAATGAAACTTATAATATTTTCCCTATTACTACTATCTCAACCAATTTATGCTGCAAAGAAAAAAAAGTGTTATTACACCACTACTGGAAGTGACATCACGGTAAAATTCACCGCCTTTAAGACCTTTATGAAGCTAGGTGTTGGAGGTTCATTTAAAAAAATCACACTAGAAAATAAAGTTAAGGGAAAAACCATTATTAAGGCCGCAACTGGGATTGAAGCTAAGATTGATACCAACTCGCTAGATACCGGTGATGAAGGTAGAGATGTTAAAATTAAAAAGTTCTTCTTTTCCACCATGGAAGATGGGCCAGAAATCGAGGCAGAGATAAAAAAGTTCGATACTAACAATGATCTCCTTATGCTCGAAATCGAAATAAATGATGAAGAGATGACCATTCCTCTTAATTACACTATCAAAAATAATAAACTAGTGGCAAAAGGCATTATTGATATTTTTGACTGGGATCTTGGTGATAATCTAAAGTCCCTCAATAAGGCCTGTAGTGAAAAGCATGAAAAGAAAACCTGGAACGATGTGGAAATTGAGCTGACAGCTAAATTTAAAAAGATCTGCAAATAAACCTAACTGCTCAGGTAAACTATCTTTGAAATTTCCAAAATTTAATGATTAACTTTTTTTATGAAGTTAATCATTATTTTTTGCCTAAATTTATTTTTTATCACCAATTCTTTTGCCGGAGGAGCGATCATCTATGAAATCGCTGTTCCCGATAACGGTTGGTCCTCGGCGGGACGAGCGGCCAATGCCAATGACTCCTCTACCATCTTTGGAAATCCCGCGGGGATTTCTAATTTAGATAAAGTAGAAGTTATGATTGGACTTCAGCCTAAATTTTTCAGTGCCACCTTCAACTCCGAACAAGAAAACATTGATTTGAATGAGTGGATTCCAGGTTTCAGTGCCTTTTGGGCCACTAGAATTAAAAAAGATTTTCATTTTGGTATAGGAATACTTTCCTTTATGGGAATGGGAATTGATTATGGAGAAGATTGGGCCGGGGCCCGATATGTCACCAAGGCGGGACTTGCTACTTTTGATGTTGTCCCCGCCTTTTCTTATAGGGCGGAAAAAAATTGGTACATAGGGCTTGGAGCTGATCTTTTGTGGGGAAAATTCGTACAAGAGCTTAAAACCATTACTAATAAAAAAATAGAATTAAGTGATGGCGATTTTGGATTTGGTTGGAATGTAGGCCTGCTCTGGCTGGCCTCTAAAACTACCAGAGTTGGTGCAAAATATCGCTCTCAGGCCAAATTCAAATTTGAATTTGAAGCAAATGGACTTAAACCTAGTTTAGATATGTATGTCCCTCAAGAAGTTATGCTCAGTAGCTACAGCGAGCTTGGTGCGAATTGGACTTTAATGGCCAGTGTAGGTTGGCAGGATTGGTCTAAGTTTGGAAATATGACCGTTAATTTTGGACTTCTTCCAGATATTCTCGACCTTAATTTAAAAGATACCTGGCATGTTTCAATTGGCGCTAAGGTAAAAACCGGTGAATATGGCCATGTAACTTTTGGTTTTGCTTATGATACTTCTGCAGTAGAAGACGTTAATAGAACCTTGGTAATGCCCTTTGACCAACAAATAAGAGCGTCAGTTGGCTACCTGTTAGAGGTTAATAAATTAAGTGAACTATCCTTTAACCTAACT
>SMVA01263549.1_pt1 | contig 28138 bp, 25 predicted proteins | sample 2456451 | NCBI WGS metagenome assembly SMVA01 (sample SAMN11095933, study PRJNA526329) | marine sediment metagenome | biome: Marine sediment; feature: Surficial sediment; material: Deep marine sediment; isolation source: Hadal surficial sediment | place: Pacific Ocean | collected 2014-05 | depth... | reverse complement strand
CGAATCCGCCAGCCGCCACAATTTTTCTCAATTGCCAACGCCTGTTTTCCCTGGGCCGGACGCTTTTACTTTTCAGCATCCATGGCAGGCCGAACAAAAGAAAATAGTAAAGGAAAATCCAGAGTTCAGGCGGCGTGGCGACATTCAAGGAAGTGTAGGGGAGGCTGGCCACGAAGGTGGGAACCGTCAAAAATATTTTTGCTATCGCGCTCACCAGAAACATCACCCCCTGGCCGGCCGCCAGCCACACCATGCCCAATGCGGCGCCAAGCAGGGTCAAGGGAATCAGGATGGAAGCCAGAGGAACCATCAACAGGTTCAAGAATAAACCGACGGTGCTGATGTGGTTGAAGTAAAAAATCAGGAGGGGCAGAGTGCCCAGTGTGGCCGCCAGGGAAACAAATGCGGTGCCGTATAAAAAATCGATTACCGTGTGGGGCTTATCTTGCCATGCTGGGTTTCGGCGAAACACCCTTCGATACCAGGGCTGTTCTCCCATCCGGTCGACGGCATCGCCAACCGGACTGCCGGCAAAATGAATGGCGCAAAGAATGGTGAGCAGAGCCAGGAACGAAAGTTGAAAACTGACGCTCAACAAAGTATGAGGATTCCATAGCAGGATGGCGAACGCCGCCAGCAGAAGCGCGTTGAACAAATGTTTCTCGCGGTTGATGATGATGGCGATCAAAACCAGAATCACCATCAGGCCCGCGCGCAGAGCGGAGATTTTGGGGCCGACCAGGTTCATGTAAAACAGGACGGGAAGCAGGCACGAGCCGGCGGTTATTTTTCGGGCCCACCCGGCCAGCGCGGCTGCGGGAAACTGCCGCCATAAAAAGCGGAACACCAGGGGGTACAGCACGAAGTAGCTGGTGTCGGCCACAAAACCGATATGCAAACCGGAAACCGCCATCAGGTGGGCCATTCCGGTATCGATATATGCCTGGCGCAAGTCCTCGGACAAGAATTGTTTTTCACCCAGGACCATGGCTTTCAACAGAGCGGACGCGTCCGCTGGCAGGGTGTGGTCGAAAACCGCCATCATTTTTTCACGCATGCCGGCCCGCATGGCAAAAAGCGGATGCAACGCGCGCGCTCCCCGCTTGTGGATGGCAGTGCTTTTGGCCACCCCTCCTAAAACGTGAATCCCCAGGGTGCGCAGGTGCTGTTGGTAATCGAAATTCCCAGGATTTTTAAAATTCCGCGGGCGTTTCAACTTGATTCGCAGAAATTCCAGGCGGTCCCCCGCGTGGTAGGCGTTGGAGGGCTGGTACAAAGTGATGCGGGCGCGGCCCTGGGTGGCTTGCGAATGGTCTCCGTAGGCAATGGTTTCCAACTCGATCAGGTATTGAATTTTTTTCGGGAATATTTTTGGAGATTCGGCCAGCACGCCAATGACGTTCGCCCGCTGGCCTTCTTGCAACAGGTTCAAGATATGGTTGGCAGGACGGAACCGATCCTCGAGGCCCGGTGCGGCCAGTCCCACCGGTAAAAACAACCCAAGCACCAGCCATTGCACCCGGGATTTTTTTTTGGATCGCCCAAACAGGAAGAGGCCGGCCAGCCCCGCCAATACCGGCAGGAAAAAAGGCAGGATGAATTGTTGCGAAGCCGGAAACACAGCGGTCAGGCCTGCCGCGTACATCAGAAAGAAGGGCAATAAGGGCAACATGGACGCTCCGCTGAAAGGAGTCATTTAGCTCCCTCTTTGTGAAGAGGGCGGGGGGTGATTTTTCTTTGTCATGCTGAGCCTGGCGAAGCATGACCCCAGGGCTTCCTATCCCATCACCCTGCGACAAGCTCAGGGTGACAAAATTCCCATGGCCCCCTTCAAGAAGGGAGAATATTTCAATTGCAAAAATTCAGGAACGGGTTTTTCGAGTCGGAACCAGTGTCAGGTCGATTTGCCTTTTGGCGATGTCCACCCGTGTCAGGCGCACTTTCACGGCATCGCCGATCCGGTACTTGAGGTGCTTGTGCTGGCCTTTCAGCATGTGCTCGTGCTCATAAAAAACGTAGTAGTCATCGCTCAAAGAAGAAACGTGGACCAGCCCTTCCACGAAGACTTCATTCAATTCCACAAAAAATCCGAAAGCGGTCACGCCAGAAATGATGCCCGTGTAAAGGGTGCCGACCTTGTCGGCCATGAACTGCGCCCGCCGCAAATCGTTGATCTCCCGCTCCATGGCCTGCGCCTTGATTTCCGCATGGGACGACTGCTCGGCGTATTCCGCGCTCTGCGGCAGGAGGCGTTTTTTCTCCTTGAGGGAGCATTTTCGTTTGGCGGGAAACATTTTGATCAGCCGGTGGGTGACCAGGTCCGGGTAACGGCGGATGGGCGACGTGAAGTGCGTGTAGTGGTCGAACCCCAGGCAGAAATGTCCGGGGTCCTTTTCCGAATAAATCGCTTTTTTCAGGGAACGCAGAAGGACAGTGTTGATGGCGCGTTCCTCCGGCCGGCCTTGCACTTTCTGCAGAAGACGGTGCAGATGAGTCGATTTCACCTGGCGGATCGCAGGCAATTTGTGGCCGAAATCCTGGGCGAACTCCTGAAATCGGTGCAATTTGTCCTCATCCGGCCGTTCATGAATGCGATGAATCGCCGGCACGTTTTTCTCGTGGAGATGACGGGCCACCACGCGGTTGGCGGTCAACATGAATTCCTCGATGAGTTCATGCGCCTCATTGTGCTCCGACTTGCCGATGGCGGTCACTCGGCCTTCGGCGTCCAGCAGAATTTCCGGCTCGGGAATGTTGAAATCGACACTGCCTTCCTGGAACCTTCGCTTGCGCAAAGTTTGGCTGAGCTTGTGCATGAGTTGCAGGGTGGGCAACGCGGATTTGATTTTGCCGCGCGCGTTCCCGTTTGCCAGCAAGGTGGCGACCTGGTTGTAGGTGAAGCGGAATTGACTGCGGATGATGGAGGGGAACACCTCGCAATTTTTTACCTCGCCGCTTTCGGTGAGTTCCATGCTCAGGCTCAGGGTCAACCGTTCGACTCCGGGTTTGAGACTGCAGATATCGTTGGACAGCTGGAAAGGGAGCATGGGAATCACCCCGTCGGCGAAATAAATGCTGGTGCCGCGTTCCAGCGCTTCCCGGTCGAGCGCACTGCCTTCGGTCACATAATGACTGACGTCGGCGATATGCACCCCCAGCCGGTAGGTTCTGCCGGTTTTTACCAACGACACCGCGTCGTCGAAATCTTTGGCGCGTTCGCCATCGATGGTGAAAATCAATTCTTGCGTGAGGTCTCGCCGGCGGGTTCTTTCTTCATCCGAGATAGCGCTGGTGATGCCCTGCACTTGGTGCGTCACTGCCGGTGGGAATTCGTGGCGCACCTGATGTTTGTGGAAGATGGAACTCAGCTCCACTTGCGGATCGTCGGAGTGACCGAGGATCTGGGTGACGCGGCCCAACGGCGGATGGTTGCGGGTGGGAAACTCAACAATGTCGACCACCACCACTTGCCCTGCCTTGGCGCCTTTTTTCTCCTTGCCGGAGATGAAGATGTCCTGAAAATATTTGGACTCCATAGGCACCACCCAGCCGTCCCGCCCCAGTGAATCGAAGGTGCCGACCAGCGATTGGGTTTTGCGTTCGAGGATGCGGATGATGCGGCCCTCCGGGCGGGTGAAGCCGTGCGAATGCGATTCGACCCGGACCAGCACCAGGTCCTTATGCATGGCGCCGCGCATTTTCTGGCGGTTGACGTAAACGTCCGCTTCCTTGTCGTCCCGCACCACGAAGCCGTATCCGTCCGGATGGCCCTGCAAGGTGCCGGAGACCAGGTTCATCTCATCCGGCAGGCCGTAGCGCCCGCCGCGCAGTTTGACCAGGGTGCCCTCGGCCGCCATGTCCTTGACCAGGTGGCGGAACTGGCGGCGTTGGGTTTCGGGGATGGCCAGGGTACTCATCAACTCGGAAGATTTCAAAGGCCGGCTGGTCTTTTCATGCAACAGTTTGAGGATGCTTTGTTCGGTCAGTTCCATAAGGATCGGCAGTATAACCCCTTTTTTGCATTTCACCGGCACTTCCCCTATAATCCCAATTTTATTAGTGGGATTTGAAGTGAATTCCATTCTTGCCTTGCCTGAAATTTTTCCGCATGAAAATTCAATTGGATTGGTTGAAAACGTTTGTGGATCCTCAACTCGCGCCGCAGGATTTGTACGACCTGTTGACCATGGGCGGACTCGAGATTGAGGGCGTGGATTCGGTCGACCTCGGCGACGGCCGTCATGCCGAGGTGGCGGAACTCAACGTCACGCCCAATCGCGGTTACTGTTTGAGCCACATCGGCGTGGCGCGCGAAGTGGCGGCGCTGGCGCAAAAAGAATGCCGCCTGCCGGACCCGAATGCAGAACTGGCCAAGGCCATGGGGTCCACTCCGGTGGATAAAAAAATCACTGTGGTCAATGACGAGCCCCTGCTGTGCCCGCGTTATGCGGCCATCGTCATTGAAAACGTCAAGCCCGGCCCGTCGCCCCAGTGGCTGGTCGATCGCTTGAAAGCGATGGACCTGCGCCCCATCAACAACATCGTCGACATCACCAATTTTGTGTTGATGGAATACGGCCAGCCTCTGCACGCTTTTGACGGGGATTTGTTGGCCGGTTCCAAAATCGTGATTCGCCGGGCGAACCAGGGCGAACCGTTCGCCAGCCTGGATGGCTCCGAGTTGAAGTTGGATTCGGATGCTTTGGTGATCTCCGACGCGGATAAACCGGTGGCTCTGGCGGGCATCATGGGCGGCGCCAACAGCCAGGTCACACGCGACACCCGCTGGGTGGTGCTGGAAAGCGCCTTTTTCGATCCCGTCACTGTCCGCAAAGGTTCCAAAAAATACAATCTGCGGTCGGATTCCTCCTATCGGTTCGAACGGGGCGTGGATATTGAAGCGGTGATCACGGCGCAAAGCAGAGCCGCTTTGCTGATCAAGGAGCTGGCCGGTGGCGAAATTTGCTCGGGGCGGATCGATATTTATCCCAACCCCCGCGAGCGCACTGAAATCGATTTGAGAATATCTAGGACCAATCAAATACTGGGAACCCAATTGAGCGCAGAGGTCATCACCGGTCACCTTAAGGCGCTGGGCATGGCCGTGAAGGAACAGAAATCCGGGGAGGCATACCGGGTGACCGTGCCGCATTTTCGTCCGGCTGTGACCCGCGAAATTGATTTGATCGAGGAAGTGGCCCGGCTCAACGGCTATGGCAGTGTGAAGGTGTCGCACCCGGTGGGCACCCTCAACCCGGTCCGACCCACCCGCCAGCAAACCGTCATCCGCCGCGTCAAGGAAATGCTCAGCCATCGCGGAATTTCCGAAGCCGTCAATTACAGTTTCATCGAAGAAGAATTGGCGCAGGAATTTTTAAGCGCTTTCGCGCCGACCGGATCACAAACCATTCCCTTGAGTAATCCGATCAACTCCGAATTGGGCACCATGCGCACCAGCCTATTGCCGGGTCTCATTCAAACCGCGGTGCGCAATCTCAACAAGGGACGGAAATCCATTCAGATTTTTGAGCAGGGCAATATTTATTTCCGGGGAAAGGCGGGCATCACTGAAATTCCCAGCCTGGCAGTGCTCATGGCCGGCACGGTGCCGGCCCGTTTATGGCAGGAAACCGGCAAGGCGTATGATTATCATGATTTAAAAGGCGCGTTGGAATTTCTGTTGAGCGGGTTCAAGGTGTCTTTGCAATTTTGTCCGTCCACCCATTCGTTTCTCGATGCCGAAAAATCACTGGCAGGATTGGCGGCAGGCGCTCCCGTGGCCTCGTTGGGACAACTGAATGGGGCGCTGACCCGACGGTTGGATTTGGCTCCAGGCGTTTATGTTTTTGAAATGAATGTCGAGGCTTTGGCGCGGTTGGCTCCCCGCAGTCATAAATTCAGCGCGATACCAAAATTTCCTGAGACCTACCGCGACATCTCAATTTTGCTCGACCAAACCGTGCCGTCGCAGACCGTCACCGACTTGATCCGGCAAACGGGTATCCCGTTGATTAAACGGGTCGATCTTTATGATCTATTCGAAGGTAAAAAGCTTGAAAAAGGCAAGAAAAGCCTGACCTTCGCCCTCTCGTTTCAATCCCCTGAAAAAACGCTCACCGACGCCGAAGTCAATCCCATTTTCGACAAGATTGTGCAGGCTCTGGCCGATCAATTGGGCGCCCAACTCCGCCAGTAATCCATCCCCGTTCGGGTGTGTAAAAGCGGATTGACACCCCCCAGGCCCGGTGCTACGATTCGCCCATGGCCCAAAAAAACATTGAAAAATTAGAGAAACTGGTTCCGGTTTTGATTACGGAAGCGCAAAAATTATTGGAAGACAATGATCGTTTGTCAGGCACCGTCTCGGACCTTCAGAAACAGTTGCAAAAACTCAATTCCTCGGAGGCTGAGTTAAAGGATCAGATGAAGAAATTGGGTCCATTGGAAAAAGCTCATCGCGTTATGGAGTCGGATCGCTCTGAGATTCGAAACAAGGTCCAGAATCTTTTGCAGGAACTGGATAATATTGAACTGAACTGACCGTGGACAATTTTGTGAGCACGCCCATCACTATTTTTGGCAAGACCTATCACGTCAAGGCCGAAGCGTCCGCGGAGCTGGATGAATTGGCCCGGTTTGTGGATTCCAAGATACGGGAACTGGCCCCCTCGCAATCGAAAACCGCCACCATTGATCTTGCCGTGTTGACTGCTTTGAACATCGCGCAGGATCTATTCGACGCCAAAGAAGGAGCCTTGAAGTCGAATCCGAAAAGCGGTCCTTCCATCCGGGAATTGGAAACGCAAGCAGGCTCGCTGGTAAAAAATGTGGAGGATCAGTTGGAGCGAATCCATAAGGCTAAAGATAAGAAGAGGTAAGGATAAAGCTCTTGAGAGGGAAATGGGGTTATGCTAGGATGAATTAAATTTGGGAATGTGCTTCCCTGCGGTACTCGGGGTAACATCAATTCTTGAGCCAACATGAAACAAAGGGGTTGAAATATCGCTGTGGTGTGCATGCCTCGCGAGAGGAAGTCTGAAGCAGTGACCGGAGATCCCACCTGTCCTTGGCAGGTTCAAAAATAGATTTTGCCACGGTATCGCGGAGAGGCATTTTATTTATTAAGGGGACGTGCGGATGGTGGGTTCTCAGAATTCCGCTGAATTTGACTTTGAATATAATGAACGGATCGTGAATCGAGGATACGTTTTTAGTAGGTATACATCATTACAACCTGACCACCCAATCAAGGCGGAGTCTTTTGCTCAAGTTGATTTTTGTGGGCACGCTTTTCCTTCATCCCTCGATTTCGGCTTGGCACGTTAAACGTTAGCATGGCAGAGCCGTCCATTTCGGCCACTTTCTCAGGCTGGTCGTGTCGTCCCGTTGAGTTCCAAAAAAGTTATGAAGGTGGAAACTGTGGCCCTTGAGGTCCCGTCGCCTGTTGAGGATGCATTGTCAGACAAAGCCACCGTCCGGCAGGAAATATTGAGCAGGCGCGATGCTCTCGATCCTGAAACGGTCCAGCGCCAAAGCGCTCTGATTGCCGGCCATCTGGAGAGCTTGGGGGTGTATCAAAAATCGGCGGCGGTGTTGTTCTACCTGTCCAAAAAAAATGAAGTGCAAACGGATGGCATGATCGCCACGGCGATCCGGTCGGGCAAAAGGGTTTATGTTCCCGTTACCGGCCCGGATGAGATAAAAGTTTCGGAACTGCCGGGATTGGATATTGAATTTGATTTGGGTCTCTACGGAATCCGCCAGCCGGCGCAGAGATTTTTAAAGTTCGTTGCCCCCGGGGTTCTCGATCTGGTGATCCTGCCCGGAGTGGCCTTCGATGTTCAGGGCGGACGCATTGGCTACGGGAAGGGGTATTTCGATCGTTTCCTGGGAAAACTGGCCACCCACACGGTACGAGTGGGCGTGGCGTATGAGTTTCAGGTTTTGGAAACCGTCCCTCAAACCGGGATGGATGTGGCCGTACAAAAAATTGTGACTGAAAATTCGATATTGAACTGCTGAGCCCGCCGCGCTCTCCAGTGTTGATAGTTGAGGACGAGACATGCAAGAAATTTCCAACATTCAAGTCAACTTCGTAGCCTTGATAGTGGGCGTGGCCGGAGCTTTGGTGGTCGGTTGTCTCGCCGGGTACTATCTTCGAAAAATTTTTGCTGAACTCAAAATCAAAGAAGCGGAAAGTCTGGGGCTGAAAATAGTCGAGGAAGCGGAAAAGGCAGCGGAAACCCTTAAAAAAACCGCCAAGGTTGAATTGCGGGAAGAAAAAATCGCCCTCACCGCTCAAATGAAAAAGGAAATGGAATTGCAGTGGTCGGAGTTGCGGGATAAAGAAAAAGCCGGCCGGGAAAAGGAAATCCAACTCAACCTCCTCATTGTGAAAAATCAGGAAGCGGAGCGAGGCTTCGACGGCAGAAGACGGGATTTTGAGGAAAATGAAAAGAAGGTGGTGGCGCAAAAGAATAAGTATGACGGGTTGATTGTTGAAGAAATTAAAAAATTGGAAACCATCAGCTCCTACACAGCCAAGGAAGCCAAGGAGGCCATCAAAACCCAGGTGATTGATTCCGCCCGTCTGGAAGCCAGCAAGGAAGTTAAAAAAATTGAAGAGGCGGCCAAAAACAACGCGGAGTCTGAAGCGCGTAAGATTATTGCAATGGCTGTGCAACGGCTGGCCTCGGATCACGTGGCTGAAATCACCGTGTCAGTGGTGGAATTGCCCAACGATGAAATCAAGGGGCGCATCATCGGCCGGGAAGGCCGGAACATTCGGGCGCTGGAAAAGTGTACCGGGATTGATCTGATCATTGACGACACGCCGGGTGCGGTGGTGCTATCCGGATTCGATCCGATCCGTCGGGAGATTGCCCGCCGGGCTTTGGAAAAGCTGACGCTCGACGGCCGGATTCACCCGAGCCGTATTGAGGAAGTGGTCGAAAAATGCAAGAAAGAGGTCAACCAAAGTATCATCCAGTCCGGCGAACAGGCGGTCATGGATGTTGGGATCGAGGGCATTCATCCCGACATGGTTAAATTATTGGGGCGATTGAAGTACCGCACCAGTTACACCCAGAACGTGCTCCAGCATGTCAAGGAAGTTGCCTGGGTGTGTGGCGGCATGGCCGCGGAATTGGGCCTGGACGTGCAATTGGCCAAGCGGGCCGGGCTTCTCCACGATATCGGCAAGGCTGTTGACCGGCAAACCGATGGCACGCATACGCAGTTGGGAGTTGAAATCGCCACTCGGTATGGTGAGAACAAGATTATAGTGAACGCCATTGCGGCTCATCATGAGGATGTGGAAGCGGAATCGATATACGCGGTTCTAGTGACCGCTGGCGACACGATATCCGCCTCGCGGCCAGGTGCGCGGCGGGAAATGCTCGAGACCTATGTCAAACGCATGTCTAAATTGGAAGAAATTGGTGATTCATTTGAGGGTGTTGAAAAAACGTTCGCCATTCAGGCGGGCCGGGAAGTTCGCATCATCGTTATTCCCGGCGGCATCAGCGATGAAAAAGCCTCTTTATTGGCGAAGGATGTTGCCAAGCGGATAGAAAAAGAAGTCACCTATCCCGGTGAAATTAAAATCACGGTCGTGCGCGAATCACGCTATGTGGAAGTTGCCCGTTAGGGGCAGGGTTCCAAGAGTGCACTCGGAATTGTTTCATGCTCCGATGGGCCGCCTTTCTAAATTATTTTTCCCCATTCATTTTCATGGAAGAAACCACCGATCTTCTCCAGCTTCGACGTGATAAACTCAGCGAATTTCGGGCTAAGGGGATCAATCCCTATATCAATCGATTTCATGTCACCGCCTTCATTGCTGATTTGATCCAACCTCACCTGGAAAATACCAAGGAAGAGCTTGAGGAAAAGAACCTTGAAACTGTTGTTGCCGGTCGCATCATGTCCCGCCGCAAGCATGGCAAAACGTCGTTTTGCAATATCAAAGATGGCACCGGGCAAATTCAGGTTTACATTAAAAAAGATGATATCGGCGAAGCAAGTTATGAGAACTTTTCGAGGTTTGATATCGGAGATTTCATTGGCGTGCAGGGCCGGTTGTCCAAAACCAAAACCGGTGAGCTGACGATTTTCAGCAAGCAGATCACGTTGCTGTCCAAATCTCTTTTGCCTTTGCCCGAAAAATGGCACGGCCTCAAGGATGTCGAGCTTCGGTACCGGCAACGTTACGTGGATCTCATTGTGAATCCCGGGGTGCGGGAGGTGTTTGTGTCCCGCAGTAAAATTATCCAGGCCCTCCGTGAGTTTTTGAATGAGCGCCATTACCTGGAAGTGGAAACCCCCATGATGCACTCCATTCCCGGCGGGGCCACGGCGCGTCCCTTCAAAACCCACCACAACGCGCTCGATATGGATCTGTATTTGCGGGTGGCCCCCGAACTGTATTTGAAACGCCTGGTGGTCGGGGGTCTGGAACGGGTTTATGAGATCAACCGAAGTTTTCGCAACGAAGGAATTTCCACCGAGCACAACCCCGAATTCACCATGCTGGAGTTTTACACCGCCTATGCGGACTACCAAGACTTGATGGTGTTGACCGAGGAGCTGTTCCGGTTTGTGGGAAACAAAGTCTTCGGCACACTTAGTTTTCCTTGTTCTTATCAAGAAGACGGCGAAACGAAAGAAGCCACCATTGATTTTTCCCGATCCTTCGACCGCTACACCTTCCAGCAAAGTTTAATCGAAGTGGGGCAGATTCCCCCCGAAGCGATCGCCACCCAGGAAAAAGCAGTGGACTATGCGCTGAAAAACAAAGTACCCCTGGATAAAAAAGACAACTTTGGAAAGGTGCTGGGAAAATTATTCGACCACTTCGTGGAACACCATCTCGTTCAGCCGACCTTCATCACCGATTACCCTTTGGAGTTGTCTCCCTTGTCCAAGAAAAGAGAGGACGACCCCAATTTGGTGGAGCGTTTTGAATTGTTTGTCGGGCAAAAAGAAATTGCCAATGCCTACACCGAGTTGAACGACCCCATCGACCAAAAAGAACGTTTCCAGCAACAAGTGGCCCAAAAAGAGGCCGGTGATGAAGAGGCGCACTGGATGGACCACGACTTTATCCGTGCCCTGGAATATGGGATGCCGCCCACGGCGGGCGAGGGGATCGGCATTGACCGGTTGGTCATGCTGTTCACCAATTCGCAATCCATCCGGGATGTGATTTTGTTTCCGCAATTAAAAAAAGAAGCCTGAGCTTTCGCCTGTCCTCGTTGTATTATAGTGAAAACCTTTAATCCTTTTCTCTGCTCACTATGAAATACGAATTCCGTGTCAGTCTCCGTCAACTGGTTTCCAGAAAATCCCAGAAATTCATTTCCCTGATCACTCTCATATCCATAGGTGGAGTGGCTTTGGGGGTCATGGCGCTCATTGTGGTGATTGCCGTGATGACCGGATTCGGCAAAGACCTGCGCGATAAAATTCTCGGAACCAACAGCCACATTGTGATCACCAGTTTTGACCGGGACGGCATGGTGGATTACGAAAAGATTATTCGTGAGGTCAAAACAGTGGCGCAGGTGAAAGATGCCGCGCCATTTATTTTGAAGCATGTGATGCTGTCGTTTGGAAACCGTACCTCGGGCGTGGTGATTCGGGGAGTCGATCCCAAACGGGAAGGCAACGTCTCCGACCTCCAGAAAAACCTGGTTGAAGGAACGCTGAGCGATCTGGAAAGTGCGCCTTCTTCGAATTCAAAAATAAAACGCAAGGGCATCATATTGGGCCATGAGCTTTCCCGCTCTCTGGGGGCGTCGGTGGGGGATATCATCGGCATGGTTTCCCCCACCGTGAGGATGACCCCTCTGGGCATCATTCCAAATTTAAAAATGGTGCAGGTGGTGGGGCTGTTTGAATCGGGGATGTATGAATACGATGCCAACATGGCTTTTGTTTCTCTCTCCTCGGCGCAACAGATGTTTGGGTTGCGTGGCAAGGTTTCCGGAATCGAAATCAAGGTGTACGAGATTGATGCCGCGGCGGATATTGCCGGCATTATCCAGGGTAAGCTGGGGTTTCCTTATCTGGCGCGGGACTGGATGCAGATGAACAAAAATCTTTTTTCAGCGCTGAAGCTTGAAAAAATCGTTATGTTCATCATTTTGATTTTGATCATTCTGGTCGCCGCCTTCAATATCATCAGCACATTATTCATGGTGGTGATGGATAAAACGAAGGACATCGCCATCTTGATGGCCATGGGCGCCTCCCGCATGAGCATCATGAAGATTTTTAGTCTGCAGGGATTGGTGATCGGCTTGACCGGCACCGGGCTGGGTTGTCTGGCCGGGTTCACCATCGTCCCCAATATCAATGAAATTGTCGGTGGGATTGAAAACCTGTTCGGCATCAAGGCCTTCCCCAGCGACGTATACTATCTCAGCGAACTGCCCTCTGAAATTCAGTATTTCGATTCTTTTCTCATCATTATCTTTTCGATAGTGATCTGTTTTGCCGCTTCACTGTACCCGGCCTGGCGAGCGTCTCGTCTCGACCCGGTGGATGGGTTGCGTTATGAGTGATTCAGCAGGAACTCAAAGAGTCCGTCTAGATCGGAAGGATGAATTGCGCCATGAGTGATTCGGTGAAAACTGAAAAACCCCTGATCGAAGCGGTGAATGTCTTTAAGTCTTATAAAATTAAAGACAAGTCCCTGGACGTGTTGACGGGCGCGGGATTGGTGATTCAAGCGGGGGAAATTCTAGGCATTGTCGGCGCCTCCGGCGTGGGCAAGAGCACGCTCCTTCACATTTTGGGTGGACTGGATCGACCGCAATCGGGAACTATTCTTTTTAAAGGTGAAAATATTTTTGCGCAGAAAAATGGGTTTCTGGAGGAATACCGCAACAAGCATATCGGTTTTGTATTTCAGATGTATAATCTATTGCCAGATTTCACGGCCTTGGAAAATACCATGTTTCCGGGATGGATCGGCAATAAAAATGAGAAGGATGTGCGGGAGCAGGCGGAGAATCTCCTGGAACAAATGGGCTTGAAAGATCGTTTGTATCATAAGCCCGGTGAGCTTTCCGGCGGCGAGGTTCAGCGTGTGGCATTAGCCCGCAGTTTGGTGAACAAACCGGATTTATTGCTGGCTGACGAACCCACGGGCAACCTGGATTCCAATGCCAGCGATTCCTTCATGGATCTGATGATTCAGTTGAACGAAAAATTCAATCAGACTTTCGTGATTGTGACCCACAGTCAGAAAATCGCCCGGCGGATGGGTCGGGTATTGCAATTGGTGGACGGGTTGGTGACCCCTATCGACAAGGATCTCATTCTTTAAAACCAAATTCCAAAAAAGAGGTGTCATGAAATTGCAAGAAATTGTTGCCCGTGTTGGCGGAACCATACAGGGCGACGCGGCTCAGGAAATCTCCGGGGTCAACGGAATCGAGTTCGCCCAGGCGGGGGACATCACTTATTTAACGGATAAAAAACTTCAAACTAAATTGGAAACCAGTAAAGCCTCCGCAGTGATTGTGAGCGCTCCTCTGGAATTGGACATGGCGCAGGTGATCCACCCCAACCCGCCTCTGGCATTTGCAAAAATCCTGGCGATAATTCGTCCCAATCTCCGCCTCGAGCCGGGCATTTCTCCCGAGGCGGTAGTTTTAGAAAATGTGACCCTGGGGAAAAACGTCACCCTCTCGCCTTTTGTGTATTTGGGGAAAAACGTCCGGGTGGGGGACGACACGGTCCTGCACCCTGGAACCGTGGTGTATGACGGATGCCAGATCGGAAATCAGGTGACCCTACATGCCAATGTGACCTTGTACCATGACACCGTGATTGGCAACCGGGTGATCCTGCATGCCGGCGTGGTGATCGGCGTGGATGGTTTTGGATACATTCCGGATGAGCAAGGTCGCCATGTTAAGATCAATCAGGTGGGCCGCGTGGTGATCGAAGACGATGTCGAAGTGGGATCCAACTCCTGCATTGACCGGGCCGCTTTTGGGGAAACCGTGGTGAAGACGGGGGTTAAAATCGACAACCTGGTGCAGGTCGCGCACAATTGTGAGATCGGGGAACACTCCCTGCTGGTGGCGCAAGTGGGCGTGGCCGGTAGTTGTAAATTGGGGCATCACGTCATTCTGGCGGGCCAGGTGGGTGTCGCGGATCATGTGACTCTGGGAGACCAGATCATTCTGGCGGCGCAATCGGGAGTGCATAAAAGCCTGGACAAGCCTGGGATGTATGGCGGTTCCCCCGCGGCCCCGGCGATTCCCTGGAAAAAGTCCGTTTCCGTTTTCTCCAAACTTCCTGAATTGTCACGCAAAATCCGGGCGCTGGAAAAACGCCTCAAGGCCATTGAAAACCAGTGAAGCCTCCTGATAAAATAGATTCAATACCCCAAGGGTTTCCAAACTCAACTCGAATTCAAAAGTAATCCCTATGCAAATCTTCAAATGGATGGGCTACGTTATGCCTTTTATTTTTGTGGGCTCACTGGCGGCGTCTATGCCCCTGTCTCCAGATCAACTTGAAAGTTATATAGAAAAAAAGTTGCGAAGAAACAATCAATCTCTGAAACTGAATGAGAAGCTGATCGGGGATGAAGGAGCGGAGCGGTTGGCGGCGTTGCCGCTTCTGAAAAGCATCACCACGTTGAAGATTTATAAGGGGGGGGTGGGAGATGCGGGTGTGCGGGCCATTGCCCAATCAGAAAATCTCCGTGGGCTGAAAGAGTTGTATATAGAAAACAATCAGGTGACGGACCGCGGTGCCCGTTATCTCGCCGAATCGAAAATCCTGACACAGCTGGAGGTGCTGAATCTCTACCACAATAGAATCGGGGACGAGGGTGCGAAGGCGCTGGCGGAGTCGGACACGCTCAAGAATATTCTGGAATTGAACCTGAATTATAACTTCATCGGAGATGAGGGAGTCCAAGTCCTCACCCATTCCAAAAAATTGAATCGGCTCTCCCGTTTGCAGTTGGCCTATAACAAGCTGGGCAAAGCGGGCAATTTGGCCTGGCAAAAATTCAGGTTTCGCCATAAAATTCAGTTGTGGAGCCAAACGGGCGCCTTGGAAGACCTGGGCAACAGCTACATCGGTGATTTGGGGTTGCTCACCCTGCTGGAGTCCCCTTATATTGATGGGATTCAGGAATGGGATTTGAGCCACAACAATCTCAGTGATGAAGCTATCATCGCTCTGGCCCAATCTTCGAAGTTAAAAAATCTGACTTCCCTCAAGTTGGCGGGAAATCATATTACGGACCGGGGAGCCGTTGCCCTGGCGCAGTCTAAAATGTTGAGAGGGCTTAAACATCTGGATTTGAATTACAATGTCATTGGCAATGACGGAGCCTTGGCCCTGGCCGAGACACAAACGCTGACCCAACTGGAGTCCCTGCGGTTGGGGCAGAATCGAATCGGTTCTGAAGGCGCCCAGGCCCTGAGTGAATCGGCGGCTTTGAAAAATTTGATTTACCCCATTTTTGGATTTTATTGATCGGCTACCCGCTGGAACGGATTCCCAGTTTGCCGCGGGCCATTTAAAACATTGGAAGGAGGCCGAAAATTCTCGATTTTGAACGTGACATATTCGCCGTGGAAAACCAGATCCGCGAGTTGGATTCCCTGACGCACATGTACGATAGCGTGGGCGATATCACCCACGAGATCCACAAGCTCAAAAAGAAATTGCGTCACATGAAACGGGATATTTTCCACGGCCTGAACGGTTGGCAAAAAACCCAGGTGGCGCGGCACCCCGACCGGCCTCACACCCTCGATTATATTCAGCTGATCTTCACCTGTTTCAACGAACTGCAGGGGGACCGGCATGGCGGATTGGGCGCTTCGATCGTCAGCGGGTTCGCTAAATTTGACGATCAAACGGTGATGGTGATAGGCCATGAAAAGGGCAAAGCGCCGGAAGAAAAGATTTTTAGAAATTTTGGAATGCCGCAACCGGCCGGATACCGTAAAGCGCTCCGTTTGATGAAACTCGCGGAAAAATTTAATTTTCCCATTATCACCTTCATCGACACTCCCGGCGCGTATCCTGGAATTGATGCGGAAGAGAACGGCCAGTCGGAAGCCATTGCGCAAAATATTTATGGTATGTCCACCCTGAAAGTTCCGGTGATCAGTGTGGTGATTGGTGAAGGGGGAAGTGGCGGAGCCTTGGCGATCGGGGTCGCCAACCGTGTGCTGATGCTCGAGCATGCCGTCTATTCGGTCATTTCTCCCGAGGGCTGCGCGTCCATTCTTTGGGACGATAAGGAAAAGGTGAAACAGGCGGCCAATTCATTGTGCCTGACTTCACAGGAACTGATCAAATTGAATGTGATCGACCTAATTGTGAAAGAACCGCTCGGTGGGGCGCACCGTCATCCCAAACGCGCGGCCATACTTCTTAAAAAGGCTTTGCGGCTTTCCCTGCAGGCCTTGTCGGATTCGAGCCCCGAACAGCTGGCCCGGCACCGTCAGGAAAAATTCCGAAATATGGGAGTGTTCCAGACAGAAGACGAATGACTCTTCCATCAAGTCCAGAAAACTACAAGTGCAGTTGGGAGCGAAATAAGTTGGAATAAACGGGGCCGGACTGAATCAATTCCTCGTGCGTTCCGATTTCCACCAAATTACCATCCTTTAAAACCAACACCCGGTCCGCGTCTTCCAGTGTCGAGAGGCGATGGGCGACGATCAAGGTCGTCCGGTAGGCCATCAATTTGCGCAGGGCTTCCTTGATTTTAAATTCGGTCGCGGTGTCCACCGAGGCGGTGGCCTCGTCCAGTATCAGAATAGGCGGGTCCTTGAGAAAGACCCGGGCGATGGCCAGACGGTGCCTTTCCCCTCCCGACAGTTTCACGCCGCGTTCTCCGATTAACGTTTCATAACCCTCCGATAAATTTACAATAAAATCTTCCGCGTTGGCGGCCTTCGCCGCCTGTTCGATTTGCTCCTGGGACGCATTCAGGTTGCCGTAACGAATATTTTCTACCACCGTACCGTTGAATAAAAATGGCTCCTGTGAGACCAGTCCGATCTGCTCGCGTAAATAGGACAAGGACAGTTTTCTCAGCGAGTGCCCGTCGATCCTGATGTCTCCTGCGTCGACATCGTAAAAGCGCATGAGCAGTTTGATGAGGGTGGATTTGCCGCTCCCGGTGTGCCCCACGAGCGCAATTTTTTCTCCAGCTTCGATGTCAAATGAAATTCCGTTGATCACCTGCTTGGGTTTGACGTAGGAAAAAGAGACTCGATCGAACTCGATGCGTCCCTGCACATTGGTGGTGGGCAGGATGGGTTCCGGATCTTCTTTCACGTCAGGGGGCGCGTCGATAATTTCAAACAACCGTTCGCCGGAAGCCAGGGCGTGTTGGAGCATGTGGTTTAGAGAATGGAGCTGATTGATGGGAGTGTAAAATAAAGCGAGGTAACCGATGAAAGCCACCAGGGTGCCCACCGAGATTTCATCGGCACGCACCAGCCCGATGCCATAGAGGATGATAACGGTGGTGCCCAGTGAACCCATGAACATCATGGAGGGTGAATAAACCGCCCACAGGCGCATCACGGCCAGAGTGCCCCGGCAATAGTCGTCGCTTCGTTTTTCAAACCGGCTGATCTCGTGCAGTTGCCGGTTGAAGGCGAGAGTCTCCTTGATGCCGGACAGAGTGTCCTGCAAAATACCGTTCATTTTGGCGGCACGCTCCCGCACCTGATGGTACAAGTCATGGGCGCGATGGGTGTATCGCCAGGCCCCCATGATTAGAAAAGGAATCGGGATCAACGACGCCAACGCCAGTTTCCAATGGAGCCAGAACAGAATCGCCATGATCCCGGCCAGGGTCAGAACTGCCGTGACCATCTGCTCCACTCCGTCCACAAAAATTCGTTCGACGTGGGTGACGTCGTCGTTGACACGGGACATGATCTCGCCGGTCGACCGGTTTTCAAAATAGTTCAAAGACAATGCTTGCAAAGACCGGTAAACATGCGAGCGAATGTCGAACACCACTTTCTGTTCGAGGGTGTTGTTGATCAGAATCCGCTTGTAGTTGGAATAGTTTCTTCCCAGGTAAGCCAGGACCAGCGTCAGAACGACCCAATAGAGAGCGTTCCCCTGGGTTCCCTCAACGAGATCGTCGACAATTAATTTGATCAACCAGGGCGGAACCAAGTCGAGCAGGGTGGTGAGGATCGCGAAACCCAGTGTCAAAACCACCTGGTATTTATAGGGTTTCATGTAACTCAAAACCCGAAGTAACGATTTCATATTCTTAAATTTCTCGCTCATGGTTGACGGTGAAATCTGGCGATTTTTGATTTCACCGGGGAGTGTAAAATGTTATCGTTCCACTCACCCATCAGTTTAAATCAAATCGGGAAGGAACGGTATATGGAATATAGAAAATTAGGTTCGAGCGACCTGAAGGTGTCCGTCTTTGGGTATGGGGCGTGGGGAATTGGCGGCGCTCCATTTTGGTCCACTGAAGGCAAGGAAGTTTCCTTAAAATCCCTGCGCAAGGCCTACGATCTGGGTGTCAATTTTTTCGATACGGCGCCGGTTTATGGGTTTGGTCATTCCGAGAAACTGGTGGGGCAAGCCTTGAAATCGGTTCGGGATAAAGTGATCCTGGCTACGAAATGTGGGTTGGTGTGGGAAAAAGAAGCGTTGGGGTCGATCAAAAAAAATGCCGGCAAGGAGTCCATTTTTAAAGAAGTTGAGCGGAGCTTGCAACGGCTGGACACCGATTATATTGATTTGTATCAGGTTCATTGGCCGGACGTCAACACGGCGCAGGCGGAAACCATGGAAGCCTTGCTGGCGCTTCAGAGCCAGGGAAAAATCCGATACTTCGGGGTCAGCAATTATTCCGTCGCACAAATGCAAGAGTGCTTGCCGGCGGGAACCCTGGTTTCCCTGCAACCGGAATACAGTCTGCTTCAGCGAACCATAGAAAATGAATCCGTTCCGTTCTGCATGAAAAACAATATCGGTATCATTGCTTACAGTCCGCTGGCGTCGGGCGTGTTGACCGGCAAGTATGACAAAGACACCCGGTTTGCGGATTGGCGCAGTAAAGGGATTTTAGGCGAGTTCACGGGTGAAGCGTTTGCCAACAATATCGCGAAAGTGGACCGGCTAAAAGCCGTTGCTGCCCGCTTGGACAAGACGTGCGCCGAAGCGGCGATCCGCTGGGTGATTCAGCAACCTGGAATCACCACCGCTTTGGTGGGTGTTAAAAACGAGAGTCAGGTCGAGAAAAATCTAAAAGCCGTGGGCTGGAAACTGGAGAACACGGACCTGAAAGAAATGAATGAAATTTTCGCAGTCCGGTGAGCCGTTATTTATTCGATGTTGAGATGTTGTGGGTTTGGTAACTCTTTAAAAATTCCCGGGAGGTTCGTTGCACCTGCAGGGTGAGTTCCCTGACTTTTGAGGGTTCATCCCTGAGCAGTGTCAGGGTGCTGTTCATGCCCACCACAGCTTGTTCCACATAATTGCCATTGCCCGCGGCATTTTTTCTAGCAAGGCTGTCGACAGCTGTTTTTAGGGATTGAATCTCTTGGAAGATGCCTTTTTGCACGGCCATGGTATTGAGGTCGCCTTGACTCTGGCGCAAATGGGAGTTGGCGTCCAGGGCTTGCATCCGGATTTGTTGAACGGTGTTGTTGTAATAGAAAAACCCTCCCATGAGTAGAATGATTCCGGCAAACAACATGGCTTTCAGGGCCAGAATATCCTTTTTGTTTTTTTGCAGGGTTTCAACAAGCTTTTGGATTTGAGAGGCCATCTCGCCAGGTTTGGTGGAAATTTCCAAATGTTCTTCGACGATCTCTTTAGATGAATTTTTCATGATCCGGTCCAATTAAATTATTTTTGTTAGAAGCAAGGCAGAGATCCTATCTTTCCATACCCATGGTGCTGAGGTAAAGAGATAAAATATCGTTGCCAAAAAATATTGAAATGAGCGTGGCCAGGGCGAGGAAGGGGCCGAACGGAATTTTGCTCAAGAAGTCGAGTTTTTTGAAAGACATGCCGATGGCGCCGAAGATCGCACCGGCCAGGGCGCCGATGAAAATCACCAGAAGGACCTGAATCCAACCCAGTAGCGCTCCGGCGGCGGCAATGTATTTAATGTCGCCTCCCCCCATGCCCACAGTGTTACGCAATTTAAAATAGACTTCCGCCAGCAGAAGAAACAAACCGCCGCCCAGCAGACAACCGATCAGGCTGTTCCAAAATCCATTGAGATAGGTGCCCGCGGCGAGGCCCAAAACGATTCCGGGAAGCGTGATCACGTCGGGAATGATTTGGTGTTCGATGTCGATGGCGGTGATGATCACCAGGGCCGGAACCACTATGGCAAAGATCAGGCATTCCCAGCTCAGGCCGAATTTGTAAAAGACCGATGCCATGAGCAAACCCGTGATCATCTCGATGGCGGGATAAATAGCGGAAATAGGCTGTCCACAGGAACGGCACTGGCCTTTCAATATCAGGTAACTGACGATCGGGATGTTGTCCGTCGCGCGGATACCGGCATTGCATGAGGGGCAATGCGAGCCGGGGAAAACCACCGATTCTTTTTTGGGCAGACGCGAGATGCAGACATTGGCAAAACTGCCGACCAAAAGGCCGAACACAAAACCAATGGATGCAAACACCGGGTCGGGAAGTGGGGTTAACATAGTCATTAATCTGTCATCCTGTATTCAGAATTAGGCATGGGACCGAGGGGCCGCTGAAAATTACCCTGTTGGAATCAATAAGGGAACAGGTGGCCCAATACTTTAAAAACGGCGTCCGTACTGAATCCTCTGCGTTGCAGGAATTGAGCGATGCGCCGTCTTTTTTTTTGAAGGTCCAGACCTTTCAGGGCGGGCAGTTTTTTCGCCACGCAGGATAAGGCCAGTTCGAACTCGTCAACTTTATTGTAAAGGCCGTTCAGAGTTTCTTCAACTAATTCCGAGTCCAGACCTTTGGATAGGAGCTCCTGCTGGAGACGGTATTTCCCCCATTTTTTGGATTCCAATCGGAACCGGCCCCATTGCTGGGCAAACCGCTCATCGTTGAGATAGTTCAAATCCACGAGCCACTCGAGGACTTGTATTACAATCGGAGGAGAAAATTCTTTTTTTGCCAGATGTGATTTAACTTCCTGCACACTGCGGTCGCGATACGTGAGAAAACGGAGGGCCCGTGATTTTGCCTCTTTGAAATGGTCCGGCATGGCGATGCCGCCTAGGAGGCAGACTTTTTCTTGTCTTTGCCGGATTTTTCTTGCGGCGGTGCCGGTGCTTTTTGCGGTGAGGGCAACTCCAGTTTCTCACGGAGTTGGTTTTCGATGTCCTGCATCATATCGGGATGGTCCAGCAGAAAATTTTTGGAATTTTCCCGGCCTTGACCGATGCGTTCCTCTTTGTAGGAAAACCATGTTCCGCTTTTGGCCACGATCTCGTGGGCAACGGCCAGGTCGAGAAGATCGCCGGCTTTGGAAATGCCTTTTCCGAAAACGATGTCAAACTCGCAATCGCGGAAAGGCGGCGCCAGTTTATTTTTGACCACTTTCACGCGGGTGCGGTTGCCGATCACTTTATCTCCATCCTTGAGGGCGGCGATGCGGCGGATGTCGAGCCGCACCGAAGAATAAAACTTCAAGGCGTTGCCCCCGGTGGTGGTTTCGGGACTGCCGAACATCACGCCGATTTTCATGCGAATTTGGTTGATGAAAATCAGGGACGTTTTGGATTTGCTGATCACTCCGGTGAGTTTGCGCATGGCTTGGGACATGAGCCGTGCCTGCAACCCCATATGCGAATCGCCCATGTCGCCATCCAATTCCGCCTTGGGAACCAGGGCGGCGACGGAGTCTATCACGACGACATCCACCGCGCCACTGCGGATCAGCACTTCGGCGATCTCCAGGGTCTGTTCCCCGGTGTCCGGTTGCGATAACAGCAGATCGTCCAATTGCACGCCGAGGTTCTGAGCGTATTTCGGGTCCAGCGCATGCTCGGCGTCAATAAAAGCGGCCACGCCACCGGCTTTTTGAGCTTCCGCAATGATGTGCAGGGCGAGACTGGTTTTTCCCGAGGCCTCCGGACCGTATATCTCGGTGATCCGGCCGCGGGGAATGCCCCCCACGCCGAGGATGCTGTCGAGAGAGATCGATCCGGTGGAAATAACCTCAATATTTTTTTGGGCCTCCGCCTGGCCCAATCTCATGATGGAACCTTTTCCGAATTGCTTTTCAATTTGGGAAAGAGCCAGGTCCAGCGCTTTTCCCCTGTCGTCGTTTGCCGCCATGTGTTCTCCTTGCAGTGGGTTGCGTGGCCAGTGCCATCAATGCTTCAAATTAAATTCTTCCAATACGGTATAGAGGGATCCTTCAGGAGTCAACCGGCTTTTGTACAGCTTGATGGACCTCACTTCAAATGTCCGGGGCTCGATTTTCCCGATGGATTGCAACTCGTTCCGCAACCGGGTTTTATCCCGGACCGACTTGATCCGTCCCAAAGTGAGATGCGGTGCAAAGGGCCGGGTTTCTCTGGGGAATCCCAGGCCGGACAGAGCCTCCTCTATCTTGGACTGCAGGGATTCCAGCGCGCCTGTTTGATCTTTGAGTCCGATCCACAACACTCGTGGCCGGCTCAGGTTCGGGAAAACCCCGACACCGCTCAAGCAAACTTGAAACCCGGACAGCCTGGACAGCTTTCGCGGAAGCGCTTCCCTGATTTCAGCAACCCTTCCGAGATCAATTTCGCCGAGAAACTTAAGCGTCAAATGCATATTGGCTGGCACCACCCAGGAGGCGCGCAAGCCCAGGGATTTAAACCGGTTTTGAATTTCTGCGACGGTCTTTAAGACAAAAGGCGGAACATCGAATGCAATGAATGTTCTCAAAGCGTCCACAGTGTACAAATCGCCCCAAAGGTTGTCAAACGCTATTCCGGCCCCTGCCACCAAGGAGTTTTGGCCTGTGCAAACCAATTGAAAAACCGGGTAGGGGTATCCAATCCATCAAGTAGGAGATTCAAAATTTTTCAATATTTCCTTGTCGGCCAGGTGGATGGTTGAGGTGGGGAAGGCTATCTCGGCTCCCTCCTGCTCTATGATGTCAACAATTTTGAGCAGGATGTCCTGTTTGACCTCATGGTAATGAATCCAGTTGGTGGTTTTGGTGAACGTGTATATAAAAAAATCCATGGACGAAGAAGCAAATTTATTGAAATTGACGATCATGGTTTGGCTGGTGTCGATTTCCGGGTGGTGGGTCAGCATGTCTTTAACCAGCCGCACAATTTCCCGTACTTTGGAAGCGTCGTCATAACGGAGCCCAATGGTTTCATAAATTCTCCGGTTCAGCATGCGTTGCGGGTTTTCCACGGCGATCTGGGTGAAAATTGAATTGGGCACATAAAGAGGTCTTTTGTCGAAAGTGCGGATCAAGGTGAGGCGCCAGCCGATTTTTTCCACCGTGCCTTCGATATTGCGGTCCGGGGAACGAATCCAGTCGCCGACCGCGAAGGGGCGGTCGAGATAAATCATGAGGCCGCCGAAAAAGTTTGCCAGCAGGTCTTTGGCGGCGAACCCGATCGCGATGCCGCCGATCCCGCCGAAAGCCAGCACGCCGGAAATGCTGAACCCCAGTGTTTGCAGGGCCACCAATACGGCAGTGACCACCACCGAAAGCCGGAGTAATTTACCTATGGCGGTCACGGTGGTTTTGTCGGCGTCTTCTTTTTTCTCAAGGATGTTGCGTTCACTGTGGCCGATCAATTGGACCAGAAACCAGGCCAGAGCCACGATGATGACAGCATCGCGCAGAGCGCCCATGGCGTTAAAAATGACAGCCTGGGTGGCGGCTTGAATGATCTGGGTCGCCATGTAAACCCCCATGGCCCAGATGATGAGGCTCACCGGTTTGCGCAAGGCGTCGAGGATGGCGTCATCCCACAGGTTTTTAGTCTTGAGGGCTTGGACCTGCAGGCGCTTCAGCACCATCCTCTGCGCGAAATCGACCAGCAGGGCAATGAAGATCACGATGAATGTTTGCAGGATGTAGCCGCTACCCTGGGTTAAATACCCGGTGATGTCGTCAAAAGTCATGATCAATCTTTTTAAAAGGCTTGCCGAATAGGAAAGAACAATTATCTCAAAATAGTGCGGGGCTATTCTAACAATCTAAAGGCAGGATGGATAATAAAATCAGAAAAAAATGGGAGCGGGGAAAGCCGTACCTGTTAAAAATAAAAGTGTGGGTTATCCTAAAAATGTTTGTGGTGCGCTCTGCTGAATATATCTTTCAATTCGCCGGACGATGCGGATTCTGCCATTGTGGGTGATGGTTTTTGGATAAAGTTTAAGCGGGTTGTTATGAAATTCATTATTTGTCGCCACACCCGGGCGAAGGGATGCGCGTAGTCCTGAAAATATTGTTTGACCATTTGATACTTTAAAATATCCTTGAACACGTGAGGGCTGATCTCACCGGCCAGCAGGCGTTTTTCCAGAAAACGCACTCCTTGCGGATCTAAAGAGAAATTCAGGTTTTTGGCGCTATTCATCGGTCATGGCCTCGATTCAAAATTTTGTCGATAAGATTGTTTTAAATAATAAAAGCAATCTGCGTGCCAATGCGTTAAATTAATGAATAGCTTGGTTTACAGAATTTGAGGGCGTCAAGAAATCGGGCGTTTTAAAGCTCGTGTTCGATATTTTGGCGGTTTTCCATGAAAAATGCATTTATCAAAATTAGACGCGGGGATTATCGGAGGTCATTCTCAATGAAGATGTTGTGGGGGCAGGGATGGCCCTTGGGGCTCTGGGCGGGATTGATTTTAATTTTCGCATCAGCCTGCTCATTGGGGACAGATGATGAGTTGCGTCTGGAGCCCATTCAGGTTCCCATGCGGTCGGAAAAAGGTTTGGAATCGCCTCAGTCCTCACATTTGGAAAAAGGCGAAAAGGCCATTCCGTCGCCAGCAACGAAACCGGGCCAGAAGCCAGCCCGCGAAGCCAACCGCAAGACGACCTACCTCTATCAAGGCCAACATGAATTTGATCCGGAGTTGCGCCGACCGGACTCGCCAGGCGAGCCGCTGTCAAACGGCGGCGACTGGGAGACGATTCATGCCCGCGATAAAGACCTGGTGCTGGCACGGTTTGGGATGGCGCGGTTTACAGCGACCTTTCACCTGAAGATTGATCCGATACGTTACCGGGTGCCGCACAAACCCTCGCCGCAGGTCGAAGCAACGGAGTCCTTGGCTCCCGGATTTGTCCGGCAGGAAAAATCTCTGATCTTTCGTTCCCGATCCGCCGGTTTTGCCCATCACCCGCTGGGATGGGAGGAGTTGCTGACCGCCTCTTTCCAGAAAAAGGAACCGGCTCGCCCGGCCGAGGTTCTGGCAGATACTACCGACACTCTCCGCTTTCGCAAGACCCTGCTTCTGCTCCAAGCCGATGATGACCCGCTCGACTTGTTGAACGGTGATGCCACCCTCAACACGCATCGATACTGGCAACGTGCCGGGAAATGAGACAGAGGGTCATCGCCACCAATAGTACAGAACCCAGAACGCAATGAATAAAATCCAGACGATCCACTTGCGGCTGTGGCGCAGGCCGGTAGGTGTGGCGGGAGAATCTTCTTTGGATTTATTGAAGAATGAAAATTCCATTTCAAACCTTCCCGCTCAAGGGGATTTGGCGCAACGAAATCCGAAACTGTTGTTTTTAACTTCAGGATTGAAGAAGCTCCGGTTGAACGTGGGCGCGCTCAAACCACACCCGTAAGATAAACAGTCGAACCAGGACCCGCCCTTCAAGATTCGCTTGTCCGTGCCGTATTCCGCTTTGGCGATGGTGTTGCCAGGATGCGGCAGGTAATAGCTGTCCACCCACTCCCAGACGTTGCCCGACATATCCAGCAGACCGTAGGGGCTTTTGCCATTGGCGTAATTGCCTACCGGCTCCGTTCCGGTGGAATGCTTGTATGGATTGTTGGATTTATCCAACGACCAGATATTGCCCCAGGGGTAGATATCCCCCGCCACGCCGCGCGCCGCCTTTTCCCATTCCTGTTCTGTCGGCAGGCGCTTGCCATTCCATTGGCAGTAGTCCCTGGCATCGAACCAGCTGACGTAAACCACCGGATGATTGTCCTGGTCTCGGGCGATTTCACCGTTGGGCCAATGGAACGGGGCCGGGCGTTGGGTGGCGTCTTTAAACTTTTTGTAATCCGAGTTCGTGACTTCATAGAGATCGATATAAAATGCGCCGGTCGAACTGATGTGCTCTGGAGATTCATCGTCCCAGCGTTCGTTGGAGCCCATGATGAACTCCCCGGCAGGGACATGCGCCATGCTGGCAATGGGTGGCGCTTTTTGAGAGGGCTTTTTTAGAGATGCCACAACCGGCCGAGCGATCAACTGTGGCGGTCTGGGGGACCGCACCCTGCGGTTTAAATGTGGGTTGTCCGGGGTGAGGGGATGCCGTTTGAACGGGTTGCCAGACTTTTCTGAAATTTCTCCGACATGGCAGACCCGGCATTTCTCCTGAGTGGTTTTTTGCCTGTGGGCTTTAATCAGGTTCTCGGCCTGGTGGCAACTCGTCTGGCAGGTGGTCTTGAGGTCTTTGGCGCCGGACGTACCTTCAATGGCTAAAACCGGGGCGGCATTGACAACCAACCAAAAAGCCCCTAGCGGGAGCAATTTTTTAATGACGGCAATTGAATTTTTCATAAACGATTATTATAGTATGGTAGAGCAGGCTGAAAAATTTTTGCAGGAGTGGCGCGCATCTGAAGTTTATAAAATACCGTAGGGCGAGTCAAAAACAAACTTTAGAGTTGGTTGCGTGTACCTGAAGTTTATAAAATACAGCAGGGCGAGTCAAAACTAAACCTTAGAGCCGGATGAGGATGATGAGTGACACTTGGCGGTACATTGAGGACGGCTTAGGCGGGGGCCACTGGAATATGGCGATCGATCAAGCCCTGTTGCGTTCCTGCGCAAGAGGGTTCACGCCGCCTACTTTAAGGTTGTACGGTTGGAAAAGTCCGGTTTTAACCGTGGGCTATGCCCAAAACCTGGAGCGGACAGTGGATCTCGAACAATGCCGGGGCATTCCTTGTGTCCGCCGCCCCACGGGCGGCCGCGCTCTTCTGCACCACCGGGAATTGACTTATTGCCTGGTCGCCCCGGTCGACCATCCGCGTTTTTCCGGAGGACTCAAACAAACTTTTGCGGCGGTCAGCCAGGCACTGTTGTTGGGTCTGCGCGAATTGGGTATCGACCAGGCCCGCATCAACGGACAAAAAAAAATACAGCTCGCCGGCCAACGGTCGCCGGCTTGCTTTTCCTCATTGCATCATTGTGAGATCACGTTTCATGAAAGAAAATTGATCGGCAGTGCCCAAAGACGAACTCAGGGCGCGTTCCTCCAACACGGGTCCATCCCAATTGCGGCAAGCGCCGGGGATATTCATTCTATTTTGCGCTATGACAGTCCGGCGGATCGGGCGGCTGATATCGAAAAAATGAAAATGTTCACCACCACATTGAACGCAGTTTGTGGCCAGCCAATCAGTTTCGAGCGGGTTCGTTCTGCTTTGCGGGCCGGGTTTGAAAAGTGTTTCGCGGGCAACTGGGTCGCGGAAGGCCTCACGCGCGCTGAGAAAAACCACCGGGACAGCCTTTTGGAGTCAGCGGTTTCTGCATCTCCGGCAATTTTTTAAGAACCTTGTTGTTGCATGAAAAAAACTTTAGGCCTCAATCGCATGAAGCATTCTTTAATCTGCCCTAAAAAATATTTCAGAACGATGCTGTGGATTCTGATAGCGACGCTATTGCCCGCTTGCGGCCTCGGCGATCTGTTGCGAAGGAACCCCGACGATCAAAGGTATCTGGATCGCACTCGGCAGTACTTTTCCAATTTAAAAGGCGGGATCCAGATGGCCCGTTTTGGCAGGGTGAATCGTGATTCCCTGAGCGACCTGCTGATTTTGCGGTCCAGCCGTTCCGGCCGCCCCGGTGTTCAGGTATGGATCAATCGGGAGGGGAAAGAGTTCACTTTAAACAAACGTCCCGGCTGGGTAGGAAAAAAACAGGACCGGGTG
>SMVA01390554.1_pt1 | contig 28178 bp, 25 predicted proteins | sample 2456451 | NCBI WGS metagenome assembly SMVA01 (sample SAMN11095933, study PRJNA526329) | marine sediment metagenome | biome: Marine sediment; feature: Surficial sediment; material: Deep marine sediment; isolation source: Hadal surficial sediment | place: Pacific Ocean | collected 2014-05 | depth... | reverse complement strand
TCGGGAGACATCGCTAAAGCCATCGTCGCCGGCGCCCACTGCACGATGATCGGTAGCCTCTTCGCGGGCACCGAGGAATCTCCCGGGGAAGTGGAGCTTTATCAGGGTCGATCGTACAAGTCCTATCGCGGCATGGGATCCTTGGGCGCGATGGCGCAGCGTCATGGCTCGTCGGACCGGTATTTCCAGGATGCCAGCGAGGAATTGGAGAAGCTGGTTCCCGAAGGGATCGAGGGCAGGGTTCCGTATAAGGGCACCCTGACGGCGATCGTCCAGCAGTTGATCGGTGGGCTGCAAGCTGCGATGGGTTATACGGGGAGCCGCGATATCGACGAACTGCGTTCCAAGCCGTCGTTCGTTCGGATCACCGCTGCCGGACGTAAGGAGAGCCACGTCCACGACGTGACGATCACCAGGGAGCCCCCCAACTACCGCGCGGCGGATTAGTCGAGTGGAAGCCGAACTTCGCTCCGAGGAGTCACCGGTTCCCGACAGTGCCCGCATCCTGATTCTGGATTTCGGTTCGCAGTACACGCAACTGATCGCGCGCCGCGTACGCGAGGCGGGCGTGTACAGCGAGATTCATTCGCACGACATGCCGGCAACGGCGCTCAGGGCCTTCAAGGCCTCGGGCATCATTCTGTCCGGCGGTCCGGAATCGGTCGTCGGCGAGGATGCTCCACAGGTAAGCGACGCTGTCATCGAGTCGGGTACGCCGGTATTGGGGATCTGTTATGGAATGCAGGCCCTCGCCGCGAAGCTGGGCGGCACGGTCAAGCCTGCCGATCATCGCGAATTCGGTTACGCGGAGGTCACGCTTGCCGAGGGCGATAGGCTGCTGGGCGGCCTCGTCAACTCAGGCGGCCCGCTCAAGGTCTGGATGAGTCATGGCGACCGGGTGGAGCGGCTGCCGACGGGTTTTGAGGCCATCGCCGTCTCGGCGAACGCGCCCCTGGCGGGCATGGCCGACACCGAACGGCATTACTACGGGCTGCAGTTCCATCCGGAGGTCACGCACACGGAGAACGGCCAGCAGATCATCGAGCAGTTCGTGCACGGTATCTGTGGCTGTCGGAGTGACTGGGTCGCCGAGAATATCATCGCCGCGCACATCGATCGCATCCGGGCGAAGGTGGGATCGCAACGTGTGCTCTTGGGATTGTCGGGCGGCGTCGATTCTTCAGTCGTCGCGGCGCTCCTGCACGAGGCAATCGGTGATCAGCTGATCTGCGTGTTCGTCGACAACGGCCTGCTGCGGCTGAACGAGGGCGATCAGGTCATGGACACGTTTCATGAACATCTCGGCGTCCAGGTGGTGCGCGTCGATGCCGAAGAAGAGTTCCTCGCCGCTCTAGAAGGCGTGGCCGACCCGGAGGAGAAGCGCAAGATCATCGGCAAGACATTCATCCAGATCTTCGAGCGTGAAGCCGAGAAACTGCGGGATGTGAAGTGGCTCGCGCAAGGGACGATCTACCCGGATGTCATCGAGTCGGCTGGCGCGGCCACCGGCAAAGCGCAGGTGATCAAATCGCACCACAACGTCGGCGGCTTGCCCGAGCGGATGAAGCTGAAGCTCGTCGAACCGCTACGCGATTTGTTCAAAGACGAAGTTCGGAAGATCGGTACGGCGTTGGGGTTACCGCACGAGCTAGTCGGTCGCCATCCGTTTCCGGGGCCTGGTCTCGGTGTGCGTATCCTGGGTGCCGTGAAGAAAGAATATGCGGATCTTCTGCGCAGGGCGGACGACATCTTCATCGGCGAGTTGCGTGAGCAAGGTTTATACGATCAGGTGAGCCAGGCTTTTGCCGTGTTCTTGCCTGTGAAGTCCGTCGGCGTCATGGGTGATGAGCGGCGCTACGATTTCGTCATCGCGTTAAGAGCCGTGGAAACCGTCGACTTCATGACCGCTCGGTGGGCGCGATTGCCGTATGAGTTCCTCGATCGCGTCTCGAATCGGATCAGCAACGAGATCCCCGGTATCTCTCGCGTCACCTACGACATCTCGAGCAAGCCGCCGGCGACGATAGAGTGGGAATGACTCGTTCTCGTTAACTCGAGCACGAATCGGCGTGGGACAGCTGGCTAGCGATACGGGCTACATGGAGCGTGCGCTGGTGCTTGCTCGCCGCGCCGCCGAAGAAGGCGAAGTCCCGGTGGGCGCGGTACTCGTTAGCGAGGCTGGGCAGGTACTCGCCGAATCGGGCAATGCGCCGATCGCGAGGCATGATCCGAGCGCTCACGCCGAAGTGCTCGTCCTCCGCGCTGCCGGAGCCACGCTCGGCAACTACCGGCTGCTTCACACAACGCTCTATGTCACGCTGGAGCCCTGTCCGATGTGTGCGGGCGCCATGGTCCATGCCAGGATAGCCCGAGTGGTATACGCGGCAACCGATCCGCGCAGCGGCGCTTGCGGCAGCGTCTTCGACCTTACTCAGAGCACTGAGATGAACCACCGTCTCGAGGTGACGGGCGGGCTGCTTGCGGAGCAGAGTTCACAGTTGTTAGCGGAGTTCTTCGCCGAGCGACGCTAGCAGCCTGCTGGTGAACGATCAGAGCGGCGTGACTTCGTTGACGATCACTAATTGAGACACAACGCCGTTGTCGTCGTCGGTCATCGAACGCAGACTATCGTAGTAGCGCTGGATATTATCCACATATAGCACCGGCTCCTGTCCGCGCGCGTAACCGCTCGGCATACGTTCGAACCAGAGCGGCTCACTCAGCAGCGGGAGCCGTTCCCTTACTTCCCGCCAGGAGTCCGGATCGCCGCCCTGTATCTCGGTAATCACGCGGGCGTCTTCCACGTGCCCGTAGCCCACGTTATAGGCGGCGACCGCGAGCCAGGTACGGTCGGGTTCGCCAATCCGCTGCGGGATCTTATTCCCCACATACACGAGGTACTCGGCGCCGCCGTGAATACTCTGCTCCGGATCCGTACGGTCCTCTACGCCCAGCATGCTCGCCGTCCGTGTCGTCAACATCATGATGCCTCTGACGCCGGTAGGGGATACCGCCTTCGAATCCCAGTGAGACTCTTGATAAGCCATCGCCGCCAACAGACGCCAATCCACATCGGTTCGTTCGGCCGCCGCCAGGAAGTACGCCTTGTACTTCGGCAGGCGTGACTCATAACGTCTGACAAACGCGCGCGACACGATGGAATCGAAATCTTGCTCGGTCGAGTTGGACGAAATGGTCGAGATGGTCGGAACGTCCGGAACGGTCGGAATATAGTAGCGATCGAGGATTGCGTTCAGCTCTCCGGTAGCGTGAAGCTCAGCGAAGAAGGCCGCAACACTCTCACGCAATGACGTATCGGTCGACTTCGGCAATGCCCAAGCGATCGGCGTCTCCGGGCCGATAGTGAAAGCCTCGCGAGCGTCCGGGTAAGACCGCTGCAACAAGTCGAAGATATTCGAGTCGACCATGGTGTAATCGATTTCCCCGGTGGCAACGCGCCTGACCAGTTCCTCGACCCCGACCTCGCGATTCTCGAGCCAGGTAAGCTCGGGGAGTTGCCGGCGCGCCTCCTCTAAGATACCGACGTATGCCGATCCGGCGAGTATCTCCAGCTCGCCGCCCAGCATATCCTGCAGCCCGTGGGGCTGAGCGCTTCCGCGCCGATAGATGACTTTCCGCCTGGCGGTCTGGTAGGGCGGGCTGAAGTCGAAGATCTCCAGACGCAGTGCCGTCACGGTCAAGCCTGCTGCGCCCACATGGGCCTTGCCCTCGGCCACATCCGGGAAGATCTGCCAGAACTGGTCCGCCACGTACATACGCAGCTCTACGCCTAGATAATCAGCGTAGCCTTTGGCCAACTCGTAGTCGACGCCGCGCGGTTCGTCGTCGCCGTAGTAGAAAGTCGCGGGGCTGTTTCGAGTGACGGCACGAAACTCGCCCGATGCAATGATTTGCTCAAGGAGGGAAGGTGAAGGCGGCACTGAGCATGTCGCAAGCGCACAGCTCAACCCAATCATTCCGAGTGAACGCGTCAGTGGTAATCCCTTCCTGCGTCCGTGTGCCGCCGCCATTATACGAAGGAACAAATGGTCGGTTGCAAGCCAGGCGCGCCTTCGTTGTCGGCACCACTATTGTGGTCAATGGCTTGGAGTCGATTGGAAAACCTCTTTCTAGAAGAGCGACGGACCGGTTGCGCATGTCAGGCGCTCCGCAACTCGAGAATAACAATGGTTCATCGCGAGATTATCCCGCCGGAGAGGTGGCTCGCATAAGTTTTACTCAGCGCTCGTGTTACCGATTACGTCCAAGAAGTCGGACCACGGAACCGGGTGCCCATGGATCGGCACGATCGTGGCAACGTCGAGTTTCAGCCGTTGCACCTGGTCGTAAAGACTCCTATTGGCGTCCGTCGCTGTCGCCGGAAGCGGTAGATGAGTATCGAACAGGTCCGCTTCAATGACAATCTGTTCGTTCGGCAGATACGCCATCAGCATCCCGTCGACGTGTCCGAGCGGATGAACATAGTAGATGTTCATATTGCGTTCGCCGTCGCTGAGAACATAGTTCTCAGCAACTTGTTCGTAGAAATAGCCTTCTGCGAGCTCAGTCGGCGGCCACAGCGATACCATATCCGGCTCTAGCGTCCTTTGTCCGTAGTTCAAGACATCCCGCGTGTAGAACGTGTAATTCAGCCGATGCGTGATGATCGTCGCGCCGATATGCATATAGGTGCGCAGCCCGCCGATGTGGTCGTTGTGCTGATGCGTATTCACGAGGAAGCGGATCGGCTTATCCGGTATGAGTTGGACGATGGCCTCGATCACGGCGAGGTTCCGCTGTTCGTCGAGGGGCGCCTCGACGACTGCGATGAAATCCTCGAATTCCACTGCCACGCTGTTGTGTGACGATCCGCCCAACCAGTAGACGCCTTCGGCGATCTCTTCCGTTTCTACATGGACTGGAAACGTCGCCGCCCGCACAGAGTCCGGAACGGTAACCGGGTCCCGACACTCATTCGGCTGGATCTGATCAAATGTGCCGCCGAAACCGTTGTGGCCGGCGTTGATACTTTGCATCTGGTAATTGTCGTCCCAACCCTGATGACTGTGCCAACCCGTCGGGAAGCGGATGCCGTCGCCGAGATCGACGTAACTCGCGTTCGTAAACTCGTGCTCGAAATTCATATCCCCGAGGACGGGATCGGGAATCCATGTGTGTATCCGCTGGAGCAGGTTCTCTTTGTTAATCGTGGCGTCCACGCGGTATTTCCCGAACATCGTGATCGACACGATCGTCATCTTTTCCGGCGTCGTGGTCGGCCCGTCGCGGCCCATCTCGCCGAGCTCCCAGCGCCAGGTCGCTCGCGGATTCGCGCCGGGTAGCCTCGCGGCCTTGAGAAAGCCGTGCGGGTTAATCCACAGGTCGAGCTGCCAGAGCGCGGCGTCGCGGGGTGGCGCCGCAACAGGCGCGCTATCCGGACCGTCTAAATGCCAGGCAAACTCGCCGTTCACCAGGAATCTCTGGCGCGAATTCAGCTGGAGCGGGGTACCGCCCAGCCAGCCCTGGCCGTATTTCCACGACGCAGGGTTCTTCCCCGGCGGACGGTCAAATGCTTCTTGCATGGTGCCCGCTGCCCAGTTCATCGTGCGCGTATAGTTCGCGAGCGGGTCGCCGCGCGGCCAGTCCACGTTCTTGTCGTTCAGGCGCTGCTGGCCAACGGCACCGGCATAGCCCGTGCCGGTAATCGTCACGCATCTGAGGTTGTCCGTCCCGATCGCCTCGGCAGCCGCTGCAAGAATCGGCCCGGGATCCAGATAGCCCGGCGGAAACTCCTGCGCGAGCAATGGTGTGCCCGCGAACGGCAGCAATAACAGCGTCCACGCGGTGAACGGTTGCCCATGGCCCTTTTCCCAGAATGACATCATGCAGATCCCCTTATTTTTCTAGTGTCGATTCTACCCAGATAGAGCGAAAATCTCCCCTAGGATGGAGGAGAATGTCGTTCGTTGCGCATGGGCACGGCAACTTGAGAGGCTTTCGCTGCCCGTACACTACTCTATCATGCGAAGATATCAGCGATGACAGGAACGATCCGAATAACGAAGTTCGATCACGTTGTGCTACGCGCTCGGGACGTAGATAAAATGATCGAGTTCTATTGCGACGTGTTGGGCTGCTCGCTTGAAAAGCGGTCGACCGCGGTCGCGGGGTTGATTCATCTGCGAGCCGGCGATTCGCTGATAGATATCATGGCCGCGAGTCACGAGCCTGAAGAGGCCGGCAGCACTGTCAGAAATATGGATCACCTCTGTCTACAGGTGGAACCTTTTTCGGCAGCTGAGATCACCGCGCACCTAACGCGGCACGGGGTCGAGGTGGGCACGTTCGAACGGCGTTTCGGAGCGGACGGCGATGGGCTGTCCGTGTACATCCGGGATCCGGAGGGGAACGAGGTCGAGCTGAAGGCGCCGCCGGGTCAGGCGGACGAGACGCCAGCGTTAGAGATTGACTAACGACAGCAGCTCGGGGCTGAACTTTGCACGCGCTTCATCATAGATCGGCGCGACGGCGGCGACGAACGCTGCCTTCTCGTCCGCTGTGAGTTCGATTATTTCGCCGCCCGCGGCGCGAATGATCGCCGCCGACTCTTCTTCCTCCTGGTCGTGCAGGTCGCGCTGATAGGCGACGGCGTCCCGGACGGCCGCCCGCATTTCTAGTCGCACGGCTTCGGGCCAGGCCTCGAATGAAGGGCGGTGCACGAAGATCGGGCGGGATAGATAGGAGTGATAGGTCGCCGTGTGAAACCGGTGAAACGGATAGATGCCGTAGGTGACGGTGTTGGCGAACGGATTCTCCTGGCCGTCCAGCGTGCCCGCCCGAATCGCCACGAGGGCCTCCGATAGACTGATGGACTGCGGGTCGGCGCCGAGGAGTTCGAAAGTCCGGGCCTGCACCCCGAGTACCCGAATCTTCAGGTCCTTGAGGTCCGCTAGCGTGCGTATGGGCCTGACGCGATTGGAGATATGGCGGAAACCGTTTTCGAAGTAGCCCAGGACGCGGTAGTTCGTCTGCGACTCGATCCGCTCGGTCACGGCCTGCCCGAGTGCTCCGTCCATCGCAGCGCGTGCTGCGGTGGTATCCGGAAAGAGGAAAGGCAGAGCAGCCAACTCGAGTTCGGGAATACCCTCGGTCATCGTAAAGTAGCCGAGCGTCAGTACGCCGGTATCGACAAGCCACATGAGGTCTCCGGCGGTATAGCCCACGTCCATGACGTTGTAGACATACTTCACGTCGACCTCAGCACCGAACCTGGCCGTCAGCCGATCGCCTATTTGCGTCAGGGCGCGGCTGAAGCTGGTCGTCGCCGGCCCGTAGCCAGCCATGCGAATTTGTATGGTCCTGCCGGTCGCGCTATCGGGCGCGCTCGGTTGTGCGCGCGCGGTGGACAGCCCGAGTGCGTTGGCTGCCGCGCTCGTGCCAATCAGTGTTGCAGTTTTCAGGAAGCGTCGCCTTGACATGAGCCCCTCCACTCGGGCATCGATCGCGTGTCCACGCCACACGTGTACACGGTGATTAACGCCCGGCTTATTCGTTTCTTCCGCCTAGTGTGCCTGCCGGTGCTATACCTCTCAAGCGCGGCGATCTAATATCACGCGCTGCGCTATGGATACCTGGCTGAACAGTCTTCGCGAGACGCTCGAACTCCTGCCACCATGGGCCCTGAGCCTGGCAGGGTTCTTCTTGCTCGTGTTGGTGGCGATTCTGGCCGACGTCGTCGTCAAACGCCAACTCGTCCGTGCGGCTCACGGGCTCTCCCGGCGCACGAAACACCTCTGGGACGATGCGCTGATCGAACACGGGGTCTTCGGACGCTTCGCTCAGATCCTGCCCGGCCTCGTTTTTTACTTCGGCTTGAATCTCGTTCCGGGCCTGCCGAACGGCGTGGTCATCGTCGGCGAGAACCTAGCGATCGCCTACGGCTTGTTGATGCTCAGCCTGGGTATCGGCGCGCTCACGTCGGCGATCAACACAGCCTACGAGCACTATCCCATCTCAAGGGATCGACCCATCAAGGGCTTCCTGCAGGTTGTAAAGATCGCGGTCTTTGTCGTGACCGGTGTTCTGATCGTCGCCACGCTGACGGAGCGCAATCCGGTCTTATTGCTGAGCGGACTCGGTGCGATGACCGCCGTGCTCTCATTCGTCTTCAAGGACACCATTCTCGCGCTCGTTGCCAGCGTTCAGCTTACGAGCCTCGATATGGTTCGCGTGGGGGACTGGATCGAAATGCCGCAATGCAATGCAGACGGAGATGTCGTAGACGTCGGGCTGCACACGGTGAAGGTTCAGAACTGGGATAAAACTTATACAACCATCCCGACGCACCGGTTGATCGTAGACTCGTTCAAGAATTGGCGGGGTATGGGCGAGAGCGGTGGGCGCCGCATCAAGCGGGAACTGCGTATCGATATCAACTCGGTGAGATTCCTGACGGAGGACGAGACCGATCGGTTCAAGCGGTTCGCGCTGTTGGCGGAATATATCGATCGAAAGCTCCAGGATCTCGCCACGAACAATGCGGAACTGAGCGAGGAGACAGAGAACGTCAATCTGCGAAGACTGACCAACGTAGGAACTTTCCGTGCCTATATCTTCAACTACCTGAAGCATCACCCGAAGATCCATCAGGGCATGACGTTGATCGTCCGCCAGCTACAACCCGGCCCGACGGGGTTGCCGCTCGAGATCTACGCATTCACCAACGTCACCGAGTGGGCCGTCTACGAGGACATTCAGGCAGACATCTTCGATCACCTGCTAGCCATAGCGGGTGAATTCGGATTAAGCATGTATCAGGAGCCGGCGGGCCGGGATCTCTCGGCGCTGGCAGCCGAGTTTGGCCGTGACGGGGCGACTCAGGGCGTCAGGGACGTGACGTAGGCCGTGATGTTGAGCATGTCCTCTGCGGTCAGGTTCGCCACCACCGGCGCCATCAGCGGGCTCTGTCGAGTGCCCTGCTGGATGTCCCACAACTGACGCATGATGTAACTCGCGGTGCGGCCCGCGATGCCAGGTACTACGCCGATACCCGGCATTTCGTCGCTGCCCCTCTGTTCCGGGCCGTGGCACAACCCGCACGGTATCGTCTTGCCGCCACCCGTGGTCACGAGCGCCTCGCCTTTCGCAAGGCTGCCCACCGGCACGTAGGCGATGAATCCGGCCCGCGGATCGCGCATGAACTCCGTTCGCTCCGGGAACTCCGGCACCTCGATGATGCGCTGCCCGAGCAGCATCGGCGGCGCGTCCGGAATCGGCAGCATCAGGCCGTTGGTCGTGGTACGCACCTGCGGCACTTCTTCCGCCTCGACCACGCGCACCAACGGGAGAAATTCCATCGACGAGAAGTACTCGGCGATCTGCCTCTTTTCGACGTCGGTAAGACCCGCGGCGATCATCGCCATCTCGTTCGTGTTGGCCTTGCGCGGGTCCGCGCTACGGCGGGCGCCGCTCGCGAACGCCTCGAGTTGCTCGAGGATGTAGGCCGCCGGCAGACCGGAGACGTGGCCATTTTCCATCTTGCCCTGGCCGTTCGGGTAGTGGCAGAGTGCGCAGGCGCGCAAGCCCTCGGCTGGCTTCCCTCTGGCGACCACCTCCGGCATCGGCGGGTGGTCGCCGGGATACCAGTCGGCTGGCCCGTAACCGAAATACGCCTCGTTACGCGTGAACGATGCCGTGGTATCCGGCAGCGTTCGTTTGATGCCGTCGTCCGGGACCGGCTCGCCGATGTACGCACATTCGATCGGCTGGGCTGTCGGTGGACAGGGCGGCGCGACGCGATCTCCCGGAGCGAACGTCGTCAGAAGGCCGTATGCCCAGTCGGGCCAGTCGGGCGCAGGCTGCGCACCCGCGCCGCCGCCGGATACGGCAACACCGATCAGGCCGAGAATCATCACAGGGACATAACGCTTCATGCGAACTCCATCGATGCGGTATCCAGACGGAGTATAAAAGATTAAGCGTTAGTTTTAATGATCGGAACCGGTCCTAGAAGTCGCTCGAACTTCCTCTCCTAACTCCGTGACGGCCGCTGATGGCGGAAAAAGAACGTTCGGACTTAATCCGAATTGCCATTCCTTTTTACCGCTAGCCGCTATGCCAGCGCTCAAAAAGCGGTCCAAGTTGTGGAGTGGTCACCTAGCATCGTGGCTACTCCTGATTAATCTAGACCGTGTATCTCCATCCGGGCTTTGGTGAGAATTTCGCGGACGTTGTCGGCTCGTTCAGGGTCGTGAGTTCGGGCTACCGACTTGAGCGCTGCGCGCATCAGGCGGAATGCTGGCCGAATGACCTCGGCGGCCTCTTGCTTCATCGCGCAATCCCACCCCATCCATTCATCGTTTTCGGCGCGTTTCCAAATGGCCTTAACAACTTCAGCCTCGTCTTGCAGCTTCGCTCTGCCGGATTCGGTCAAACTGTAACTGCGTTTACCGCCTTCCGCTTGTTGCGACGTGACGAGATCCTGGTCCTGAAGTTGCTGCAACGTTGGGTAGATGCTTCCGGCGCTGGCTGAATAGAGACCCCCAGAACGCTGCTCCAGGAACTTCATGAGCTCGTAGCCATGTCGTGGTCCATCCTGAATCAACCACAGAAGCGCCAGCGGCAGCTCGCCGCGCTCGAAGAAGCGAGCTTCCCAGGACCACGGCCCAAACCGTCCTCCGCCAGCGAGCCGGGTGGGGCGGCCGGGATAGCGTCGGTTTTGCATAATATTTTTCTCCGATACTATTGTTGATATGTTGAAACAGTATATCGGTCGATATATAAAATCAAGTAAAAAGGTCACGTTTGGCCAGAGTGGTGTTGTTCAGGGCTCAGCCAGCCATACGGGGCCGCGCCAAGTAGTAGCACGGCGAAGCAATGTAGAAGAAGCAGGGGGGCTGTCCCGAGCGGACATGAACGTGTCTGTAACGTGGTCAAATCGAGGCGCGACTTCGCTTAGACTTCCTCAACGAAGACATCGTTAGTCGAACCGTGCGAATGACCGCTCAAGGGGGCGATATGATCAGGATGGCGTCGGCGTTCCTCGCCGGAGTGCTAGTTACCTACGTGGTGATGAACTATGTAATGACTCGGGCTGGTGAGACGGGCGCGATCGGAGTTGTCGCGGAATCCGACCAAGCGCGATCGGCTGATGCGCCAGGCGAAGCGCGCGAGGAGTTTGTTGCGAATACAGCGCCGGATAGCACGCAACTTGAGGGCTCGTCCGCGAGACGAAGAGACCGGGCGTCCCCGGTGCGCGGTGTGGCCGATTCGGGCGCGCTGACGCCTTCAATACCGGTTGCAACGGGCGAGCGTTCCACGTCGCCGGCTACAGGTGCGGCACCGGTGCCACCCTCAGCCACCGCGACCGCTGGCGAACGAGAGGACGGTGCGGTAGCGGAGTCCAGCGCGGCCAGCATCCCAGTGCCTCAAGAGCTTGCAGGACTTCTTGCGGAAGGTGGGCGAATGGCCCAGTTGCACCGACGGATCGAGAACGAGGCGGAGGAGCTTTCCTGGTCCACGTACATGGAGGCCCAGATCGCGGGATATTTGAATCGAAAGCTTCCGCTGACCGAACTCTCCGTTCCACTGATCGAGTGCCGCACGACCCTGTGCGAGGTGCAGGTCATCGGCTACGGGGAGTCCCCGATGCAGAGCTGGATGATTGCGACAGAGGATATGCGGGCCCAGCCGTGGTACGAGTTTGGCGAGGTCTCCATCGGTACGCTGCAGGTCGCGCCGGGAATTATCGGCTTGATGCTAGTGATGCAGAGAGCCCAGCCGTAGAATGAGCCTTACGCCCACACCTCGACTCTCAGCGCATCAACGTCGAGGGCGGACGACAGATCAATCCAGGAGTATCCGATGAACAGACCAAGAATTTCTATGTGGACCGCCGTTAGTGTGGCACCGATCGCAGCGCTTGGCGTGATGACCGCGGCCGACGCACAACAGGGTACGGGCTACGCGCCCCAGATCGCCCAAACGGATGCGCCGTATGTCGTGGTCAGTAAGACCATCCCACAGTCGGGAACGAGCTGGGACCTGCACCTGGTCCAGACGCGAGACCAGATTTATGTCCCCATGGGTATCCGCAAGCCTGAAGGCGACGGGCCTTTCCCGATGATCCTGATCGGTTCTGGCGAAGGCCGTGATGGCATCACGAAGATCGAAAGCGGCATGTATCTATACGAAGGACTGATGGACCGGCTGTTGGATCGGGGCTACGCGGCGGCCTTTGTAAACTATCGAAACGAAATACCGCTCATCTACAACGAAATCGGGCGGTCCGAGCTTCTTTTCGATGACATCAGCGGTGGGAGCCGTGCGCTTCGGTCGATCCCGACGTTGGATTCCGAAGATTACATCTCGATCGTCGAGCACGCGAAGGCGCTGCCTTTCACCGATCCGAACGCGATCGGTTCGCTCGGTAGTAGCCACAGCGGCGAGATGATTCTCAAGGGATCGGCGCTCATCGACTTCGGGGCCGGCGTTCCCAGCGAGCCCGCGGCCCACGAGTATCTGGCTCTCGACATGACCCGTGCGCCCCGAGATGAATCGGGGCGAGAGGTACAGTTGCAGGACATCGAGGTCGCGAGGAGCCTGGCGAATAAAGACAGAGCAATGGAACGAATCCGTCGGATCGATACCCCGCTGCTGATCCTGGGCCGTGACGACGATCACCTGCAAGGAATATTCGAGCTGTTGTACGAATGGATCGACGAGGCGGGCAAAGACGTAACCTACGCGTCGTTCGAGCATCCGCAACATGGGTACTCTTTATTGCGGCGAAGTGGGGACGACCCGTTCGAACCTGACGAAATCCAGGAACAGGTGTTCGAAGTGTACATGGCGTTCTTCGATGAGCATCTGAAAGGGATCCGGCCTGAGATCACGCAGGTGTTACCGCGATGACGAGAGTTTTGCGAGCCACGCATCGTTTCTTGGCTCGCTTAGCTTTTCTTCTACTCGTTCCTTTCTGCGCGCGGGCGTATGTCTGCGAGACGGCGGCGTTCGAGCTGATCGCGGCGAACTCTCCGTACGGCGTGACGCTGACGAGTGCCGGACTTCAAGACGGACCCGGAACGTACTGTCAGGTGGAAGGCGAAATTGCCAACGCCGACGACGGCAGGAGTCAAATCAAGTTTCGTTTCCGGCTGCCGGATGCGGCAGCGTGGAACGGAAAGTTTCTGGTCATCGGAAACGGTGGCACGGCAGGTATGTTTCAGGGTGAGGCGCGGGTTCAGGTTGCGCTGCAGCTCGGCTACGCCACGGGACAGACGGACACGGGACACGTTAGCGGCGGTCCGCAGGATTGGCTGCTGGAAGAGATCAGGCCGGGCGTCATCGTCGCGAACGACGTGACCATCGAGGACTTCGCGCACCGTTCCATTCATCTGACGACAGTAGTCGGCAAGCAGTTCGTCGACGCGTTCTATGCGCAAGAACCGGAGTACTCGTACTATTTCGGCTGCTCTACGGGCGGACGCCAGGGACTGAAGGCGATGCAGCGCTATCCCAACGACTACGACGGCGTGGTCGCCGGCGCCCCGGTCTTCTCCCTGCCGCGCCTGAATATCTCTCAGCTTTGGACTGCGCAGCAAGTTGCCAAGCTGGAAGCCGAGAGCGAGCCGCTCTCGGGTCGGCAACTGGATCTGCTGAAGGAAGCAACGGTCGGTACCTGCGATGCGCTTGACGGGCTTACGGATCGAATCATCGATGACCCCCGGCAATGCGAATTTGATCCCGCAGTGCTCCAGTGCGCTGCATCCGAGTCACCCCCCCAGTGTCTTACCGAGAGCCAGGTTCAGTTCGTCCGCGCGATCTACCAGGGACCGGTCACAGAGGCGGGCGAGAGGATCTACCCGGGACGCCTTCCCGGCGGTGAAGCCGGTCCGGGAGGATGGCAGGGCTTCCTTCGGGCCGCCTGTTCGAACGCGGAGGGTACGGGCCGATGCGACTACTTCAGCCGCGCCTGGAATCAGGGCTCCGGAGCGGAGCTGTTACGGGACTTCAGCATCGACAATACTGAGGACGTCGCGGCCGTTGATTCCGCCTACTACTCGGGTGTTATTCGCGCCGACAACCCGGACGTGACACCGTTCGTTCAAAGCGGCGGCAAGGCGATCCTCTATCACGGCTGGAACGACACGAATGTCACGCCGATTCCCACGGTTGAGTTGTACGAGGCGATGGAAGATACCGTCTCGCGTAAACGTGGCGTCCGAGATTTCCGCGACCATGTACGGTTATTCATGGCTCCGGGGATGTTGCACTGCGGGCGCGGCGATGGGCCGAATAACTATACCCGGTCGGTACTCGAAGCAATCGACACTTGGGTGACCGAAGACAGAGCACCCGATGCAATTGTCGTGACCCACGAGGGGCGGGGCTTGTCCCGTCCCTGGTGCCCCTATCCGCAAGTAGCAAGGCTGAAGGAGCCCGGCCTGGACTCGAACGACGCCGAGAGCTTTCAATGCGTCACCCTGACAGAGTGACTTTAACGTTGGACGTTCCGTGTCCCGGTGGCTGCCGAGAAGCGACAAGTTACCGGTAGCGTTGGGGCCACTGTGTGACAATAGTTCTTGGGGGAGAGCCGTGATGCAGAGCTGTCACCGGATTTCCGCGCTCACCGTGCTAGCCTTGCCCTTCGTCATGGTCGCCGCTTGCGGTCAGAGGAATGCACCTATGAACGCCACGGATCGACCTACTAGCGTCACGCCGCCGTTAACTGCGGACGGCGTGCTGGCGCCGGCAGCCGAGCAACGTCCCTACGAGGTCGTGGCGCCGCACGGGGCCACGCGGCAGGACGAATACTATTGGTTGCGCGACGACCAGCGCAGCGACCGTGACATGTTGGCCTACCTCGCGGCTGAAAACGCCTATGCCGACGCCGTCATGGCGCCGCTCAAGGGATTCAAAGCGGCGTTGTATGAGGAACTGGTCGGCCGCATCAAGCAGGACGATAGCTCGGTGCCGTACAAGTACAAAGATTACTGGTACTACAGCCGCTTTGAGGAAGGGCAGGAGTATCCGATCTATGCTCGCCGAGCGGGCGACATGGAGGCAGAAGAAGAAATAATGCTCGACCTCAACCGGCTCGCCGAGGGGCACGACTTCTATCAAGTAGCCGACTGGGAAGTCAGCCCGGACCAAACGCTGCTGGCCTATCTTGAAGACAGCGTCGGCCGCCGGCAATACACGCTCAGAATCAAGGATCTTTCAACCGGCGAGACCCTGCCATTGCAGATTCCGGGCCTTTCGACGAGCCTCGCCTGGGCCGCGGATAGCGAGATGCTGTTCTATGTCGAGAATGACCCGGACACGCTGCTGACCAAACGCGTCAAGTCGCACACACTCGGTCGCGACCCGCAGACCGATCCAGTGGCCTACGAAGAACTCGATGACAGTTTCTACGTCAGCCTGAGCACGACGCGCTCGGAAAAGTACATCTGCATCAACCTGAGCAGTACCGTGTCCGACGAGTCACACTGTACCGAAGCCGCGGCGCCGGGAGAATTCAAGGTGCTCGCGCCACGCCGGCGCGACTTCGAGTATTCGGCCGACCATCTTGGCTCGCGTTGGGTGATTCGCACCAATTGGAACGCGGAGAACTTCAAGTTGATGGAAGCCGACGACGAGATTTCGGGAGACCGGTCGCAGTGGCGCGACCTGGTTCCGTACGATGCCGACGTCCTCATCAGCAGGTTCGAGCTATTCGACGGCTTCATGGCCGTCGCTGAACGTTCACGTGGTCTGACGCGAATCCGCATCGTGAATAACGATCAACAGACCGACTACATTCAGGCCGACGAAAGCGCCTATGCGATGGCATTGTCGGTAAATGCCGAACCGGATACCGACTGGCTTCGTTATACCTACACTTCTCTGACCACGCCTACCAGTACCTATGAGCTGAACGTCCGAACCGGGGATAGGAAACTGCTGAAGGAACAGCCCGTGCTCGGCGGTTTCGACAAAGACGACTACGTCACCGAGCGTCTTTGGGCGACGGCGCACGACGGTACCGAGATTCCGGTCAGCGTGGTCTACCGCAAAGACTTCGAAAGAAACGGCACGGCCGCGCTCTTGCAGTACGGCTACGGTTCCTACGGCATCAGTATCGATCCGCGATTCAACGGTAATGTGTTGAGCCTGTTAGATCGCGGCATGGTGTACGCGATTGCGCACATCCGCGGCGGCCAGGTCATGGGCCGGCCATGGTACAAAGATGGCAGGCTGCTGAATAAGGCCAACACGTTTACCGACTTCATCGCCGTAACCGATTTCCTCGTGGACGAGGGCTACGCGGCGCCTGATCGTGTCGCCGCCATGGGCGGCAGCGCGGGCGGCCTATTGATCGGTGCCGTAGTGAATCTAGCGCCGGAAAAATACCGCGTGATCGCGTCGTCGGTGCCGTTCGTCGATGTCGTTACGACAATGCTCGACGCGAGCATACCTTTGACCACCAACGAGTACGACGAATGGGGCAACCCTGAAGATCCGATTTATTACGACTACATGCTGTCCTATTCCCCCTACGATCAACTCGACACGAAAGCCTATCCGGCCATGTTCATCTACACGGGACTCTGGGATTCGCAGGTCCAATACTGGGAGCCGAGCAAATACGTTGCCCGCCTGCGTGACCGCAAGACCGACGACAATCTGCTGGTCTTCCGCGTGCAGATGGAAGCCGGGCACGGCGGTCAGTCAGGCCGTTTTCAGCGTTATCACGAAACCGCCGAGCAGTACGCGTTCCTGCTGAACCAACTGGGCGTGTCGGAATAGGGGTGGCGAATGACAACACAACGAGTGACTAGGCCCGTTATCAACGACTCCTCTTCCACACCCGAGCCCGATGGATTGACCGAGTCTGGATGTTCTCTTATGGTCGTAAGCTGACCTTCGTTAACACGACGTCTTCACGCCGCCGAAACTCTGGGGAAGAAGAATGACAAGAATCATCGTATCGATAGCACTCTTCGCGATCTCGACAATCGGTGTCGCCCAAACTCCGGCCGAATTTCGACACGACTTCTCGGACGGCGTCAGACCCTGGACACACGAAAATTTCGACGCAGCCGATGACAAGTTTACGTTCGCCGTCTTCTCCGACCTGACCGGGGGTGAGCGCAGCGGAGTCTTCGCGATTGCCGTCGAGCAGCTCTCTCTGTTAAGGCCGGAGCTGATTATGAATGTTGGCGACCTGATCCAGGGCGGAATGGCTGGTCGTGCGGAACTCGATACGCAGTGGGATTCCTTCGACAAACGGGCGTCTCGTGCCCGCGCCCCGGTGTTCTATGTCGGTGGTAATCACGACCTGTCCGGGGATTTGCTGCAGAGCGTCTGGGACGAGCGCTACGGGCACCGCTACTACCACTTCGTCTATAAGGACGTGCTGTTCCTCGCGTTGAATACTGAAGACATCCCGCCGGAGCGAATGCAGGAGATCTCGATTCTCCGCGACGAAGCCTTCCGGGTGCTTGCGTCTGAAGGAATGGGGATGGGAATGGGGCCGGGCCGCTTGGCCGAACTCTTCACCTGGCCGGAGTCTTCCGCCGGCAATATCACGCCTGAACAGTCGGAATATTTCCAACAGGCCATTGCCGACAATCCGGACGTACGCTGGACGTTTTTATTCATGCACAAAGCTGCCTGGGAACGGGATGGCGAGGAGAACTTCGCGGCAATCGAGTCTGCGCTGGCCAACCGGCCGTACACGGTGTTTCATGGCCATCTGCATGCGTATCGGTACGTTGAGCGGCACGGGCGAGACTACATCCGCCTCGCGACAACCGGCGGTGGACAGCGTTCGGGTTTCGGCCGGTCGATGGATCAGGTGACGCTGGTCACCGTGGACGATTCCGGGGTCGACATCGCGAACGTGTTGATGGCCGGCATTCTCGACAAGACCGGTCATATCCCGCTCGACGGCGATGACGTTTGTTTCGAGGCCGCCTTGTGCCGTGGTGACGACTAACGTCGACACGGATAATCGGCAGCTTGGAAGTCGACGGACTACAGGGGTTGACCTGATGCGATATAAGAAACTGACGCTAGTCGTCGCGATTGGCGCATGTTGCGGGCTGATCCAAATCGCGCACGCCCAGGGGTTCGGTCGGGGCGAAGGGTTACCGAGGCACGGGATTACCCACGTGACCGGCGACCTCTATCGATTCAGACAGGTCCGGCACTTCGGGATGTTCTTGGTAACTCCAGATGGGATCATCGTGGTCGACCCGACGAATTCGGAGGTTGCCGCGTGGCTGAAGGAGCAACTGGACGAGCGATTCGGCCTCCCTGTGAAGTACGTGATCTATAGCCACAGTCACAACGATCACGCAAGCGGCGGTGAAGTCTTCGCAGATACGGCCACCCTCATCGGCCACGAGAACATGCGTAAGAACCTGCGGTCTCCGGCGGCCGATGCGCCGTTGCTGCCGCGCGAGCGACTCTGGGATACGAACGGTGACGGGCTCATTCAAGCGACGGAAGCCGAGGGGACTGTCCTGGCGAACACTTTCGCGGCGCAGGACACGAATCGAGACGGCGCGCTGACCCGTGCGGAAATCTGGGCGCGGCGGTTTGGTGGTGAGCAAGTACCCCCGGACATCTACTACTCGGATCGTGCATCCGTCACGCTGGGCGGCAAGACTGTGGAGCTCCACTACACGGGACGGAACCACACCGACGATATGACCGTCGTGTTGTTCCCCGCCGAGCGCACGATCTACACCGTCGACTTCCTGACTCCGAAACGCCCACCGCGCACGACGTTAGGTGACGGCTTTTTGCCTGAATGGATCGAATCGTTGCGCAGGGTCGAGCAGCTGGACTTTGACATCATCTCCCCGGGGCATGAGTTACCGGGAACGAAGGCAGATGTGACCGAGCAACGGCAATATCTGGAAGAACTGGTGGCTGCCGTAGCCGCAGGCATCGCGGCAGGAAAGACGAAAGAACAACTCGTCGAAACGGTCCTGATGGAAGATTACGACCATTTGATCGAGTATGAGTTTTCCCGCGCCGGTAACGTGGCTGGAGCTTACGAGATCTTAGTATCCAGTCAGTAGAGACCGTCATGAAGGATTATGCGGTCAGCAGGGTCGCGACGCTAGACGACGCTGCGGGGGTCTAGCGCGCTTACTCCGCCCGTGAGGGAGGCGCTCCTACTATCGTCTCGGGGGCCCATTCCACACGGCTGCCGTCCGCATGAATCTGGACCATTTTCCACGCGAGTGTGGTCTCCTGCGTCGGGTTGTTCGCAGTAAAACGAAACCGGACGGACTCTCCGCGTGGAACAGACCCGCCGCTCCATACCGCGCCGACGATCTTGCCGTCAGCGTTCTTCTTCGTTTCGATGGTCCAACCCTCTGCGGGGTCGAAGGCCACCACGACCACTTCGGCCGGAAACTCCGCTTCGACTCTAACGGTGGCGCCTGGCCTTTCGGTAGGTACCCGAACCGAATACGTCAATTCCGCGCCCGGGTCCGAGTAACGTGGGGCGACGGTGACATGGCCAAGCGCTGTCCGGACGGTGAACAGACAAATGAACGCAGTCGATACCATCACAAACCGAGCGGTATTTGTTTTCATGTACATTCCTTACGCGGTGAGATCGCAGTGTGATCCGGGCTGGCGTCCGATCGATTCTACATTTTTTCACCCCGTGGTAGTCGAAATCTCTCCCGCGAGCGGGTAGAATTTTCATATAACGACAATACCGTTCTTCAGGAGGGGATTATGAGGCGTTTCTTGCCCAGAGCGGCGATCTTGATCGGCGTCTTCGCCGCCCTCTCTACGCCGCTCTTCGCGCAGTGGCCGCCCTACCCGACGCCGGAAGTTCCCAGAACGTCTGCCGGCGAGCCGGATTTCGATGGGCCGGTGCCGAGGACGGTCGCCGGCAAGCCGGATCTTTCCGGGATCTGGGAACGTATTCGTAGCGGCCGCGGTGGAGAGCAGGGACGGCCCGTCGGAGAGCCCAGGGCACCGGCGCCCGGCGCGCCGCCATTCGCAACCTTCTGGGAAATCGGGTTCGGCTTCGAAGACGGTCTACCGTTTACGCCCTGGGCCAGGGGACTGAAGGAGCAGCGCATGGCGGACGAATCGAAAGATAATCCGGACGCTTACTGTCTGCCGATGGGCCACATGCAATTTCATTCTCACGTTCAGCCCAGGAAGATCATCCAAACCCCCGAGGTGATCGTCATCCTCTACGAGGGCAACGCGGGCGTCCGGCAGATCTTCACGGACGGACGGCCTTCGCCTGACAACGATCCACTACCGTGGTGGTACGGCTACTCGGTCGGGACGTGGGAGGGCGACACGTTGGTGGTGGAGACGACTCATCTCCGCGATGGCGGATGGCTCGACTACAACGGAAGTCCGCTAACCGATCAGGGCAAGATTACCGAACGTTTCCGAAGAGTTAGCTACGGAAAAATGGAGATCGATGTCACCATCGACGACCCTAAAGCGTACACGGAGCCGTTCACTGTGAGAGTGGAGCATCGTATCATGCCGTATACGAGCCTCATTGAATTCGTCTGTGAGAATGAGAAGTCGACGCGTTACTTCGATCCGTAAACGATTCGCCCGATCGTCGCTACTGCTTCGAACGCGTAAGGGGAAGGTTCTATGAAAGTCTGCTCTTTGCTCTTTTGCGCAGCCGTCGGGTCGATACTGGTTTCCGCGCCACTGCTCGCCCACCATTCGTTCCGGGCGGAGTTCGACTCCGAGCAGCCGATTGAGATCACCGGCACAGTCACGGTAGTCGAGTGGACAAACCCGCACGCGCGCTTCTACGTCGACGTGGAAGATGACACCGGCAAGGTGGTCAACTGGGACTTCGAGCTCGCCAGTCCTAATTCGCTGTTTAGGCGGGGCTGGAAGAGGGACTCACTGAAGCCCGGGGACGTGGTCACCGTGAACGCATTTCGCGCTAGAAACAGCCCGTATGTAGCGAACACCCGCACCGTCACCCTCAGCGATGGCCAGCGAGTGTTCTCTACCTTGACTTCACCGCCAGAGTAGCGGGCGCGAATGCGTGCTTTTGGCCGAGCGGACATTCAAGAGGGCAGCAGGAACTTAAACTCAGGAGAACAAAAATGACGAGAGTCAACTTCAGCTTGTTTTTATTCAGTATCGGGCTCGGCGTCTCACAGACGGTCGGAGCTCAGGGTATGGGGATGGGCGCCGGCGCCGATACGATTGTGCAGCTCACGGAAAGCGTATTTCGACGCGGTGCCACTTCGAATATTTTTATCGTGACGGATGAAGGCATCATCGTTGTCGATGGTACGTGCGGTGGAGGCGGTCAGCAGTGGCTGAAGGAAGAGCTGGCTCGACGCTATGACGTGCCTGTCAAGTACGTCATCTTGAGCCATGATCACGAGATGCACATCTGCGGCCTACAAGTCTTCGACGACACCGCCGTCACGATCGCGCATGTCAATGCGCTGGCTCACATCACCGGAGAAGGTCGGAATACGTCCATGCCCGATGTCGTCTTCGACGATTACATGGAGATTCACTTAGGCGGCAAGCGGGTCGTGTTGTACTACTTCGGGCCGACCCACAGCGATAACTTGATTCAGGTTCACTTCCCCGAGGAGGGCATTCTGGTCGCGACGGACATGGTACGTTCAGGCAAGGCAATCGGCTTGCCCGATTATCGTGACTCCAACGTCGACAACCTGATCGACACCTTAGACAAGTTATCGCGCTTGGATGATGTGGATATTGTCGTACCAGGTCACGCGGGTCTTGCGGATCAGCAGTCGTTCGTGTACTTCCATGAGTGGCTCGTCACCCTCAGAAGTCGCGTGCTGGATGAGATGATTGCAGGGGCCTCCATCGAGGAGATCCTGGAGCGGGTGCGCATGGAAGACTTCTCCGATTACGGCAACTACGATAACTGGCTCCGTGCCAACGTCATTTCCATGTGGGATTACCTGTATCGTTGGCGGGAACCGAGCGAAGGCCTCAACCGATACCAAAACCTCTACCCGGTCGGTTTCCCGCTCGGCGGCATCGAGATGGGTCCAGAGTGAGCCGCGGCCACGCAGGATTAAGCGGATTCGGCAGCCTCCGGCCGTAAGCGGGCGTTCAAGATCGGTAGACGTTTGAGTCGTGCGCTACTTCAGCCTGTTAGCGTTTCTTCTCGTGCTTACACCCCGCGTAGGCGAGGCTCAGACTGAAGCAAGCCGGATCTACGTTCGGTACATCGAATTTCAAGGTGTCACGCGTATAAACGACGATGTGCTGCGGCGGGAGCTGCTGCAGCTGGAAGGCGGCTTCCTCAATACGGTCGCGCTGGAACAGTCCCGGCTGCGACTCGAGCAGCTGGCGTACATCGAGCGCGCACAGGTGAGCCTGGAACGCGTTGAGGATGCCCGCGACCAGGTCGATGTAGTGATTACCATCACCGAGGCGCCGGCCCGCCGTTATGGGGGTGGCGGCGCCTACTCGGAATCGCTGCGAGGCAGCCTCAACGGCTATTTCACCAATGAGAATATCTTCGGCACTGGTCAGCGCTTCTCGGCCCGAGTGGATGTAAGCGACTTTCGCGAGTTCGTCGAGCTATCTCATACCGACCCTTATGCTCGATCGAACCGCGTGAGCCGTACTGTCACCGTGTCATCGCGTCAGAGTGATCGGCTCACGGCCGACACGACTGACTTAGAGGCGGACCTAGCCACGGTCCGGTTGCAGTACGGTTATCGGATCGGGGAGTATCAATCGGATCAGTCTAGGGCTCGCCTTGCACGGCGTAGACCTCACCACGGGAGCGCTCGTGAGTGACCAGCTGTTCGACTGGGTGCGTAACAACGGCAACCCGGTTGTGCAGGGCACCGTCGCCTCCACGGACTTCTGGGTTGCAGAGTTCTTGATGCGTTGGCGGCGGGACACCCGCAACAGACAAATATTTCCTGATCGTGGAGCGGAGCAGTCGCTGACGTTTCGGGCTGCTGTTCCTGGTAGCGAGGCTGAGTACTACGCCATCGACTACGAGCTCACGAAGTTCTGGCCTCTCGATGGCCGGTGGACGGCGCGGTTTGGCGCCAAGCTGGGGTTCGGCGGCGCGTACGGTTCGAAGACCTCCTCTCTACCGCCCTATCTTAATTGGTTCGCAGGCGGACCGAGATCGGTCCGCGGCTATCGTGAGAACCGCTTAGGGCCACGAGATAGCTTGGCCAATCCCTATGGGGGAAATCTCTTCGTTTCTGGCCAGTTCGAGCTGATGATGCCATTGCCGGAGAAATGGAGAGAGCGGTTACGGATCGGCTTCTTCTACGATTTCGGTAACGTCTTCTCCACGGAGAACGTCAGATTTCTGGATGACGGCGGGCAGAGTCTGGACTATGACTTCGACTTGTCTCGACTTCGCCAATCAGCGGGAATCGCCGCACAGTTTCTAGTTCCGATCGGAGTATTGCGGTTGAGCTATGGCGTTCCGTTGAATGCGGACGACGATCACCCCAATCGTTTTCGCCGCGACGCGATCGAGCGGTATCAAATCACCGTTGGCGTGGATTTCTGAGCCGACGCACGACCCGAGCTGCTATGGTAACAACGACCTAGCTGGTCAGGAAAACGGCCGCTATCGACAAAAGGCAGACACTCGGAGTGGAATGTAGGGAAAAGTAAATGACAAGAAGCTTAACGTTAGTGGCGCTCCTGGTGACCTGGACTTTAGGCGTCGCCCAGGATGGTACGTTCGGCGCAACTGCCGAGGACGTTACGGCCGCTCCGCCCGATTTCAATGGCGTGTGGTTGGCCGCGCCTGGATCGATCGGAGGTGGGCAGGCAGCGGAGATGGCAGGTTCTGAGCCGCCGCAGTTTACCGCTGAAGCGCTGCGGGTTCGGGCCGAATACGATTTCTTCGTCGACGATCCCGCCTATCGGTGTAGTCCGTCCAGTATCGTCCGTGTGTGGTCCAATCCGGTACCGATAGAGATCGAGCAGCAGCCCGGCCGGGTGATCCTGCGCTACGAATACATGGACGCCGTACGCACCGTATATCTGGATGGGCGAAGTCATCCCCCGGATGCGCCGCCTCAACTCCTGGGGCATTCCGTCGGACGGTACGAAGACTCGACGCTGATCATCGAGTCTACTGGCTTCACCTACAGTTACATCGGGACCGTCACCGGCACGCCCCAGACCGAGACGCTAACCACCGTAGAGCGTCTGACGTTGAGTGAAGATGGCCAGCGCTTTCGCTTGGATATCAGACACGAGGATCCGGCAACGTTCACGACCCCATGGACCGCGACCCGCGACTACGTTCTAACAGACCTAGAACGCCTCGTCTGGGACTGCGTATTGAAGGATGCCGGGTACGAAGCATTCGACGATGCATAGCGAGCCAATCGATATCTCGCCACTCCCGTCAATTACGCAGTCTTCTCCGTCTCGCAACAGCGGTATACGCTCCCCCACCTAGCGGAGGAGCAACAGCCTCCCTGATGCCACGAGGAGGTAAGCGACGTGAAGCAAACGATCCAGTGTCTGGTAGCAACATTTCTGGTCTTCAGTTCCGTTGAGGCGAATGCGATTCTAGCCTGGGTTAGTCGGGCCAATTGCGGCATAACTCTTCCGCTGCCTCATCCTTCGGTGGGGCCGTACGTGAATTTCAACGAGAGCTTCACCTGGGATCGCCCGTTATTCATCAATCGGACCTTGCAAACCTTCAGTCACCACAATCTTGGAGACTATGCGAACCAGTCTGGGACCAACTGGGCCCCGGAGTTTCACACGGTGAATACAGGTGTCAAACGCACGTGGCGCTCCTGGGCGGGGGATCTCTACGACTCTCCGACTCTCGACTGGTGGGTTCACGGAAATCATTGGCGCAGAATTCGTGGAACCTGGAGCTATCTTGGCTGGACCTTCGCTAGAGACTGTAATCTGGGACAATGGTAAGTAGAGGGAGAGACGATGATGTTCAGAGGAAGCTTTAGCCTGTCACGTGTGTTAGCGCTCCCGTTTGTGTTCTGTCTGCTGCTGGTAGACACGGGTGATGCGCGGGCACAGCGAATTACTGATGACCTGGTTTTGTCGCGGCCGCCCGGTTTTGGTGAAGTTCGTCCAGGGCATGTCGATACGAAGCCCATCTCCGCGTCTCCTTTCTCGATCAGTGAGGCGGAGACAATGCTGCTCGATAAGACACACCAGAGAGAGCACGGCTGGACGGCGGCCAGCGAAGAAGACGTGAGCGAGTTCGAGATGTTCTTCGACACTTCGAACGCGTTGTACAGCAGAGGCAGCTCGGACCTCAGCCTGCTCCTTAACGAGCTCCGCGTGGTCCCTGCCTCCTTCGATGGCACGCTTCTTTCTCGCGCCAAGCTCCAAACCGCGATGCATATTGGAGGCTTCGTCGATGGTGCCTGGACCGGGCTCGTACGTGTAATGACGGTTCCCTCGCTGGGGCGGGTCGTCCTTGAGGAATACGACTATGTTGCTGCGGGCAGTTACTTCGTGATTGCGGAAGAAATCGTTGACTTCCAAATCAACGGAAGACCGGCGACGTTCGACGTCTGGAGGGCCCCAAGCCGAAAATCATTTACCGAGCTCGTGTGGTTCACAGAAAATAAACATTTCCGCCTGCTAGTGAACGGTACGGTGCAACCAGCGAGCCAAAGATATCGAAATCTTATCGAACTCGCCTGGGCATTGCGTTAAGCGGCTGTTCGGCCCTTCAACCCGGCCTGATCGGGCCAGATTTCAGTTGATTTTGGGCCATCTGTTGGCCCGAACTAAGTAGAATCCAGCTCGAGAATCATTTTGGAGCCAGCATGTCCCTCCTGGGGGGGCAAACGACGCAAGCTCCAGTTGACACACGGGAAGACGTTATGGCCTGGCGAGACTAAATGGAGAAGATGCGCGTAATGGCGCGCGGGCTGCCACACTCGGTCCTGGCACTCGTCGTTGCGACCGTACCGGTCTTGGAAGCGTCCGCGCAGACCGGTGATGCTTCAGACAAGACAGTCAAGATGGCGAGAACGGCAACACCGCCGACCATCGACGGGCGACTGGACGAGGAAGCATGGACTCGCGCTGCCGTTGTTACAGACCTCCATCAAATGGATCCGATCGAGTACTCGGAGGCCTCCGAGGAAACGAAATTCTATGTTCTCTACGATGACGATGCTCTCTATGTCGCCGCCCGTATGTGGGACAGCCGCCCGGATCGGATCGCGGCCAATATTCTTAGACAAGGAGCGTGGATCGGAAATGATGATCAGCTGATTCTGATACTCGACCCTTACAATGAAGGTCGAGAGGGTTATCAATTTCAGTTGAACCCGAACGGCATTCGTAACGAGGGCTTGTTCGTTGGGCCGAACCAAGTGCAATGGAATTGGAACGGCATCTGGGAAGCGGCGGCGACACAGGATGACGAGGGTTGGATAGCCGAGTTGGCGATTCCCTTCAAGACCTTGTCATTCGCAGCCGATAGCGACACGTGGGGGATCAATTTCGGGCGGAGGGTGCAATCAAAAAATGAGCGCATGGCCTGGGTCTCGCGGAATCGATCGCAGACTCCTTCGATCTCTGGGCGCGCCATCGGATTCGACGGACTCGATCAGGGACTGGGCCTCGATGTTGTGCCGTCTGTGAGTTTGAGCGATCGAAAGGATTTCTCCCTCTCGGGTTCAGAGTCGGATCTTGACCCATCCCTCGACGTTTTCTACAGAATTACTTCGTCGCTCAACGGGTCGTTCACGATCAACACGGATTTCTCGGCGACAGAGGTAGACGATCGGCGGATCAATCTCACGCGTTTTGGCCTTTTCTTTCCCGAGAAACGAGATTTCTTTCTTCAGGATGCCGACGTATTCGAATTTGGCGGTCTCGGTAGTCTCGGCTCGAGCCAGCTATCGACAATCCTGGATCAGAACGCGCGACCGTTCTTCTCTCGTCGCATCGGCTTAAGTGCGTTCGGGCAGCCGGTGGACCTCGATTATGGCGGCAAGCTTAGCGGTCGAGTCGGTCCGTGGACTCTTGGCGCGCTTGCAATCAGGCAAGACGCCTTCGGCGGTGTCGATGCCACGGATCTCTTTGTGGGGCGAGCGGCATTTAACGTATTGAACGAATCGGCGGTGGGTGTCATCACCACTAACGGGGATCCGCTGTCGAATCTGGATAACAGTCTGGTGGGAGTGGACTTCCGGTACTTGAACACGCGCCTGCCGAACGGGAAAACTATCCAGGCGGAAGCCTGGTATCAGCAGACCGACACCGAAGGGCTGGCCGGCGATGACTCTGCATACGGACTCCGGTTTCGATTTCCTAGTGGCACAGGGTTCTTGGCCAACGTGGGGATCAAGGAGGTCCAAGCCAATTTCAAGCCCGCATTGGGGTTTATTAATCGCTCCGGTGTGCGCGAATCTTCCCTGGAGGTCGGTTGGACGCACAGAAATGCCGAGGAGTCCAGGATCCGGACAATTCTGATACGCGCCGGCTTTCAACGCGTCGAGTTAATCGACGGCGGCCTACAAACGGAGGTGCTGGATGCGCGCGTGCTCAGTATTACCAATCAGGCGGGTGACAACTTCCGTCTGATCTACAGAGGTACTAAAGAAGTACTGCGCGAGCCATTCACAATCTGGGATCCCGACCCCAGTTCCGGCGAGCAACCCATCACGATCCCCATCGGAGAGTACTCTTACGTGACGCCCACATTTGTCATTCAAACAGAAGGCTCCCGCAAGTTGTCCGGCACGATTATTTATCGCACTGGCGATTACTTCAGCGGAGATCGGGAGAACGTCGACGTGCAAATGACCTGGTTTCCTTCTAAGCACTTTCGCACGTTTCTCGCTTACAGTTACAACGATATCACTCTACCCGAGGGAGACTTCACGCTGAGGCTGGCCCGGCTCGGTCTCGATGTAATCTTTTCCAACACGCTGTCCTGGACAAACCTGATTCAGTACGACAACGATTCGGAGATCGTCGGCATCAACAGCCGCTTACACTGGATTCCGCAGGCCGGACGCGAAGCGTTTATTGTTTTGAATCACAATCTCGCGGATGTAGACAGAAACGATAGCTTTCACTCAAGCCTGGCCGATCTCAGCATCAAGTTCAGCTACACCTTCCGCTTCTAACGCTTTCGGGTCCTGGCTCCATAGGAGTAATATGCACGTAAATTCAGAATATGCTAATGA
>SMVA01203889.1_pt1 | contig 28178 bp, 27 predicted proteins | sample 2456451 | NCBI WGS metagenome assembly SMVA01 (sample SAMN11095933, study PRJNA526329) | marine sediment metagenome | biome: Marine sediment; feature: Surficial sediment; material: Deep marine sediment; isolation source: Hadal surficial sediment | place: Pacific Ocean | collected 2014-05 | depth... | reverse complement strand
TTTGACCGCGTCGAAGGCGATGACCCGGCCGTCGTGGTCGCCTGCAAATAGCCGAGACCCGTCGCTGGCCGCCGTAAGCGCGAGCCGGAGGTGCTCGGCGCCGTCGCCAACACGGCTACTCCACATTTTTTTGATTTTGAGCGTCGACTTGAACTTGACTAACTTTGCCGGCGGATCCTCGACGTCGTCGCCACCAAACAAACTGCAGCCCGCAAAAAGAAACGCCAGGAGCAAAAGTCCGGCGCAACGAAACAACGAAGACCGACTGTTAGACCAAAAATTTTTCATTACTCAGGACCCCAATATTCCCGTGTGCCGGACGCGAATACGCTAGTCCTGCGAAGCCGGTGCAATATCGGTACGCTCGGTCCCGGGGGCGGTGTCAGCACGCTCGGCCCCGAGCATCGCCGCATCCGGAACCATCGCGGAACCGGCGCCCAGGTCATCGAGCTTGGCCTGCACAAACATCCGATCGACGGCCGGCGGCTGTTGATCGAAACTCAGGGCCGCTTCGTACTCCCTCCGGGCGTCATCCGGCCGACTCTGCGCATAATAAACATCGCCACGCAGATCATGATAACGGGCGGAAAACGCCGAACGTGAGTCAGTATCCCCCAGAATTTCCATCGCTTCATCCAGTTTACGCTGCTGCAAGCGCACCCTGGCCAAACGCAACCGCGCAATGTGTTGCATCTCGGCACTTTTGCTATCCGATTTTACCTTTGCGAGAAAATTTGCGGCAGTGTCAAACTGGCTTCGGTCCAAATAAAATTTGGCCATCATCAATCGCGCCTGATCAAGGTATGGCGATTGATCGTAATCGTTTTGCAGATCCAGAATTAATCCGTCGGCACGAGTTTCGCGGTTATTGCGGATCGCTAAAACTAATTCTTCGTACAATTCAGATGCCTGCTCGGCCTGGACATTCCGATAATCCTGCCACTGATCCCACCCGAATAATCCGCCCAAACCGAGAACCAGACCGCCAAGCACGTAAGCGCCATTCTCCCTGATCCATTTTCTGACAACGTCCGCTTGCTGATGATCTGTAAGAAACTCATCCACCATTTATACGTATACTCACTTTATCTGACAAAATACTGCATCAGCGTCTCGCTCAGTGCAGACCACTCGACGCTCACCTGCTCAACGTCTTTTCTAAGAAGCTTCAATCCAACCCGCCTATCGGATAACTCGGACTCACCCAACACCAATGCGATTAGCGCACCGCTTCGGTCCGCACGTTTCATCTGCGCTTTGAAACTGCCCCCACCGCAATTCATTTCGATCTTAAGCTTGGGCCACGTATCCCGCAGCTCCTCGATCACCCGAAATGCCGGTTCAAGGACACCATCACCGACGGCGACCATGTATACATCCGAATCATTGCTGGCTGGAACACCGCCACACACTTCATAGAGCTCAAGCAACCGTTCCATTCCGATTGCCCATCCGATCGCTGGGGTCTGCCGGCCGCCCAATTGCTCGACAAGTCCATCATACCGCCCGCCGGAACACACTGCGCCTTGCGAACCCAGACGATCCGTCGCCCATTCGAACACGGTACGGGTGTAGTAATCCAGTCCGCGAACAAGCCGAGGGTTAATTCGATATTTAATCCCAGCTTGATCCAGCAACCTGCGCAGCGTGGCGAAGTGCTCCTCCGATTCCGCATCCAGGTAGTCTGTGATCAGCGGCGCGCCGTCGATTAGCGGCCTCATCGCCGGATTCTTACTGTCCAGAATCCGCATAGGATTGCGCCGCAATCTGCTCCGGCTGTCCTCATCCAATTGATTCGGATCCCGCTCGAAATAGGCAGTCAACGCCTTCCGATAAGTTGAGCGTGATTCAGGCGTCCCGAGTGAATTTAACTCGAGCTCAACCGCATCGATACCCAACGCCTTCCAGATACGCTGTGAAATAATTATTAATTCCGCATCGATATCTGGCCCCTCGAATCCCAACGCCTCCACATCAAACTGATGAAACTGGCGATACCTGCCCTTCTGCGGCTTTTCATAACGAAACATTGCACCCGTCGTCCAGACTTTTTGCCGCTGGTTATGCAACAGACCGTTCGTAATGCCTGCCCTGACAATTCCCGCAGTGGCTTCCGGGCGCAACGTCAGACTGAGACCATTACGATCCTCAAAGGTATACATTTCCTTCTCGACAATATCGGTAACTTCACCGATCGAGCGCTTGAACAATTCGGTTTGCTCAACCAATGGAATTCTCAATTCGTGGAAACCATAGGAATTCAGCAGATTCCGCAAAATCGACTCGACTGCCTGCCATGTCGCGCTTTCAGCGGGCAATATGTCGCGCATCCCTCTTATGGCTTGAACCTGAGACATTTAGATAGAGTTTCTAGTCAATCGCAGACGGGGAAATTTCAAATCGCGCAACTTTTCCGGTCACGCCTGCCATAGGCACTGCATAGGGCTGATCATTTACACTCAGATCAACTCCAGCCGCGTTTCCAATGAGCAGCTGGATCGGAGGCTCAGCGGTCAGCTCACGTCGTCTGCCTTCACGCTGTAAGCCAAACAATAGCCGACGATTCACATCGGAAATTTCCACCCAGGATTCCTGGCGAAAATGCAGGCTAAGCCGCACTGTCTGTGACGGACGTTCGGCAACTGGCTCAACGCGGGGCTCAGTATCCGGCTCAATGCCGGGCCCAACACCTGACTCAGCAACGGGCTCCTCAACCCGCATCAAATCACCACTTTCCGATTCAGGGTTTTCTGACTCGAGCACCAATGCGGGGCTCGCTGCTTGATCCGGCAGAGCCGTCACCGACCCCTGAACCGCCAATGACCCAGCCTCCGACTGCAATACGTCCAGGCTTTCGACGGCTGGAATCACGGCAACCGGCACCGGTGCCTCATCCTGCAAAACATAAGCCGCCAGGGCGAGCCCAACCACAGCAACCATGCTCCAAAATCCCCAGGTAACAGGATTGACCGACACGGAGTGCTTGGCCGTCTCGCGAGTAATAACCGGCGAGACCCTGTCATTATCTGGATCCGCCTTCGCGTAGGCGTTCAGCACACTCTCAATTGGCAAACCGACGAGACGTGCGTAGGCCTTCAGATGCCCACGCACGAATACTGGCGCACCAAACGCGTCGTAGCGCTCGTCCTCAAGGGCCAGGATGACGTTTTCATCGAGATGTAAAGATTCAGCGACTTGTTCCAATGACAGCGCCCTGGCCTTCCGGGCCGAAAGCAAACGCTCACCCAGGCCTAAACCACTTACATCTTCGCCAATATCGGGGTCAGGTTCCGGCATCCCGTTCCCGCTCCAACAGCAATCGCGCTTCCGCCGATCCTGGAAATTCTTCTTTCAGCCGACGGCCGTACTCATTCGAAGCCGAAGCATCGCCCATCGCGGCTTCGACCCTGACCGCCAGCCAGAGTACCGGCGGTGATATATCGTCCTGACCCATATAGCGCTCCAGGAACGCTCGAGACTGCAGATAGTTTCCCCGTTGATAGGCAACATCGGCCAATTGGATAAGCGCCTCCGTAAAATTCGGCTCCACGCTTAACGCGGCACGCAGATAGTCTTCGGCCATCGGCAGATCAACCGGCTTCATGCAGACCCCGGCATTGGTATTCAACATGGCCTTGTTGGAATATGCCTCGGATTGCGGAATCCGCAGTGCCCGGTCAAATAAATCGAGCGCTTCGGGACGCCCCGAATCGCTGTGACACATGAAGATCGCCAGTCTGTTCAGCGCATCCGGATCCCGGGGCCCTTTTGCAACGCCGCGACGATAGGATTTTTCCGCGAATTCATCGTCGCCTAACCGTTCATAGACCACCCCGAGCATCACGTGCGCCATGATCAGATCCGGATTTTGGTCCACGGATTTCTCCAATTTGACTTGGGCCCTTGGGAGATCGTTTTTGCCCAGGTAACCGATTCCCAGCTGCAAATTCAGGTCAGCCGCCTCATCCAGCATCGGCGGTGGCATACCGCCGGTCGTCGTTGTAACGCAACCCGTCAAAACAAGCGACAAAGAAAACACCACGAACACAATAGTCGCCGACCGAACCAACAGGAGTAATGTCATCGCAGCACATCCCGATTCATTTTGTCTCCCAGTGGCGACCTGATTCTGTTCGTAACCCTACCAGCGAGCTGTCCACAAGCCGCGGCAATATCGTCACCGCGAGTCTTGCGCGTAATGGTAATAATACCGGCATTCACCAGTATCTGACGGAAACGCTCTACGACCTGATCTGGGGATCTGCGAAAATTAGTGTCAGGAAATTCATTAAATGGAATCAGATTGACCTTAGCCGGATGGCCCATCAGCAAACGGGCCAACCGTTGCGCATGAACCGCACTGTCATTGACTCCCGCCAACATCACATATTCAAAGGTCACTTCCTTCGAGCGGGTCACCCGGGCATAGTCCCAACAGGCGGCCAGCAGTTGCGCAATCGGATGACGGCGATTGATCGGTACGAGTTGGTTTCTGAGCTCGTCGTCGGGCGCGTGGAGCGATACGGCCAAGGCTACGTTCGATAATGTTGCCAGTCGCTTTATCTGAGGTACCAGCCCTGATGTACTGACCGTGACACGACGCCGCGACAAACCGAAACCCAAATCATCGAGCATAATATCGGTCGCCCGGGCCACGGCACTGAGATTCGCGAGGGGCTCACCCATCCCCATAAATACCACGTTCGATACTCGGCAACTTGCCTCGAGACGCGCAAGATGCAGCTGCCCAATGATCTCTGCGGTCGTAAGGTTTCGATTAAACCCCTGGCGACCGGTCGCACAGAATGGACAATCCATCGCACAACCCACCTGTGATGATACACACAAGGTACCCCGCCCATCCTCAGGAATAAAGACCGTCTCTATGGCCTGCCCACCGCCTGCATTTATCCGCCATTTAATGACCCCGTCGGTCGCATCTTCGCGGCACAGCACTTCGGGTAGGGTGAATGTGACGCGGTCAGCCAGTCGCGCCCGGAGCGCGAGGCTGAGGTCCGTCATCTCATCCGTTTCATAAACCGACCGTCCATAAATCCACTGCATGACCTGGCGTGCCCGAAACGGCTTCTCACCCAAATCAGAAAACATGCTTTCCAATTCGCCTCTTGGCATACCGAAAAGATTAATCGCGGATTTATCCATTGGCATGGACCGAATGTTTAGCGCGTTCTGGGGCAAATCTCGTTCGCGGAAAAGAAAAAACTAATTTCCTGCGTCGCGGTATCCTGCCCATCAGATCCGTGTACGACGTTCTCCTCGATGCTCGCAGCAAAATCGGCACGAATCGTACCGGGTTCCGCATCAACCGGATTCGTCGCCCCCATGATGTCTCGGTTAAGCTGGACGGCATTCTCGCCCTCGAGCACTTGAACAACCACCGGCCCCGAGGTCATATACGCAACCAGATCATCGTAAAAAGGACGCTCCTTGTGAACAGCATAAAATCCCTCGGCTTGCTCGTGCGTCAGACGCAACATTCGCGATGCGATAATCTGCAATCCAGCCTTTTCAAATCGGCTATACACCTTGCCGATCAGGTTCTTTCCCACACCGTCTGGCTTGACGATGGAAAATGTGCGCTCGATAGCCATATATGCTTAAACCTTTTTTTAAATATTAAAACTCTCGCCGCAACCACACTCGCCCTTAGCCATGGGATTGCGAAATTTAAATGCCTCGTTCAGCCCCTCGCGAACAAAATCCACTTCGGTGCCATCGATGTACTGAAGACTGTCTTTGTCAACGACGACCTTCACGTCTGCGATATCGAACACGACATCGTCCTCGGACACCTCGTCGGCATAATTTACGGTAAACGCGAACCCCGAGCAGCCGGTCTTGGTAACGCCTAAACGCAAGCCAATACCGGACCCCCGCTTGGCCAGAAACCCTCTGACCCGCTCGATCGCGCTATCTGTGAGCGTGATTGCCACTGTTATCCTCCATCTGTTATATGACCGACAATTATAAGCAGAACAATGCCTGATAACCCTTTCTTTATAGGCATCCTGATCAAAAAACCGGAGCCGCTAGGGTACCCTCCTATTGTCCCAAGCCGCGAAGCATTTACGCAAGGCATCCTGCACCACCAGCATCCGGCCCATTTTCTCTACCGGGACATCCAGCTCCTGGGCCAATGCATCGGGACTCACGTCCAGCAACGCGCCGACCGGCGCACCCTGCAGGCGTTCCGCCGCAAGGCTGCAGGCGGCTATCGTGTGCGGGCAGGCAAATGCCTGAAAACGAACTTCAGCGATTTTCCGATCCGCAACACGCATATTGAAAACCACCTGAACGCCGTGCTCACGTAATCCAGCTTCACCACAGAACAGCTCGGCCGGACCGCCTGCCGGCATTCCGATATTGCGCGGCCGAAAAAAATAATCTGCAACTTTTTGCGAATAATCCAACAACATCTCCGCATCATGCCAAGGCTACGCTCGACGCGGGCGCTATTTCACGCAATCGTGCGACGCAGTCACGGAAACAGTCGATCGCAAAATCGACGTGCTCGACGGTAGTCTGACGGCCCAGGCTGAACCGGATCGTGGATTGAGCCAACTGATCCGATCGCCCGAGGCTGCGCAATACCGCAGATCTGACGTCGCTCGACGTCGCACATGCGGACCCTGCCGATACCGCCAGATCGTGAAGGCCGAAATGCAGACTTTCACCTTCAACCCCCGTTACGCTGACACTCAGAATATGACAAACCCGCCGCTCTGGATGGCCATTCAAGAGCACTCCAGAGACCTTGTTCAGACCTCGCCACAGGCGCTGCCGCAATTCAGTGACCCCGACAGATTCCTTTTCCTGCTCGATGGCGGCGATCTCGTAGGCTTTTGCCATACCGACCACTTGGTGAGTCGCGACAGTGCCCGGGCGAATTCCACGTTCCTGGCCCCCGCCAAAAAACAGGGGATCAACGCGGCCAACGCGCCCCGGGTCGATATACAAAGCGCCAACACCTTTCGGCCCATAAAGCTTTTGTGCTGACAGGGACATCAAGTCAATGTTCTGCGCATGCACGTCTATCGGCAATCGTCCTGCACTTTGCGCCGCATCCACATGAAAGATGACATTGGCGTCGCGGCATATCTGCCCAATCGCAGAAATATCCTGAATCACGCCGATCTCGTTATTGACATGCATAATCGAGACGAGAATCGTTTCGGGACTCAAGGCCGCCCTGACCGCTTCCGGACTGATAATTCCGTTCGCATCGGGCTGCAGATAGGTGACACGAAATCCCTGGCTTTCCAGGTATCGGCAGGTATCCAGAACCGCCGGATGCTCGGTGATCGCGGTGATGATATGTCTCCCGGCGCGAGAACGAAAACGCGCCGCGCCGATCAATGCGAGATTGTCGGACTCGGTCGCACCGGAGGTCCAGACCAGGCTGTCCGGCGTGGCGTTTATCAGGGCGGCGACCATTGCTCTCGAGTCATCGACTTTTTCGGCCGCCTGCCGACCCAGTCGATGGTAACTCGATATCGGGTTGCCGAAACCCTCCGGGTCGCGAAGACAATCTGACATTGCGTCGATAACTCGCTCATCAACCGGAGTCGAAGCCGCATAGTCAAAATAGACCGGCAACCTCATGAGTCTGCCTCTGACTGATGACCTGTGGCCGGCCCATCACTCCGGCCGGAACCCGGAGCGAGCGCACTCAATATTCCGCGCATAATGTTTAACTCATTTTCATCCAGACGGGCGCGATTAAATAATCGCCGCAAGCGGCGCATCAGGTTACGGGGATTGCCGGCATTCAAAAAACCGCTGCCCAGCAACACGCGCTCCAGGTGCTGGTAAAAAAGCTCCATTTCCGTCGCGCTCGCAGGCGGAACACCGGCCTCCACCGGCTTGCGATCCAGGCCTTGCGCCCACCGCACTTCATAGGCCAGAACCTGCACCGCCATCGCCAGATTCAGGGAACTGTATTCAGGATTGCTCGGGATATAAACGAGGGCATTACATTGATCGAGTTCCGCGTTGCTGAGCCCCGCGCGTTCGGTCCCGAACACGATCGCGACCGGTTTGCCGTGACCGCTGTCAACGACCTCAGCCGCACATTCCCGCGGATCAAGCTCTGGCGAGCTCAATCGGCGTCGGCGCGCGCTGGCGCCTACGACAAATCCACAGTCCTGAATCGCCTCGGCCAGGTCATCGACAATCCTCGCCGCCAAAAGCACATCGAGCGCCCCCGAAGATCGGGCACGTGCCTGCCCATCGACTTCCGCCGACGGGTTGACCAACACGAGCTCGGTAAACCCCATGGTTTTCATCGCCCGGGCTGCCGCACCGACATTCCCCGGGTGCGATGGCTCGAACAGGACGAAGCGAATGGGCGAGTTGGATGCAGTCATGCTTATATTTAGAGTCGAGGAAAAAGCGCATTATTCTACCTTGCGCCGAGGGGACACCGTACAATACCGCCCTTCGCTCACCTCCACCCCGATCCTTTACCGTCATGCAGGCACTGCTCAATACCGCTGTAAAGGCCGCGCGAAAAGGCGGCGAGACCGCCCTGCGGCACCTCCAGCACGTCCACCAATTGAAGGTGCATACCAAGCAACCCAGAGATTTCGTGACGAAAGTCGACCTCGAAGCGGAGGCCGCGATTATCGATTCCATCCGCGAACGATATCCGGATCACGCTTTCCTGGCCGAAGAACGCGGACGACAAGGCGACGGTGAATACGTATGGGTCATCGATCCGCTGGATGGCACGACAAATTTCATCCACGGATTCCCGATCTTTGCCGTATCAATTGCCTTACGAATAAAGGGCCGCCTGACAGTCGCCGTGATCTACGACCCAAATCGGCAGGAAATTTTTACGGCCATTCGCGGCCAGGGAGCGCAGGTAGACGGCCACCGAATTCGGGTCAGCAACCGACGGGACCTGCGGGACACATTGATCGGGACCGGCTTTCCTTACCGGAGCAAGGAAATCATTCAGACCTACACGAAAATGCTCGTGAGTGTTTTGGAAAATACGGCTGGCATTCGGCGTCCTGGCGCGGCCGCGCTTGACCTCGCATATGTCGCGGCCGGGCGACTGGATGGTTTCTGGGAATTCGGCCTGCAGGAATGGGATATTGCGGCAGGGTCACTCATCGTTCGTGAGGCCGGCGGCCTGATCAGCGAACTGCAGGGCGATGGTGACTATTTCAGAAGCGGCAATATCGTGGTCGGCAACCCCAAAATTCACGACGCGCTGCGAAAACTTCTGATCCCTCACCTGCCGTAGCTGGAAATTGGTGTCAGACACCAATCCTTTTACACTAAAATTTTCTAAAAATTGGTATCAATTGGTGTCTGACACCAATTTCCAGCACCAATATCCAGCTAAGGTTGATCGCCGACTTCCTTGTCTATCTTCGGCGGCAGCAAATCGTCCGGGCTCACATTCAGCGACAGGGCGGCGGCGCTCGCAGTATAAATCGAGGAATACGTGCCGACGAAAATACCTATGATCAGGGCGATAGAGAATCCGCGCACAGCCGCGCCACCGATGAAAAATAAGGCAAGCACCACGAGTAACGTGGTCGAACTGGTAATCACGGTACGACCCAGCATCTGGTTGATCGAAAGGTTCATGATCGCCTCGGCACCTTCGCGCCGAATGAGCCGGAAATTTTCTCGAATCCGATCGAACACGACGATCGTGTCATTCAATGAGTAACCGATAACCGCCAGGATTGCAGCCAGCACCGACAAATCGAACGATATTTGAAACACCGAGAAAATGCCGATCGTAATCAAAACGTCGTGAATCAGCGCGATGACCGAACCCACCGCAAATTTCCACTGGAACCGGAACATGATGTAAATCAGGATCATGATCATCGCGAATAACATCGCGAGGCCGCCGCGCTCGGTCAACTCCTCGCCAACCTGGGGACCGACAAAATCGGCGCGACGCAAATCCACCGATTGCCCGCCCGCCGTCAACAGCGCCAAAATTTGCTCACCGACCTCGCCGCTGTTTACACCCTCTTCGGGCAATACCCGAATCATTACGTCAGTTGCCGTACCAAAATTCTGTACCAGCGCGTCATCAAATCCACCAACCGCAAGGCGCTGGCGAATTCCCCCCAGATCCGCGGGCTCGGTGTAACCGACCTCCAGCAACACCCCACCGGTAAAGTCGATTCCCAAATTCAGGCCTTTCGTAGCTAACGAAAGAATCGAGATCAAAATGAGAGCTATCGACAATACAGTGGTGAATCGGCGCTTGCCGATAAAATCGATATTTGTGTCGGTTCGAATTATCTGCATCAGATTAGACCGTTATACCCGGAGCCGCTCCAAATTTCGGCCACCATAAATCAAATTAATGAGCGCGCGAGTGCCGATAATGGCCGTAAACATCGACGTCACGATACCCAAAGACAGCGTGACGGCGAAGCCCTTGATCGGCCCGGTCCCAAAAACGAACAAAACAATTGCAGCTATGAGCGTCGTCAAGTTCGCGTCCGCGATCGTCGATAACGCTTTTTCATAGCCTGTAGCAATACTGGCCTGGGGAGAATTCCCATTGCGTAACTCCTCACGAATGCGCTCAAAAATAAGCACATTCGCGTCCACGGCCATACCCACCGTCAACACGATACCGGCAATGCCGGGTAACGTCAGCGCGGCTTGCAACATCGACAGCAACGCGACAACCAATACCAGGTTAGTCAGCAACGCAAGATCGGCCACCAATCCGAAAACCCGATAATAAACCACCATAAAAATGGCGACTAACCCCAATCCTATGGAAATTGCGAGCATGCCCTTGTCGATATTGTCTTGCCCGAGACTCGGACCGATGGTGCGCTCTTCAACCTTAAAAATCGGCGCCGCGAGGGCACCGGCGCGCAACAGTAATGAGAGATCCCGCGCCTCGACGACATCCAGACCGGTGATCTGGAAATTGCTGCTGAACACGCCCTGGATCGTCGCGATATTGATAACCTCTTGTTCCTCGCGGCGAACTTCAACCATTTCACCGTTGCGTTCGACCAAATCCCGCTTCTGTTCGACGAAGACGACGGCCATCGGCTTCTTCAGATTGTTTTTTGTCGTTTCGAGCATTGCCCGCGAACCCTTACTATCCAGGCGTACGAATACTGCCGGTTGACCCTGAGAAAATCCGGACGTGGCATCGACCAATTGATCACCGCTCACGATGGTCCGACGTTTCAGAAGGACCGGCCCACCGTTTCGATCACTAAACAATTCACAACCTAGAGGTGCCCGCCCCCGCCGTTCGGCTTCGAGCGCATTCTGACCGTCGCAGACAAGCCGAAATTCCAGCGTCGCTGTCGCACCAAGCACCCGTTCGGCCTGCGCTGGATCCTGGACACCGGGTAACTGAACGACGATCCGGTCCATACCCTGACGCTGGACCAGCGGCTCTGCGACACCGAGCTCGTTAACCCGATTACGCAACGTGACGGTATTTTGCTGAATCGCGAAATCGCGCCGTTGACGCACCTGATCTTCCGTCATCCGGACCACCAGCATCGGGCCATCGCTGCCGACTCGACGATCGATTTTAATATCCGCATCCGATTCGCGAATCAGGTCCTCGGCTTCATCGATGTCCGCCGAATCACCCAGCCGGATTTGAATCTCCTTGTCGACGATGCGGATCGTTCGCTTGATGCGATTCTCTCGCAGCAATTTATCGAAATCCTTCTCATATTGCTGCAGGCGCTGAGCGACTGCCGCGTCAACATCGACTTCAAACAAAAAATGCACACCCCCGCGCAGATCCAGCCCGAGACTCATCGGTCGCAAACCAAGACTCCTGAGCCAGGCGGGCGTGCGCGGCGAAAGGGTGAGTGCAACGACATAGGCTTTGCCCAATTCCTGGCGCAGCCGGTCACTGGCTTCCAACTGACTTTCGACCGAGGCGAACCGCACCAACGTACGACCGCCTTCTTCGAAAACACTGGTGTAGTCGATCGCTGCATCGTCAAGAACGAGCTTTACCCGGTTGATTTCCAGCTCGACCATGGCCGCCCCACTGTCGCGGCTGACCTGCAACGCCGGATCTTCACCAAACAAATTTGGCAGGGCAACGATCACGCCAAACAGCACAACCCCGAGCACGAGCAGGTTTTTCCATACGGGATAATGATTCATGAAAACATTAGCTACCTAGGTCGAAGATACGTAGATCAGGCGTCACGCGCTTTTGATAGTGCCCTTGGGCATGATGGCTGCGATCGTATGCCGCTGGATTTTGAGCTCGACACCGTCGGCCACCTGTACACGGATAAACTGATCGCTGACCTGTGTAACTTTGCCCAGAACTCCGCCGGCCGTGACACATTCGTCTCCGACGCCAAGGTTCGCTACCAATTCCTTGTGTTCTTTCTGCTTTTTGTTCTGCGGCCGAATCAGCAAAAAGTAGAATACCGCGAAAATCAGCACCAGCGGCAACAGGCTCAAGAACGGATCGCTCGCTCCTTCGGTCTGTGCCCACGCGTCTTGAATCAACCAACCCATAACGATGCCCTGTCTGCAAAACGGCGCGTATTATGCCACAGATACCGGCAATTGCTCGTGCCGAGCCAGCCAGTCGCGGGCAAACCGGCCAAAGCCGCCCTTCGCTAACGCGGATCTGATACGCCGCATCAGTGTCAGGTAATAGTGCAGGTTGTGGGTCGTGTTCAGCCTTGCCCCTAATATTTCGCCACAGCGGTCCAGGTGCCTGAGATAGGCGCGGCTATAGTTCCGGCAGGTATAGCATTCGCAATCTTCCTGCAGCGGGCGGGGGTCATCGCGATAACGGGCGTTCCGGATCCGGACGATTCCGTTCTCGGTAAACAAATGGCCATTGCGCGCATTTCGTGTCGGCAGGACACAATCGAACATATCAATACCCCGCGCTACGGCCTTCACGATGTCTGCAGGCGTGCCAACGCCCATCAGATAGCGCGGCTTTTCCGCCGGCATCATCGGCACGATATGTTCCAGAATCCGCAAGCGTTCTTCCTCCGTCTCCCCCACGGAGAGCCCGCCCAGCGCGAGACCGTCGAAATCGAGTTCCAGCAAGCCCTCGAGCGACGCCGTTCGAACATCGCTGAACATGCCACCCTGAATGATGCCGAAAACGGCCGCGCCGCGCCGGGCACTGCCCAGCTTGTCAAAAGCGTCCCGACTGCGCCGCGCCCAGCGCAGAGAAAGCTCCATCGATTCGCGCACGACTGATTGCTTCGCCGGGTAGTCGGTACATTCATCGAAAATCATCTGAATATCGCTGCCCAACTGCGCCTGCACCTCCATGACCGATTCGGGACTCAGGAACACACGGCTGCCGTCGGTGGGCGCGCGAAATTCGGCGCCTTCCTCGGTGATTTTCCGGCGTGTTGTCAGGCTCCAGACCTGGAATCCCCCCGAGTCGGTCAGAATAGGCCCGGACCAGTGCATGAATTTGCCCAGGCCGCCAAGGGCCTGAATACGCTCCGCACCGGGCCGCAGCATCAAATGAAAGGCATTCCCGAGGATAATTTCCGCACCCATATCGGTCAACTCCTCCGGCGTCATCGCCTTGACCGTGCCATAGGTGCCGACCGGCATGAACGCGGGCGTATTGATCGTTCCGGCCGGCAGCTCGATACGGCCCCGCCGCGCATTACCGCAAGTCATCAGCACTTCGAATTGCATTGGGCTCATTGTCGAAGTTCCGTCTTTGTTTCCGCGGCTCGATCACAAAACATCGCATCCCCATAACTATAGAACCGGTATCCATTCCGGATCGCATGGTCATACGCATCCAGGATTGTTTGCGTCCCGGCAAATGCGCAAACCAGCATTAACAAAGATGATTCGGGAAGATGAAAGTTAGTCAGCATGGCGTCTACGATCCGGAATCGAAAGCCTGGCACGATGAGCAGGTCTGTCTCGCCCCGAAATGGCCGCAGTTCACCGGCCTCACCACCGGCCAAGGCGGCTGTTTCCAGCCCGCGCACCGTCGTAGTGCCCACCGCAATGACTTTCCCCCCTCGTGCACGAGTCTCGGCAACTGTCGTACAAAGCGACGCAGAGACTTCCACGCGTTCCTCATGCAACTTTCCCGCTTCCAGTTGCGCCCGGCGCAAGGGTTGAAACGTGCCGGCACCAACATGCAATGTCAGACAGGCCACGTCAACGCCTCGAGACCGCAGTCGATTGAGGTGCGCGCGGTCAAAATGCAGGCCAGCCGTGGGCGCCGCGACCGCGCCCGGGTGACGGGCGTAGACTGTCTGATAACGCTCACGGTCGGCAATATTGTCGGCGCGCTTTATATAGGGTGGCAACGGCACATGCCCGTATTCGTCGAAAATCTCCGCGACGGGTCCTGTGAACCGCAAAACAAAAAAATCCTCCTGACGTTTCTCGACGGTCGCCTCGGCGCCGCAATCCAGGTACAGACACGTCCCAACAGCTGGTGAGCGACTTGACTTCAATTGGACCAGGGCTTTATCGGCCGTCAACTGCCGCTCCAGCAACAACTCGACCTTGCCGCCCGTACTCTTGCGACCGAACAAACGTGCAGCAATCACCCGCGTGTCGTTGAGGACAATTAAATCACCCGACTCAACGAAATCCGACAGCTCTGAAAACCGTAGATCGTGGCATTGTCGGGCCGGATCGACTCGCAACAACCTGCTGTCTGTCCGGGCCGATAACGGGGTCTGTGCAATGAGTTCTGCGGGCAGGTCGTAATGAAAATCGCCCGAATTCATGATCGCTATGGTACCGGGTTATGCGGATGTGAATAGAGCGGGGCCAGTGGTAGAGTATGCGCCGCTGATTTCCGCGGTGCCGGGGTGGCGGAACTGGTAGACGCGCCGGACTCAAAATCCGGTTCTGGCAACAGAGTGCGAGTTCGATTCTCGCTCCCGGCACCACCTATTAAATTTCTGGCAACGTCAATACGAACTGCATCGTTTGATGACTCGACCCTCCACCGTAGGTATCCGACCCCAGATCATTTGTCGGCGTGATGTTCTAAAATCCGGAATCGACGACGTAACAAAAAATCGTGTGCTCAAGGCATCCATATATATAAGGGTCATAGTGGCATTGCCGCTGGTGATGACCCTGACCGCACAGGCCGGCGACACTTCGGGGGCAGCCGGCCCCGCTACGTTGGATCAACGCCTGCAGGCGGCACTCGTGGCCAGGGGTCCGGATTACCAGCCGCGCACCCGACACCTCCATCCTGACGGGTCGCCGCTGTACCTCAATCGGCTGATCCTGGAAGACTCTCCGTATCTTTTGCAGCATGCCCACAACCCGGTGGACTGGTACCCCTGGGGACCGGAAGCGTTCGCGAAGGCGCGCGCCGAAAACAAACCCATTTTCCTGTCCATCGGTTACTCCACCTGCCATTGGTGCCACGTCATGGAGCATCAGAGTTTCGAGGACCCGGAGGTGGCGCGGTTCCTGAACGAGCATTTTGTGCCCATCAAGGTGGATCGCGAACGTCGACCTGACATCGACACCATCTACATGACCGCCGTTCAGCTGATGACCGGGCGCGGTGGCTGGCCGATGTCCAGCTTTCTGACTCCGGGGGGTCAAACCTTCTTCGGCGGCACCTATTTTCCCAGGACGCAGTTCCTGAATCTGATACAGCAGGTCGAAGTGGCATGGCAGGAAGATCGCGCGGCACTCGAGCGACAGGCGAGCGAGGTAACGGCCCAGGTGCGCGCCGCGACCCGCAGCGCAGCGGTCGCGGGTGCGGTGGATGATGACGTCGTGCAAACACTGGTCGCCAGGTTACAGCAGCGCCATGACCGGAGTTTCGGAGGATTCGGTTCGGCGCCGAAATTTCCCAGTGAGCCACGCTACCTGTTTCTGCTTGACGAAGCCCTGCGCAGTAATGACGCAGACATCCGCGACCTGATCCGTTCCGATCTCCACGCGATGGCGCGTGGCGGCATCTACGACCAGGTCGGCGGTGGGTTCCACCGCTATTCGACCGATGCCGCCTGGCTCGTGCCGCACTTCGAGAAGATGCTGTACAACCAGGCGCAGCTCGCGCAAGTGTATACCCTTGCCTGGCGCCTGACGGGCGACTCCGGCCTGGCAGACGTGGCCCGTCAAACACTGGATTACGTGCTGCGCGACATGACCGGGCCCGACGGTGGTTTTTATTCTGCCACCGACGCCGACAGTCCGGGCGGTGAAGGGCTGTTCTTTCTCTGGACTCCGGAACAGGTTCGCGCGGCGTTGTCGCCGGCCGACGCCGATCTGGCGATCGATTTGTACGGGGTGACGGACGCCGGTAACTTCGAAGGTTTGAACATCCTGAACCTCCCGGTGCCGCTGGCCGAATTTGCAACCCGGCGAAATATGTCCTTGCCGCGACTGCTCGCCCGAGTCGAAGTCATCCGCGCGCAACTGTATGCGAGCCGCGAGCAGCGCCTGCATCCGTACCGGGACGAAAAGATCCTTACCGCCTGGAATGGCATGATGATCGGCGCACTGGCAGAGGCTGCGCAGGTTCTGGCTGAACCGCGTTACCAGGCAGCCGCGCTGCGGGCCGCCAGATCCGTATGGCAAAGCAGCCACCGTGAAAACGGCGAACTGTGGCGCGTACGCCTCGACGGGCGCTCCTCGATTCGCGCGGTGCAGGAAGACTACGCCTGGCTCGCCAATGCGTTTATACACCTCTACGACATGACCCACGACCTCCAATGGCTGGAACAGGCGGAGGCGCTGGTTGCGACTATGAACCGATTATTCTGGGACGCAAAAACGGGCGGCTATTTCATGAATACCGACACTGAGGGCGTCGCCACCATAACGCGCCCCAAGGACAGTGGTGACGGTGCCATGCCGTCCGGTAACGCGGTGGCGCTGCACGTTCTGGCAAAATTGGTGCAACGCACCGGCGACGAGGCTTATCGTCGGACGGCCAATGCGTTGCTGGCGGCTTTTGCAACCTCCATTAACCGGAACCCGACCGGATACAGCTATCTGTTGCTCGGGGCACAACAGCTCGCAAACGGCTCGGCCGGTCCACAGCAATACGCGGCACGCGGCGCTATCAGGATTAATGCCGAAGTGCGGGCCCAAGAGCAGACAACGACGCTGACGGTGGACCTCACAATACGTCAGGGTTGGCATATCAATGCCCACGAAACCTTGCAAGACGACCTGATCCCGACGGTCTTAGAGCTCGAAAGGACATTGCCGGGATGGCGTTCCGGTAAATTATCGTACCCGCAACCGGTCCTTAAGACGCTGAACTTTCAACGCGAGGCGCTGGCTTTGTATGAAGGGCAGGCGCAGATCACGATGGACTTGCGGCCGACCGATCCGACCGTGGCCGTGCCCCTGATACCGGTTGCGCTGCGCTTACAAGCCTGCAACGACAGCGTGTGTCTGCCACCGGAGCGACGGGTTCTTAAGGTGCCGAAGAATCGCCCGCCGCTGGCCAGTCAGCGCCACACACTCCCGTAGGTTAGATAATATGCAAGCCCATACAGGCCGCCATGTCGAGTTACCGGATACTGCACCGGCCGATGGCCATTAACGGCGCTTTTCCACCCTTGTCGGGCACCTGCTTGACAATAACATCCTGACCTTCGATGGCGACGTCTCGATTTGACGTCATATAACTGCCATTAAAGGTCATTACGAACCGCATCGTTTCTTTTCTGATACTAAACTTGTAGGCGTCACGCGGTTCACCGCAATTCAATCCGCCATAGACGTCAGAGTTCCGGCGGCACAACGCGACCTCAGACCCACCGCCCCCAAATACCTCAACGACATTCCGGTATCCGTTTTTATGGCTATCGCTGCCAACCGGTAGAGGCCGGACAATATATTTATATTGATCCGCTGGAATCGTCACAACTTCCCAGCTATCGGTATTCTTGTTGAACTCGAAGCCAGTGACTTTTTCCGCAACACACAAGTATGAATCGTCAGCAGAAACCAATCCTGCGTACAGAACCAGTACAGTAAATATTAGAACGCGCATAAGACCCCTCCAATCAAGCGATCATTATACCCGTGTTCCGTAATTTTCAGGCCGCATCCACTCGATCCGCGTCGGACTTTGACATAATTGAGATACCCGGCTTAACTAAATGCAAGTCGAGCAACCCACCGGCAGCAACCAGATAATGAGTCCCGCTGATACAACCCTGGTCACCGCTCGACCGAGTGTGGTCTTCAATCCAGAAACGTTCAGATTGGCCGCTACAGCCGCTATGTCGTCTTCATAAAGCTCGACCGCTACATCGATGCTGTTCAGGAAATCGTGCGGCAGAACGACTTTGTGGGTGCCCGTATATTCAGCGCTGGCAGCCATGACATTACCTGTTAATCAGGAGTAATATCAACAGGATACTGGGCTGACAAACAAATGAACGTGACCCCTGTCACGGTGGGGCGGATCAATCTGCTGCCCGAAAATCGGGCGAAACTATGCCTGCTGGCGCGCTTCTCGTTTTCGTTGAACTTCTGTTAAATGCCGTTTGCGCAGCCGTATACTGGCCGGCGTCACTTCCACCAGTTCATCGTCGTTGATAAATTCCAGCGCCTCTTCCAGCGAAAAACGAATCGGCGGCGACAGCACGAGACTTTCATCCGCGAGATGCGTTCTAATGTTGTTCAACTGCTTTGCCTTCGTCGGGTTGACGACCAAATCGTTCCGCCGCTGATGGATGCCTATAAGCATGCCCTCATACACCTCGACACCGTGACCAATAAACAACCGACCTCTGTCCTGCAAATTAAACAACGCATAGGCCAGCGCTTTGCCGGCAATCTTGGACACCAGGACACCGTTGTTTCGCTGACCGATCGTCGCAGGCACCCGACGATCGTAACCATCGAAAACGTGGTAGATCAGCCCGGTACCCGCCGTTGCGGTCAGGTACTCGGTACGAAAACCAATCAGGCCACGAGCGGGAATTCGATATTCGAGACGAGTGCGCCCGATACCATCCGGCTGCATGTTTAACAGTTGACCCTTCCGTTCCGCGAGACGACCCATGACGGCGCCCTGATAATCCTCTTCGAAATCAACCGTCAATATTTCCCACGGTTCACATACCTGCCCGTCGATCTCCTTTTCGATGACCTGCGGACGAGAGACGGCCAACTCGTAGCCTTCTCGCCGCATCGTTTCGATCAGTATCGACAGATGTAATTCACCGCGCCCGGAAACCCTGAATTTATCCGGATCATCGGTGCGCTCTACGCGCAGCGCGACGTTGTGCTTCAATTCTCTTTCCAGGCGCTCGTCGATCTGGCGGCTGGTCAAAAATTTTCCTTCGCGGCCGGAAAAGGGAGACTTATTGACCTCGAAGGTCATCGTGATCGTGGGTTCATCGATCTGTAACGGCGGCAGTGCTTCAGGATGTTCACGATCACAGACCGTATCGGATATCTGCAAATCCTCGATACCGCTAAACACGACTATATCGCCCGCGCCGGCTGATTCTACTTTTCGCCGCTCCAGGCCGTGAAACCGATGGAGATCCATAACGCGACCAGCGCGTGTCTTGCCGTTCGCACCCACCACGGTGATCGCCGTATTCGCTTCGACCTGGCCGCGACTGACGCGACCGATACCGAGTACGCCGACATACGGATCATAGTCGAGACTTGATACCTGCAGTTGCAACGGCCCGTCCCGACTCACCTGGGGAGGTCCAACCATCTCGACAACGGCCTCAAACAAGGGGGTCATATCGCCATCCTGAATATCGGCGTCGGTGCCAGCATATCCCGATAACGCTGAGGTATAGATCACCGGAAAATCCAACTGCTGGTCGGTAGCCCCCAACCGATCGAAAAGCTCGAAGGTCTGGTCAAGGACCCAATCCGGACGCGCTCCGTCCCGGTCGATCTTGTTGATTACGACCATGGGCGTGATACCGCGGGCAAATGCCTTCTGAGTCACAAAACGCGTTTGCGGCATCGGCCCCTCGACCGCGTCCACGAGCAGTAAAACGCTGTCCACCATTGACAGCACACGCTCCACTTCACCACCGAAATCGGCATGCCCCGGCGTATCGACGATGTTAATCCGCCAACCACGCCACTCAACGCATGTATTTTTGGCCAGTATTGTAATACCGCGTTCCCGCTCAAGTTCATTGGAGTCCATCGCCCGCTCAGGCAACTCAACCCGCTCGTCAACGGTTCCCGACTGTTTCAGGAGTTGATCGATGAGTGTGGTCTTACCATGATCGACGTGCGCGATGATGGCGATATTTCGAAGGCGATCGAGTGGGAACATGGCAATGCATCGAGGGGGCGCGCACTATAACAGAAGCCGAACCTTTTAAAAGCGCATGCATCGGGGAAACCATGCATTTGCAGCGCACCGAGATTTGTTACCCTACGCATCAGGATCTTCCACAAATCAGATACAGCGTCCGTCAATGGATTTTTGCACCAATTGTGGCCGAAACGTCGTTTCCGAGGTTCCGGCGGGTGATAACCGCGTCCGAAACGTCTGCAAGCACTGCGGCAAAATCCACTACGAAAACCCTCGCATCGTGGCAGGCTGCGTGGTGGCGTACCAGAATTCGATCCTGTTGTGTAAGCGAGCGATTGAACCGCGCTCCGGTTATTGGACTGTCCCCGCAGGTTTTATGGAAAACGGGGAGACCCTGCCTGACGCTGCCGCCCGGGAAACCCGGGAAGAGGCGATGGCTGACGTTGATATTGGAGTCCTGTCGACAATCGTAGACGTCATTCAGGCCCGCCAGGTGCATATATTTTTCGAAGGCAGCATCGCTGAGCCGGTTTTCGGCCCCGGCGACGAAACACTTGAAACACGGTTATTTGGTCCGGAAGATATACCTTGGTCGGAAATAGCATTTCCGAGTGTCCGAATGGCGTTAGAGCACCATTTGAGCATCCGCAAATCCGGATTTCAGGGTATCCGCCTGAGTAAAGCCCCGGAAATCAAGGTGATCTGACAGGTTACCGACTGTTTTGGTTACCCATCGCCATACCGATATACCGCGAAAATATTTGATTTCCGCCGGAATTTCACTAAAGTACCGCGTTCTGCGCCGGACGGAAAGGCCGTCAGGGTGGGAGAGATGAATGACATTTGTCGTAGTTGAAAGTTGTATCAAATGCAAACTCATGGATTGCGTCGAGGTATGTCCGGTTGACTGCTTCCATGAAGGCCCGAACATGCTGGTCATCGACCCGGATGAGTGCATCGATTGCACCCTGTGCGAACCCGAGTGCCCGGTCGATGCGATTTTGGCGGACGATGATGTCCCCGAGAATCAGAACCAATTTCTGAAACTCAATGAGGAACTGTCTCAGTCCTGGCCTGTGATTACAGAAGCCGGCAAGCCCCCGGATGACGCCGATGAATGGCGCGACGTGAAGGATAAGCTTGAGTATCTGGAGCGGTAGAACCGACGGGGCCATCGTCACCCCCAGCAGTTACCGTGCCAAGCAGTTATCGTAATATACCGCCCTCGGAAATCACTTCGAGATAGTTCTCGGCGTTAATTATTCGCTCAGGTATTCAAGCAGTTCCTGCGGGGAGACGTAACCACCGATCATCTCACCGGTGTCCGCGATAATCGCCGGCGTTCCACGAATTCCAAAACTCTTGCCCAACATGTAATGCTGCGCAACAGGCGTCAGTGCGCATTCGTTGGATTCGACGACTGCCCCCGCCTTAGCCTGGGTCAGCGCGCTATTACGATCCTCCGAACACCAGACATTCTCCGCCTTGAACCAGCTTTCCGTTTGCGGGCCGCTGCGCGGAAAAAACATATAGCGAACCTTTATACCGAGCGCGTTATATACATCGATTTCACGATGCAGCTTGCGGCAATAGCCGCAATCGATATCCGTAAAAACAGTGATCGTGTGCTTGACGTCCTCGGGTTCAAAAACAATCATGCTGCTCTCACCTATGTCCTCGATGCTGTCCAATCGCACCGAAGTCCGACGTAATTCCGTGAGGTTTTCATCCGTCTCCACATCGTAGATATCGCCCTCAATGAGGTAGCGGCCATCTCCCGTAACATAGGAGACCTGGGCGCCGATGCGGATCTCATAGAGGCCTTCAATCGGCATCGGCAAGATCTCCGTGGCGCTCAATTCGGGATATTGCTCGATTATCTTTTGCCGCGCGAGATCATCCTTTTCATCGGCCTGAACCTGGCCCCAGATCAGCGTAAGGGGTAATAGACATAATATTAGCCAGCGCGAAAACCACATAATGAAATTCCAATTCAGGTCAGCAATGCCATGTAGACCGCGGGCGTTAGCCCGAGTTCACTCTCTCTGTCAAACGGGAGGATTCTATCACGAAGAAAAAGGGGACAAACTGTAGAGCTTGTCCCCTTCCGTAAAACACGCTACCGAGGTCAATCAGCCACGGGGATGATGCTGAGAATGCAACTCCTTCATTCGTGCCCGCGCGACATGAGTGTAGATTTGCGTTGTTGACAAATCGCTGTGCCCGAGCAACATCTGCACGACGCGCAGATCCGCACCATTATTCAGAAGGTGGGTCGCAAACGCGTGACGTAAAGTGTGCGGCGATAGCTTGCCGGAAATTTCCGCCTTTTTTGTATACCGCTTGATAATGTGCCAAAACGCCTGCCGAGTCATTCGATCGCCACGGCGCGTCGGAAATAAATAATCAGTTTGCCGTTCCAGAAGAATTTCTACCCGTGGGCCGGCCAGAAACTCCCGTAACCAGTTCTGAGCTTCATCACCCAGAGGAATCAAACGTTCGCGCTCACCTTTGCCGCTGACCCGCAAAACGCCTTGATTCAAGTTAATTTCGTTCTGACGCAAATTTATCAATTCGGTGACCCGCAAACCGGTTGCATAAAGAACCTCAAGCATCGTGCGATCACGATGTCCCAGCGGATCCCTGGTATCAGGGGCACCCAAAAGCGCCTCAACTTCATCCTCGGTCAGAGATCTGGGTAAAGAGCGGCCAATTTTCGGCATTTCGATCTTGAGTGTGGGATCTTCACCAATGCCACCCTCGCGAAGCAGAAAGCGATAGAAGCGCCGGAAGCTGGACAGCTGCCGAGCCGTCGATCTTGGTTTCGCGCCCTCGGTCGCGCGCCATGCGATAAATGCCAGCAAGTCCGCCCGCGTCGCATAGATCAGACTGACATCGCGTTTGGCCAGCCAACGCTGGAGCGCCATTAAGTCGGCACGATACGCTCCCAGTGTATTGACCGAGAGTCCGCGCTCCATCCAAATGGTATCGAGAAACTTGTCGATGATCGCCTCGGGAGACTTCGTTCCAGAGCCCTTTTTAGCGTCGGTTTTCGCGTTAACTTGTGACATTACTTCAGATCTTTACTCTCAGCAATCCTGCAGGACGGCAGCCCTGTCACCGGCGCAACGGTGGCTGGGCCCTCGGATTGAAACTCACACATGTGGCGCTGATGATTCCTCCGGGCAGCGCCTCATGCCCCTTAGCCCTTACCCTCGCGGTCGCTGTATCATTCCGGCTACCGAAACGGCATAAGCTGATGATCAGTATGTGCCACGGCTGAAGGGGGAGCCGTGATAGATTTCACAAAAAATATCAACGGATTACATAAAAATTTGATTTAACAAAATCTTGAATATGCCAGCCTTCGCCGCCAAATTATTAGCCCGACTTTACGGAATCTATGCAATCCTGATGTTTACGGGCGTCACAATTCCGACACTCGCCCTGCTGGCCGTGGTTCCGGGCGAAGACAACCGCCGTGCGGTTGCACGCAATGCAGCAAGGCTCTGGTTCTGGCTTTCGGCAGCCAGGCTCAGTATTTCGGGGCTGGAGCACCTGCCGGCCCGGCCGTGTGTCGTCGTCGCCAACCACGCGAGCTACCTTGACGGCATTATCCTGACCGCTGTACTGCCCGCCCGGTTCACCTATGTCATAAAGAAAGAAATGACCCGGGTGCCGTTTGCGAACTATTTTTTGCGGCGCCTCGGTTCCTTGTTCGTGGACCGATCGAGTCACCATCGTGCGGCAACGGACGCGCGCCGTATTCTGCATTTGGCTGCCCAGAAAAAGTCAATCGCTTTTTTTCCTGAAGGGACATTTACTGCGGAACCAGGGCTAAGGCGCTTTCGCAACGGTGCGTTCACGGTCGCGCAAAGGGGTAACCTGCCAGTGGTTCCGGTCATCATTCATGGAAGCCGGCAGATGCTTCCAGCAAAACACCTGCTGCCGGTACCATCGCAGATCGATGTACTGATCAAACCGCAGATCGAATCAGGCCGGGAACAAATATCTCCCGACGAACTGATGAGAATTTGCCGAAACAGTATTCTCGAAAACCTCAATGAACCCGATAATGAGACGCTGGAGCAACAAGCGGCCGGGGCCGAATAATTTCTGCCAGCTTTCTTGGCTGCGCCAACGCATCCAAGCATAATGTTACCCTTCGTGGCCGGCGCGCCATTGGACAGAGCCGGCCTTCATAGACCAGCACATCATTCGGACACTTTGTGAGCCAGGATTCAGCCGTTATTGTCGCAGCACGCCGAACCCCGATCGGCGCATTTCAGGGTAGCCTGGGGCCGGTAAGTGCACCCGAATTATCTGCCGCGGCAACCCGAGCGTGCGTCAACGACTCCGGAATAGAGCCCGGAGATATCGATGAGCTTCTAATGGGATGTGTACTCCCAGCCGGCATCGGCCAGGCGCCGGCGCGACAGGCAGCCCTTGCGGCAGAATTGCCCATCAGCGTTGGTTGCGTAACCATCAACAAGGTCTGTGGCTCCGGAATGAAGGCGACAATGCTCGGAAGCGATCTGATCCGCGCCGGGTCGGCGTCCGTGGTCGTGACCGGAGGAATGGAATCGATGAGCAATGCGCCCTACCTGTTGCCGAAGGCACGGGCCGGATATCGAATGGGCCACCAGGAAGTCATCGACCATATGTTTTTCGACGGCCTGCAGAATCCGTACGACGGCCGCATGATGGGTTACTTCGCCGAGCAAACGGCCCGCGCCTACGCATTTGACCGCGAACTGCAGGACGAATTTGCCGTGCAATCGGTCCAGAAAGCCATCGCGGCAAATGAAAACGGCGCCTTCAAGGATGAACTCGTGCCGGTCGTCGTCAAGAACCGTAAAGGAGAGACGACCGTACATCGGGATGAAGAACCGTTTCGTGCCGACATCGATCGCATCCCTTTGATGCGCCCTGCATTCGTCGCAGACGGTACCGTTACGGCGGCAAGCTCATCATCGATCGCAGATGGTGCGGCATCGTTGATCCTGATGGCCGAAAGTGAGGCTGACCGACGCGGCATGGAACCACTCGCCCGAATCGCTGGCCATGCCGAACACGCTCATGAGCCAGAGTGGTTTACGACCGCCCCGGTGTCGGCAATTAGAACGCTACAGGAAAAACTGGGCTGGACTCCGGAAAATGTCGACCAGTATGAAATCAATGAAGCCTTCGCCTGTGTCACGATGGTAGCGATGCGAGACCTCGAGTTGGACCCGGCAAAAGTCAACATCAACGGCGGCGCCTGCGCCCTGGGCCATCCTATCGGCGCAAGCGGTGCACGCATAATTACGACTCTGATTTACGCCATGCGAAACAACGGCGGCAAACGCGGCATTGCATCACTGTGCATCGGTGGTGGCGAAGCCGTTGCAATCGCATTAGCAATCGACTGATACCTTTAATTTCCGGCCCTACATCCCGGAGTAGTTCGGCCCACCGCCACCTTCAGGAACAACCCAGTTGATATTCTGAGCCGGGTCTTTGATATCGCAGGTTTTGCAGTGCACGCAATTCTGAGCGTTGATCTGAAATTTAATTTCACCGGATTTGTCTGACACGATCTCGAAAACGCCAGCCGGACAATAACGAATGGCCGGCTCACCATAGCGCGGCAAATTCTGTTTCAGGGGAATATCGGGATCTTGCAACTGGAGGTGGCAAACCTGATTTTCCTCATGATTTGTGCTCGACAGAAATACCGAGGATAGCCTGTCGAAACTGATTTTACCGTCGGGTTTCGGATAATCGATTGGCTTAGATTGCTCAAGCGTGCGCAGTCCAGCAGAGTCCGGTGACGGATTAGATAGTGTGAATGGCATGCGGCCACCAAAAATATTCTGATCAATCCATGCAAACGCGGCGCCGAGAAAAACTCCGAATTTCTTCTGGGCAGGCCCGAAATTTCTGGCCTTATGCAACTCGTCATAAACCCAGGATGCGCGTACTTTCTCTTCAAAGGAATCCAGCTCTGCGCCGTTGGACAACGCTTCGAAGACCGACTCGGCGGCCAGCATTCCGGTTTTCATGGCGGTATGCGACCCCTTGATCTTCGCGCCATTGAGAAAACCCGCCTCGCAACCCGCCAACAGGCCTCCGGGAAAAGTCAGTTTTGGCAAAGACTGCAGACCGCCCTTGTTGACGGCCCGCGCCCCATACGAAATTCTTTTGCCACCTTCGAGATATTTTCGAATAAGCGGGTGCTGCTTCCAGCGCTGAAATTCTTCGTACGGATTAAGATAGGGATTCTGATAGTTCAAGGCAACGATAAGGCCCAGAAAAACCTGGTTACCCCGGCCGTGATAAAGGAAGCCACCCCCCTCGGTGGCGTTATCGAGAGGCCAACCCAGCGCATGCAGCACGAGACCTTCTTCATGACGCTCAGGATCGATACTCCAAACCTCTTTCAATCCTATGCCATAGTGCTGAGGGTCGCATTGTTCGCGCAGCGAATATCGCTGCATTAGCTCCTTACCCAGGCTGCCATGGCAGCCCTCGGCAAAGATCGTGTAATGGCACCGCAACTCATAGCCCGGTTCAAAATTCGCTTTCGGCTGCCCCGACGCATCACGCCCCATATCGCCGGTCGCCACACCGACGACCCGGTCGCCGTCATATAAAACTTCCGCCGCCGCAAATCCGGGAAATACATTGACGCCCATCGCCTCGGCCTGCTCGCCGAGCCAGCGACAAAGATCGCCGAGACTGATGATGTAATTACCCCGGTTACGGGTAAATTTCGGCACCAGGAAGTCTGGCACCCTGAGCGCCTTACTGCGGCTGAGCAGGTAAAAAAATTCGTCGCGCCGCACTGGAATCGTCACCGGCGCACCGCGGTCCTGCCAATCCGGGAAAAGCTCATCCAGTGGCCGGGATTCAAAAACCGCGCCCGAAATGATGTGGGCACCGATCTCAGACCCCTTTTCGACCACACAGACATTGATTTCTGTACCGGCCTCGTCAGCGAGTTGACTGAGCCGACATGCCGCAGACAGGCCACAGGGACCTGCTCCGACAATCACGACATCGAAGTCCATCGACTCCCGTTTTGACATTCCCTGTTCCATTACAAAAAATAAAATTGACTGATGGGCTCTGGCCCCATTTGTCGGAATCGGTATTGTAGGCTTTGCCGCACAATTGTCGAATGAGTACAGTGGCCCAATGAACCTTCGCCTGCTTTATGAAACTGAAATTCGCGAACAGGGCTTTTCGACCGACAAAGCTCAAACCGAGGCCGTCGAAACACTGGATCGAATCGCGAATAAATTGATTACGCATCCCGGCCGACAAGGTATTGGCGCCCACTTGAAAAAAAGCTATCTCTTCCGGTTCATTCCTTCACTGGCTGAATCAGAACCTGTGCGAGGAGCGTACCTGTGGGGTGGGGTCGGACGCGGAAAGACCTTCATGATGGATTTGTTTTTCAAGTCCCTTCCATTCGAAGACAAACTCAGATTTCACTTTCATCGGTTCATGTACCGGTTGCACGGCCAACTGGGACAATTGAAAAACGTTGAAGACCCACTGGAACACGTCGCCGAAGATCTGGCCCGCAAGGCCCGTGTAATTTGCCTCGATGAATTTTTTGTATCTGATATTGCCGACGCCATGCTGCTCGGAAAACTCCTCGACGCGATGTTCAGACGAGGCATTGCGCTCGTGACCACATCAAATACCCCCCCTGATGAGCTCTACGCAGACGGACTGCAACGTCAACAGTTTCTGCGGGCGATCGAGAATATTAAGAACCATACGGACATCGTGCATATACGCGGCAACACCGATTATCGCTTGCGCGTACTCGAACAAGCTGAAATTTTTCACACCCCGCTGGGTGCGGCGGCGACGGCGCTCCTCGATGATTACTTCGCCCGGATCGCACCTGATGCCGGCACCAGGGGTC
>SMVA01083415.1_pt1 | contig 28201 bp, 28 predicted proteins | sample 2456451 | NCBI WGS metagenome assembly SMVA01 (sample SAMN11095933, study PRJNA526329) | marine sediment metagenome | biome: Marine sediment; feature: Surficial sediment; material: Deep marine sediment; isolation source: Hadal surficial sediment | place: Pacific Ocean | collected 2014-05 | depth... | reverse complement strand
CGTGGGCCTGTCCCGTGCTCTTGGTGCCGAGGCGGGCGATCGCGCTGCCGGTCGGGTGAACCCGAATCTCGCAAGACTCGAACATCTTGATGCCCAGGATATCGCAATTGCGCGACGGGCCGGCGCCGACGATCTCGGTGAAGGTGGCGATGCCGATGCCCATCAGCTCGCCGCGCGCGCGCTTCTCTGCCTGCTCCTTGCGCAGGTCCTCGTAACCGACCGCCTTCATCGCCTGCTTCAGCGCGGTTGTGTAATCGCCGCTGTCGTATTCCCAACCGAGGCAGGACTGATAGGGGAACTGCTCGGCCTTGATGAAATTGCGCAAGCGGATCTCCGCCTTGTCGATGCCGAGCTTCTGAGCGAGGACGTCGAGCATGCGCTCGATCAGGTATAAGGCCTCGGTGACCCGGAACGAGCAGCGGTAGGCGACCCCGCCTGGGGCCTTGTTGGTGTAAACCCCGTCGACTTCGACGTGGGCGGTCGGGATATCATAGCTGCCGGTCACGATGTTGAAAAAGCCGGCCGGCCATTTCATGGGCTGAGCGTGGGTGTTGAACGCGCCGTGGTCGGCCAGCACGTTCGCCCGCAGGCCGGTGATCCGGCCGTCCGCATCCGCCGCGAGCTCGCAAGACATGTGGTAGTCGCGTGCGAAGCCCGTGGTCGAAATGTTGTCGATCCGGCTCTCGATCCACTTGACCGGGCGGCCGAGCACGATTGAGCCGACCACCGAGCAGATGTAACCCGGGTAGGGACCGACCTTGTTGCCGAAGCCGCCGCCAACGTCGGGCGAGATGATGCGGATGTTGCTCTCCGCAAGCCCCGATATGAGCGAGACCACTGTGCGCACCACATGGGGCGCCTGGAAGGTGCCGTGGACCGTCAGCTTGCCGTTCACCCCGTCCATGGAGGCGACGCAGCCGCAGGTCTCGATCGGCACCGGGTGGACGCGCTGATAAAATATCTCCTCCTTGACCGTCACCGCGGCGCCGTCGAAGGCCTTGTCGGTGGCGTCCTTGTCGCCGGATTGCCAGTTGAAGATGTGGTTCGGATGGCGGCGCGGCCCCTGGCCGACCTCGTCTTTGTCTTTGACGTCTTCGCGCAGGATCGGTGCATCGTCCTCGAGCGCCTTCTTGGGATCGACGAGGACCGGCAGTGCCTCGTATTCGACCTCGACCTCTTGGATGCCGTCGGCCGCCGCGTAGCGGTCCTCCGCGATCACGAAGGCGACCTCCTGGTTCTGGAAGTGCACCTTCTCGTCGGCGAGCACCGCCTGGGTGTCGCCGGCCAGCGTCGGCATCCAGTGCAGTTTCAGCGGCCGCAGGTCGTCGGCCGTCAGCACCGCGATCACGCCGGGCACCGCGAGGGCCTTCTCCTTGTCGATCGACTTGATGCGGGCGTGGGCGTGGGGGCTGCGCACGAAATCGCCGAAGACCATGTTCGGCAGCTTGAGGTCGTCCACGAAGTTGCCCTGGCCGCGGATGAAGCGGGCGTCTTCCTTGCGCCGCTTTTCGCAGCCGATGCCGCCGAGCGCCGCTTCGCGTTCGGCAGTGGTATCCGTCAGTGTCTCGCTCATTCCGCGGCCTCCTTCTGGCGCATGACTTGCGCGGCGTTCCGAATCGCCTTGACGATGTTCTGGTAGCCGGTGCAGCGGCACAGGTTGCCGGAGATGCCCCAGCGAATCTCTTTGTCGCTCGGGTCCGGGTTCTCCGCCAGCAACCTTTGGGCGCGGATCAGCATGCCCGGCGTGCAGAATCCGCATTGCAGCCCGTGGTCCTCGGCGAAGGCTGCCTGCAACGGGTGCAGCTCGCCACCCTGGGCCATGCCCTCGACGGTCAAGAGTTCGCCGCCGTCGGCCTGGACCGCGAAGACCGTGCAGGCCTTCACCGACTTGCCGTTGAGATCGACCGTGCAGGCGCCGCAGTGGCTGGTTTCGCAGCCGATGTGAGGCCCGGTCAGGCCCAGATCCTCGCGCAGGAAATGGATCAGCAGTCTGCGCGGTTCGACCGTGCCTTCGACTTCCTGGCCGTTGACGGTCAGCTTGATTTCGGTTTTTGCCATGGTTCTCAGCCTCCCGTGGCGCGGCCGCGCGCGATCTCGATTGCGTTCCGGGTCATGACCCCAGCAGCGTGCCGGCGGTACGCGACCGGTCCGCGCAGATCGGCGGCCGGATCGGTGATGGCGATGGCCGCCTCGACCGCAGCCGCGATCGCCGCCCCATCGACCGCGGTGCCGGTCAGCGCCGCGGCAGCGGCTTCCGCATAGAGTGGCGTGATCCCGACATTGGTCAGCGCGACCGCGGCCTGGCTGCAGATGCCCCCGTCCATGGTCAACACCACCGCGGCGGCCGCGATTGCGTAATCGCCGACCTTGCGTTTCAGTTTGCAATAGGCCTGACCCTGGCCGGCCGCGAGCGCCGGGATACGGAGTCCGGTGAGAATCTCGTCGTCTTCCCGCGCGGTTTCGAACGGTCCCTCGTAGAACCCCCGGGCGGACAAGCTGCGCTCACCGCCCGGGCCGCGCAGTAAGAAGGTGGCGTCCAGCGCCATCATGACCGCCGGCATGTCGTTGCCCGGATCGCCATTGGCCACATTGCCCCCAAGGGTGCCGCAGGCGCGGACCTGAGGGTCGGCGATCAGCTCCGCCGTCTCGCGCAGGATCGGGCAGCGCGCGGCCAGATCGTCCGAGGCGATAATTTCCGCCTGGGTGACCATGGCGCCGATATGAATCGCACCCTCGACTTCGGCGATGCTGCGCAGGCCCTCGACCCCGGTCAGGTCGATCAGATGGGCCGGCTCCGCCAGGCGCAGCTTCATCATCGGGATGAGGCTGTGGCCGCCGGCCAGTACGCGCCCGTCATCGCCATGCTCGGTGAGCAGCGCAATGGCCTCATCGACCGAGCCCGGCCGATGGTACTCAAAATTCGATGGGATCACCTTATCCCTCCCTTCGAGGCTCGAAGACCGTTTATTCCCGGCCTTTCGCGTTGATTGTAGCGGATATCAAGAAACCTTCAGACGATTTCACCTATTTTCCCGCGCGTGAAATCCGATTTCCAGGAAAGTTTGCGCCAACTCGGCGCATCCGTCAATCGCATCGGACGCCGGATCATTCGTGTTCCGATGGCTCCTCTGCCGCCTCGGGGAGCCGGTGTCGGGTCATCAGCGGCATCTGGGCGAGCGAGAACGCCATGGTCAAACCGAATAGCCCGAACACCTTGAACAACACCCAGACATCGGTCGTCTGGGTCCGCCAGACCGCTTCGTTCAGGGCCGCCATGACCAGGAAGAATATGGCGAAGCGCAGCGACAGGCGGCGCCAGCCGAGATCGTCCATGGGCCAGGCCGCACCCAGCAGCGGCTTGAGCAACGGGCGGCCGAGCACCAGGCCGCCGAGCAGTACCGCGGCGAACAGGAGCTGGACGACGGTCGGCTTGATCTTGATGAACGTCTCGTCGCCCGACCACAGGGTCAGGCCGCCGAACACCCCGACCACGACCGCGGTCACCACCGGCATCCACGGCACCCGGCGCTCGACCCAGAGCGCCAGCACGACGGCCAGCACAGTGACCGCAATCAGGGCGGCAGTCGCGGTCAAGAGGTCGGCCGCGAAATAGAACGTCAGGAAAACCAGCAACGGCCCATAGTCGATGGTGGGCTTGAGCCAGGTCGGCGCGGTTCGGGTCGGTTCTGATTCCGCCATGGTTCGCCTATTTCAGAGATCGACCCCCGCACTATGACAAGACCGCCGTGCGCGGCCAAGCGGAAGCGCATATGCTCACGGCGGGCTTGGGTCGCGCGGCTCCGACCTGCTATTGTTGCGCGCTTCTGACCGGGGGTGGGGTGATAGGTTTGCGGTTCACGACGAAAATAGGCCACTTGGCGGCGGGTCTCGCTTTTGCGGTTCCGTTCGCCGCCGGCGCGGTGCAGGCAGAAATTCCCGGCCCGTTCGAGGTGATCGGCTACGCGACCCAAGATGAGAGCGGCCCGTCCAAGTCCTGGTCTTTGGAGGATGGGCGTCCCTACCTCTACGTGCCTTACGTTGGCGAGGAGGTAAACGGCGGCATCGCGCGATTGCGCATAGGCGCGGAGGTCGGTGCGGCTCTGTTCCAAAAACCGTTCTTCGCGTCGCGCGACCGCGGCTGCGCGCGCGACCTGGGCAGCGACCGCCGGCCCGGCCTCAACTGGCTCGGCCCGACCGCGCGCTTCGAACCCGGCGGCGACGGCATGCCGTCCGACGCCTTCGCGGCACCCGACAAAAAAACCGGCGGTTACGCCTCCATGATCCTGTTCCGCAAGGACCTGGGGCCGCCGCCGGGCCTGCTGCTCATGAACCGCCGGCGCACGCTCGGCACGAATTGCGTCAACGCGATCCATAAAACCTTCTTCAACCGGGTCTTCGTGCCGGTCGCCGCCGCGCCGGATCGGCGGCGCTGTTTCAACCTGGCCGGCGAGTTCGAGGTCGCGGACTCGGCGCGGCAGAGCTTTCGCTTCGCCAGCTCCGACCGCCTGGTTTTGCTCGCGCCCTCGGACCTGAGCGCGCGCTATCGGGACCAGCGGCACCGCTTCACGGCCACGCTGTACGACCGCCGGGATTGCGCCGGCGAGTCGGTCAGTTTCCGGCGCGGGTCGCTGGCGCCGGGCACCACCAAACTGGACGACTTCGGTTTCCGGGACCGGGCCCGCTCGGTAAGCATCGCCTACGGGAACGGGCCGCTGAGCGCCTACATGACACCCCCGTCAGCGCCCGCCCCGTCAGCGCCCGCCGTGGCCAAGGCGCCCGAGCCAGCGCCACAACCGGTTCCCGAACCCGACACCATGGCCGCCGCACCCGAACCGGCGCCAGAGCCAGTGCCGGCCGTAGCTGAGGCGCCGGACCCGGAGCCAACGCCGCAACCGGCTCCGGAACCCGACACCATGGCCGCCACACCCGAACCGGCGCCCGAACCGGCGCCGGAAACAGAGCCAACGCCCCAACCGGCGCCGGCGAGCCAGCGGCCGTTGCCGGAGATCAAGTGGGACCCGCCGGTCCAGTCTGCGCCGGTCCAGTCTGCGCCGGTCCAGTCTGCGGCGGTCCCGGACCAGCCGGCAGCCACCACGCCGGCCCAGGTGCCGCCTGCCGCGGACCCGGTGATCCCGGAGCCCCCGGCGACCGAACCCGGCGCTGCGCCCGCCGCGGCGGCACCCCTGACTCAGCCCAAACTGGAGCCGGCCCCGCTGGCCGAGACCCAGACTGTGGCCGGGCTCGCCGTCCAGACCTTCGACTACCCGGTCCACAAGGTCTACCGTCTCAACTACTGCCTGACCTCGAAGAGCGGCTGTGGTGCACCGGCGGCCCAGGCCTGGTGCAAGACTCAGGGCTTTGGCAAGGCCACGGCCTGGGAAATCGACGAGAACATCGGCTCGTTGTTCCCGACCGTGGTACTCGGCGAAGACCGCATCTGCGCCCAGTTCGTCTGCGACGGCTTCCAGGAAATCACCTGCGCGAAATAGCGCGGCACAGGCTGCGTTTTAACGCTTTTTCAAGCCCGTTCTGGCACAACCAACCCCTAGGGTGCGGTCGTTTCAAATCGACTCGATTTGAAACGTGAATCGCCCTCTAATTCATGAAGTTAGGGGCTTATTCACGTCTTAGATCGTTTCGATCTAAGACGTGAATAAGCCCCTAGGAACGAAAGCAATAAAATTCGACCCCGGGGGGGGTGCCAATTTGTCGCAAGTTTCGCCAGCCGCCTACGACCGTCAGGCCACGCCCTCCAAGGGCGGGCGGCGCGCCGGAACCCGGCGCGCTCCGGATCAGGATTTCCTCGATCATTACCTCAAGCGCCTCGATCCCGCGATGGCGGAAAGCTTTTCCGAGGAACAGAAGCGGGCGATCTGGACCATGTTCGGCGGTCGCGGCATAACCCATCATGCGGTCGAGTTTCGCCGCTCCCTGCCGCTGCCGGGCGGCCGGCGGTTCTACACGGTATTTCTCTGTGGCCGGGAGCATCGTGGCATCGCGCGCCTGCATGGTCATGGCAATTGCTCGCGGCTGACCGACCTGCTGTGGTATCTGGGCCTGGGCGCGCTGTGCCTGACGCCGGTTCTGGCCCTGCTTTACATCAGCGTCCGCTAGCCTTCATTTCATCGACTCCAGGGTTGGCGGCGCTATGATGAGACCATGGCACCTGCGGTTCCCGAACTTTTTGCGGCGCCCGCTTCGAAGGCGGCCAGGCTCGCGCGCGGGGTGACCCGGGCGCTTCATGACCTGGGCCAGACCAGCCTGACCGAATTCACCCTGGGCTCCGGCCGCCGCGTCGATGCGATCGGCCTCGACCCCGGCGGCCGGCTCACCATCGTCGAGATCAAATCGAGTCTGGAGGACTTCCGCGCCGACCGGAAATGGCGCGGCTATCTGGACTACTGCGACCGCTTCTATTTCGCCGTCGCCGAGGACTTTCCGCAGGAGGCGCTGCCCGAGGATTGCGGCCTGATGATCGCCGACGGCTACGGCGCCGTGGTGGTGCGCGAGGCGCCGCTGCTGCCGCTCGCCCCGGCGCGGCGGCGCGCCCTGATTTTGCGTTTCGCCCAGACCGCGGCACAGCGCCTGAGCCAGATGGAAGACCCGGGCGTTAGCCGGACATTCGCCCGATAGTATTGCTGGTGGAATGACCGGGCGCGAGCTCGACCAGGATCAGCTTGCCGCCGTTGCGCTCGACCAGATCGGCGCCGACCACTTCATCGCGGGCATAGTCCGCGCCCTTGACCAACACGTCGGGCCTAAGCGCCTCGATCGACTTGAGCGGGGTGTCCTCGCCAAAGATCACCACCAGATCGACGTCGGCCAGGGAGGCGAGCACCGCCGCGCGCGCGGCCTCGGACTGGACCGGCCGGCCTTCGCCTTTGAGCCGGCGCGTCGAGGCGTCGCTGTTCAAGCCGACGATCAAACGATCGCAGGCGGCCCGCGCCTGGGCCAGCAACGAAACGTGGCCCGGGTGCAGCAGATCGAAACAGCCGTTTGTGAAGCCGACCGTCAGGCCCTTCTGCCGCCAGCGAACCGCATGTTCCACCGACGCCTCCAAGTCGGCGATCTTGGACTCTGCGGCCAATAGATCGGAGGCATGCAAGACCCGGAGTAAATCGCCCCGGCTCGCCACGGCAGTACCCAGCTTCCCGACCACGATGCTGGCGGCCACGTTGGCCAAGCGAACCGCACTCAAGAAATCCACCCCTGCGGCCAACGCGGCAGCGACCGCCGCGACCACGGTATCGCCCGCGCCGGAGACGTCGAAAACCTCGCGCGCCTCGGCTGGCAAATGCAGGTGGCTGCCTTCGCCGTCCCGCAAAACCGTCATGCCTTTCGCGCCGCGAGTCACCAGCACCCCCTCGATGCCGCAGGTCTCGATGATCGCCTGCGCCGCCAGCAGGACGTCGTCATCCGTGCCGGTCGGACGCCCCGAAGCCTCGTGCAGCTCGCGTTGGTTCGGTGTCACCAGGGTCGCGCCGCGGTAGATGCCGTAATCGCGGCCCTTGGGATCGACCACCACCGGACAGCCGGCGGCCCGCGCCGCCGCGATCAGCACGCCGAGGGTTTCAGGATCGAGCACGCCCTTGCCGTAGTCCGAGAGCACCAGGGCGCCGGCACCCTCCAGCGCCGCGGCGGCGGCGGCGCGCAGGGCCGCTGCGGTGCCGGCCCCGATCGCGCCTTCAGGATCCCGGTCGGCGCGCAGCAATTGCTGGCCGGCGGCGATGTAGCGCTCCTTGATGGTGGTCGGCCGGCCGGCCTCGGTCAAAAGGTGGCAGCCGCCGCCGGCCGCCTCCTGCGCCAGGGCCTGGACTTCGCGCCCCGCCCCATCGTCGCCAGCCACGGCAAAAAATTCGACCGCGGCGCCGAGCGCCGCCAGGTTTCGCAACACATTGCCGGCCCCGCCCAGCATGGCGGCCTCGCGCTCGATCCGCAGGACCGGGATCGGACCTTCGGGCGAGATGCGCTCGACCGCACCGTAGAGGAAGCGGTCGAGCATGACGTCGCCCACCACCACGACCCGAACCCCGGCCAGCGCCGCGACCTGGGCCGCAAGATCGGTATTTTCGGTCATACCAGGTCCAGCGCCTGTTCCAGGGCGCCGCAAAACATCTGGCCGAGGGTGATATGCATCTCCTGAATGCGGGAAGTGGTCGCCGAGGGCACGATCAGCAGGGGATCGGCGAGACCGACCAACGCGCCGCCGTCGCGGCCGCTCAAGGCCGCCGCCACCAGTCCCATGTCCCGGGCCGCCTCGAGCGCGCGGATCACGTTGGGGCTGCGGCCCGAAGTCGAGATGCCGAGTGCCAAATCGCCGGGCTTGCCGAGGGCACGGACCTGGCGTGCGAAGATCTGGTCGAAACCCAGATCGTTGCCGGCCGCGGTCAAGGCGGAGGTATCTGTGGTCAGCGCGATGGCGGCGATCGGCTCCCGGTTGCGGACATAACGAATGGTAAGTTCGGTCGCCAGGTGCTGGGCGTCCCCGGCGCTGCCGCCGTTGCCGAACAAGAGCACCTTGCCGCCGCCCCGGATCGCCTCGACCCCGCAGTCCACCAGGCGCCCGAAGGGGTCCGCCAGCGCCGCTGCGCTGGCCGCCGCGACACTCTGGTGCTCGGCGAACTCGGCCTCGAAGAAGGCGTTCAAATCGATCTCGGCCATCCAGCGGTCCCCCTTGGTCTCCCGCCACCCTAGATAATCCGCTTTATCTAGGACAGCCCGAAATTATTTGCCGGCGGGATCGTGATTCAGCTTGCATTAACTATGGTAAATCATCATATCGACCGCTCTTCCACGAGATTCAGACTTCTATTTGTTGGGGACGACAGGCCATGTCGAGCGTTCAAACTCTCTTTCAATCGGAGACCTTGCCAAGCGGCAGCCAGGCCGGCGTCCCCGAACGGGAAGAACGAAAAGACTACTTTATCGAACGGAACGGGACGCGCTACGCCGGCATCCATCTGATCGTCGATCTATGGGGTGCCGAGCGTCTCGACGACCTGGCCCATGTCGAGGCAGCCCTCAGGGACGCCGTAACCGCGGCCAAGGCGACCCTGCTGCATATTCATCTGCACCACTTCACCCCGAACCATGGAATTTCGGGGGTGGCGGTGCTCGCCGAGTCGCACATCTCCATCCACACTTGGCCGGAGAACGGCTACGCCGCGCTCGATATCTTCATGTGCGGCGATGCCGAGCCGCAGGCCACCATCGAAGTCCTGCGCAAAGCCTTCAAGCCGGAGCGTCTGGCGGTCGAAGAAATCCTGAGAGGCCGGGTGGGGTGATACCAAAGGTCCTTGATATTAACCCCTTTCATGGTGGCCAATCGACCCGCCGGGCAGGCGCGGCGCGCGGCGCGATGTGCCACATCGGGCAAGCGCCGCCCAATAGCTCTCTGGGCACCCGGCGAGCCGAGTGGCCCCACCCTTCGGGCCGGGCGAATTTATCCGCCAGCGGCGTCGCGCGCCGCTTGAAGTGGCCGGCACTACGGCGCAACGCGCTCCTGACTGGCGGAAAAATTCGCCCCAGAGCCAACGGGGTGAAAGGAGTCAATATCAAGGACCTTTGGTATGAACCGCTGGTATGAGGAGGTCCTGCACCCGGGCCTCAGCTTCAAGCTCGAAGCCGGCAAGGTTCTCTACGACAGCGAGACCGAGCACCAAAGAGTGGTGATCTTCGAGAACCCGGCATTCGGCCTGGTGATGACCCTCGATGACATCGTCCAGACCACCCAAGGCGACGAGTTCATCTATCACGAGATGTTGGCCCATGTGCCGATCCTGGCCCACGGCGCCGCGCGCAAGGTGCTGATAATCGGCGGCGGCGACGGCGGCATGCTCGAAGAGGTGCTCAAGCACGCCGCCATCGAACGGGCGACCCTGGTCGAAATCGACGCCAGCGTGGTCGATCTCGCCAAACAACACCTGCGCCCGATCTGCGGCACGGCCTTCGAGGATCCGCGCAGCGACCTGGTGATCGCCGATGGGGTCGAGTTCGTCGCCCGCGCGCAAAGTCGCTACGACGTCATCATCATCGATTCGACCGATCCCGTGGGCCCGGGCGAAGCGTTGTTCCAGGAAGACTTCTACAAGGGTTGCCGGCGCTGCCTGGCGCCCGGCGGCATCCTGGTGACCCAGAACGGCGTGCCCTTCCTTCAAGGCCCGGAGTTGACCGGGTCCCTGGCTTGCTTCCGGCGCCTGTTCGCCGACGCCACCTGCTACCTGGCGACCGTGCCGACCTACTTCGGCGGGCCCATGGCCTTCGGCTGGGCCAGCGACGACCCGGCGCCCCGGCGGGTCGCGCTGGAAACGCTCCGGACCCGCTTCGCGGCGGCCGCCATCGAGACCGGCTACTACACGCCTGAGGTTCACTTGGGCGCCTTCGCACTGCCGCCTTACATCGCCAAGCTGATCGCCTAGAGTGCGATCGTTTCAGATTGAATCGATCTGAAACGATAAGACCCTGGAACCAGCCTGTCACACCTGCAGGAAGCGGCGCCGGGCACCTTCGAGCACCAAAGCGGTCAACTTGCCGCCGTAACAGGCGCCGGTGTCGATTCCGATGCGGTTGGCCCGCGATTCGGGCTCCCTGGCCACGCTGTGGCCGTGCACGACGACCTTACCGTGGTTGGCTGTGGAGTCGAGGAAGAGCCCGCGAATCCACAACATCTCGTTCTCTTCTTGGTGCTCCAGCGGCACCCCGGGGCGAATACCGGCGTGGACGAAAAAGTAGTCGCCCTCGATATGGCTGAGCGCGAGGCTGTCGAGAAACGCGCGGTGCTCCTCGGGCACTGCGGAGATCAGCGCAGCGCGCGGGGCCAGTGGGTCGAGCCCGTAGCTGCGCAGGGTTTCGGCGCCCCCGTTCATCATCCAGACCGAGGCGACATCCTCGCCATCGAGGAACCCGCGCATGAAGGTTTCGTGGTTGCCCAGGAGATGGACGGTTTCGAAGTCCGCCAGAGGTTCGCCGATCAGCAGGTCCAGGACGCCGCGAGAATCCGGCCCCCGGTCGATGTAATCACCCAGATAGACCACGACCCGGCGCTGGGCGGGCGGTCCCGCGTCATCCGCGCGCGCTGAATCCGCAACGATCCGCGACCGCAACCGGCGCAGCGCCTCCAGGCCGCCGTGACAGTCGCCCACGGCATAGACCCGGGTTCCCGGCGGCACCGCGGCGGTGCGTAATCGTCCGGGCCGACCGCTTGCGTCCATCGCGCTCACCTACCGACCTCCCAACATGACCCAGCGCTCATTGGTATCAGGATAGAAAGACACCAAGGGCATCGCCACAACCCCGAGCACACATATCGTTAGGAATATTTAACGGATTACGAAACATTAAAGGTTTTTCAACGCTACCGGCGCCAAACTCCACGTGGATCAGTAGGTCTGGCTCTAGAGTGCGATCGTTTCAGATTGAATCAATCTGAAACGTGAATCTCCCTCTAACTCATGAAGTTAGGGGCTTATTCACGTCTTGGATCGCTTCGATCTAAGACGATAAGACCCTAGCGAAAATTGCGATATTAACGATGCCGTCGCGCGCCAAATCGAAAATGACCGTCATGGACCGGGAAGCGGCGCTTCTCGATTTTGTCGAGCGCCTGCGCAAATTTAAGGCAGGGCGCCGGGCCGTGCATATCCGCATGTCCAAGCTCCGGCCCTACAACCGCCGGGCGCATCACATACGCATCGCCGGCAGAGCTTTCGACCCTCTGGTGCGCGACTTCGACGCCGCGGTGTTCCGCCTGTTCAATCACGACATGGTGGTCATCTGCAATGGCGCCGACGTGGCTGACATGGACAGCTCGGTTCTGCGCTTGCGCTACCTGTTCGCCGAGGACCCTTTCGTCAAGAACGACGAAGAAGGGGGCATCGAGTTCTGCACCTGGTTCGACCTGGAGGACGACTACCCCGATCTCTGCGACCTCGCCAGGCGCATGGTGAGCGCCCGCGCCCAGCACGACCGGGATCGGAAAGAGAGATCGAACCCGGACTCGAAGAAACTGCACGCGCTAGACCCGTACTCGCAGAACCCGGTCGAAATCATAGAGGAGGCGGAGAAAACACCGCTGGACCCCTCCCACCTCGCGGCCATCCAGTCGGCCATCGCCCAGACCGACTTATCGACTATTGTCCGGCAACAGCCGATCTGTGCAATGGCCCGCGATCGCAAGCCGGCACCGGCGTTTAATGAGATTTTCACCTCGATCGCGATGCTGTGCGAAACCCTGATGCCCGACGTTGACGTCCAGGCCAACCCTTGGCTGTTTCAAGATCTGACGCGGCACCTGGACCTGCGCATGATTTCATATCTGGCGCAGAATGGCGAAACCACGCGCGGCCAGCCATTCAGTGTCAACTTCAACGTTTCGACCTTGCTGACGCCGGAGTTTCTCGACCTCGACGAGCAACTAAACAAGGGTGTGCGTCGCGGCATCGTTATCGAATTGCAACTCTTCGACGTTTACGCCGATCTGGGAAACTTCCTATTCGCTCGCGACTTCCTGCACGAGCGCGGGTACCGGTTCTGCCTCGATGCCACCACGCATATGTCACTGCCGTTGATCGATCGGGCTGCGCTGGGCTTCGACTTGGTCAAGCTGCTATGGAGCAGCGATTTGGCCGACCAATTTCGCGGTTCGCGCGGTCAGGCGTTGCGTTCGGCAGCGGAAAAGGTCGGCATCGAGCGTCTTATACTGGCGCGCTGCGACTCCGAACAGGCGCTCGAAGCCGGCGAGACGCTCGGCATCACGCTCTATCAGGGCTACCTGTTGGACGAGATGCTGGCGCGCAATGTCACACGTCAAGATAAAGTCGAGGCCTTGACCGGCGCGCTGGCCCGCCACCGGGCCGCAAGCCGCTGAACCGGCTGGATATCGAAACTCGAATATCCGAATCAGAGCGAAAATTTGGCGCTTGTTTTACGCGGCCGTGCCCAGGCGGCCCTCGGCGCGGGCTTGGGCGCGGGCATTGCAGGCCGCCCCGAAGGCTTTGAACAGGCGCAGCGAGGCCGAATTCTCCAGGACCTTATATTCCGGGTGCCACTGCACACCCAACGCGAAATTCCGGGCGCTGGTGACCCGGACCGCCTCGATGGTGCCGTCCGGGGCCACGGCCTCGACCGTCAAGTCTGCGGCCACGCGGTCCAGCGCCTGGTTGTGGAGCGAGTTGACCGTCAGGGTCTCGGTCTCCAGCAGGCGCGCGAGGGTGCCGCCGGGCGTGAGGGCGATGTCGTGATTGGGACCGTATTGGACGTCCAGGTCCTCGTGCCGCGGGCGGCGGTGGTCCAAGCGGTCGGGCAGATCGTGAACCTGGGCGTGCAGCGTGCCGCCAAGGGCCACGTTGAGCTCCTGGATGCCGCGGCAGATCGCGAACAACGGCAATCCGGCCTCCAGCGCGTGGCGAATTAGCGGCAGTGTGATGGCGTCGCGTATGGTGTCGTGGGGCTCGGCCTCGGGGCTCGGCTCGGTATCGTAATGGGTCGGATGCACGTTCGACGGGCTGCCGGTCAGCATCAGGCCGTCCAGGCGCGCGACCAGGTCGGACAGATCGAAGTCCGCACCGAAGGCCGGGATGACCATGGGGATGGCGTCGGTGGCCTCGACCACGGCGCGCAAGTACTTGTCGCCGACGCTGTGGAACGGAAGATCCCCGATCTGTTTGAAGCAGGCCGGAACGCCGATCACCGGTTTGAGAGTTGTGCCTGACATGACCCATAGCTATTCCGGCGCGCGCGCCAGCGCAAGGGTGGGGCGCAAGGGTGGAGCGCAAGGGCGGATGGAGGCCGGGACGTTGCCCCGCTATAGTGGCGCCAAGCGGAAACGGGAGTGGTGAAATATGAGATACTTGGGAATCGTGGTGGTGCTGGGACTGGCGGCGGTGATCGCCACCTTCGCGCGTTACGAAAGCCTCGATCCCTGCGCTTGGCTGGAGCAGGACATGACCCGGGCGCTCGGCATGCCGAGGATCGTGGCTCAGGCCCAGATTCGCGCCAGCTTCCTGTTCCGGGGCATCGTCGAGCCCACGTCCCGCGAGTGCCTCGACGACTGGTGGCAGCTCAAGGCCGAGGGCCTGCCGGAGGAACTGCCATCTTAAAAATAATTGGCCGCGTTAGTCGCGCTCGCGCCGTCTCGCGCCGCTCTGGATTTCCAGATCGCTGTAGTCGAAGGCCAGGGGATCGATCTCGACGCCGTAGCGCGGGTTGATCAGCGAAACCTGGGTCCGCACGCCTTGGGCGTCGGTAATCTCCCACTTCTTCAGGTCCAGCGGCCGGTCGCTGAACACCAGGGTAATGCTGCCGGCCTCGGACAGCTCCCGATCGGTGAGGGTGATCCGGAGCGCGCCGGGACTCTGCTCGACCGCGCTGACCACGACATCCTCCGAGAGCGTCACCTCTTCGCGGATCAGGAACCACAGCGGCGTCTCCCAAAGCGGCAGAAAGCTCGCCTGCTTCACCTCGCGGTCGTAGAACAGCAGGCTCAGCCCATTGGCGATGATCAGCACCGGGTGCGGCGGGTCGTAGTCGAAGCGCATCTTGCCCGGGCGCTGGACCATCATCTCGCCCTCCGCGTAGGTGCCATTGGACGAGGTTTGGATGAACCGCGCGTGCAGCGTCGATATTTGGTTGAGATAACGCACCGCCCGGCGCACCGCTGCCGACTGGTCCGGCGACAGCGTGACCGCTTGATGGGACTCCGCCAGCGCCCGCGGCGCGGCAGCGCCCAAGCCCAGCACAAAGCCCAGGCCTGCCACGGCTATGGAAATTACCAGGAGAAGTGATCTAATCATCCGGGTTGTTCGCTTCATAATGATCCTACCGACCATCATATAGTACGCGATCCGCCGAATGCGCGAATATCGCCTAGGAATCGCCGCCAGGCAGCAGCACCTCGCGCTTGCCGACGTGGTTGGCGGTGGAGATCACGCCCTCCGCCTCCATGCGCTCGACGATCCGCGCCGCCCGGTTGTAACCGATCTGCAGGTGGCGCTGGATGAAACTGGTCGAGGCCTTGCGGTGCTGATGCACGACCGCGATCGCACGGTCGTAAAGCTCATCGCCGCCGCTCTCGCCGCTCGCCAGCGCCGCGAAGACATCGTCGTCGTCCTCGGTGACCGCCTCGATATAGGACGGCTGGCCCTGTTTCTTGAGGTGCGCGACCACGTCCTCGACCTCCCGGTCGGTGACCAGCGGCCCGTGGACGCGGGCGATCCGGCCGCCGTGGGCCATATAGAGCATGTCGCCCTGGCCGAGCAACTGTTCGCCGCCCTGTTCGCCCAGAATCGTGCGGCTGTCGATCTTGGAGGTGACGTGGAACGAGATACGAGTCGGGAAGTTGGCCTTGATGGTGCCGGTGATGACATCGACCGAAGGCCGCTGGGTCGCCATGATCAGGTGGATGCCCGCCGCCCGCGCCATCTGCGCCAGGCGCTGGACCGCGATCTCGATCTCCTTGCCGGCCGCCATCATGAGATCGGCCATCTCATCGACCACGACCACGATGTAGGGCAGCGGCTCGAGTTCGAGGGGTTGCTCCTCGTGGATCGGCTGGCCGGTATCGGGATCGAAACCGGTCTGGATCCGCCGGGTCAGCTCCTCGCCGGTCTTGAGCGCGTGTTCGATGCGGTCGTTATAGCTCTCGACGTTGCGCACCCCCAGGCGCGACATGGCGCGGTAGCGCTCCTCCATTTCGCGCACGGTCCATTTGAGCGCGACGACGGCCTTCTTGGGCTCGGTCACCACCGGCGCCAGCAGGTGCGGGATGCCTTCGTAGACCGAAAGCTCCAGCATCTTGGGGTCGATCAGAATCAGCTTGCATTGGTCCGGCCCCAGGCGGAACAGCAGCGACAGGATCATGGCGTTGACCCCGACCGACTTGCCGGAGCCGGTGGTGCCGGCGATCAGCAGGTGGGGCATGCGCCAGAGATCGACGATCATCGGCGCGCCGCTAATGTCCTTACCCAGGATCAGCGGCAGTTTGCCGCTGGCGCGTTCGTAGTCGCGCGAACCCAGCAGCTCGCGCAGGAACACGGTCTCGCGGTGGGCGTTGGGCAACTCGATGCCGATCGAGCTGGAGCCGGGCACCACCGCCACCCGCACCGAGATCGCGGACATCGAGCGGGCGATGTCGTCGGCCAGTCCGATCACACGGCTGGTCTTGGTGCCCGGCGCCGGTTCGAGCTCGTAGCGGGTCACCACCGGCCCGGGGTGGACCTTGATGATCTCGCCGCGCACCCCGAAGTCGTCGAGCACGGTTTCCAGCAGGCGTGCGTTCCGTTCCAGCGCATCGGGGCCGAGCACAGCCTCCGCCCCGCTCTGTTCCGGCACCGCCAGGAGCGCCAGCGGCGGCAGCTCGTAGCCGCCGCCGGGGCCGAAGTCGAGCCGCCGCTGCCCGGCTTGGCGGCCGCGCTTGCCGAGCGCCGCGCCCCGCTTGCGGGGCGCGATCAGGCCGGACTTGGCCCGAGCCGCGCCGCGGCGCAGGCTGCCCTGGGCGAAGGAGTCGATCTCGTTTTCCGATTCCGGACGGCCCGAGCTGGAGATGGCCGGCCCGCCATCCAGACGCGGCACAGACCGGTCTTCCGAGCCGACGTGCCCCGCCGCCCGACGAAGACTCAGGCCCGCGAGGGCCTGGGCGAGCAGGCCCGGTTTGCGCGCCAGGCCGTAGAGGCCGCGCCCCGCGCCACCCAAGATCCAAGCCGCGGCCCGGCCGAGCGCGCGCCATTCCGCCGCACTCAGCCCGAGCGCATAGGCAAAGCCGGCCGTGGCAAGCAGGCCCGCAACGGCAGCGAGAATCCAGGAATCGAGCGCCATGGCGAAGGTGGCCCACGACAGTAGCAAGACGCCCACGAAGCCGCCCAGGCTGTCACCGGCCGGCCAACTCGCCGGCGTCGGCAGCGCGGCCAGCGCGGCGCCCGCGAGTGGCAGCAGCAGCGCCACCGCGGCCATGCGCAGCCACCAATGATCGAGCAGATGGCGGCGGGTCAGGCGCCAGCCCCAGCCGGCCAGCACGAGGGGCAGGATCAGGGCCGCCAATCCCAGGCTCTGCAGCAGCAAATCCGCGCCGTGAGCGCCGGCCATACCGAGCAGGTTCTGGGCCGGCCCCTGGGCGGCGCGGTTGAACGAGGGGTCGGCAGCATTGAAAGTCAGGCAGGCCAGCAGAATCGCGGCGGCGAGCCCGAACAGCGCCAGGCCGCAAAACTCGGTCAGGCGCTTGCGGAAGAATGCGCCGGTGCCGCTCGGCAGGAACCCAGGCGCCGGCTTGGATCCCCCCTGCCGGCCCGCCGTTCCGATCCTAAGCGCCCCATCCCGAATAGCCATGTTTCTCTTTCCTTACAGGACCTCGACGACGCGCCGCAGCGAGGCTTCGGTGTAATCCGCATCGTAGATCAGCGCGATCCGGATAAAGGCCGCGCCCGGGTTCGCCGCGCCGTCAACGCCTTGGCACATATAGGCGCCGGGCAGCACCTTGATGCCGGCCTCGCGCCACAGCTTGAGCGCCGCCGCCTCGCCGTCGCCGACATCGAGCCACAGAAAAAATCCGCCGCCGGGCTTGCGGAAGTTGAAGCGGTTGCCGAGCACGCGCTCGGCGATGGCGAAGTTCTCCCGATAGCGCGCCCGGTTGGCGGCGGCATGATCCTCCTCGCGCCACAGCCGCGTGCCGGCGGCGCAGACCGGCAGCGGCACGCCGGCGCCACCGGTCGACATCAAGACCGCCAGCGCAGAGATCCGGGCCGGATCCCCGGCGGCAAAGCCGCAACGCAAGCCCGGCGCGCTGGAGCGCTTGGACAGCGAGTGGAAGACCAGCAGGTTGTCGAGCGAACCGCCGAGCGCGGCCGCGGCCTGCAGCGCGCCGGGCGGCGGCGCCCCGTTGTAGATTTCGGCATAACACTCGTCGATGGCGAGGGTGAAGTCGTGGGCGCGCGCGAGCCGGATCAAGGCCTGCAACTGGTCGAGATCGGCAATCGCACCTTGCGGGTTGGACGGCGTGCAGAAATAAGCCAACGCCGTGCGATCGAGCAACGCCGGGTCGAGCGCGGTGTAGTCGGGCTGAAAGCCGGTCTCTTCGGTCGCCGAAACGAACACCGGTTCCGCCCCGGCCGCGGCGGTCGCGCTGTAGTAGACGTGATAGCAGGGATTGGGGATCAGCACCGCGGCCTTGCCCACGCCCCGGCCTTCCGCGAGACCGTCCGCCGGGGTGTTGGCGAGCGCCGCGAAGAACAGGCCCTCGCGGGTGCCCGGCACCGGCAGGATCGCCGTCTCCGGATCGACCATGCCCTTGGGCAGGCCGTAACGCCGGTTGAGCCAGTCGGCGCAGGCCTCCCGGTATTCCGGCGTCCCGCGCGGCAAGGGATAGCGCGCCCAGCCGGCCGCCGACCGGGTCAACTCCTCGGCGACGAAATCCGGCGGCTGGTTGCGCGGCTCGCCCAAGTGCAGCGGCACCGGCTCCTCCGGCGGCGTGCCGGGAAGGCCGAGGCGCGGCGCGCCCGGGCTCACGCCCTCGAGCAGGCTGTTGAGCCGGCCAAAGGGGTAGTGGACCTGAAGATTGCGACGATCGATCACCGGGGTCCGTGTCTCACCAAGTTGTGCGGAACATTCCTCGTGCTCCGACTCAAAGACAGAGCATAACCAATTCTACGCGCTTCGAATTTCCACGGCAAGCCATCGCACAACGACTCTTAATGTTGGCTTAATTTCCAGCACGGGGCAAAAAAACGGCCCGGGCGTTGGCGTGCGCCCGGGCCGAGGGGAGGCTCCATGAGGTCTCTGGATCGGGGATCCGGCTAAATCGTCTGTGAGCCGTGGCCGAATTCCGGGTAGGCCTCCATGCCGAGTTCGGCCTTGTCGAGGCCGAGTTCCTCGTCCTCCTCGCTGACCCGGATGCCCAGGGTGGCCTTGAGCGCCAGCCACAGCGCCGCGCTGGTCACGGTGACGAAGGCGCCGATCGCGAGGATGCCGATAATCTGGGTCCCCAGGTTGCCGCCGCCGAAGATGCCGACCGCGAGCGTGCCCCAGATGCCCGCGACCAGATGCGCCGGGATCGCGCCGACCACATCGTCGATCTTGAGCTTGTCCAGCAACGGCACCGCGATCACCACCAGGCAGCCGCCGACGGCGCCGATCACGATCGCCAGCAGGTGATTCTGCAAGTCCGGCCCGGCGGTGATCGAGACCAGCCCGGCGATCGCGCCGTTGAGGGTCAGGGTCAGGTCGATCTTCTTGTAGAGCGCCTGGCTGAGCGCCATGGCGGCCACCACGCCGGCGGCGGCGCCCAGGTTGGTGTTGACGTAGACGATGGCCATGGCGGTGGCGTCCAGCGCCGAACCCAGCGCCAACTGGGAGCCGCCGTTGAAGCCGAACCAGCCGAACCACAGGATGAAGGTGCCGAGCGTGGCCAACGGCAGGTTGGCGCCGGGCATGGGGTTGACCCGGCCGCCGCGGCCGTACTTGCCCCGCCGCGCACCCAGGATGACGGCGCCGGTCAGCGCCGCCCAGCCGCCCACCGAATGGACGATGGTGGAGCCGGCAAAGTCGGAAAATCCGATCTCGCTGAGCCAGCCGCCGCCCCAAGTTCAAGCGCCCTGGATCGGGTAGATCACGCCGGTGAGGACGACCACGAAGATCAGGAACGGCCACACCTTGATGCGTTCGGCGAGGGTGCCCGAGACGATCGACGCCGCGGTCGCCACGAAGACCATCTGGAAGAACCAGTCGGACATCGCCGCATAGCCGTTCTCGACCACCGGCGCGACCAATTCCGGGGTCGCTTCCTCGGCGTTGAGCAGCGCGACCTCGGCGCCGGAGGGGTTGTAGAACGGGAGAAGGGCGCCCATGAACTGGCCGACGTCGATGTACATCAAATTGTAGCCGATGACGTAGTAGAGCAGCCCGGCGAGGGAATAGAGCGCGATGTTCTTGAGGCAGATGGTGGCGGTGTTCTTGGTCCGCACCAGGCCGGATTCCAGCATGGCGAAGCCGGCCGCCATCCACATCACCAGGAAACCGTGCACCAGGAAGGAGAAGGTATTCAGCACGTAAGCCGTCTCCGGCGACACCGCGGCGGCGGCCGGCCCGGCAGTAAACATCAGGGCTCCGGCGATGACGCCGATCCCGGTCGCGAGTTTGTCCAGTCGTCTCATATCTTGCCTCCAAAAGAGCTGCTACCGGGGTCTCGCCGGTTAGAGGCTATATTCCAAGATCCATGCCAACCGAGTTTGGTCGCGGCGGCATCGCCAAAAGATCCATGATCTCCGTGACTTGATCCCCTTCATGGGGCGCCGACGGGTCGCCGCTTCGAAAGGGTCATCTGCATAAAAAATAGCCATTCTGGGGACGGTGCCTAATATTTCGGCAATATTCCACTCCGATCCGCCGGCCATCCGGGCGCTGGACATGCCGCAATCAAGGGCGGATGGTAGCCCCATGTCGGATTCCCCCGAGACCCTCGGCACCGAAGTGTTGATCGCCGGCGGCGGCATGGTCGGCCTGACGCTGGGGATCGCCTTGGCGAGCGCCGGGGTCGCCGCCGTCGCGATCGACGCCGCCGATCCAGCCGCTCTGCGGGCCGCCGCCTACGACGGGCGGTCCGCCGCCATCGCCCGTGGCACCCAGCAGGCGCTGGCCGCGCTCGGCATCTGGCCCGGCATGGCGGCCGCGGCCGAGCCGATCCAGGAAATCCGGGTTTCCGACGGCAAGGTCGGGGCCGGCGCCTCGCCCTTCTTCCTGCATTACGACCACCGCGAATTGGGTCCGGGCCAGGAGGGGCCGCTCGGCCATATCGTCGAGAACCTGGCGATCCGGCGGGCGCTCCAGGCCCGCGCCGCCGAGATGGCGAATCTCACGCTCCTGGCCCCGGTCCGGCTGGCCTCGGTGGACCGCGGCCCGGCCACCGTGTCGGCGGTGCTGGACGACGGGCGGCAGATTCGCGCGCAACTGATTGTCGGCGCCGAAGGCAAGGCGTCGCCGCTGCGCGAGATGGCCGGCATCCGGGTGACGTGCTGGGATTATCCCCAAGCCGCCATCGTCTGCACCGTCGCCCACGAGGCGCCCCACGAGGGCGTCGCCCACGAGCATTTCCTGCCCGCGGGTCCCTTCGCCCTGCTGCCCATGACCCCAGGCCACAAAGGCGGGGCCGAGGACTCGCCCGGAGGCCGTCACCGGTCCTCCCTGGTCTGGACCGAGCGGCGCGCGCTGGCGCCGGCGATGATGGCGCTGTCGGATACGGATTTCGCGGCCGAACTGCAGCGCCGCTTCGGCGACGGTCTGGGCCGCCTGCGCCAGGCCGGTGGGCGCTGGAGCTACCCGCTCGGCTTGATGCTGGCCGAGACCTGCGTGGCGGCGCGCCTGGCACTGGTCGGCGACGCCGCCCACGTGATCCATCCGATCGCCGGCCAAGGCCTCAATCTGGGCCTGCGCGACGTGGCGGCGCTGGCCGAGACCCTGGTCGATGCCCGCCGCCTGGGCCTGGATCTGGGCTCGGCGCAGGTCCTGGGCCGCTATCAGACTTGGCGGCGGGTCGATGGGGCCCTGCTCGCGGTCGCGACCGACGGCCTCAACCGGCTGTTTTCCAACGATTTCGGGCCGCTCCGGCTGGCCCGCGATCTGGGTCTGGCCGCGGTCAACCGGGCGCCGCCGCTCAAGCGTTTCTTCATGCGCCAAGCCATGGGCCTGGCCGGCGATCTGCCCCGGCTGGTCCGCGGCGAGGCGCTTTAGCCGGCTGGGGGGCATACACGTACATGATTGGAGCGCTCGGCAGACTTGCCGCCGCCGGACTGCTCTTCGTTTCCGCGCAGGCGTACGCCCAGCAAGGCGACTCGGCGGTGCTCTCGGGCGGCGCCGGGGAATACTATATTGCGGGGCTGCCGCCCGGTTGGACCCGGTACCAAGCTTCCGCCCGACAAGACGTACACCACGAAGACTGGCTTCCTCTGGGCCAAACTCCCGAACGCTGGACGGATCGGATCACCTTGCAGATCGTACCCGAGCTGGCGGGCAAGGCACCCCGTACGTTTCTGGATCAGATCGCCAATCTGCGCGGGGAGATCTGCGACAGCGTTTTCGCCACCGAGGTGGAGACCGCGATCGTGAACGGGTTCGCCACGGGTTTCCGGATCGTCGCCTGTACCCGTGACATACGTACGGATGCCGGGGTCATCGCTGCCATGCGGGTCGTGTCCGGCGATCGGGCATTGTACGTGTCGCAGCGGGTATTTCAGGTGCCGCCCTTCGCACCCGGTGGCCTGCCGGTTGGCGGCGAGGCCCTGGCGGTGGCGCGGGCGGCGATCGAGTACGGCTTCCCCTGCCGTCGCGGCGATCCCCTGCGCCCCTGTCCGGAGGCCTGGCGCCCGACCCTGGACGGCCTCTCCCCGGGGCAGGCCTTGGTGGTGTTTCCGGCCGCCCCGTGAGGCCGGACAAGGCTCTGACCTCTACATCTCCCGGCCCAGAAGTTCGTCCTCGAAGGGAAAAGTGGACAGCAACTCGGTCCCGCTCTCGGTGATCAACACCTGTTGCTCGAGCTTGACCCCCTCGTCGCCGCCGACTTCGCCCATGTAACTCTCGACGCAGAGCACCATGCCAGGTTCGACCACGCCATCGTAGCCAAATTCGTCGAAGTCCTGCTCATAGGGAATGAAGGGATATTCATCGCAGAGACCGACCCCGTGAACCAGCGCCGAATAGCGGTTGGGCAGGCAGGACTCGGGCATCTGGAAGCTCTGCTCGGCCAACTCCCGGAAGCTCATTCCCGGCTTCAGGACCTCGATATTGGCGTGGATCTGCTCCCAGGCCAGGCGGTACAGGCGGCGCTGTTCCTCGCTCGGCCGCCCGGGCCCGCAAAAATAGCTGCGCGAGATGTCGGCGCAGTAGCCGAACGGCCCGATCAGATCGGTGTCGAAGCTGACCAGCTCGCCGGGCCGGATCACCCGGTCGCTGCACTCCTGGAACCAGGGATTGGTGTGGCCGCCGGAGGTCAGCAGCCGGGTTTCGATCCACTCGCCGCCCCTGGCGATGTTGACCTGGTGCAGGATCGACCATAGCTCGTTCTCGGTCATGCCCGGCTCCAGCGCCTCGCGCATGCGCGCCATGCCGGTCTCGCAGACCACGATGGCGTGATTCATCAGCTCGATTTCTTCGCCCGACTTGACCGTGCGGGCCAGCTCCATAATTTCCTGACCGTTGTGGATTTCGATGCCGTGCCCGGACAAGGCGGCGGCGCCCAGGGGATCGCAGTGATCCATGGCCAAACGCTTGTTGCCGCCGCCGTGGGCGGCGACCAGATCGGCGATCTCGGCGGCCCAGCGCACCGCCTTTTCACCGGATCGGGGGCCGGAATCGAAGTAATACCAGGCGATCGCCACGCGCACCTCGTCGATTGTCTCCAGGCTTTCGGATAGATGGCCGCAGTTGTAGAAATCGAACAACACCGTCGGACCTTCGGTCGGGACGAAGGCGTAGCGCGCCGCGTTGTGCAGGGTCCAGACCGCCATGTTGCGGGCGCCCAACGCATAGCGGATGTTGATCGGGTCGTAGAGCAGGCAGCCGGCGTAGTCGCGCGCGCGCAACTGGGCGCGCAAGCGCTCGAGCCGGCCCGCCCGCAACACGCGCATATCGACCCGCGCCTCGGTATCGCTCAATCCCGTGCCCGGCGTGTTTCTGGGCCGCAGGCGCGGCGAATGCCCCATGGGCAGGCTCGGCGGTCGGCTATCCGGCATGGTCTGGCTCCTCGGTTTAAATCCTCGCCGTTTCATAACGCCCAGGTCCAGCCTACCTGTCTTGTCCCGCTGCGACCTAGAGGGCGATCGTTTCCAAATTAGTCGATTTGAAACGTGAATCGCCTTCTAACTCATCAAGTTAGGGCCTAATTCACGTCTTAGATCGCTTCGGTCTAAGACGATAAGACCCTAGAGTGCGGCGCTGGCAGACAGATCGGTTCCGGGTTAGCATCGATCACGATGATCACCATGAGGTCGCTGCCATTCCCCTGCGCACACCGCTTCCTGGCGGTCCTGATTGCGATCGTGGCGATCTCGCTGATTCCGCCGCCCGCCGCATCGGGGCGCAGCCTGGGCGAGACCGGTGGCAATTTGGCCGGTCGCCTGGTGGTCGCCGCCGAGAGCATGGGCGATCCGCGCTTCCAAAAGACCGTGATCTACATGGTCGAGCACAGCGCCGGGGGCGCCATGGGCCTGATCGTGAACCGGCCCTTCGGCACCATGCCCATGGCGCGGCTGTTGGAGCATCTTGAACTGGATGCACCCGGGGTGGCGCGCGAGATCGAGGTTTACTACGGCGGCCCGGTGGCGCCCCAGCAGGGGTTCCTGTTACACAGCGCCGAGGTCGTCATGGAGAGCAGCATCGTGGTCGGCGAGGGCGTGGCGATGACCGTGGCGGGCGAGATGCTGCACAAGATCGCCCGCGGCGAGGGTCCGGAGCGCAGCCTTTTCGCCCTCGGCTATTCGGGCTGGGGGCCGGGCCAGCTCGAGGCCGAATTCGCCCGCAACGACTGGTTCGCGATCCCCTTCGATCCCGCCCTCGTGTTCGCGGCCGACCCGGACCGAAGCTGGGAGCGCGCCGCCGCACGCCGAAGTCTGGACCTGTGAAGCCGGCGAGGCTTCGATTTAGCTCCGCCGTTCCGGATCGCGCGACAGGCCCTGGGCCTCGAGGCCGTCCAGGTAGGTCAGCCAGATCTCGTCCTGGTTCTCGCCCAACTGATAGAGGTATTGCCAGGAGAACAGGCCGGTATCGTGCAGATCGTCGAATTTGATCCGGATCGCGTAGTTGCCGACCGGCTCGATGGCCATGATCCCCACATGCCGGCGCCCGGCGACGATCTTCTTCTGGCTCGCACTATGACCCTGGACCTCGGCCGAGGGACTCTCGACGCGCAACAGCTCCGCCGGGTAGGAGAACCGCACCCCGTTGTCGAATGCGACCTCCAGGCGCTTGTCTTCCGATACGTAGCGAATCTCGTCCGGCCAGTGTTCTGTTCCGATTGTTGCCGGCATATTCTCAATCATCCAATTGACGCGCTTCGTCGGCCAGCATGATCGGGATACCGTCGCGGATCGGATAGGCGAGCCCGGCCTTGCGGCTGATCAACTCCTGCGCGGCGGCATCGTATTCCAGCGTCTCCTTGGTCACCGGACAGACCAGGATTTCGAGCAGTTTCGGATCGACGCCCGCCTTGGTTTCGCTCATCTCGCTGATCCCTCGTTTCTCAATGTGCCGGGGCCTCAATGTGTCGGGGCCGCGCCGCCCGGCTGGTGGACCGCCATCTCCATGATCGCGGTCAACGCGCCGGCGCGTTCCGGCAGGCTCATGGCCTCTAGCAGCGCCTGTTTCTCCGGCGCCGCGAAGGGGCAGAGCATGGCCAGCGAGGTTACCAGCGCGGCGTCGCCGGTCTCCTCGATCGCCTTCCAGTCGCCCTCGATGCCCTGGGCCTCGAAGTAAAATCCCAAAGTTTCTAAAAAGCGCGTCCGGTCGATGGCCCCGGCCACCCCGGCCACGTCCCTTGCGCCGTCCTCGAGATCGCCGCGAAACCGGCCGTAACCGGCGGTCACGCGGCGATAGCCCTCCATCAGCGGCAACTCGCGCACGACATCGAAGCGGATCAACCCGGTAAGCGTGATCAGATAACGGCCATCGTCGGTCTCGCTGAACGCAGTGATGCGACCCAGGCAACCGGTCTCGTAAACCTTGGCGGCGCCCACGTCGTCGACTTCTTCGCAAGGTTGGATCATGCCGATCGCCCGTTCGCCGGCGAGTGCGTCGCGTACCATGGCCAGATAGCGCGGCTCGAAGATATTGAGCGGCAGCCGTCCGCCGGGCAACAGCAACACCCCCGGCAGCGGAAACAGAGGAACGACCCGCGGCAGGTCCTCGAAGCCGGGCCGAAATGCGCCCTCACTCATAAGAATGGGCTCATAAGAATGGGCTCATGAGACCGGGCTCATGAGAACAGCAGCGACGACAGTTGGCGCCGCGCGCTTAGGGTGATCGGGTCGGTCGGCCCCCAGGCCTCGAAAAACTTGAGCAACTGGTGGCGCGCGGCGTCTTCGTTCCAATCGCGCTGGCGCCGCATGATCTCGATCAGCGCCTCGGCCGCAGCCTCGCGCTCGCCGCCGGCGTGCCGCGCGATGGCCAGGTCGTAGCGCGCCTGATGGTCGGTTGGATTGGCCGCCACCTGCGCTTCGAGTTCGGCCAAGGGGCCGCTTTCCGCGGTCTGCTCGGCCAACTCCAGTGCCGCCTTGGCCGCGACGAAGGCGGGCTTCGCCGCCATCTCTTCGGTCAGCGCGTCGAACATTTTGCGCGCCGCCGCGGCATCGTCCGATTCCAGATAGCAGCGGATCATGCCGGCCAGGGCGGCCTCGTTGTCGGGCTCGTGTTGCAGCACCTGGCCGTATAGCGCCGAGGCGGCGGCCGGCTGACCGCCGTCGAGGGCGGCTTGGGCCTGCTCCAGAGCCTGATCGACCGGCGAAGGGCCGGGCGCCCCGCCGGATTGCGCCACCAGGCGCGCGATGAAATCCTTGATCTGGCTTTCGGTTTGGGCGCCGACGAAGCCATCGACCGGTTGGCCCTGGTAAAAGGCATAGACCGCCGGGATCGACTGGATGCGCAACTGGCCGGCCAGGCTCTGGTTCTCATCGACGTTGACCTTGACCATGCGGACCGCGCCGCGCGCCGCCTGGACCGCCTTTTCCAGGGCCGGGGTCAGTTGCTTGCAGGGGCCGCACCACGGCGCCCAGAAATCGACGATCACCGGGGCCGCCATGGACGCCTCGATGACGTCCTGGGCGAAGCGCGCCGCGTCGCTGTCCTTGATCAGGTCGGCGGGCGGTTGATCGCCGCCTGGGCCGCCGCCTGGGCCGCCGCCTGGGCCGCCGCCTGGGCCGCCGCCTGGGCCATTAGCCCCGATGATGGTTTCCATAATAATAAATTTCGCCTGTGGTTAAGTCCGTCAATACATGGCGCTTTTGCTGTGGTCGCGCAAGGCTGGGTCCGGACCGAAAGACACGCCGGCGGCGTCTTTAGAGGCTACCGAAATCGAGAATCTGCGGCGGGTGGCCGACGGATTCCAGGAACCGCACCAGATCTGCCGGGGAGACCGCCACGGTCCTGTCGTTGACCAGCGGATGCGCGTTGACCGGATCGCAGTCGAATACGCCCGCATCGAGCACGACCTGAACCTTGTCTTCGGTATCGTTGATGACGGCAAAGGGCGTGACCGCGCCGGGCCGCACGCCCAGATAGGTCATCAGGCGCTCCGCGCTGCCGAAGGAAAATCGCCCGGCCCCAAGCGCCTGGCCCAGTGCCTTGAGGTCGATCTTGCGGTCCTCCAGGCAGGTGATCAGCCACATGGCGCCCTTCTTGTTGCGCAGGAACAGGTTCTTGATATGGCCGCCCGCGAGCTCGCCACGCAACGCCTTGGCCTCCTCCACGGTGTGGACCGGCGGGTGCGAGAAGCTCGAAACCGAGATGTCGAGATCCGCCAGCCGGGCGAGCAAGGCCTCCGGGCTGGTCGGCAGTTGGGCGGCAAGGGCATCGGACATGGTGGCGCGCTCGTAAAAATCAGCGGGGTGGACCGGTCTTTGCCGGCCTGATAGCCGCTAGGATGGCCCAGGAGCAAGGTGAATCTGGCGCCGGGTCGGGTAATACCGACGGGCCGCCTCCCGCCGGCCAGATAGGTTCTTGCAAACCAGCCGGAAAGGTATTATCTCGCCCCCTGTTCCCCCTATTCAAGGAACCGGATGCGGGCGTAGCTCAGTGGTAGAGCACAACCTTGCCAAGGTTGGGGTCGTGAGTTCGAATCTCATCGCCCGCTCCAATTTTTCAAAGGGTTAGCGGCGACCCGCGACCCGCCGTTTTCCGGCGGTAAGCACATAGTAAGCACGATGGGTCGATTTGGGCCCCTGTACGGCCCTCAGACGTCCCGTAGTGCGCGACGTCGGTCTCGGACAACCCAACCTACCTTTGAGGCGGCGAGGCGCTGTAGGGCGCTTTGAGCGACTTGGGATCGCAACATTGAATCACCCGCTGCCCAGGTGCCGCTACACCCGGTCACCCCGGCCAAATCAATTCGACCCATTCACGGCGGCGTCCAGTGTCGGTCCAATCTCGGAGTTGATCACAAGGTCAGCCATGTCATCGAGGTCGGTCGGCTCCCGATTGACGATCACCAGGGTGGCCCCATTCTCCTTCGAGAGCGCCG